>Ga0187812_1000710_pt1 | contig 11634 bp, 12 predicted proteins | sample NC_S_2_FD_130582 | JGI IMG/M metagenome (GOLD analysis project Ga0187812, IMG submission 130582) | Wetland sediment microbial communities from Neuse River Estuary, North Carolina, USA - ASW-S_2 | ecosystem: Environmental > Aquatic > Freshwater > Wetlands > Sediment | place: USA: North Carolina... | reverse complement strand
GCACGCGTTCACCGCGGTCAGGCATGCCCGCAGCCCCGCGGCCGCCAAGCCGCCGGGCGGCGTGGCGAGCACCTCCTCCGCGAGGCGGTCAGCACGCTGGCCGGCCCAGCGTGCCACCAGCGAGGCAGTCAGCTCACGCACCCGGGCCGCGGTGAGCGTGCCCGCGTCGGCGGCGAAACTGCCCGCGAAGCGCTCCTGCAGGCCCGGCGGCAGGGCGGCGAACAGCTGCTGGGTGCCCTCGTCATGGCCGCCGATGACCAGCGGCTCCGGCCTGCCGTCAGCCATGACCTTCGCCAGCATCGCGGCGGTGTCGCGGTAGTGGTGACGTGCGAGCTGCGCGGCGCGCTGCTGCACGCGGTAGCTCTCCAGCCCGTACCAGCCGCCGAAGCTCCTGTCCCGCACGATCGCGCCCTCCGGAGCCGTCACGGTCTCGGTCCCATCGCCGCTGATGTGGAACAGCCAGGCGTGCCGCCGGTCCACGACCGCCACCCAGTAGGCCGGGCACCGCTGCGCGACGGCCAGCAGCGGCCGGATGTGCGGCCTGATGCCCAGCACCGCGCGGTCCGGCAGGGTGCAGGGCAGCCTGAACACCTCGAGCAGCCCGGCATCGGCGCAGGCGAAGATGGCCACCGTGCGGCCGAGCCAGTCACGTCCGCTGACCGCCAGCGTCTCCCGGACCGAGTTCCGGTCCTCCGCCGCGACCTGCCCGCCCTCGCCTGCGGCGCTTTCCGCCGCCGCGATGAGGTCATCGGCGCGGGCCGACAGGCCGCGCAGCTCGGCGGGATCCAGCGGAACTGCTAGGTACAGCGACAGCACACCGGGGTAGACGGTATGCACGACACCGAGTTTCCCGGCTTCCGCGAGCGTGATCATGGCGCGCCCCTGGTCCGCGCCCCCGCGGCCGGGTGATGCACCACTTCGGTGCCGGACGCTGGGAAGAACACGCTCTCGTGCCCGTCACGCCAGCGCACCAGATACGGCGGCAGGCCGCCTTCCCCGTCAACCCGGATGATCGTGCCGTGCCGGTCCTCATCACCCTGGTGGCGGCCCCTGACAGTCAGCTCGTCTCCGACTTGAGCTTTCATGGCTCGCCTCCTCATGAGGTCTCATATGAAACAGCCTGAACTGCTGCCACGGGCCTGGCTAGGGACGAAAGTCGGCACGTCCTGCCCGGCGGCCCCCGCGTGGTGACGATCGTCCCTGGCGGCGTCGGCTGGCCGCGGGGTAGCTCGGTACCAGGGGGTTGTCATGGTTTTCGCTGATCGTGATGATGCCGGGCGGCGGCTTGCCGCCAGACTGAGACACCTGCGGGACGAGCCTGTCGTCGTCTTGGGCCTGCCGCGGGGCGGAGTTCCGGTCGCGTTCCAGGTGGCGCAGGCGCTTGGCGCGCCGCTGGATGTCATCGTGGTGCGTAAGCTCGGCGTGCCGTTCCAGCCTGAGCTGGCCATGGGCGCGGTCGGGGAAGGCGGGGCGCGGGTCATCGACCGCCAGATCGTCGAAGAGGCTGGGGTGTCGGAGCACGCGCTGGCGGCCGTCCAGGCCCGTGAGCAGGCTGCGGTGGAGGCCCGTGCCGCGCGCTACCGGGCTCGGTGGCCGCGCCAGCCGCTGGACGGGCGGGTGGCCGTGGTGGTCGATGACGGCGTCGCCACCGGGTCCACGGCCCGTGCTGCCTGCCGGGTGGCCCGGGCGAACGGGGCGGCACGGGTGGTGCTCGCCGTGCCCGTCGCGCCGCCCGGATGGCAGGTCGCGATCGGCGGGGACGCCGATGAGCTGGTCTGCCTCAGCACGCCGCCGGGATTCTTCGCCGTCGGCCAGTGCTACGCCCGGTTCCCCCAGGTGTCCGATGATGAGGTCATGGCCTGCCTGCGGCGCGCCGCACCGGCGCAGGCCGGCACGCCGCGCGGCACGGAGGATGCCGGCCCGCCCGCCGGCCCGCCCGCCGGCCCGCCCGCCGACCCGCCCGCCCGCAGCGAGGAGGTTGAGCCGCAAGCTGGCCTCGTCCGGCTGGCCGGCTACCTGACCGTGCCGGAGGACGCCCTGGGGATCGTGGTCTTCGCCCACGGCAGCGGCAGCAGCAGGCACAGCCCCCGCAACCGGCATGTCGCCAGCGTCTTGACCGGCGCTGGCCTGGGCACGCTGTTGTTCGACCTGCTCACCCCGGAGGAGGAACTCAACCGGTCGAACGTGTTCGACATCGCCCTGCTCGCCACGCGCCTGGCCGGAGTGACCAGCTGGCTGCGCGCCCAGCCCCGCGCGGCAAACGCCGCTATCGGCTACTTCGGCGCGAGCACCGGTGCCGCGGCGGCACTGTGGGCGGCCGCGGAACCAGGCGCTGGCATCGCGGCCGTAGTATCCCGCGGCGGCCGCCCCGACCTCGCCTTGCCCCGGCTGGCGGCTGTGACCGCCCCCACGCTGCTTATCGTCGGCGGACACGACGAGGTGGTGCTGGACCTCAACCGCCGCGCGCGGGAGGAGCTGCGCTGCGAGAATGACCTGGCGGTGGTGGCAGGCGCCAGTCACCTATTCGAGGAGCCGGGTGCCCTCGATGCCGCCGCCGGGCTGGCCCGGGACTGGTTCGTCCGCCACCTCACGCACGATTCCACCTGAACAGGCAGGCACTCGATGGGGGACGCGACGCGGATCGCCGGGCACCGTACGGTGCCGCACACCGCTGACCTGCGCATCGAGGCGTGGGCAGCGACGCGTGAGGAGTGCCTGGCCGAGGCGGTGCGCGGCCTGGTTGACAGCTTCGCGGCGGTCGCGGATCGCCAGCCATATCGCCGGGAGAGCCGGGTGATGTCTGCCCGCTCGGACGAGGACCTGCTGGCGGCCCTCGTGGACGAGGTTATCTACCGGCTGGATGCTGATGGCGAGGTTCCCGTGTCGGTGGCTGTGCGGGCCGCGCGAGGAGGCGGGGTGACCGTGTCCCTCGCGCTGGTGCCGGTGGCGGCGGCGGAGATCACCGGCGCGGTGCCGAAGGGGGCATCACTGAGCGAGCTGCGGTGCGCGCCGGATGCGGCGGGCTGGTGGTCGTGCGCGGTCACGGTCGACGTGTAGCGGCTACCCTTTGACGACGCCGAGGGGGACGAGCCTGGCGACCTTGCGGCACAGGCCCGCGCCCTCGGCGGCCTCGACGACCTGGGTGACGTCCTTGTATGCCTGCGGGGTCTCCTCGGCCAGGCCGCGCGCGGAGGCGCCGCGCACCGCGATGCCCTGGTGTTCGAGCTGCCGCCGCAGCTCCGGGCCGGTGATCGTACGGGCGGCCTGATGGCGGCTCATCCGCCTGCCCGCGCCGTGGCAGGCGGAGGCGAACGCGTCCGCGCCGGTCACCCCGGCCAGGACGTAGGAGCACGTGCCCATCGAGCCGGGGATGAGCACCGGCTGCCCGGCGCCGCGCAGGTCCGCCGGGAGGCTGGGGTGCCCGGGCGGTAGCGCCCTGGTCGCGCCCTTGCGGTGCACGCACAGCTGCCGGCCGGCGTGGGTTTCTACCGCGGCGAGGTTGTGGGACAGGTCGTAGACGAGGTGCAGTGGTGCCCCGGTGGCGCTGGAGAAGACCCGGCGCGCGGCCTCGGCCAGCAGCTGGCGGTTCGCCCGGCCGTAGTTCGCGGCCGCGGCCATCGCGCCCAGGTAGCCCCGGCCTTCGGGGGAATCGGCGGGCGCGCAGGCAAGCTGCCGGTCGGGCACGGTGATCTGGTACCGGGCCATCGCCTTATCCATGATCTGCACGTGGTCGGTGCAGATCTGGTGCCCCAGCCCGCGGGAGCCGCAGTGGATCATGACGCAGACCTGCCCCTCGGCCAGCCCGAACGCCTCCGCGGCCGGGCGGTCGAAGATCTCCTCCACCGCCTGCACCTCGAGGAAATGATTGCCGGAGCCGAGGCTGCCGACCTGGTACAGGCCGCGGTCGATGGCACGGCTGCTGACCTGGGCCGGGTCGGCGCCGCCGACCACGCCAAGGTCCTCACACCGGTCGAGGTCGCGCTGGCAGCCGTGGCCATGCGCCACGGCGTAGCCGGCCCCGCCAAGCAACAGCTTTTCCAGCTCGCCCCGGCCGGCCAGGCGCCACACTCCGCCGCGCCCGGCGCCGCACGGGGTCGCGGCGGCGAGCTGATCCATCACCAGGCCGAGCACCGGGGCCAGCTCGTTCCTGCCCAGATCCGCGGCGAGCAGCCGGACGCCGCACGAGATGTCGAAACCGACCCCGCCAGGTGAGATGACCCCGCCGTCGGCAATGTCGGTAGCGGCGACCCCGCCGATCGGGAACCCGTACCCCCAGTGCACGTCGGGCATCGCATACGACGCCCGCACGATGCCGGGCAGCTCCGCGACGTTGGCCACCTGCTCCAGCGAGCGGTCGCCGGCCGGGTCCGGGATCAGCGCACGCGTCGCGAACACGACGCCGGGCACCCGCATCCGCCCATGCCGAGGGATGACGAACCGGTATGGGGACTCCGCGACGATCTGCACCAGTCCTCCCTTCCGGGCCCGCGCGGCTAGCTCGCGCAGATCGCCTCGACGAACTCGGCGATGGATTGCTCGGGCAGGTGCCGTGCCAGGTCCGCTTCGCTGATCATGCCGACCAGCCGGTGGTTGTCGATCACTGGCAGGCGGCGGATCCGGTGCTCTTCCATCACCTGCAGCACCTGCCCGGCGCTGGCGTCCGCGTCGATGGTGAACGGCTTGCCCTGGGCAAGGTCTCCCGCGGTGACAGTTTCCGGGTTGCCTCCGGCGGCCACGCACTTGATCACGATGTCCCGGTCGGTGATGATGCCGTGCAGCCGGTCGTCGTCCCCGCAGACCGGCAGCGCGCCCACATCCAGGTCACGCATCCGCTGCGCCGCTTGCGCCAGGGTCTCGTGCTCGCTCACGCACTCCGCGCCGGCGTGCATGATGTCGCGTGCGATAGCCATCATGGCCTCCCTCGTATGAGTGCCGTTCCGTGCCGGCACTGCTCTTTCCCCTTACGTGAGCAGGCCGTACCGCTGTCTCACCGGCCTGAAACGGGCCGCAGGTCCCTTCTTGTCCCCCCGGCGGCGGGACTGCCGTCCCGGTTCGCGGCCCCTGGGCAAGGGCCTTTCGGCCCCGCCCGGGCGGGCTCGCGTGGTGGTGTGCTGAAAGAGTAAAGGCAGGCTGTCGCCCTGGCAGCTAGTGGCCGGCGTTATCCGCGGGAAGGGGGCCTCCCATGAACGTGTATCCCGGCAGGCGTCAGGGGGAACCGCAGGTCACCCTGGAGGAGCGCGTGCTGGCCCTGGAGGACCGGGTCGAAGCGCTCGCTGAGGCGCTGCGCGTCCTGGCGCATGGCCTGGAGGATCTCCCCGCGGCGGAGCCACGGGGACAGCGGGCGGCCGAGGCCGCCCGGCAAGCCCATGACCTGCTGCTGGTAGCCGGGCAGCGGGCCAGCAAGCCGGACAGGAGCCTGGCGCCTGACGGGCCGGGCGGGCAGTTACCGCCTCCCGGACTGCGATGGCCGGTGCGCCGGTGCTGCTGTTCGCCTGCGGCGACGTGATGACGGGCCGCGGCGTGGATCAGATATTGCCCTGCCCCGGTGACCCGCGGCTGAGGGAAGCCCATGTCGGGGACGCGCGGGCCTACGTGCGGCTCGCCGAGCGGGCCAGCGGGCCGATCCCGCGGCCGGTGGACTTCGCCTGGCCGTGGGGTGATGCCCTGGGGGTCCTGGATGCGATGGCACCGGACGTGCGGCTCATCAACCTGGAGACGGCGGTAACCCGCCGGGCCGATTTCGCGCCGGGCAAAGCGGTGCACTACCGGATGAGCCCGCGGAACCTGCCGTGCGTCGCCGCAGCCCGCCCGGACGTGTGCGCGCTGGCGAACAATCACGTGCTGGACTTCGGCCGGACAGGCCTCGCGGAGACCCTCGCCGCCCTCGCCCGCGCCGGGCTGACCGCTGCCGGAGCCGGCGCGGACGCCGCCGCGGCCTGGCAGCCCGCGCCGGTCTCGCTGCCGGGCGGCGGCCGCGTGCTGGTTTTCTCGTGCGGGACCGCCTCCAGCGGGATCCCGCCCGGCTGGGCGGCGGCGACCGCGCGGCCGGGAGTCAGCTTCCTGCCCAGCTTGTCCCGCGCGAGCGCGGGTGCCCTCATCGACCGGGCCGCGGCCGTCCGGCAGGACGGCGACCTGGTCGTCGTCTCCATCCACTGGGGCGCCAACTGGGGATACGACGTGACAGCGGAGGAGGTCCGGTTCGCGCACCAGCTGATCGACGGCGGCGTCAGCCTCATCCACGGCCACTCCTCCCATCACCCCCGCCCGGTCGAGGTCTACCGGGGCAGGCTCATCCTCTACGGCTGCGGCGACTGCATCGACGACTACGAGGGCATCAGCGGCTACGAGGAGTTCCGGGACGAACTGCGCCTGCTGTACTTCGCGTCCCTGACGCGAGGCACCGGCACGCTGCAGGCGCTGCGCATGGTGCCCATGCGGGCACGCAACATGCGGCTGTGGCACGCCAGTCCCGCCGACAGCAGGTGGCTGGCCGCGACGCTGAGCCGGATCAGCCACCGGTTCGGGTCACAGATCGACGATCAGCCAGACGGCACCCTCCTCCTATGCCGCTGACCGCTCGGATCGGGACTTGCGGCCCTTATCACAGGGCATCGCCGCGCAGCACGCTGACGACATGAAGGGCTGGTTCGGGCACCGCCATGCTGAGCGTCCAAGCGCGCTCGATGATGAACTGCTGAGCCTGGTGAACATGGCTGCCGACCGCGCGTGCTGCTGCCCGGCCCGGCCCGTGGTCACGGTGATCATGCCGCCCGCTCCTGGCCGCCCGTACTCGGTCGACCTGCTGCTGTGCAGTCACCACTTCCAGGTCAGCCGGGCCGCGCTGAAGGCCGCGGGCGCCACGGTCTACGACCGCACCGGCGCGCTGATCCTGGGCCAGGCCAGCAGCCGGCACGCCCGGGTGGCGCAGGACGCGGCATAACAGCCGCCCGCGGGCGCCGCCCTGCACGGTCCGGACGGCGACGATCAGCCACGCGGCGAGCAGCAGCAGGAACAGCCCGGCCGAACCATAGCGCAGCAAATCCGCGCCGGTGCGGGCGGCGAGCGCGATCGTCCCGGTGACGCAGGTGCCGACGGGGAAGGTGAAGCTCCACCAGGTCAGCGCGAACGGCAGCCCCTTGCGGGCGGCGCGCAGCGTCAGGGAAGCGGCGATGACCAGCCACGCCATGGCGAATCCCCAGGTCGGCACGCCGTACAGCAGCGCGAACGCGTTCGCGCCCGCCGAGTACGGCGCGGGCAGTGTCAGGCCGGCGACCTTGCCGAGGTTCCCGGCGGCGGTGACCGACTGGCCGAGCGGCCCGAGCACGATCCAGGAGGTCGGCACCAGGACAGCGGGCAGCGTCTTGTACGTGACGAGTCGCCCCCACAACAGCGTGATGATGATGACAGACACGAACAGCGAGATGCCGAACATCGCGTAGCAGCCGAGCAACAGCGTCAGCCGCGCCTGCCCGGCGGCGGCGTACGGGATGAGCAGGGCCCCGTTGGCGGCGGACACCATGGGCGGCACGATCGGCATCAGCCAGCCGCCGAACGCTCCGTCCGGTGCGATCTCGTGCCGCGTCATCATCAGGTACGGGATCCAGCAGGCGGTCCCCAGCCCCAGCGCGGTCCCCAGCCCCCACAGCGCCCAGTCGGCGTCAATCGCCGCCGTCAGCCCGATCCAGTCCCGCCCGAGCAGCAGCGTCCCGGTGCCCACGGTCATCAGCGCCATGGCGGGCGCCCCCCAGAACTGGGCCATGACCGGGTTCGCCGCGTGCCCGCGGGCACGCCCGGGGTACCTGGTCCAGTGCACCGCCCACCCGGCGGACAGCGCGACGAGCCACGCCGCGGCGAGCGCCCAGACGGCCAGCGCGAAGACGTGCAGCCCGGGGACCCGGAAGGGCAGCGTGGCGGCGGCGATCGCGACGATCCCTGTGCCCATGACTGACGCGAACCAGTTCGGGCCGAGGTCCCGGAAGACCTGACCCGGCCGTTCCAGGTCCTGCATTATCCAGAACGGATGATGGCGGCTCTGTGCGGCTGGCTCCGTTGCGATGGCGGGCGGAAGTTCAGCGATCATGCTCTCAGCGTCAGCGCGAACGGCCAGCCGCGGTAGGCCGGAATCCGGCATGGGGCCATAATGCATAGTTATGACTCTGCCTGACCGGGTGTCCGACCTCATGCCCTTTGACCTGCTGCTTTCTGTCGCCCGTCTCGGCAGCCTGGGCCTGGCGGCCGCCGAGCACGGGATCTCCCAGCCGGCGGTGAGCACCCGGATCAGGCGGCTGGAGCGGCAGCTGGGTGTCCCGCTGATCGAGCGGTCGCCGCGCGGCTCCCGGCTCACCCCGGGCGGAGAGCTGGTGGCCGGCTGGGCGCAGGCCGCGATCGACGCCGCGGCGGCGCTGGACGCGGGCGTGACGTCGCTGCGGGAGCGCAGCAACGCGGTGCTGCGCGTCGCGGCGTCCATGACGGTCGCGGAGTACCTGCTGCCGGTCTGGCTGACCGCCCTGCGCGCCAGGGACCCGCAGACGGCGGTTTCGCTGACGGCCGGCAACTCGGCGGAGGTGGCGTCCGCGGTGCTCGGCGGCGGCGCGGACATCGGCTTCGTGGAAGGACCGGACCTGCCGTCCGGGCTGGCGTCGCGCCAGGTGGGCACGGACGAGCTCACGGTGGTGGTGGCGCCCGGTCACCGGTGGGAGCGCCGCCGCTCCGGCATCACGGCCGCCGAGCTCGCGGAGACGCCGCTGGTGGCGCGGGAGCCGGGCTCGGGAACGCGCGGTTACCTGGAGGAGGCGCTGGTGACCCAGGCGGGCGTGCGCCGGGTGCCGCCCGTGGCGGAGCTGTCATCGACCACGGCGATCAAGGCGGCCGTCGCCGCGGGCATCGGCCCGGCGGTGCTGAGCGCGCTCTCGGTCGTCTCCGAGGTCACGGCGGGTACCCTGCGCGCGGTCAAGGTGGCCGACCTTGACCTGACCAGAAGGCTGCTCGCGGTGTGGGCCGAGGGCAGGCAGCTCGCCGGCCCGGCCGCCGACCTCCGCGCCATCGCCGCCCGCAGCTCATAACCGGAGGCTATGAGCCCCTCCGTCACTGCACGCTACCGGGTCGTGCCGTCCGCCGGCAGCCTGAGACACGTAGCCGCTGCCGGGCAAGGCCCTGGAGCGGGCGTCTAGAGCGGAAAGAGGCTCGTCATGGACGGAAGCACTGTCGACTTCATCGCGATCCCGATCGTCGCTGTCATCAGCCTGGCCGCGTGGCTGATCACGGTCTACTGGGCGGACAGCCACCCGCTGAAGAGCCCGCGCACGGCCACGGCAACGGCCAAGCCGGTGAGCGTGCCGCGCCAGGCGACGGCGCCTGCCGACGACCGGGACCTCATCTCCGCACGGCGCTAACCAGGTCAGGCAATACGCTACTAATCCGCTTATAAATATTCGAAAATATGACATGAGCGGCAATCTTCATCGAAGATTTACCGCTATCCGGTGTCGCCTGCCAGGCCGCCCAGGTAGTTTTCACCCGGCCCCGACCGCACGCGGCACATGGAGTGGGACAACAACTGATGAGCAGGCGCACCGCGGGGGCACCCCCTCCGCCCTATCGGGTGGAGCGAGTGCGCGTGCCGCCGCCGCTGATCCGGTCGCGGATGCCGTCCGGCCGCGGGGCCACGGAGCAGCCGAACGCGACCGGTGACGGGGACGCGGCGCTGACCCCGGTGTTCTGGGCGATGGTGGTGCTGACCGGGATCGCGGCCGGGCTGTTCGGCGACCTCATGATGCTGATCCTGTTCAGCGTCCAGCGGCTGGCGTTCGGCTGGCGCGGCGGGTCGCTGGAGGCGGCGGTCGCGGAGGTTTCCGATGCGCGCCGCATCGTGGTGCTGCTGGTGGCCGGCGCGTTCGGCGGGATGGCCTGGCACTTGCTGCGCCGTCTCACGCCAGGGGAGAAGACCGAGATCGATGACGTGGTGTGGGGCGAGGGGGAGCGGCTGTCGTTCCGCCGGTCGCTGGGGACGTCGGTGATCTCCGAGGTCGTGATCGGGATGGGCGCCTCCATCGGCCGGGAGAACGCGCCCAAGCTGATGGGCGGCGCGGCGGCGGGCGCGCTGGCGGGCTGGGCGCGGCTGTCGCCCGGCCAGCGCAGGCTGCTGCTGGCCTGCGGCGGCGGCGCCGGGCTTGCCGCGGTGTACAGCGTGCCGCTGGGCGGCGCGCTGTTCACCGCCGAGATCATGATGGGCGCGATCACGCTGCCCGTCGCCCTGCCGGCGCTCGCGTGCTCGGGCATCGCCACCGTGACGGCGTGGCTCTACCTGCCCAGCCACGCCACCTACCTGGGCGTGCCCGGCTACCGGTTCACCGCGCCGCTGATGGTGTGGGCCCTGGTCGCGGGGCCGCTGATCGGGCTGGTCGCCTCTGGGTACATCCGGCTGATCGGCTGGGTCACCCACCACGCGGCGACCGGGCGGGCCGCCGTGTTCGCCCCGGTGGGCGCGTTCGGGATCCTCGGGCTGATCGGCTTCGCCTACCCGCAGCTGTTCGGCAACGGCAAGGACATGGCGGCCAGCGCGTTCCTCGGGGCCGGCGGCCTCGGCCTGCTGCTAGTGCTGGCGGTGCTCAAGCCCCTGGTCACCGCGCTATGCCTGGGCAGCGGGGCATCGGGCGGCCTGTTCACCCCCACGCTGAGCACCGGCGCCGTGCTCGGCGCGGCCGCCGGCATCGCCTGGAGCCTGGCCTGGCCCGGGTCGCCGTCCGGCGCGTACGCCATCGTGGGGGCGGCGGCGATGCTCGGCGCCGCTATGCAGGCCCCGCTGACCGGCCTGGCGATGATGCTGGAGCTGACCGGCGGCGGGTTCGGCGTCATGATCCCGATGATCGCCGCCACCGTGGCCGCCTCCATGGTCGCCCGGTACGTCGACGGGTACTCCATCTACACGGCGCGGCTGCGCGCCGCGCCCAGGCCAGCCGCGCCGTAGGCGCCGTGTGCCGCGGGCGGTGCGCCGGCCGGCTTCCGCCCCCGCTGGCAGGGTCAGCGCCGCATGCGGTATCAGTAGTGCGTGACAGGACGCTCCCGTGGGCACGGGGTGCCGGGCCGGGCGGGCGGCCCGCGGTGAGCCCGGACACCGCCGGCCGCCGAGACAACCGCCAGGCCGGCCTGCGGCCGGACGGCCTGGCCGAGGCGATCGCCCGGCTGCGCCGCGCCCTGCGCCGCGGCGCCCGGGTCGCCGATCCTGGTAACACGCTGGCGGTGGCTCAGCTGGAGCTGCTCGGGGCGCTCGCCGAGCATCCCGGTGCCCGGCCGGGTCAGCTTGCCCGGCTGCTGAACATGCGGCCCAACACCGTCACGACCATTGTCAACGCGCTCAGCGCCCAGGGGATGCTGCGGCGGACCACTGCCGAAGACGACCGGCGCGCGGTCGAGCTGACCGTGACCGAGGCCGGCCGGCAGTCGGTGCTAGCGTGGCAGGCCACCAACGCCGCGGTGCTCAACCTGGCCCTGTCGTCGCTGCCCGCCCGGCAGCGGCGCGCCCTGGCCACGGCGGTCCCGGCGCTGCAGGCCCTGGCCAGGGAAATCGACCGGCTGGCCGACACGCCCCTCACGCCGCCGGAACCAGATTCGCGGTGACGCCGTGCTAGAGCCCCT
>Ga0187812_1000709_pt1 | contig 11660 bp, 11 predicted proteins | sample NC_S_2_FD_130582 | JGI IMG/M metagenome (GOLD analysis project Ga0187812, IMG submission 130582) | Wetland sediment microbial communities from Neuse River Estuary, North Carolina, USA - ASW-S_2 | ecosystem: Environmental > Aquatic > Freshwater > Wetlands > Sediment | place: USA: North Carolina... | reverse complement strand
TTGCTGTTCGAGTACTTGACGGAGGTGTAGCGATGCGGGTGATGCGCTACCTGCGCTGGCTTTCCCTGCCGCTCTGGGTGGCGGGCCTCTACCTGGCCCTGATCTGGGTCCCCGACGAGCGTTCGCTCGGCGTGTCCTACCGGATCTTCTACATCCACCTCGGCATGGCGTGGACAGCCCTGCTGGCCCTCACGGCCAACTTCGTCCTGTCGCTCATCGTGCTGGCGCGCCGCCGAGCGACCGGGGACGTCGACCGCTTCGCGCAGGCGACGGCGGAGATCGGGATCCTCATGACCACGGCCACCCTCGCGTCGGGCATGCTGTGGGCGCGGGTGGCCTGGGGCGCCTTCTGGACCTGGGACCCCAGGCTCACGACGACGGCGATCATGTGGTTCCTGTACGTCGGCTACCTCCTCCTCCGCCAGGCCATCGACGATGAGCGGCGGCGCCGGGTCTACAGCGCGGTCTATGCCCTGATCATTTTCGCCGACGTGCCGATCGTCTACCTGAGCGTCCGCTGGTGGCGCTCGATCCACCCGGTGGTGTTCACCGACACCGGCATGAACATCACCTCGCAGATGTTCGTCGCCGTGATCGTCTTCTTCTTCGCGACGCTGGTGCTCGCACTCGACCTCATCTACCTGCGCGCATTCCAGGAGAAGCTGCAGCACGCCCTGCGGGCGCAGCGGGCGCGGCGGCTCGGACGCCTCGGGTACTGAACGGGGGGACTTCGGCATGACCGTGGAGAAGCAGTTCCTGCAGTACGTCTTCTTTGCGTACTCCGCAGTGTTCGTCCTGATCTTCCTCTTCGTGACCAACGTCTGGCGGCGCACCCGCTCCCTGCAGCAGCAGGTCGACGCCATGAGGGAGGACGAGGAGCCGGAAGGGGAGTCCTGAAGGCATGAAGGGCCGGCAGGCGTGGGGCATCATGGGCATGCTGCTGATCCTCGGCATCATGCTCGGCGTGCAGTTCCGCGTGGACCGGGGCGTCCAGGCCGTCAGCCCTGACAATGTCGGCGAGATGGCGACCCTGCTGCTGCGTGCGGAGCAGCAGAACCATCGCCTCAGCGCCGAGCTGACCGCGCTCAAGGCCCAGATCCTGAAGAGCGACCAAGGCGTGGCGCGGTACAAGGCGCTCGTGCAGCAGCTGAACCAGGCCAGGGCGCAAGCTGGTCTCACTCCGGTGTCCGGCAAGGGTGTGCAGGTGGTGATGTCCGAGCCGCCGGCAGGCCCGAGCAGCCAGGGCATCTTCTCGATCCACGACACGGACGTGCTCAGCATCCTCAACGAGCTGCGCGCGGCGGGAGCCTACGCCCTGTCGATCAACGGCCAGCGGGTCGTGGCGACGACGGAGGTGCGCGAAGCGGGCTCCATCTTCTCCGTCAACAACACGCCAGCCGCGCCACCCTTCACGATCACGGCCCTCGGTGATCCGACGACCCTGCGCCAGGCCCTCCTGCTGCGCGGGGGCGTCGTGGCCACCTTGCAGGCCGTGGGCATCGGCATCAAGATCCACACCATGCAGGAGGTCTCCGTCCCCGCCTACCAGGGCGCCGACCTCCCCTGACGCCACTCACGCCCGAAGCACCCGGCGGTCCGATCGGGCTCTGCCCTGGGGCCAGTTGACCCTAATGGCACCCACCGCCGGGTGCTTCGTCTTTCTTTCTCCCCTCCCGGTGGTACAATGAACGGCGGAGCGGGACCAATCGGCTCGGGACCGTTTTTTCCGGGGAAGGGATGGTCGAGCATGGCAGAGACTGGCTTCAAGGCAGGCCTCGAAGATGTGGTGGCCGGGACTTCCGATATCTGCTTCATCGATGGGAAAGAGGGCCGCCTGGTCTATTCGGGCTATGACATCCACGACCTCGTCAAGCACGGCAGCTTCGAGGAGACCGTGTACCTGCTGTGGCACAACCGCCTGCCGAGCCGCGCGGAGCTCGAGACGCTCGAGCAGACCCTGACGAGCCAGGCCGCGGTGCCCGAGCCCGTCATCGCGATGCTCGAGGCCATGCCCAAGGGCGCGGAGCCCATGGAGATGCTGCGCACGGCCGTCTCGGCGATGTCCGTGTACGACCCGGATGACCACGACCAGAGCTACGACGCCTCCGTCCGCAAGGCCGAGCGCCTCGTCGCCCGCTTCCCGACCCTGGTCGCCGCGATCGGCCGCATCATGCAGGGCGAGAAGCCGATCGAGCCCAAGCACGGCCTGAACGTCGCGCAGAACTTCCTCTACATGCTGACGGGCAAGCTGCCGGACGAGCGCAACGCGCACCTCTTCGACCTCTGCCTGATCATGCACGCCGACCACGAGCTCAATGCCTCCACGTTCTCCGCCCGCGTCACCGCCGGCACCCTGAGCGACATCTACTCGGCCGCCACGTCCGCGGTCGGGACCCTCAAGGGACCGCTCCACGGCGGCGCCAACGAGCAGGTCATGAAGATGCTGCTCGAGATCGGATCGGTCGAGAACGCCGAGTCCTGGATCAAGGACGCGCTGACGCAGAAGAAGAAGATCATGGGCTTCGGCCACCGCGTGTACCGCACCGAGGACCCGCGCGCCACGCACCTGCGCCAGTTCAGCGAGGAGGTCGGCAAGAAGGCCGGCGACACGCGCTGGTACGAGATGTCCCGCATCGTGGAGCGGGTCGTCCTGCAGGACAAGGGCCTCTACCCGAACGTCGACTTCTTCTCGGCCTCGACCTACTACATGATGGGCCTGCCGATTCCGCTCTTCACTCCAATCTTCGCTTTGAGCAGGATCTCTGGCTGGACGGCCCATGTTCTTGAACAGTACCGCAACAACCGGCTCATCCGCCCGCGCGCAGAGTACACTGGACCCGAGCGCCGGGAGTACGTGCCGATCGCGGACCGCTAGCGCCCCGTCGCTCCCCGGTGGGGTTTGCGCCCCGCCGGGGGCGTTCTTTGGAAAAATGGAGGGTAGCCGTACATTGAAGAACGCCGAAGGTGAGAAGATCCGGTTCGTTGACGGACGCCTCGAGGTTCCCGACAATCCTGTCCTGCCGTACATCGAAGGCGACGGGACGGGCGTCGACATCTGGCCCCCCTCGCAGGCCGTGCTGGACGCGGCGGTGCGCCGCGCCTACGACGGCAAGCGCAAGATCACCTGGCTTCAGGTCTACGCTGGCGAGGCGGCGTTCCAGAAGTTCGGCTCCTGGATGCCGGACGAGACGCTCGACGCGTTCCGCGAGTACCGGGTCGGCATCAAGGGTCCGTTGACGACCCCGGTGGGCGGCGGCATCCGCTCGCTCAACGTGATGCTGCGGCGTGAGCTTGACCTCTACGCCTGCGTGCGTCCGGTTCGCTACTTCCAGGGTGTGCCCTCTCCGCTCAAGCACCCGGAGCGCACCGACATGGTGATCTTCCGTGAGAACACCGAGGACGTGTATTCCGGGATCGAGTGGCCCGCCGGCACCGAAGAGAACGCTCGCCTGGCGGAACTCCTCAAGGAGCTCGGCCGTCCGGTGCGCGAAGGCTCCGGCATCGGCATCAAGCCCATCTCGCCCTTCGGCTCGAAGCGTCTGGTGCGCAAGGCGATCCAGTACGCCATCGACCAAGGTCGCAAGAGCGTAACCCTGGTGCACAAGGGCAACATCATGAAGTACACCGAGGGCGCGTTCCGCGAGTGGGGCTACGAAGTGGCCAAGGACGAGTTCCGCGACCAGATCATCACCTGGCAGGAGATGCAGGAGGCTGGCGGCAAGCAGCCGGAGGGCAAGATCCTGATCCAGGACGTGATCGCCGACAACATGTTCCAGCAGATCCTGCTGAGGCCGCAGCTGTACGACGTCATCGCGACGCCGAACCTGAACGGCGACTACCTCTCGGACGCCCTGGCCGCGCAGGTCGGGGGCATCGGCATCGCCCCGGGCGCCAACATGTCCGACGGCTACGCCGTGTTCGAGGCGACCCACGGCACCGCGCCCAAGTACGCGGGCCAGGACAAGGTCAACCCCGGCTCCGTGATCCTCTCGGGCGTCATGATGCTCGAGTACATGGGCTGGAACGAGGCCGCCGCACTGGTGGTCAAGGGCATGGAGGAGACGATCAAGGCGGGCAAGGTGACCTACGACCTTACCCCCGATCGTTCCGAAGGCATCAAGTCGTCTGCGTTCGGTGCCGAGATCATCCGTCGAATGGAGGGCTGAAGCATGCGTGACAAGGTAACCATCATCGGCGCCGGCAACGTCGGCGCGACCACCGCTCACTGGCTCATGGCCCGCAACATCTGCGACGTCGTGCTCGTCGACGTCGTCGAGGGCATCCCCCAGGGCAAGGCGCTCGACCTCTACGAGGCCGCACCGGTCTCCGGGGCGTCTGTCCAGGTGGTTGGCGAGCAGGACTACGCCGCGACGGCGGGCTCGTCCGTCGTCGTCGTGACCGCCGGCTTCGCGCGCAAGCCCGGCATGAGCCGCGACGATCTCCTCAACATGAACAACGAGGTCGTGTCGCAGGTCGTCAAGAAGGCCGTCGAGGTCTCTCCCGACGCCATCTTCATCGTCGTCACGAACCCGGTCGACGTCATGACCTACGTGACCTGGAAGGCCTCCGGCCTGCCTGCCGAGCGCGTCATGGGCATGGCGGGCGTCCTCGACTCGGCCCGCTTCCGCGCCTTCCTCGCGATGGAGCTCGGCGTCTCGCCCAAGGACGTCGTCGCCTTCGTGATGGGAGGCCATGGCGACCAGATGGTTCCCCTCACCCGCTTCTCGTCTGTGGCCGGCATTCCGGTCGAGAGCCTCATCCCGAAGGACCGCCTCGATGCGATCGTCAAGCGGACCCGCACCGGCGGCGGAGAGATCGTCAACCTGCTCAAGAGCGGCAGCGCCTACTTCGCGCCCGGCGCCTCGTCAGCGGAGATGGTGGAGGCCGTCCTCGGCAACCAGAAGCGCGTCCTGCCCGTCATCGCCCACCTGGATGGCCAGTACGGCGAAAAGGATGTCTACGTCGGCGTGCCGGCCATGATCGGGCGCGGCGGCGTGGAGAAGGTCTTCGAGATCGAATTTACACCGGAAGAGGCGGAGGCGTTCCGCAACTCCGTTCAGGCGGTGCGCGAGCCGCTTTCGGTACTGGGGTTTTAGACAATGAGACTGCGTGAAGAGGCCCTGGAGTACCACCGCGTCCACCATGGCAAGATCGAGGTCACGAGCCGCGTCCCGCTGCGCGATCAGCAGGACCTCTCGCTCGCGTACACGCCGGGCGTCGCGGAGCCGTGCAAGCAGATCCAGATCGACCCCGACTCGATCTTCGACTACACGAACCGCGGCAACCTCGTCGCCATCCTGACCGACGGGTCCGCAGTGCTCGGACTCGGCGACATCGGCCCCGGCGCCGGCCTGCCGGTGATGGAGGGCAAGGCGGTCCTGTTCAAGGCGTTCGGCGGCGTCGACGCGTTCCCGGTGCTCGTCAACACCCAGGACGTCGACAAGATCGTCGAGGTCATGAAGCTCCTTGAGCCGGGCTTCGGCGGCGTGAACGTCGAGGACGTCTCGGCTCCCAGGTGCTTCGAGCTCGAGCGCCGCCTCAAGGAGGAGCTCGACATCCCGGTGTTCCACGACGACCAGCACGGCACGGCCATCGTGGTCGGCGCGGCCTTCCTCAACGCCCTGCGCGTCGTCCAGAAGAAGATCGAGGACGTCCGCATCGTCTTCAACGGCGCCGGCGCCTCGGGCATCATGGTCGCCCGCATGCTGCGCGACCTCGGTGCCAAGGACATCGTGCTCTGCGACCGCCAGGGCGTCATCTACGAGGGCCGCCCGGGCCTGAACCCGGAGAAGCAGATCGTCGCGAGCGAGACCAACCCGCGGCAGGTCAAGGGCACGCTCGCGGACGCCCTCGTCGAGGCGGACGCCTTCGTTGGCCTCTCCTCGGCAGGCGCGGTCACCATGGACATGCTCCGGCCGATGCGCAAGGACTCCATCGTGTTCGCCCTCGCGAACCCGGTGCCGGAGATCTGGCCGGTGCAGGCGGTCGAGGTCGGGGCGGCGGTCGTCGGCACAGGCCGCTCGGACTTCGCGAACCAGATCAACAACGTGCTCGGCTTCCCGGGCGTCTTCCGCGGCGCACTGGACGTGCGGGCGCGCAACATCACGGAAGGGATGAAGCAGGCGGCGGCCCGCGCCATCGCCGGCCTCATCACGGACAAGGAGCTGCGCCCGGACTACGTGATCCCGGCGCCGCTGGACCGTCGCGTCGCGCCCGCCGTGGCGCGGGCCGTGGCGGAGCAGGCGATCAAGGAAGGACAGGCTCGTCGCGTCCTCGACCCCGCAGAGGTCGAGCAGCACTGCATCGAGCTCACGAGCGGGAAGGAAGGCCAGGCGTAGAAAGGACAGTGGCATGAAGCTCTACGAGTATCTCGCGAAGGGGCGCCTCAAGGCGCATGGTATTCCTGTGCCCCCCGGTGTGCTGTGCCGCACGCCGGACGAAGTGGCCACGGCCCTCGAGGACATCTGCCCTGCGGCCATCAAGGCGCAGGTTCTTGTCGGAGGGCGCGGCAAGGCGGGCGGCATCAAGTTCGCCCAGAATCCCGAGGAGGGGCGCAAGGTCGCTTCCGAGATCCTCGGCATGAACCTCAAGGGCTACACTGTCGAACAGGTCTACGTCGAGGGCAAGATCGACGTCGAGCGCGAGTTCTACGTCTCCGTGACCGTCGACCGCAATGCGAGGAAGCCACTCGTCATGGCTTCCTCGCACGGCGGCGTCGAGATCGAGGACGTGGAGGACCGCTACATCGTCCGCCGCCACGTGGACGAGGCCTTCGGCATGCAAGGCTACCTGGCTCGGGACATTGCCGCCGAGATGGGCCTCGAGGGTGACATCCAGAAGCAGGTCGCGGCGATCCTGCAGAAGCTCTACGAAGTCTTCCGCACGGAAGACGCGGAACTCGTCGAGATCAACCCGCTGGTCGTCTCGGGCGGCAAGGTGATCGCCGCGGACGCCCGGCTCAACATCGATGACGCGGCCCTCTTCCGCCACAAGGATCTTCCCGCGGTGGCCGAGGGCACCGAACTCGAACTCAAGGTGAAGGAGATCGGGCTCGCCTTCGTGCAGCTCGACGGCGACATCGCCGTGATGGCGAACGGCGCCGGTATGGCGATGGCCACGCTCGACGCCTTGCAGCACTTCGGCGGCAAACCCGCGAACTTCCTCGACGCCGGCGGCGGCGCATCGGTCGAGCCGACGGCGCAGGCCATGGGCGTGCTCGTCTCCATGAAGCCGAAGGCGATCTTCGTCAACATCTTCGGCGGCATCACGCGCTGCGACGACGTTGCGAACGCCATCGTCCAGGTCAAGAGGGGACAGGGCATCCCCGTACCGCTCGTCGTGCGCCTTGTCGGCACCAACGAGCAGCAGGGAGTCGAGATCCTGCGCGCCGAGGGCATCGAGGCATTCCGCGAGATGAGCGAGGCGGCCGAGAAGGCCGTCGAGCTGGCCGGGGAGGTGCGCTAGCATGGCGATCATCATCGACCACGACACCAGGGTCGTCGTGCAGGGCATGACCGGCAACCAGGGCAGCTTCCACACGGCGCAGATGGTCGCGTACGGCACCAACGTCGTGGCAGGCACCTCGCCGAACAAGGCGGGGCAGGATCACGAGGGCATCCCGGTGTTCGCCTCCGTGCGCGAGGCCGTCCTCGAGCGCGGCGCGAACGCCTCGATCGTCTTCGTGCCGGCCGCGTTCGCCAAGGATGCCGCGTTCGAGGCCATCGACGCCGGCTGCAAGGTCGTCGTGATGATCCCGGAGCACATCCCCGTGCAGGACTCGATCCTGATCATGGAGTACGCGCACTTCCGCGGCGCCAAGGTCGTCGGTCCGAACACGTACGGCCTGATCTCACCGGGCAAGGCCAAGATGGGCATCATGCCCAACCACATCTACGCACCGGGTCCGGTCGGGCTCGTCGCCCGCTCCGGAACCCTATCCTACGAGATCGCGGCCGCCCTGACCCAGGCCGGGCTCGGCCAGTCCACGGCCATTGGCATGGGTGGCGACCCGGTCGTTGGCCAGGTCTTCAACGACGTGCTGCACCAGTTCGAGAAGGACCCCGAGACCAAGGCCTGCGTGCTGGTCGGCGAGATCGGCGGCAGTGCCGAGGAAGAGGCCTCGGAGTTCATCAAGACGATGAGCAAGCCCGTCGTCGCGTACCTGGCGGGCCGCGCGGCGCCTCCCGGCAAGCGCATGGGACACGCCGGCGCGATCATCGAGCGTGGGCGCGGCACCCTCGAAAGCAAGCGCAAGGCGCTCGAGGCCGCCGGCGCGACGGTCGTGGAGATGCCATGGGAAGTGGCGTCGGCCGTCAAGAAGCTGCTCGGCTGACACGCGCACCTGCAAAGCGGCCGCCCGTCCGGGCGGCCGCTTTGCGTTTTGACATGGCGCGGAGCGGTAGGTGGCGCCGATGGACGCCGAGTCGAGCCAGAGAACACCAGAACTGCTGTGGCGACGATTCTCTCCGTGGCGCATGGTTCCGCAGTACGATGCACGGAGTGGCCTTGGGGACGGTGGCGGCTCATGGCCGCTGTGCCATGATGGGACGCGTCAAGGCGCCGGATGGCTTGCGTTGCGGCAGGCGGCAGGGGGGCCGCGCGTCGGCTTGCGGCGAGGTGAGAGCGATCCCGGCAGATGGGGGGCGCGGTGTGGCGCAGGGCGATCTCGCGAAGCCGGGTGCGACGCCCGCTTCCGTGTGGCGCAACCGAAACCTGGTCATTCTCGTCAGCGGCCAATGGGTGTCGCAGATTGGCAACAATCTCTTTGAACTCGCCGTGTTCTGGTACGTGCTCGCCGCAACCCATCAGGCCGCGGACCTGGGCTGGGTGGGCACGGCGATGGCGCTGCCGGGGGTCCTGGGCCTCGCCACTGGCGTCTTCGTCGATCGCATGGACCGGCGCTGGACGATGTTCGGATCGGACGTGGTGCGGGCGGCGCTCTCGGCGCTTCTCGGGCTTTTGGCGCTCGCACATGTGCTGCCGCTCTGGCTGTTCCTGCTACTGGTACTCGCCCTGATGGCCGTGGGCACCTTCTTCGGCCCGGCCGCGAGGGCTCTCCTGCCGCAGATCGTGCCGTCCGAGCAACTGGCCTCGGCGAACGGCGTCTATGCTTCAGCCCAAAACTCGGCTCAGCTCGTCGGGCTCTTCGGCGGCGGTGCGATCATGGCGTTGCTGGGGCCCGTGCTGCTCTTCTTCCTGAACTCCGGATCTTTCGTCGTTTCCGTCGTGTCGCTCGTGTTCATGCGGGTTCCCCGTCCGGCGTCCGCCAACGGACGGCGAGGGGGCGACATGGGTCAGCTCTACACGGAGTGGCTCGAGGGCTTCCAGCTATACAGGTCGATCACGCTGTTGCGCGCCTTCCTGTTCACGGCGCTCGCCATCAACTTCGCCGGCCAGGGGCTCGACGTACTCGCCGCGGCCTGGGTGCAGGGGAGCCTGCACGGTGGCGCATTCACGTACGCCTTGTTCGGCGGGGCGATCACGATCGGGGCGATCATGGGCTCCCTGGGCACGGGGGTCGTCCTGCGCCGCATCCCGCTCGAGCGCGCGCTCTTCCTCGGCACCGTCGCGATCGGAGCCTTGGTCGTGTTGCTCTCCCGCATTCCGCTGCTCTGGGTGACGCTTGCGACCATGCTGCTGGGCGGCGTGGCGATGGGCGTGATCAACACCGGGCTCACGACGAAGATGCAGAGCATCGTGCCGCAGGAGAAGATGGGACGCGTCTTCGGGACGCTCAATGCCATGGTCACCCTCGCAAACCCCTTGGGCGCGGCGGTCGCAGGAGCACTGGCGACGGTCTGGTCCGTCGGGTTCATCTACCTCCTGATCGGCTGCCTCATTCTGCTCGGTTCCCTGCCGCTCCTGCGCCTGCGGCCCGCCGACAGCGCAACCGCCGCAGCGTAGCCGGATGAAAGACAGGGGGCCGCGGCCTGTGGCAGCCGCGGCCTTCCCATGGCACGAAGAGTGCTCAGCGCCCGTCGAGAACCTGGACAAGGCGGCCATGTAGCCCGAGGCGGCGCAGGCGTTCGAAGCGCGGCAGGGTAGCATCGATGGATGGTGAATCGACCCAGGGAACGCCAAAGTTGCTATCGGACCGGTCTGAATCGCACGCTGGGGCGGTACGATGCACGCAGTGACCCTGCGTGCGGTGGCGCACGGCAGCTGTGCCACGCCGCAGACGCGTGATGGAGCCGGATGGTGTCCGTTCCGGCAGTTCGCGCGGGTGCCGCACGTCGCGCCCGCGCAGAGGTGAGAACGATCCACCGGACGGGGAGGTGCGGTGTGGCGCAGGACGATCTCGGGAAGCCGGGTGTGAAGCCTCCTTCCATGTGGCGGAACCGAAATCTGGTCATTCTCGTCAGCGGCCAATGGGTGTCGCAGATCGGCAACAATCTCTTTGAGCTTGCCGTGTTCTGGTATGTGCTTGCCGCAACCCATCGGGCCGCGGACCTGGGCTGGGTGGGCACGGCGATGGCGCTGCCGGGGGTCCTCGGGCTCGCCACCGGCGTCTTCGTCGATCGCATGGACCGGCGCTGGACGATGTTCGGATCGGACGTCGTACGCGCGGCGCTTTCCGCGCTCCTCGGTCTATTGGCGCTCGCTCATGTGCTGCCGCTCTGGCTGTTCCTGCTGCTGGTACTCGCCCTGATGGCCGTCGGCACCTTCTTCGGACCGGCCTCGGCGGCTCTCTTGCCTCTGATCGTGCCTGCGGAGCAGCTTCCCGGGGCGAACGGCGCCTATTCTTCGGTCCAGAGTTCGGCTCAGCTCGTCGGGCTCTTTGGCGGCGGCGCCCTGATGTCGCTCCTGGGGCCGGTGCTGCTCTTCTTCCTGAACGCCGGGTCGTTCGTCGTCTCCTTCGTGTCCCTCCTGTTCTTGCGGGTCCCGCGCTACAGGCCGGCGCAGGCCACGCGATCGGCCGGCGTCGGGCAGCTCTACCGCGAGTGGCTCGAGGGCTTTCAGGTGTACCGGTCGATGGCGCTTCTGCGCACGCTGGTGGTGACGGCCCTGGCCGTGAACTTCGCCGGTCAGGGCCTCGGCGTGCTCGCCGCGGCGTGGGTACGGGTGAGCCTGCACGGCGGCGCCTTCACCTACGCCCTCTTCGGTGGAGCCATCACGGTCGGCTCCATCGCGGGTGCCCTGGGGACGGGTGTGGTGCTTCGCCGCATCCCGCTGGAGCGTACCCTGTTCCTCGGCACCGCCGCGATCGGCGTCCTCGTCGTGTTGCTCTCCCGCATCCCGCTGCTCTGGGTGACGCTCGCGACGATGCTGCTCGCCGGCGTGGCGATGGGCGTGATCAACACCGGACTCGCGGCGAAGATGCAGAGCATCGTGCCGCAGGAGAAGATGGGACGCGTCTTCGGGACGCTTGGCGCCATGGTGACCCTCTCGACCCCGGTGGGCGCCGCCGTGGCCGGTGCACTCGCGACGGTCTGGTCCGTCGGGCTCATCTACCTCCTGCTCGGCTGCCTCATCCTGCTCGGGTCCCTGCCGCTCCTGCGCCTGCGGTCACCCGACAGCGCCACCGCCGCGGCCTAGCCGAAACGAAGGACACGGGAAGGCCGCGGCCCATGGCAGCCGCGGCCTTCCCCTGGATCGAAGAGTGCTCAGCGCCCGTCGAGAACCTGGACGAGGCGGCGAACGAGCCCGAGGTGGCGCAGGCG
>Ga0187812_1000708_pt1 | contig 11661 bp, 10 predicted proteins | sample NC_S_2_FD_130582 | JGI IMG/M metagenome (GOLD analysis project Ga0187812, IMG submission 130582) | Wetland sediment microbial communities from Neuse River Estuary, North Carolina, USA - ASW-S_2 | ecosystem: Environmental > Aquatic > Freshwater > Wetlands > Sediment | place: USA: North Carolina... | reverse complement strand
CGTCCGCAGCGGGCACCTCGGCGGCAGTGTCGACTGCGGCAGTGTCGACCTCAGCAGGCGCCTCCGCGGCGGTGTCGACCGCAGCGGGCGCCTCCGCGGCAGTGTCGACCGCAGCGGGCGCCTCCGCAGCGGGCGCCTCCGCGGCCTTGGCCCGCCCGCCCTTAGGGGCACTGTCCTTGGCGGGAGCGTCCTTGGCGGGGGCGGCCTTGGGGGCACTTTCCTTGGCGGGAGCGTCCTTGGCGGGGGCGGCCTTGGGGGCACTTTCCTTGGGGGCACTGTCCTTGGCGGCACCGTCCTTGGCAGGCCGGGCGGCCTTGGACTGGGTTGCGGCCTTGGCGGCGCCCTTGTCGTCCTTGGCGTCCTTGCTCGCCTGGCTCTCCTTCGCGGCGGAGGTGAAGGCCTCCTTCTTGTCCGCGCGCGGCTCGGCCTTCTTGAGCGTGCCTTCCGTGCCCGACTGGCCCTTGAACTTCTGCCAGTCTCCGGTGACCTTGAGCAGGACGCGAACCGGGTCCGTGGGCTGCGCGCCCACCGACAGCCAGTGCTGGACCCGCTCGGAGTTCACCTCGATAAGCGAGGGGTCAGCCTTGGGGTGGTACTTGCCGATCTCCTCGATCGCGCGCCCGTCGCGCTTGGTGCGCGAATCGGCGACGACGATCCGGTAGTAGGGCTCCCGGATCTTGCCCAGGCGCTTCAGCTTGATCTTGACAGCCACGGGTGTGGTCTTCTCCCAGCGTTAGGTGCGAGGCGGCGGACCCACGCCGACCGGGGGAACAGCCGACGGGACCGCACAGATGAGCCAGGCCGGGCGAACGAGGAGAGGGCGTCGCATGGCCAGACGGTCAGCATCACATTGTGCCAGACAACCGTCGCTGACTAGTAATCAGATCGCAGATCCCGCCCCGGGCCCGGCTCCGGGCCGGCGCACGGGCCCCGCACACGAGCCCCTGCACCAAATTGTTGACAATATTGTCGAATATTTCTAGGATCGGCGCGTGCCAGGGCGCAGAGCCGAGAAGACGTTGCTGGCCGGGGCGCCCGGGCGGCAGCGGGCGGGCGAGCGCCTGCGGCAGGCGATCCTGGCCGGTGACATGGCGCCCGGCCAGCGCCTGATCGAGGAGGAGCTGGCCGGGATGCTCGCGGTGACGCGGGCGAGCCTGCGCGGAGCTCTGTTTGACCTGGCGGCCGAGGGGCTGGTCGAGCGGATACCCAACCGCGGCGCGCGGGTGCGGGTCATCACGATCGGCGAGGCGGTCGCCATCACCGAGTGCCGGATGGCGCTGGAAGGGCTGTGCGCGGCCAAGGCGGCCGAGCTGGTCACCGACGCCGAGGCCGTGCGGCTGCACCAGCTCGGCGAGCAGATGCAGCGTAGCGTCGCCGACGGCGAGTCGCTGAAGTACTCCGAGCTGAATCACGAACTGCACCGGATGGTCAGGGAGATCTCCGGCCAGACGGTGGCGGCCCGCCTGCTCGAGCGGCTGAACGGGCAGCTGGTCCGGCATCAGTTCCGGCTGTCGCTGCGGCCGGGCCGCGCCCAGGCCTCGCTGCCCCAGCACCTGGCCATCATCGCCGCCATCACCGGGCGGCGGCCCGCCGAGGCCGAGCAGGCCGCGCGGCAGCACCTGCGCAGCGTCATCACGGCCCTGCTCGATCAGCAGCAGCCGGAAAAGCAAACCCACGGCGCACCGGAGGACGGATAACCATGAAATTGCGCGGTATACGGGCCCGACCAGGCCCCTGACCTCTATATCTCACAATGTGAAACCGTTATATAAACGTACGCTGACTATCGCCAAAAGATAACCCTCGGATGGCCATACTGTTCTTCATCTGTACGTTCGTTCGCAGAGCGCACACCGTCGCGCATTAGACCATCGGTGTCACTGCCTAGACCAGAAGGAGCCTCTACACCTCACCCCGCACTCAGGTTCCCGGACTCACCAGGTCATGCGTGCGCTGCAGCACATCCACTGTTCTCTCATCAGGATCAGGTGAAGTTAGCCCATACAGAGGCGGTCCCGCGTCGGCGTGACCTCAAAGGAGATCGATTGCACATGAGTGACCAGACTGCGGAACCCGGCAGTACGAATCGGGACGACGGCTTCAGCAGGCGCGGCCTGCTGCGCATGGCCGGCGTCGGTGCGGCCGTCGTCGGTGGCGGGGGGCTGCTCGAAGCGTGCAGCTCGGGCGTCAAGGGCTCCAGCGCGAGCACCAGCACCAGCGCCAGCAGCAGTAGCGGCGGGAGCATCACGATCGGCTGGATCCACCCGCTGACCGGCCCGCTCGCCGGGTTCGGCGCGGCGGACAACTGGGTGGTCTCGAAGATCATGGCGACCAGCCAGTACAAGAACGGGTTCAAGATCGGCGGTAAGACCTTCACCATCAACTTCAAGTCCTACGACACCCAGTCCAGTGACACCCGGGCCGGCCAGCTGGCCCAGCAGGCGATCAACACCGACCGGGTGGACATGCTGTTCGCGTCCTCGACGCCGGAAACGGTCAACGCCGTCGCCAGCGCGGCAGAAACCCTCGGCACGCCGCTGGTCTGCGCGAACTGCCCCTGGGAGTCGTGGTACCTCAACCTGTTCCCGCACGGCAGCCTGGCCACGCCGACGGAGTCGGCCAAATACGTGATCCTGTACTTCCTCGGCGCCGAGCACCTGGTCAAGGCCTTCATCCCGATGTGGAACCGGATCCAGGCCCAGTACCACACCGACAAGGTGGTCGGCGCGGCGTTCCCCAACGACTCCGACGGCAACGCCTTCCGTGCGGTGTTCCCGCCCATCGCCAAGGCCGCGGGCTATACGTTCGACGTATCGGCGGCCTACACCGACGGGACCACGAACTACACCTCGATGATCTCCCAGTTCAAGGGTGAGAAGTGCGACTTCTTCACCAACGTGCCGCTGCCGCCGGACTTCGCCACCATGTGGAAGCAGTCGGCGCAGCAGGGCTTCAAGCCGACCTTGGCCACGGTGGCCAAGGTGCTGCTGTTCCCGACCGACGCCTACGCGCTCGGCTCGCTGGCGTACAACGTCGCCACCGACACCTGGTGGGTGCCGACCCTGCCGTGGACGTCCACGTTCACGGGCGAGACCTGTCAGGCGATGGCGAACGAGTACGAGGCCGCCAGCGGCACCCAGTGGAACGCCAACATCAGCAACTACAGCATGTTCGAGGTCGCCTACTCGGCGTTCACCTCGGTGAGCGACCCGCACGATAAGGCCGAGGTGGCCGCCGCCCTCCACCAGGTGAACATCAACGCGCTGGCCGGGCCGTTGAACTTCGCCTCCGGCGGGCCCGCGCCGGGCGTGGCGATCACCCCGCCGGCCGGAGTGCAGTGGCAGAAGGGGACCAAGTACCCGCTGGAGATGCAGATCGTCGACAACACAGAGCTCCCAGACGCCAAGATCACCGCCGACCTGCTGGCGACCAACCCGTGACCGGATGACCAGCCCGCTGCTCGAGCTGGACGGGGTGGCGAAGCGGTTCGGCCGGGTCGTCGTCGCGGAGAACCTGTCGCTGGCCGTCGGGCCCGGGGACACCGTCGGGATCGTGGGGCCGAACGGCGCTGGCAAGACCAGCCTGTTCGGCCTCATCTCCGGCGACCTGTCCCCGGACGCGGGGCAGGTCCGGTTCGCGGGGCGCACGGTGACCAAGCTGGACGCGGCCTCGCGGTGCAGGCTCGGCATCGGGCGCACCTACCAGGTGCCGCGCCCCTTCGGCGACATGACCGTGTTCGAGAACGTGCTGGTCGCCGCCCAGCAGGGGGCCGGGCTCCGGCGCCGGGCCAGTTACGCGACGGCCGTCGACGCGCTGGAGCGGTGCGGCATACCCGGCCAGGCGAACGTGCCCGCCGAGCGGCTCGGCCTGCTCCAGCGCAAGCGGCTGGAACTGGCCCGCGCGCTCGCGTCGCGACCGACGCTGCTGCTGCTCGACGAGGTGGCGGGAGGCCTGACCGACCCGGAGGTCGCGCAACTCGTGGAGATCGTCCGCGGCGTGAATACCGAAGGCATCGCGGTGATCTGGATCGAGCACGTGGTGCGCGCGCTCACCCCGGTCGTGGACCGGCTCATCTGCCTGGCGGGCGGGGCCTTCATCGGCGACGGCACCCCCGCCGCGGTGCTGGCCGAGCCCGCCGTCCGCGAGGTGTTCCTCGGCAGCGAGGTCACCGCGTCCCTGGCCGGCGGGACACTGGCCGGCGGGACACTGGGCGGCGACCTTAGCGACCCCGCGGCCGCCCCGTCTCCCGACGGCGATCGGAGCGCCCCGTGAACACCCTGCCGACGAACGGCGAGCGCCCGGCGGACGGGACGCCGCTGCTTGACGTAAGCGAACTCACCGTGCACCACGGCCAGCTGAGGGCCCTGGACCGCGTATCGCTCCAGGTCTTCCCCGGCGAGGTGTACGCGATCATCGGAGCCAACGGCGCGGGCAAGTCCACGCTGCTGCGCACGATCGCGGGCCTGCACCGCCCGACCGAGGGCGCGATCTGGTTCGACGGCCAGGACGTGACCAGGGTCCGGCCCGAACGCCGCGCCGCCCGGGGCATCGCCATGGTCCCGGAGGGGCGCCGGCTGTTCGAATCGCTCACGGTGGAGGAGAACCTGCAGGTTGGCGCCACTTACGCACGAAAAGGGCCCTGGACCATCGAGCGCGTGTACGAGATGTTCGGCTGGATGGCCGAGCGCCGGTCCCAGCGCGCGGCGCAGCTGTCCGGCGGTGAGCAGCAGGCCGTGGCCATCGGCCGGGCGCTGGTGGCGAACCCGCGCATGCTGCTGCTCGACGAGCTGTCCCTGGGGCTGGCACCGGTGGTCGTCCAGCGCATCTACGGGATGCTGCCGCAGATCCTGGCCACCGGGCTGACGGTGCTCCTGGTCGAGCAGGACGTGAGCCAGGCCCTGCGGGTGGCGTCACACCTGCAGTGCCTGCTCGAGGGGCGTACCACGCTGGAAGGCCGACCGTCCGACGTCACGGCCGAGCAGGTCGAGGCGGCCTATTTTGGCCTGGCCCGGGCCGGACACGAGGGCCAAAGGGAAAGCGATTCATTATGCAGTGGGTCAACGACATCATCCAGGGGATCCTGACCGGCGGGCTTTACGCGCTGTTCGCCTGCGGGCTCTCGCTGATGTTCGGGGTCATGAAGGTGGTCAACCTCGCGCACGGCGACCTCGCGGTGGTCGCGGGCTACATCGCGGTCGGCGTCATCGCCGTGACCCACATCCCGGTGCTGTGGTCGTTCGTGATCGTCGTGCCGATCATGGCGGTGCTCGGCTACGTGCTGCAGCGGACGCTGATCCAGGCCGCGCTCAACCGCGGCGTCCTCATCACGCTCATGGTCACCTTCGGGTTGTCCGTGGTGATCGAGAACGGCCTGCTCCAGTTCTTCACCGCCAACAGCCGCGGGCTCGGGGTGAACAACGCCTTCATCACGAGCTCGTTCTCCATCGGCTCCCAGATCACCATCCCCTACCTGCTGCTGCTGATCTTCGGGGTGGCGGTGGTCGTCCTGCTCGGCCTGCAGTACTTCCTGTCGCGGTCCAAGTACGGCCGGCTCATCAGGGCCGTGGCCGACGACAAGGAGGCGGCCCAGCTGTGCGGCGTCGATTACCGGCACGTGTTCGGCATCGCGGCCGCCATCGCGTTCAGCACCGTGGCCCTGGCCGGGATCGCCTACGGCATGTACTCCCAGCTCGCGCCCACCACCGGCACCGACACCATATTGCTGTTCGCGTTCGCGGCGGTGGTGATCGGCGGGCTCGGCTCGCTCTGGGGCACCCTGCTCGGCGGCGTGATACTCGGCGTCGCGCAGCTGATCGGCGCCCAGATCAACACCTCCGACGAGGTACTGGCCGGGTACATCGTCTTCCTCGCCGTCCTGCTGATCCGACCGCAGGGTCTGACCGCCCGGAGAGCCCGATGAGCACGGTAACGGAAACCACCGCCCGTTCGGCAGATAAGTTCCGGGTCACACGGTCACGCAGGAACGTGGCCTGGACCGGGGTCGGCGCGCTGATCGCGGTCATCGTGCTGGAGCGGCTCCCCTACATCGTGTACTCGGGCACCACGACCATCTTGGTGCAGGCCTTCATCGTGCTCACCCTCGCCTGCATGTGGAACCTGCTGGCCGGGTACGCGGGCCTGGTGTCGGTGGGACAGCAGGGCTTCGTGGGGCTCGGCGCCTACTTCGTGCTGATCTTTGCCCTGCAGGGAATCTCGCCGTTCTGGGCGCTTCCCCTCGCGGCCCTCTGCTCCGGCGCCGCCGCGTTTCCCCTGTGGTGGCTGGTCTCCCGGCTGCGCAGCGGGTACTTCGCGATCGCCACCTGGGTGCTCGCCGCGACCATCATGCTCGTCTTCGAGCGGATCTCCGCCCTGGGCAGCGGGACGGGCCTGCCGCTGCCCGGCCTGTCCGGGTTCAGCACGGCGATCCTGAACGCCGACATCTACTGGGCGGCGCTGACCGTCACCGTGGTCGCGCTCGCCACGACGTACCTGCTGTTGCGCGGGCGGCTGGGCCTCGTCCTCACCGCGATCCGGGACGACGAGGTGGCCGCGCGGAGCTCGGGGGCGCGGGTCGGGCTGACGAGGATGATCGTGTTCGTGATCGCCGGGATCGGCTGCGGCGCGGCCGGCGGGGTGCTCGCGATCAGCCAGCTCGGGGTGCAGCCCGCCGGCGTGTTCAGCATCTCGTGGACCGCCGAGATGGCGTTCGCGGTGATCATCGGCGGGCTCGGCACGATCGAGGGGCCGATCCTCGGCACCGCCGTGTTCATGGTCCTGCAGCAGACGCTGGCCTCCTACAACGCCTGGTACCTGATCATCTTCGGGTCGGTGGCGATCCTCGTGGCCCTGTTCGCGCGGCGCGGGCTGTGGGGTCTGGTGGACGAATACGCGCACGTCCGGCTGTTCCCGGTCGGATACTGGCTGTGGACCGGCGGCGAAAGCCGCCGCGGCCTGCGCTGGCGGCGGGGCGGCCGGTCCAGCTGATCCGCGTCTGATCGGGCGGGAGGGGCCGGATGACCACGCCATCCAGCAGGGGCCATGGGGAGCTGACGCCGCGGGCCCCGGTCAGGCGGGCCGCTCCCGTGGTGCGCCAGGTGCTGTGGGCCTCGGTGCCGGTCTGGTCGGTCGGCTTCCTGTCCTTCGTCCCCTCCCTGGCCTACGCGATCATCCGGCGCCGGAAGGCGGACTGGGCGGTGTTCGCGGCCTTCCTGGCGGCGACCATCGGCATGATCGTGGCGCTGGGGGTCGTCGGCTCGGGCCACGGCGGCGGGACCGCGGCGGTCGGCGGGTTCATCATCGCGCTGGCGGGCTGCGCCGCCGTCCACGCTGCCGTCGTGTTCCGGCCGGGCGGCGTCTGGGCGGCCCCGGTCGCGGCCCCGGGGGCGCTACCGGGCACGCGGCAGCACAACCGGGACGCTATCGCCGAGGCGAAGGACCGGATCGAGCGCAGGAAGGACGCACGGCGGCTGGCCGAGACCGACCCGGCGCTGGCGCGCGACCTGCACATCGGGCGGCCCGATGTGCCGCGGGACTACGACGACGGCGGGCTGGTGGACGTCAACCACGTGCCCGGCGCCCTGCTCGCCGCCGGCCTGGGCCTCACGCCGGACGAGGTGACGGACGTGATGGCGGCGCGGGACAAGCTCGGGAAGTTCACCAGCGCCGACGAGCTGTGCGCCTACACCGACCTGTCACCGGACCGGGTGGACGAGCTCCGCGATCTGATGATCTTCGGCTGACCTGCGGGAGAATGGACCCGTGCTGCTCGCTGAGATTGCCGAGGTGTCTGCGACCGTGGCCGCCACCAGCGCCCGGCTGGCCAAGATCGGTGCACTCGCCGACGCGCTGCGCGAGGCCGGGCCGATCGAGGTGCCGATCGCCGTGGCCTACCTGTCCGGGGAGCTCCCGCAGCGGCAGGTGGGGGTCGGCTGGGCGGCGCTGCGGGACGGGTTCCCGGCGGCGGCGTCGCCCACGCTGACGCTGAGCGAGGTGGACGCCTGCCTGTCCGCCATCGGCGCGGTGGCGGGCAAGGGCTCCGCGGCGGCGCGCAAGGCGCTGGTCGGTTCGTTGTTCGAGCGCGCTACCGAGGGCGAGCAGCGGTTCTTGTTCGGCCTGCTCTCCGGCGAGCTGCGGCAGGGCGCGCTGGAGGGCGTGATGACCGAGGCCGTGGCGCGGGCGGCGTCGGTGCCCGCTGCGGAAGTCCGCCGGGCGATGATGCTGCGCGGGTCGCTGGGCGCCGTGGCCGCCGCCGCGCTAGCGGGGGGGAGCCCGGCACTGAGTTCGTTCGGGCTAGAGGTTGGCTCGCCGGTGCGGCCGATGCTGGCCGCCAGCGCGCCGACCATTGAGGACGCGCTGGCCAAGGTCGGCGGTCCGGCCGCGGTCGAGTGGAAGCTGGACGGGATCCGGATTCAGGCCCACCTGCGCGAGGGGGGTGTCCGCCTGTTCACCCGGACCCTCGACGAGATCACCGGGAGGCTCCCCGACGTGGCGGCGGTCCTGGCGAAGCTGCCGGTCCGGGCGGCGGTCCTGGACGGTGAGCTTATCGCGCTGCGCGAGGACGGCAGGCCGCTGCCGTTCCAGGACACGGCCTCGCGGACCGCCACCCAGGACTCGGTCTCGGAGGCGGTTCCGCTTTCCGTCTTCCTGTTCGACGTGCTGCACCTGGACGGGGCGGACCTGATCGACCTGCCCGACCTTGAGCGACACGCCGACCTGGCCCGCGTGGTGCCGCCCTCGCTGCTCATGCCGCGCCTGGTGACCAACTCGGCCGGGGAGGCCACGGCGTTCTTCCGCGACGCGATCGCGCGCGGGCACGAGGGTGTGGTGGTCAAGTCCCTGGACACGCCGTACACCGCGGGCCGCCGGGGCGCCGGGTGGATCAAGGTCAAGCCGCGGCACACCCTCGACCTGGTGGTGCTCGCGGTCGAGTGGGGCCACGGGCGGCGCCGCGGCTGGCTGTCCAACCTGCACCTGGGCGCGCGGGACCCGGCCACGGGCGGGTTCGTCATGCTCGGCAAGACGTTCAAGGGGCTGACGGACGAACTGCTCTCGTGGCAGACGGAGCGGCTCCTCGCGCTGGAGGACCACAGCGACTCCTGGACGGTCCACGTCCGGCCGGAACTCGTCGTGGAGATCGCCTTCGACGGCGTGCAGCGCAGCCCGCGCTACCCGGGCGGGCTCGCGCTGCGGTTCGCCCGCGTGCTGCGCTACCGCGAGGACAAGACGGCCGCCGAGGCCGACACCATCGACACCGTGCGGGCCCTCGGCCCGGAGTAGCGGCACCGTGCGGGCCCTCGGGCCGGAGTAGCGGCACCGGTGCGGGCGATGCGCCTGGACTGGCGGCCGGGAAACCGGGCTAGGACGTGAAACCCAGCCCTGGGTCACCGGGGAGCGCTGGACGCGGCCCGCGGGAACGCCTCTGCTCGATTGAGGCGCCCACCCCGTATCCCACGATGAGCAGTGCCGCGACCACGGCGGCGATGGCCACCAGGAGGCTCAGGTCAATCCAGGACCTGTAGGGACTGGGGCCGAGCGGATGATCGAGATGGCCGACGACCCACAGGGCAGCGGACGCGATGGCCAGGCAGGGACTCGAGGCGGCAGCCGCCCTGGCCAGCGGCCGAGGGCGGGCAGAGGCCCGCGGGAGCACCGGCCCGGCCACGGCGGGGCCGACGGGGATATCGGCGGTGAGCGCGGCCAGCTCAGCGCCGGTCCGCGCGGCCAGCGCCTGGCCTACCCTCACATCCAGCTCGTCCCTGGTCAGCCGGCCCTGCACGAACGCGCCCTTGAGCGCTTCAACCACCTGCTCGCGGTCGGCGTGGCCCACCCGGAGCCGGTCACCGCCTGCCGCCGCATGGTCCTGGAATCCTGCCAGCACCGGCACCCCCACTCGTCACAATTCGGACAAGCGTAACGTAACCGGTCCCGGTCGGCCAGCCGCCGAGGCCGACACGATCGATACCGTGCGGGCTCTGGGCCCCGAGTAGCGGCAGTGTCCCGCGACTAGCGCCCCCAGGGGGTTATTACCGATGCGGTGATGCCGGAATTGTCCTCGGTGTAGACCTCGCCGGTCAGCGGGTTGACCGCGATCCCGACCGGGTGGCCCGGGACGGTGACCGTAGCGGTGACCCGGCCGGTCCACCCGCTGATCACCGACACGGTCCCGCCGAGGGTGTTGGCGACGTAGACGGTGCCCGCCAGCGGGTTGACCGCGACCCCGGCCGGGTTGGTGCCGACCGGGATGGTGGCGGTGACCGTCTCGGTCCGCCCGCTGATCACCGACACGTTGTCGCTGACGTTGTTGGCGACGTAGACGATGCCCGCCAGCGGGTTGACCGCGACCCCGGTCGGGTTGGTGCCGACGGTGATCGTGCCGGTGACCGTGTTGGTCCGCCCGCTGATCACCGACACGTTGTGGCTGTTGGTGTTCGCGACGTAGACGGTGCCGGTCAGCGGGTTGACCGCCACCCCCTGCGGAGCTGCGCCGACTCCGATGGTGGCGGTGACCGTATCGGTCCGGCCGCTGATCACCGACACCGAGTCGCTGCCCTGGTTGGTGACGTAGACGGTGCCGGTAACCGGGTTGAGCGCGATCCACTCCGGATAGCTGCCGACGGCGATGGTGTCGGTGACCGTATCGGTCCGGCCGTCGATCACCGACACCGTTCCGGCGTTGTAGTCGGTGACGTAGACCGTGCCGGTCCGCGAGTTGACCGCGACCTGGGTCGGCAGGTCGCCGACGTCGATGGTGCCGGTGACGGTCCTGGTCCGCCCGCTGATCACCGACACGCTGTTGCTGAAGGAGTTGGCCACGTAGACCGTGTCGGTCACGGGGTTGACCGCGACCCCCCACGGCTGGCTGCCGACGGTGATGGTGGCGGTGACGGCCGGTGCTGCCGGTGCTGCGGGGGCGGCCGAGGCGACCGCTGGCGCGGCCAGAGCCAGGGCTAGGGCGCCGATCGAGGCGGCCGCGGCCTGCCGACCGCGTGGGTGGCGCCGGGCAGCGGACAAGTAGACACCCGGCCTGGTCATGCTGGTCTCCCCCTTTGCGGCGCCGGTGATCGCGCCGCCCCGCGAAGCGGACTGTTTCGCTCGGTTGATCGCTAGGCCTCATCCTAGCTATCGGAGAGTATCCGACATGCTACTTAGAGCAACTGATGGTGCGTGCCGCGCAAGGGGGCGGACGGTGGTGCCGGGATGGCCTAGTTCTTCTTGTCGCGACGCTTGGGGTCGCCGCGGAACGCGGCGGGCACGTTGTTGTGGCCCGGCTGGGACGGCGGGAACTGCAGGCCCGGCTGAAGGCCGGGCAGGCCTTCGGCCAGCTTCTCGGCCAGGCCGGGTGGCAGGTTGCCCAGTCCCCCGGCTGCGCCCAGGCCGGGCGGGATCGCGGGGCCCTTGGTACCGGCTTGGGCTGCCTCGCCGCGGGCGATCTCGGCGGCGCGCTGCGGATTCCCGCTGCGGGCAGGCCTCTTCTTGCCCTTCTTGCCGCGGGCGTTCTTGCCGGCCGCGCGCCGCGCCCCGGGGAGCCCGGGCATGCCGGGGATGCCGCCCGCGAACATCGCGCGCATCTGCTTCTGGCCCTCGAAGAAGTTCGTGACGAGCTGAGAGACCTCGCCGACCGCCACGCCGGAGCCCTTGGCGATGCGCGCCCGCCGGGAGCCG
>Ga0187812_1000706_pt1 | contig 11717 bp, 14 predicted proteins | sample NC_S_2_FD_130582 | JGI IMG/M metagenome (GOLD analysis project Ga0187812, IMG submission 130582) | Wetland sediment microbial communities from Neuse River Estuary, North Carolina, USA - ASW-S_2 | ecosystem: Environmental > Aquatic > Freshwater > Wetlands > Sediment | place: USA: North Carolina... | reverse complement strand
CCGGTGAACGCCGGGTCGCTCATGGACACGATCCGGCTCGGCGTGCCGAGGACCATCGACGCGAACGACACCGGGTACACGCCGAGGTCCAGCAGCGCGCCGCCGCCCAGTTCCGGTGCGAACAGCCGGAACTCGGCGTCCCGGGCGAACCACTGGCCGTGATCCGCGGTCACGGTGACAATCTCGCCGAGCATGCCCCGTGCCAGCCAGTCCCGGATAATGGCCACGTGCGGCAGGAACCGGGTCCACATCGCCTCCATGGCGAACAGCCCGTGCTCCCTCGCCACCCGGACGATCTCGCGAGCCTCGGCGGCGTTCATCGTGAACGGCTTCTCGACCAGTACGTGCTTGCCGGCGCGCAGCGCGAGGATCGCGTTGTCGTGGTGCATCGGGTGCGGTGTCGCCACGTAGATCACGTCGACGTCCGGATCGGCCACCAGCGACCCGTAGCTGGCATGCCGGTTCGCGATGCCGAACTCGTCCGCGAAACGGTCCGCCGATCCCTGGCTGCGCGACCCGACCGCGACGGCAACGCCGGAATCGGTCAGCCGGAGATCGGTCACGAACGTGCTCGCGATCCCGCCGGTTCCGAGGATTCCCCACCGCACCGCGCTGTCTGCCATGTCTTCGTCCCTCCGCCGGCCAGTATCGGTGATCAGCTTATTTAAGGGGCCCTGGCCACGCGGTGTACGGTCCTCGTATGGAGGTCGCCGAGTTGGCGCATCTACGCCGGGCCAGGGACCTGCTGGACCGCGAGTACGCGCGGCCGCTGGACGTCCCGGCGATGGCGCGTACCGCACTGATGTCACCGTCACTGTTCTCTCGCCGGTTCCGGGAAGCCTACGGCGACACACCGTATGGCTACCTGCAGGCCAGGCGCGTGGAACGGGCGATGGCGCTGTTGCGCTACGGCCACCTGTCCGTGACCGACGTGTGCATGGCCGTCGGATTCACCTCGCTGGGCTCGTTCAGCTCGACGTTCACGCGCCTGGTCGGCGAGCCGCCGTCCGTCTACAAGGCGCGCGACCACTCGCGGCTGACTCGGGTCCCGCCGTGCATGACGCGCGCCTGGGCACGCCCGAGGTGGGTCGAGCAGCCGTGCAGGATTGGAGAAGCGTTCGTGGCCGACCGCCCGTAGAGTCGCTGACATGGCACTTTCCATCACGCACACGCCCGTGTTCTGCACCGACCTAGATGAGGCGCTCGCCTTCTACACCGAGCGGCTCGGCTTCGAGGTCCATGACGACGTCCCGATGGGGCCGGAGATGCGCTGGCTCACCGTCCGCGCCCCCGGCGACACTCACGATCTGCTGCTGGCAGCTGTGGATCATCACATCCCGCCGGCCGACCGGCAGGCGATGCGCGCGATTGTCGCCAAAGGCGACCTAGCGGTGTTTATTCAGGTCGACGACCTAGACAAGACCTTCGAGTCGCTGCGCGCCGCCGGGACGGAGATCCTCCAGGAGCCCATTGACCAGTCCTACGGCGTCCGCGACGCTGCCGTTCGCGACCCCAGCGGCAACCACCTGCGGTTGAGCCAGCCGCTACCGACACAGGGCTGAGGCTTCCGCACTCATTCCAGTTGGGTGAGGTCAGGCTGCGGCGACGGAAGGTCACTCGCTCTCGTCCAGGGTGTCCCGGTAAATCCGCCGGTTGATCTCATCAGCCCACGCCTGAGCCCATCTCCTCAGATCCAAGATTTCTGCCTCGGAAAGGCCGTATGCGGCGAACTCTTCGTCCGCACGCCACGCGGCGGAATCCAGCCGAGCCGCAAGGCCTTCCAAACTGAACTCGTCCCAGGCAAGGCGACGACCCAGCGATTCCAGCTCGCCTGGTGACCGCAAACGAGACGCTGCGTGGATGTCGATCAGGTCTCGCGCGTAGCCGCGGTCGGCGAGGGCTCGGACCTTGGTGCCGATGACTTCGTCAAGAGAGAGAACCGGGCCGTATGGCGTGTCGACTGGAGGCCAGGTGAACCCTTCCTTAAGAATGTCAACCTCGCAGTCCTGGCCAAGCTCAGGATCTGCCACCATGAACCGTGCTGACACGGGGTCGATGCCGATGGCGTGCACCTTCCACCCACGCTCGATCAATCCTGCTATTAGCCGAGAGGCGATGATCTCCATCGGGATCGAACTGTTGGTTGCTACGTCGATGTCACGGCTCGGGCGGTCTACGATGCCATGTGCTTGAACCGCGTACCCACCGGTGATCACAAATGGCAACTCGTTGCCAACTTCCAGAACGTCCTGCAGCAGTCTCCTGTGCAGGTCGCTCATGTTCATGCGACGGCTTGCGCTCCTTCAGCGAGCTCCGGAAACGCCGATTCCCAGACATCCCGGATAACCGGCCCGACTACCATGCGCAGGCTGGGCCAATAGGCGACAAGCAGTCTCGGATTAATGAATGCGACCAAGTCGTCGCGCAGTCCCTCCGTCAGGACGATGTGGTACATGCTCATGCAGAGCGGAGGCCGTTCAACGTCAAAAGCGGTTAGTCCGCTCCATGCAATGTGCAGAGGTAGCTGGACGATGCCGCACTCCGGGCCCGCCAGGTCGTCAAGGGACAGCGGCAGCCTGCTGCGGTATCGCTGTTCCAGCACCATGGCGCGAGTGATAGGCGCGGACGCGACGTCCATAGTCCAAGTATGGCCTACCAGGCCAAGATGGCACGCCACCTTGCTACGTGTCGACGAGGAGGTCAGCCACCATCGGTGCGCTACGTGCAGGCGAGCTGCGGCATGTGCAAATATGCCGTGCTCGGGGTGAGTTCCTGAAGATGCCCTCTCCCCCTGGCTCGCGTACAGCTTGGGTGTATGATGCTAATGTGACTAGCACCAAGCCCACGATGGAGATTGATCACTCCAGTTCGGTCCCGCTGCACGAGCAGGTCGCGGCGGCGATCCGGCGGGCTATTGCCGACGGCGAGGTGCTTTCGGGAGAGCGGCTCCCGCCGGCCAGGGACCTGGCCGCCGTGCTCGGCGTCAACACCAACACGGTGTTCCGGGGGCTGCGCACGCTGCGCGACGAGGGGCTTCTCGAGTTCCGCCGCGGGCGGGGCGTGACGGTGACCGGCATCGGGCCGGAGCGCGGCGCCCTTGTGGCGAAGGCGCGCGAACTGGTCGCGCTGGCCCGGCGCTGCGGGTACCGGCCGGAAGAACTGGCCGAGATCATCGCGCGGGTGTCCTAGGAGCCAGCGATGAAGAGCACGGCAGAGGTGACCGCGCCGGGTCCGGGCGTCGAGGCGCTCATCAGGGAGGCACGACGGCACCAGCGCCGGCGCTACGCTGCGATCGGTGTCGCGGTCGCGGCGGTGCTGGCCGCGGCGGTGCTGGCCGCGGCTCTCGGCGCGTTCGGCGGCCTGCACGGCGGCTCGGGGCGGGCGCACCCGCCCCGGTCGGGGCCGGCGGCCGGGCCGCGCGCATCAGGCCGCATCCCGGCGAGCGTCGACACGACCGTCCTGATGTGGCCGGCGGATCCGGGGCAGGACGGCACGATTGAGCTGGACAACCTGCGTACCGGGACGCTGGGGCTGGCCGCACCGGTTGTCGACCCGGGCGAGTACCAGCCGGTCATGCTGGTCAGCGGCTGGATCGTCTACGTCAGCAACAGCAGCGTCCGGGCCGCTGATGCGGCGACCGGCAAGACGCGGATCCTCGGGAAGGCGCTGGCGTTCGCGCCGTCCGCCACGACCGGCGATGTCTGGCTCGAATACGGCTCCCACGACCCCGAATCCGATGCGGTCACGGTCCGGTCCGTCCCGGTGTCTGGCGGCCGGCCCGGGCCTGCGGTCACGTTGCCGGGCGGGACTCAGCTGATCGCCGGAACGGAGGCAGGCCTGCTCCTGGGGCCGCGCGGCGGCGCAGTGAGCGGCCCCTTCTGGCTATGGACTCCCGGTGCCGCGCCGAGGGTACTTCCCCATTCGCGAGGCGCGGAAGGCTTCGCCGTCAGCCCGCGGCTGGTCGCCTTCGGCACGGATTGCGCGAACCCGTCAACGGCGCAGAGCCTCAGCGGCGGGGGTAATTTCGGCTACTACGCCTGCCGGACCCTGCGGGTGCTGGACGTCGTGACGGGCAGGCTGAAGTCGTTCGCGGCGCCGCTGGGAACGACCGGATGGGCACCGACCCACGGAGGTAACTGGGCCTGGTCGGCCAGCGAGATATCGCCGTCCGGCCAGCTCATGGCGGCCCAGGCGGTGCTTCCGCCCGATAGCCAGGGCATCGCCCGTGTCTTCGTCATTCACCTGACTGGCCCCGGCCTGCAGGCGGTGGCGGTCCCGTCCTCGGCTGCCTTCCTGCTGTCGGTGATCGCCTGGTCGCCGGATAGCTCGTGGCTGTTCTACCAGGGCCCCGCCGAGCACCTGTGGGCCTATCAGGTGACCACCGGGCAGGTGCGATCGTCGACCACCACGTGCTGCCAGTTCGCCGTGATGGCAACCTTCAGATGAGCCGGGTTGACTGGCTGGGGGAAGAGACCAGCGGAGGCGTCCGAGAGCGATCGTTCGGGCTGCGCCGCCCTTCCGGGATCGTTCCGGGAGTGCTGTGGTCCCCCGGGAACGTGGCGGGGCCCCCGGCGGTGCTGCTGTTCCACGGCGGGAGCGGGCACAAGCGCAGCGAGCGCCACCTGCGGATGGGGCGCTCCCTCGCCTCGGCAGGCCTCGCCGTCATCGCGATCGACGGCCCGTACCACGGCGACCGGGTCGCGTCGCCGATGGCACCCGCCGTCTACCAGCAGCTGATCGTCGACGAGGGCATCGGGCCGGTCACGGCCCGGATGACCGGGGACTGGCTGGATGCCGTCTCCGCGCTCGCGGGCGAGGGGTTCGTTGACGATACGAACGTCGGCGTTTTCGCCATGTCGATGGGCGTCCGGTTCGGGCTGCCGGTCGCCGCCGCGCTCGGGTCAAGGGTCCGGTGCGCCGTGTTGGGCAAGTTCGGGATCCGTCAGACCGAACTCCTCCACCCCGGCCTCTGCCAGCCCGGCCTGATGACGGCGGCCGCGCGTGCGATCTCCGCCCCCGTGCTGTATCACGTGCAATGGGATGACGAGATCTTCCCCCGCGACGGGCAGTTCGAGCTGTTCGACGCGCTGGCCTCCGCGGACAAGCGCCTGATCGCCAGGTCGGGCCCGCACGCCGAAACCCATCCCGACGACGAGGCGTCGTGGCAGGAGTTCATCAGGCATTGAGATCATGGCGGCATGCCGTTCCCGAATCATGAGGGAAAGCACGCCGGCCGGGCGTACGTGACGGCCCGCCGCCTGCTGGACTACAGCGAATCGCTAGGAAAACCGCGGTCCGCGGCGCCCCGCGCCGTGGTGCTTACCTGGCAGGCCCGCCTGGAAGACCGGGTACGGGAACGCCGCGACCATCAGGAGGTGCACGGTGCCGGGGCCGAGTCGCGGCTGCTGCGCCTGACCCCGGACCTGGGCTTCGCCCGGCTCCCGATCGGGGCGCCGGCGGCGGCCATAGCTGTCGAGGAGATGTCCGCGCGGGGCACGGAATTGTTCATCGCCGTCGGTGCCGCGGGCGCCGTCAGCGAGCGGCTGGCCGCCGGCGACCTCGCGGTCTGCTCGGCGGCGCTCCGGGACGAGGGAACATCCCATCACTACGTGCCACCGGAGCCCTTTGCCCTCCCGGACGCGTATCTCACCCAAAGGCTCCGGAAAGCGCTGCCCGCGGCCGCGTACGGCCCGTCCTGGACGACCGACGCGCCTTACCGGGAAACAGCGGAGGAGATCGCCAGGTACCGCGGCGAGGGAATCCTCACGGTCGAGATGGAAGCCTCCTGCCTGTTCACCGTGGCCAGGCTCACCGGCAGTGCCGCCGCCGCCGCCTTCGTCGTATCTGACGTGCTGCACGGCGAGCAGTGGGAGCCGCACTTCAGCTCCCCGGACGTCCTGCGTGGCCTCTGGACGCTCTTCGAAGCCGCCGAAGCCTGCGTGTCCTCAGGCGTGTCCCAGTAGTTCCAGGACGGTGCTGGCCAGACGGTCGTAATCGTCTGGAGTGTTGTACGGTGCCGCCGCGATGCGCAGGTAGCCGACTCCGCCGAAGTGAATCGGCGCGACCTCGACCCGCTGCCGCGACAGGGCCTCATAGAAGGGGCCGACCTGTTCAGGCGAGGTGAGGACGCCGCCCGGCAGCGGAACCAGCCGCATGGCAGGCGCGGGTGTGGCCGGAAGTCCCTCGAGCGTGACCCCCAGCGCTTCGGCTACCCTCTTCTGGCCATCGGCCACCAGATCGGCGAGCCTGGCTACGGCGTACCACCCGCCCAGCGCGTCCCAGTACGCCAGGCCGTCCACGGCCGCCAGCCACCCGGCATAATCCCAGGTGCCCGGGTGGTCGAATGACGCGGCGTACCCATCCTCCAGCTGCCAGCTGAGCACGGTCGGCGTCACGCGGACTCCCGGCCGGGTCCACAGGATCGCGCTGCCCCGAGGGGTGTACGCCCACTTGTGCAGGTTGCCGATCCAGTGGTCGGCGCCGAGCGCCGGGATGTCGTCGGGAAGCTGGCCAGGGGCGTGCGCGGCGTCGACCAGCACCGGCGCACCAGCGACAGCGGCGGACACGGCCGCGACCGGGAGGACGGTGACGGTCGGCGAGGTGATCCGGTCGATCACGACCAGCCGCGTGCGCCGCGAGCAGGCGGCGCCGTACGCCGACACGACCGCGTCATCCTCGGCGCCGACGGGAAAGGCCGCCTCGACGACGCGCGCCCCCGCGCGCGCCGCATGATGGTTGAGGGCCTTGCGGACCGCGCCGTAGCCGTGCGTGCTGACGACCAGTTCGTCGCCGGGGTGCAGGTCCAGCGAGCCGAGAACGGCAGACACTCCCTCGGACACGTTGCGTACCCACGCCGCGCGGGACTCCTCGACGCCGAGGAACCCGGCCGCATGGGTCCGTGCCGCTGCCACCAGCCCGCGGACCTCGACGCGGTTGAAGCGGTGCGGATTGCGTTCGGCCCGCTCGCGCCACGCGGCGGCAGCCTGGCGCACGACCACCGGCGCAACGCCGAACGAACCGTGGTTGAGGTGCAAAACGTCAGGGTCGAGGCCAAAGGCGTCGAGCAGGGCAAAGTCCACGGAGCCGATTTTGTCAGCCGTGATGCTCCCCGGCGCTGGAAATGACACCGGTGTCCTTAAGCTGCCCAGATAACGCCCCGACGTAGGCCGCCAGGTGCTCGCCGGTGAGGGTCGAGCGGGCGGCGGCGAGATCGGCGGGCGTGCCCTCGAACACGATCCGGCCGCCGTCGTGGCCCGCGCCGGGACCGAGGTCGATGATCCAGTCGGCGTGCGCCATGACCGCCAGATGATGCTCGATGACGATCACCGACTTGCCGGAGTCCACGAGCCGGTCCAACAGGCCGAGCAGGTGCTCGACGTCGGCGAGGTGAAGACCGTTGGTCGGCTCATCGAGGACGTAGACACCGCCCTTCTCGGCCATGTGAGTGGCCAGCTTGAGCCGTTGCTGCTCGCCGCCGGACAGCGTGGTGAGCGGCTGGCCGAGGCTGAGGTAGCCGAGCCCGACGTCGAAGAGCCTGCCGAGGATGGCGTGGGCCGCCGGCGTGCGTGCCTCTCCCCCGCCGAAGAACTCCTCCGCCTCGGTCACCGACATCGCGAGCACCTGACTGATATCGCGGCCGCCGAGGCGGTGCTCCAGCACCGAGGCGTCGAACCGCTTCCCCTCGCATACCTCGCAGGTGGTGGCGACGCTGGCGAACACCGCGAGGTCGGTGTAGATGACGCCGACGCCGTTGCAGTTGGGGCAGGCACCCTCGGAGTTGGCGCTGAACAGCGCCGGCTTCACGCCGTTGGCCTTGGCGAACGCCGTGCGGATCGGGTCGAGCAGCCCGGTGTAGGTCGCCGGGTTGCTGCGCCGCGAACCCTTGATCGGTGTCTGGTCGACCGACACCACGCCCGCGCCGGCCGGGATCGACCCGTGCACGAGCGAGCTCTTGCCGGAGCCGGCGACCCCGGTGACAACCACGAGGACCCCGAGCGGGACGTCGACGTCGACGTGCTGCAGGTTGTGCACCGTCGCGCCGCGGATCTCCAGGGCTCCGGTGGGCGTCCGCACCTTCTCCTTGAGGGCCGCCCGGTCGCCGAAGTGGCGGCCGGTGATGGTGCCGCTGGCGCGCAGCCCCTCGACGGTGCCCTCGAAGCAGACGGTTCCGCCCGCCGTCCCGGCACCGGGGCCGAGGTCGACGACGTGGTCGGCGATCGCCATCGTCTCCGGCTCGTGCTCCACCACCAGCACCGTGTTGCCCTTGTCCCGGAGCCGCAAGAGCAAATCGTTCATCCGAACGACGTCATGGGGGTGCAGCCCCGCCGTGGGCTCATCGAAGACGTACGTGACGTCGGTGAGGGGCGACGAGCCGACGTGGCGGATCATCTTGACGCGCTGCGCCTCGCCGCCCGACAGCGTGCCGGACCGCCGGTCGAGCGAGAGGTAGCCCAGCCCGATCTCCACGAACGAGTCGAGGGTCTGCTGCAGCGTCGCGAGCAGCGGGGCCACCGAGGGCTCACCGACGCCGCGGACCCAGTCGGCCAGGTCGCTGACCTGCATCGCGCACGCTTCAGCGATGCTGATCCCCTTGATCTTCGACGACCGGGCCGCCTCGCTGAGCCGGGTGCCGTCGCACCCGGGACAGGCGGTGAAGGTGACCGCCCTTTCCACGAAGGCCCGGATGTGCGGCTGCATCGCCTCCTTGTCCTTGGACAGGTACGACTTCTGGATCCTGCCGATCAGGCCCTCATAGGTCATGTTGATGCCCTCGATCTTCATCCTGACCGGCTCGCGGTGGAGGAAGTCGTGCATCTCCTTCTTGGTGTACCTGCGGATCGGCTTGTCCGGGTCGACGAGGCCCGACGCGCTGTAGAGCCGGTAGTTCCAGCCACCCGGCGTGTAGCCGGGGATGGTGAGCGCGCCCTCGGCGAGCGACTTGGAGTCGTCGAAGAGCTGGGTCAGGTCGATGTCGGAGACCATGCCGCGGCCTTCACAGCGCGGGCACATGCCGCCGGTGATGCTGAAGCTGCGGCGCTCCTTGATGGTCTGCCCGGCCCGCTCCAGGGTGACCGCGCCCGCACCGCTGATCGACGCGACGTTGAAGGAAAACGCCTGCGGCGAGCCGATGTGCGGCTGCCCGAGCCGGCTGAACAGGATGCGCAGCATGGCGTTGGCGTCGGTGGCGGTGCCGACCGTCGAGCGGACGTCACCGCCCATCCGCTGCTGGTCGACGATGATCGCGGTCGTCAGCCCCTCGAGCACATCGACATCGGGCCGCGCCTGCGTCGGCATGAAGCCCTGCACGAACGTGCTGTAGGTCTCGTTGATCAGCCGCTGCGACTCGGCCGCGATCGTGTCGAACACCAGCGAACTCTTGCCCGAGCCGGAGACGCCGGTGAACACCGTCAGCCGGCGCTTCGGTAGCTCGATGCTGACGTCCTTGAGGTTGTTCTCACGCGCGCCGTGCACGCGGATCAGATCATGGCTGTCGGCCACGTGCGGTGCATGCGCCGACGTCTCCATCCCCGTATCGATGATCAACTCACCGGGTCCTGGAACACCCCGAGCACGTTGCCGTCGGGGTCGGCGAAGGTGGCCACGAGCCGACCGCCACCTACGTCGTGCGCCGACTCCTTGAGGGTGGCGCCCGCGGCGGTCACCTCGGCCAGTTTCGCCTCGATGTCCGGCACCTGCCAGAAGGCCACCGGCGAGGTCATGCCCTGCGGCCCGCCGCCCGGCACCAGCCCGATCTGCTGGCCCGCCACGTCGTAGCCGACGTAGTAGGCCGAATCGGCCTGGGGCGCCAGGCCGAGCAGGGCGGTGTATACCGCCTTGGCCTTCTCCAGGTCGGTCACGGGGTGCAGCACGATCTTGATGCCCTCGGTGGACGAGTCGGTCATTTTCCCTCCATGCAGGTCCGGTGAACGGTGATGTCCACGCCGGTCAGGCTACCCGCGGGTCGCTGACCGGCGCTTCTCCATTCCTGATCGGTCTGGTCACCCGCCTGGTAGGAGGCGGAACGACCGCTAATCGGGGAAGAGCGGCGCGACGCCGTTAACGAAGACGCCAGCCTCGGTGTGGATGGTGGCGTTCGCCGGGGTATCGCGCTGGACCGCCTTGGCCAGGTCATTCACCGCGTCCTCGTTGAGGGCGCCGAGGGCAAGGAACTTCCAGCGGCGGGTTACCTGGTGGCCCTCGGCCCTAAGGCGGGCCGCCAGCTCGACCGCCTCGCGGTGGGTCGGCAGGTCGACACGGACTTCCCACAGGCAGTAGCCGCACGCTAGCGAGTCCTTGGTTTCCTCGGCGATCAGCCGCTCGTGTTCGGCGTCCCGCTGCTCGGCGGTTTCCGGCAGCGGGGCGTGGGTGTCCTCCCACTGTTCCTCGGCTGGATGCCAGCGGGATAGCGTGAAGTCCGCGTCCATGTGGTGCTGGGCGAGGACGTCGCGGACAAGGTGCTCGGCCTCGCGGGCCGCGTTCTCGCTGCCGGCGTACAAGAACAGCTCCCCGCGGTCCTCGGATACCACGATGCGGTTACCTAGCCGACGCCGAACGTCGTCCGTCACCTGGTGCTCGCGCAGCAACTCTGCGGTCCGCCGCACGCCCGCCTCATCGTTGAGGGTGATCCTCACTCGCCAGTCATCCGCCACGCCGCAGAGCCTACGCGGCGTCGGCGGTGCCGTGGCCGTCAGGCCCTTTGAGGTCAGCCTTCTCCTTAACCAGCAGCCGCTTCGGTGACGATCGAAGGGGTCTTCATCGTGGCGTCCACCTGTCACTGACTTTCGTAACGCTGAGTGGAGGCTGGCCCTCCCACCACCCGGTCGAGGTGGTCCTTCAGTGCGTCGAGGGAGCTGTCCCAGTCGCGGGCCAGCGCGGCCAGGAACTGCTGCGCCGCCTGCATCGGCGCGGACCGCAGCCGGTAGCGCACGCGGCGCCGCTCCCCCGGTTCGGCCGTGACCAGGCCGGCCTCGGACAGCAGGGTCAGGTGCTTGGCGATCGCCTGCCGCGTGATCGGCAGGCAGCCGGCCAGGTCCGTGGCCGTGGCCGGGCCGCCCGAGGCCAGCTCGGCGAGGATGGCCCGCCGGGTCGGGTCGGCCAGGGCCACGAAGACCTGTTCGGCGATGGCCTCAAGGTCAGGGGCCTCGAGGTCAGGCGGCATCGAGGTAGTCGACCAGCTCGCCGAGTTCCTTCGCCCAGCCTTCGGCGTTGCCGTCGTACGCCGTGTGGTGGGCGTCGTCCGGCAGCTGGGCAAAACCGCTCTCGACCACGGTCAGCCGGGTGCCCGTGCCGACCGGTTCGAGCGTGAACTCGACGTAGGTGCGGCGCGGGTCGTCGCCGGGCAACCCGAAGATGTGCCAGGTGAAGCCGAACACCGTCGGCTCCTGCACCCGTTCGACGCGCATGTCGGCGGTGTACCCCCCGCCCCACTTCATCCAGGCCGACCCGCCCGGGCGCAGGTCGATCGCGGCCTCGTCACCGAACCAGGCGGCCAGGCCCTCGGCCGTGGTGAGCGCCGCCCACACCTTGTCTGGCGGGTGGGCGATCTCCACGGTCCGCTCGATGCGATCAGGAAAGCCCATGACACCCTCCGGGAACGAAATAGCAACCGAACAGTTGCCATTGTATGGCAACTCATAGGTTGCGTCAACCTGCGGCCTCAGACGGAGGTCAGGAGGCGCATCTCCTCAGCCCAGAGCCGCCGGGCGTCCCGACACAGT
>Ga0187812_1000705_pt1 | contig 11721 bp, 11 predicted proteins | sample NC_S_2_FD_130582 | JGI IMG/M metagenome (GOLD analysis project Ga0187812, IMG submission 130582) | Wetland sediment microbial communities from Neuse River Estuary, North Carolina, USA - ASW-S_2 | ecosystem: Environmental > Aquatic > Freshwater > Wetlands > Sediment | place: USA: North Carolina... | reverse complement strand
GGCCCGGCGTCGATCACCGCGTCGGCGCCGGTGGTGTGCCAGGAGGCGGCGATCTCGCCGCGGGTGATGCCGTTGCTGGTCATGCCGGCGAAGGTGGCCAGGGACAGGGCCAGGACCAGGGCGAAGGCGGGCAGGACCCCGGTCAGGGAGGACCGGGCGGCGCGGGACATGGCGACGAACCCGGTGGCGCCGGCGCCGCGGGCCGACAGGCGGAGCAGGCCGCGGACGGCCAGCGGGTACAGCCGGAGCATGATGATCACGACGGGGATGGCGACCAGGACCGGGGTGATGGTCAGGTACAGGTCGATGCCGCCGCCGGCCGGGACGCCCTGGTCGTGCAGGACGACCAGGCCGGCGGCCGCGGCCGCGATGGCGGTGAGCTCGGCGACGGGGCGGCGCCAGGCGACGCGGCGCCGGTGAGTGTCGGCGGTGGTGACCTGGGCGGGGTTGGCGGCCGGGGCGGGCCTGCGGTGCTGCCAGGCGGCGATCAGCGGCGGCCCGGCCAGCGCGGCGGCCACCGCCACCCCGGCCAGCCACCACCCGGCCGGCGAGGAGACGGCCCCGCCCGGGATCACCGCGCTGGCCAGCGCGCCGCCGGCCAGCGCGGCGGGCAGCGCGGCGAGCGCCGCGCCGCCCGCCATCACCCCCGCGAGCTGGCCCAGCGACCCGCCCCTGGCCCGCAGCATGGCCAGCTCGGCCTCGCGCCGGGCGACCATCATCCGGGCCGCGATCAGGATCACCGCCGCGCCGGTCGCGATCAGGCTGACGAACAGCAGCAGCAGCACCGTCTCGATCCCCGCCTGGGTGCCGAGGAACGGGGACAGGGCCGAGATCAGCGGTGAGGTGACCGTCAGCGTGTCCGCTGCGGGCTGCAGCGCCCCGGTCAGCGTCGGCACGGAGGTGGTGGCGCGGTTCAGCGCGCCGAACAAGCCCTGCGCCGCGTCGGCGTTGACGCCGCCGACGGCGAGCGGGAACTCCCAGTTCACCTCCAGGCCGGCCCCGCCGAGTACGTCCTGCATCGCGGCGAGTTGGTCCGGGTCCGCGATGACGCCGGCCACCCAGTAGGACTTGGCGTTGAACGGCTGGTTGAGTTCGGGCGCGCCCGCAATGACGTCCTGGGCCCAGAAGGTGGAGTCGGGGGCGCGTTCGGCCACGATCGCCGTGACGAACAGCGTGACCGGGCCCAGCACGGTCTGCATCTGCATCCGGCTCCCCGAGTGCAGCCCGAACCGCGCGGCGATCTGCGTCGTGACCGCCACCGCGAGCGCGCCGGCCGGGGCCGCGGTGCTGGCGTACGTGCCCGCCACGACCCTGGTGTTACTGGTGAGCGTGTCGCGGTAGACCACCTCGAGCTTCGGCGGGGCCTCCGCCTGAGCGCTGGCCGCCGCGCCCGAGGTGACCTCGAACAGGTTCGTGGTCAGCCCGGCCCACGCGCCCGCCGCGAGCGTGAGCGGGAACGCCGACAGGCCGCGGCCCATCTCGTCCGTCGTCGCGGTGAACTCCCTCGCGGTCATGTCCCCCCGAGTCCCGAGGAAGTCTCCGGCCGGTGAGGTGAACTCGTCCCAGGTCGCGCTCGCCTGCACGGTCTTGGTCGTGGCGCTCAGCCCGGCCAGCGTCTGGTGCAGGGCCTCGGTCCTGGTGTGCAGGCTCAGCGCGGGCCCGGCCAGGGCGGCGAACACGCAGCCGCAGACGAGCAGGCCCAGCGCGAGGGTGCTGGCGGCCGCGTCGCCCGTCGTGCGGTTGAGGCCTCCGGCCGCCCTCATGCCGCCTCGGCGGCGCGCAGCGCGGCGGCGGCGTCCGGCCGCCGGGTGATGGTGAGCCCGGCCGCCAGCACGGGCACCACGGCGACCGCCAGCGCCAGCGGCAGGGTCTGGGACCAGCCGAACTGGATGAGCACCGGCGGCACGGGCACGGTGGCGGACGGGGAGAGCGTGATGGCCGGGACGAGCAGTTCGGCGAGGACTCCGCCCAGCACCAGGCCGGCCACCGCCGACGGCAGGCTCAGCATGAGCTTTTCCAGGCACAGCTGGCCCGCCGCCACGCGCGGCGGGACGCCGAGGGCGGCGAGCAGCGCGTTCTCCGCGCGGCGCTGCCGCACGCCGGCGGCGATGCTCACGCAGAACCCGGTGATGGCCAGGACCGCGGCGGCGATGGCCACGGCCAGCAGGCCCTGCTGCGGCACGGTCGAGAGCGGGTCGCTGAGCAGGCCGGCCGCCACCCCCTGGGTGCTGACGACCGCGGATCCGGGCGGCAGGCTCGCGGCCAGCCCGGGCGGCATCCGCGAGGTCGCCAGCCACCACTGCGTGACCTGCGCCGCCTGCAGCGCGCTGCTGGCCAGCTGGTCCTGGACGCCGCCGAGATCCAGGATGAGCGCCCCGCTGCCCGCGGAGACCGTCGGGAAGGAGGACACCGCCTGGACGATCCGCACGCTGAAGATCGCGCCGTTGACGTCGGTCTGCACGATGGAACCCACGCGGGCGTGGCTCGTGGCCAGGAAACGCTGCGTGGCCAGGCCCGGCAGGGCCTCCACCGGGGAGGTGCCCGCCAGCGCCAGCTGGGCCTGCATCGTGCTGGGCGGCACGCCGGGGAACCCGCTGGCGGCGAGCCCGTACCCGAGCCCGAACGCCACCGACCACGCGGAACCCCGCGCAGCGCTCGACGATACCCCGGGCACGCCGGAGGGGCCGCTCGTGCCGAAGGTCTGGCGGACGCCCGACAGCTCGGGCGAGGTCGCGGCGGCCAGCCAGTTATGCAGCGCCGACCCGGCGACCGGGGCGGACCCGGGCCCGCCCGAGACGCTGTCGACGGCGAAGGTGGCCGGAGCGCGGGGCCGGGCGCCGGGCATCGTGTAGGTCAGGCTGATCGCGGTCAGCCGCAGCGGGTACAGGGCCCCGGGCTGGGCGCCGCTTCCCGCGGTGGCGCCGGCCAGGGGGACGGCCAGGGTGTGGTCCTTACCGTCGGCGGGCAGCGTGCCCGCGTTGAACTGGTAGACGTCGCCGTCGGCGTCCTGGACGGAGATGCTCACCAGGACCGGGGCCAGGCCGAGCGAGGCGGGGCCGATCCGGGCCGTGAGCTGGACCTCCTGCGGGCGGCCGGGCAGCGCCACCCCGGGCGCCGCGGTGCCGGGCCGGATCTTCCTGAACAGGTCCGCCTCGGGCAGCGGGGTCTGGTCGGCGCGGAGCAGGGCGACGTTCGCGGCCTGGCCTGCGCCGATGGCGAGGGTCTCGCCGCCGGAGGCCTGCGGGAAGACCGCGACCGGCATGGCGTGCCTGACCCCCGGCAGCCCGACCAGGGTGGCGGCCTGGGCCGCCGAGAGCGGCTGGCTGGTCTCGACCCGCACGTCGGCGCCCGAGCCGAACGCGGCCTGGTCGTGGTCGGAGCGCGTCCAGCTCGTCCGCTGCGCGAGCGCCAGCGTGCCCGTGGCCACGGCCAGCACGATCAGCAGCGCCGCCCCGCCCTGCCTGATCGGCTGCCGGCTGATCTGCCAGCTGGCCAGGGCAGCGGTCAGCCGCCTGCCGCGGGCGGCCAGCCGGTCCCCGGCCCGGCCGCCCGCCGGGAGCAGGCGCAGGGCCAGCACGGTCCCTCCGGCCAGCGCGAGGGCGGGCGCGATCACTATCACGGGGTCCACGCTGTAGTTGCCCGAGGCGCCGGCCGAGACCGCCGAGTAGTGGCGCAGCTCCCAGCCCGCGACCACGGCGAGGAGCACGAGGCCCACGTCGATCCCGGCCCGGGTGATCCCGGAGACGCTCGCCGCCCGGCCCCGGCGCGCCCGCGCCGTACCCGGGGTGACCGTGCTCAGCGCGGGCACCAGCATGATCAGCAGCGCCCCGCCGGCGACCGCGGCGGCGGCCGGCCAGACGTCGCGGAAGGGCACGGCCCCGGTCTGGGTGAGCAGCCGGGCCAGCGGGACGCCGACCGCGCCGCCCGCCGCCGCCGAGAGGACGGCCAGGGGTATCGCCTCGAGGGCGGTCAGCCTGAGCAGCTGCCAGCGGGTGGCGCCCCGCGCCGCCAGCATGGCGGACTCCCCCTCCCGCTGGTCCGCGAGCAGCCGCGAGGTCGCGAGCAGGGCCGCGGCGGCCAGCAGGCCCAGCAGCACGGCGCAGATGGCCAGCAGCGAGCGGGCGACGTCCAGGTTGCTCGCGGTCCCCTCGAGCACCGCGGGCAGGTTGGTGGACAGCGCCAGGTCGTTGAGGGACTGCGCATTCTCCAGTTCCTGCTGCAGCCCCCCGATGTTGGCCGCGACGCTGGTGAGCTCGCTGGCGGGGATGCTGGCGGCCTGCGGCAGCGCCAGCCAGGAGCCGGAGTCGACGGTCAGCGCCCCCGCGAACGCCGCGGGCGGCACGGTCAGCGGGCCGTAGGTGGTGAAGCCGCTGGACGTGCTCTGCCCGGCCAGCGCGACGTCGTCCAGGGCCCAGTAGTCCGACGTCACCTGGCGGGGCCGGTACAGCCCGGTGATCACGAACCGGACGTAGCTCCTGGACACCCGGTCCTGCATCCGCAGCACGTCGCCCACGGTTACGTGCAGGAGCGCGGCGGCCGTCGTGGGCAGCGCCGCCGGGATCGGCTGCCCCTGGGCCGGGGCGCCCGGCCAGTGGCCGGAGACGAGCGCCGCCTGACCGGTGATCCCGCCGAGCTCGGCGGCCTCGGCGATGGGCTGGTTGCCCGCGCTGGTCGGCGTGGCGGGCAGCGCGCCCGGCACGAATCCCAGCGGATCTGACCATTTGGCCTGGTAGAAGGCGAACGGAGTGCCGTCGAGGACCGGCCCGATCATGCCGGGGAGCAGCGCGGTGTACTGGGCCGCCTGGCTGGCGGGGACGGTCCCGTTCATGGCCAGCGCCGTCCCGCTCGCGTGGCTCAGGTCGTGGCGCACGGCCCGGGGCAGGGCCTGGCTGCTGAAGACGGCCAGCGCGGTGGCCAGCGCGGCCGCGACCACGATGGTCAGCGCGGCCGCCACGACCACCAGGCGGTGAGCGTTCATGCGCGGCAGCGTCACTGAACTCCGGGTCAAGCTCATCGGACTGAGCCTACGATCCGGCCAGGCGGTTAGTAAGGGGAGCTAAGCCTACCCCCCGGGCGGGCTGGTAGAAAGGTGCCCTAGGAGGTGCGCGGTGTCGGTCATCGTGATCACCGGGGCCGCCGGCCTCGTCGGGTCCATGCTGCGGCCCAGGCTGGCCGCGCCGGGCCGGACGCTGCGCGTGCTCGACATCGCCCCGCTGGTCGCCGGGCCGGGGGAGGAGGCGATCCAGGCGTCGGTAACCGACCTGGACGCCATGACGGACGCGTGCCGGGGGGCGGACGCGGTCATCCACCTGGCCGGGATCCCGGGGGAGGCGCCCTGGCCCCAGATCCTCGAGACCAACATCAACGGCGGCTACGTGGCGTTCGAGGCGGCCCGCCGCGCCGGGGCGCCGCGGGTGGTCTTCGCCTCGTCCAACCACGCGGTCGGGTTCACGCCGCGGTCGGCCTTCCCGGTGCCGGACTACGCGTTTCCCGCGCCGGACACCTACTACGGGGTCTCCAAGGCGGCGGTGGAGGCCCTGGCCTCGATGTACCACGACCGGTACGGCCTCGACGCGATCTGCCTGCGGATCTTGTCCTGCTTCCCGCGGCCGATGAACGTGCGGATGCTGTCGACCTGGCTGTCGCCCGACGACGCGGGGCGGCTGTTCGAGGCGTGCCTGACCGTGGCGCGGCCGGGGTTCCGCGTCGCGTTCGGCGTCTCGGCCAACACCCGCGGCGGCTGGGTCTGTCTGGCCGAGGCCAGGGCGCTCGGCTACGAGCCGCGGGACGACGCCGAGGCCTACGCGGCCGAGGTCCTCGCGGCCGCGGGCCAGGAAGGCGACCCCGGGGACGACCCGCTGCTGCGCTACCTGGGCGGGGAGTTCACCCTCCCGGACGGGCAGATCCCCGGCCGGTTACCGCCGGCGCTCCTCCTCTTCGTGGATGCGGTCCAGGCAGACCGCGATGGCGATCATCAGGGCGTCGTTCTCGCCGGGCGCGACGTCCAGGCCGTAGGTGTCGCGGATCCGGAACCACGCCCGCGAGACCCGCGCCAGCACCCGGTGCCCGTCGCGGATCTCGAAGTCCTTGTCCAGCAGGTTCCCGACCGCCTCGAGCCGCTCGCCGCCCGACAGGTCGATGTTGGCCCGGTGGTGCAGCGGCGAGAACACGGCCTTGTGCACGGTGGCCACCACCGCGCCGTCGTGCTCGATCTCCATCGCGTCGGTGAACGTCAGGAGCTTGTGCTTGATCGCGGCCAGCACGGCACCCGAAGCGTCCTTGAGCTCGAGGGTGTGCCGCAGCGACAGGATCTTGGCGTCGATGAAGTAGACACGGTTGCCATTCTCATCGGTGACCCAGAAGTCGTCCTTGATCGAGAAGACCTTCTCCCGCACGAGATAGCGCATGCGGATCAGGCTACGTCTCTATGTCGCCCGCCGCCCGCCCGCCTACCCGGTACTCGTCCCAGCGCTTGAGGACCTCGGGCATTTCCCGTGCGACGAAGTCGAAGAACGTCGCGTGCTCGGCTAGCCGCGCGCCGGCCGGCGTACCCGCGCCGAGCAACTCGATGCCCTCCCGGATCAGGGCCGCCCAGCGCTGCATGACCTGGTCGCGGAGCCGGAACAGGTCGCTCCAGACGTCGTCGGGCATCCGGTAGTAGTCCCGGCGGGAGCCCGGCACCCGCTCCCTGTGCACCAGGTTGAGCATGGTCAGGTAACGCACCGCCCCGGATACCGCGGCCGGGCTCACCCGCAGGACCTCGGCCAGTTCGGCGGCGGTGAGCCGTCCCGAGTCCGTGACCAGCAGCGCGACGAAGACCCGGGCCGGCATGGGCGGGATCCCGGCGGCGACCAGGACGGAGGCGAACCGCTCCAGGTACCCGAACCTGAGCTCGTCCTGCGCTGGTGCACCGTCTGGCACGCGTGATCACCTCCCGGTGAGCATGAGGATACCGTATTCCTAATTTTCAGAAATCCGTGAAACTTCTGTAGGCTGGCGGCATGGCGAACGTGATCGAGATCCGCTCCCTGCACAAGTCGTTCGGCCGGACCAGGGCCCTGGACGGCCTGGACCTGACCGTGCGCACCGGCGAGGTGCACGCCTTCCTCGGCCCGAACGGCGCGGGCAAGACCACCACGATCCGGATCCTGCTCGGCCTGCTCAAGAAGGACACCGGCGAGGCCAGCCTGCTCGGCGGGGACCCGTGGCACGACGCGGTGAGCTTGCACCGCAGGCTCGCCTACGTGCCCGGCGACGTGACGCTGTGGCCCGGCCTGACCGGCGGCGAGATCATCGACCTGCTGGGCCGGCTGCGCGGCGGGCTGGACCCCAAGCGCACGCAGGCGCTCATCGAGCGGTTCGCCCTGGACCCGGCCAAGAAGGCGCGCGCCTACTCCCGCGGCAACCGGCAGAAGGTCGCGCTCATCGCGGCGCTGGCCAGCGACGCCGAACTGCTGCTGCTCGACGAGCCGACCTCGGGCCTGGACCCGCTGATGGAGGCCACCTTCCGCGAGTGCATCACCGACGAGCGCCAGGCCGGGCGGACCGTCCTGCTGTCCAGCCACATCCTGGCCGAGGCCGAGGCGCTGTCCGACCGGGTCACGATCATCCGCGACGGCCGGGCGGTCGAGACCGGCACGCTCGCGCAGATGCGCCACCTGACCAGGAACCTCATCGACGCCGAACTAGCCGCCCCGGTCAGCCTCGACGGCCTGGCCGGCGTGCACGACCTGGCGGTCACCGGCACGCACCTGCGCTGCGAGGTGGACCACGACGCCCTGACCGAGGTCCTGGCCCGCCTGACCGCGGCCGGCGTCCGCTCCCTGGTGTGCCGGCCGCCGACCCTGGAGGAACTGTTCCTACGGCACTATTCAGCCGAACGAGTCGTGGCGGGAGCCCAGGGATGACCGCCGGGGCCAGCATCGGCCCGCCCCGGACCGGTGGGCCCGGGACCGGTGGGTCCGGGACGGGCCAGTCCGGAACCGGCGCGTCCGGGACCGGCGCGTCCTGGGCCGGCCTGGCCGGGACCGGCGAGCTGGCCAGGCTTGCCTTCCGCCGGGACCGGATCGCGCTCCCGGCCGGGGTCTACGTCATCACCGCCTTGGTGGCCGGCACGGCCTATACCTTCAGGAAGCTGTACCCGACCGCCGCCGGGCGCGCCGCGCTGGCGGCGACCGGCGGGGCGAACCCGGCCCTGCGTTTCCTTTACGGCAGGATCGACGGCTCCTCCCTCGGGTCGCTCACCGCCTGGCGGTACGGGATGTGGGCCGGGATCTTCGCCGCGCTGATGGCGGTGTTCATCGTGATCAGGCACACCAGGACCGACGAGGAGGCGGGCCGGCTCGAGCTCGTCGGGTCGGCCGCCGTGGGCCGGCAGGCGGCCCTGACCGCCGGGATCGCGACCGCCGCCGCGGCCAGCGTCGCGGTGTCCGTCCTGCTGACCATCGCCCTGCCGCTGGTCCACCTGCCGGCGGCCGGCTCGGCCGCGCTCGCGCTGGGGATCGGCTGCTGCGGGCTGGCCTTCACCGGGATCGCCGCCGTGGCGGCCCAGCTGACCTCCAGCGCGCGTGCCGCGCGCGGGATCGCGCTCGGCGTGCTCGGCGTGGCCTTTATCGTGCGCGGCGTGGGCGATTCAGCTGGCGCGGCCGGTCCTTCCTGGCTGTCGTGGGCCTCGCCGCTGAGCTGGATTCAGGCCGCCCGGCCGTTCGCCGGCGAGCGCTGGTGGGTGCTGGCCCTCCCCCTGGCGGCGTTCGCCGCCGGGACCGGGCTGGCGTTCGCGCTCGCCGGCCGGCGCGACCTGGGGGCCGGGCTGCTCCCCGACCGGCCGGGCCGCGCGACCGCCTCCGGCCTGCTGCGCGGGCCCTTCGGCCTGGCCTGGCGGCTCCAGCGCGGCGCGCTCCTCGGCTGGGCCGTCGGGTACGCGTTCACCTTCGCCGCGAGCGGGGCGGCCGCCAAGGGCGTCGGTCAGCTGCTCGGGACCAGCGGCGCGCTCGAGCGGGCCATCACCAGGATCGGCGGTCAGGCCGCCATCACGAACGCGTACCTCGCGGCGATCATGACCCTCGCCGGGCTGGTCGCCGCCGCCTACGCGGTGTCGGTGATCTTGCGGCTGCGGACCGAGGAGACGGGGGACCAGGCCGAGCCCGTGCTGGCGACCGCGACGGGCCGGGTCCGCTGGGCGCTCAGCCACATCGCGGTCGCCGTGATCGGGACTGCGCTGCTGCTGGCCGTGGCCGGGGTGGCCGCGGGCCTCGCCTACGGGCTGCGGGCCGGGTCCGCGGGCAGCCAGGTCGCGACGATGCTCGGCGCGGCGCTGGGGCAGCTGCCCTCGGCGCTGGTGCTGGCCGCCGTGGCCGTCTTGTTCTTCGGGTTCTGGCCCGAGGCGTCGGTCGCGGGGGCGTGGGGCGCGGTGGGGCTGGTGGTGCTGCTCGCCCTGTTCGGCCAGGTGCTCCAGCTGTCTCACTGGGTGCTTGACGTCTCGCCGTTCACGCACGCCCCTCGGCTGCCCGGCGGGACCGTGTCGGCCGCCCCGCTGCTCTGGCTGGGCCTGGTCGCCGTGGCGCTCACCGCGGCCGGGCTGGCCGGGCTGCGCCGCCGGGACATCGGCTAGCCCCCGAATCCGGGGATCGCACTTTGCATACTGTCGCCGATAAACTGCCGGTATTCCCTGGTGGGGGAGCGGGAGGGAAACGCGTGATGGCGCAAGGCGGGACGATGTCGGTGGCCGTGATCCGCCCCTTGCAGCGGCCGGTGCCGCTGCGCCAGTCGGTCTACGACGCGCTGCTCGACCTGATCGTCGGCGGCGACCTGCCGCCCGGTCAGCACATGGTGGAGACCGACCTGGCCCGCCAGCTCGGCGTCAGCAGGCAGCCGATCCGCGAGGCGCTGCACCGCATGGAGGCCGAGGGATGGGTGGACCTGCGCCCCAGCCAGGGCGCCTTCGTCCACGTGCCCACCGACCACGAAGTGGACGAGCTACTGGATGTGCGCGTGCTGCTCGAGGCCGAAACGGCCAGGCTCGCAGCCGGACGGGCGACGCCGGAGGCGGTCGCCCGGCTCCGGGAGATCAACGCCGCGGGCGAGGCGGCGACGCAGGCGGATGACTTCGCCCGCGGCGTGGCCGCGAACGACGCCTTTCATGCCGAGGTCGCGGGGATCGCGGGCAACTCCGTGCTGGCCGAACTCGCCGAAATCATCGGCCGCCGGGTGCAGTGGTACTACCGGGTCGTGGTCCAGGCCCGTGGTCACGCCTCGTGGGCCGAGCACGCTGAGCTGATCGACGCGATCGAGGCGTCCGACCCGGAGCGAGCCCAGCTGCTGGCGCGCAAGCACACCGAGCGGACCCGGAATGCCTACCACCACGGCCCGGGCCCTAAGGAAGCCTGACCACGCTCACCGGGTCCGGGGCGTACGGATCGTTCGCGTTGTCGATGAGCTCGATCTCGCCCCGGTCGGACATGATGTGGTACGACCCGTCAGCCCGGTACTCGCGGATGATCGTGTGCGTGCCGTCGGCGTGCCGGTACCGCTCCTCGGTGTAGGAGTCGGTCGCGTCCTTCTCCGCGTCGACCGCGGCGTCGTCCCGCCAGACGAACCGGTACGGGGCAAGGGGCAGCTTGAGCTGGTAGGGGTACATAGGCACTCCGAAGATCGCCTCCGTCAGCTACGCATCAGCCCCAGGCTTCGCAGTAGCTCGTCTTGGACGCAGCCGGGGCCGGCGGCTTCCGCTAGCTCGTCCAGGCCCCAGCCGGCCTCATCGAGCAGGTCCAAGGCCTGGTCGAACAGCGGGACCCGCTGCGACGGCGGGACGGCCCGCTCGACCAGATGCCCCACGACCTGGATCACCGCCGTGCGCAGCATCGCCCGCCGGTCCTCGGTCCCTCGCGAGATGCCGGGGAACAGCGGGATGGCCCGGTGGGTCCGGGGGGCCAGCGGGGTACGGGGGGACGGGGAGTCCTCTCGTGCGCGGGGGGATCCCGGGGGGTCGCCCCCCCGGGGATGGCCGCCCCCCGGGCTAGCACTGTTCATCGGCCAGCTCCTCGCGCAGGCGTTCGGCCTCGCCGGGCCGGCTGAGGTCGATGACCTCGACCAGGGTGAACTGCCGCCCGCCGTCGGCGCCGTCGGCCAGCCGGACCGGCTCGGCCTCGGCGAAGACCTCGAACCGCGGGCTCGCGGCGTGCGGTCCGACGGCCAGCACGTACCGCAGTACCGAATGCCGGTCGGGTAGGTACCGCTGCTGTCGACCATGATCGAAGGACAACTGCCACTCACGCAGCGGCCTGGAGGTCGGCGCGGCCGGGCGCGGGGCGCGGGCTTCGGGCATGGCCGGCCGCCCTAGGCGCCAACGCCGCGGTTCACGGGCATCGAGTACTCCTCATCCCTCAGGCGCTGGTGGCGCGCGGGGTCCTCCAGGTCGCGCAGGGGAGGCGGGACGTCCATGCCGATGGTCTCCCAGTTGCGGTTGGCGCCGGCCTGCATCGTCGCGACGTGCTCGGGGAGCATGTGGCCGAACCGGCCCTGCATGGCCAGGTAGTCGGTGACCGGCCGCTGGACCGGCGGGTGGAAGTAGTGGTACTGCCGCTGCGCCGGGTCGTACTCCCAGACCGGCCAGAGCCCGGACTCGACCACCCGGCGGCCGAGTTCAACGGTCATCGAGGTCTGGTACACCCAGCCCTTCTGGCACGGCGTGTAGCAGTGCAGGAAGGCGGCGCCCACGTGGTT
>Ga0187812_1000704_pt1 | contig 11748 bp, 10 predicted proteins | sample NC_S_2_FD_130582 | JGI IMG/M metagenome (GOLD analysis project Ga0187812, IMG submission 130582) | Wetland sediment microbial communities from Neuse River Estuary, North Carolina, USA - ASW-S_2 | ecosystem: Environmental > Aquatic > Freshwater > Wetlands > Sediment | place: USA: North Carolina... | reverse complement strand
GGCCTGCCCGGCGCGGGCCTGCTGGGTGCGGGCCTGCTGGGTGCGGGGCAACCCGGGGCGGCACCGGGTGGCACCGACTTGATCGTCACCTACGGCGGCCGCGTGATGCGGTTTGCCTATGCCACCGACTGCGGGACCATCTGGCTGGGGCGGGACGGGCAGGCGTGGACGCTGACCGAGGAAGAGGCCGCGCCGGCGCGGGCCGGGCTCGCGGGCGGTGCGGACGGGACCGTGAGGTCGCCGATGCCTGGGACGGTGCTCGCCGTGCACGTCGGGCTCGGGGAGCGGGTGAGCGCGGGACAGGCGGTCGCCGTGGTGGAGGCGATGAAGATGGAGCACACGGTCACCGCGCCGCTGGCCGGCACCGTGACGGAACTGACCGCGAAACCGGGTCAGCAGGTCGGGATGGACGCCTCCCTAGCGGTTATCGGCCCCGGCGCAGCGGAGTAATTCCATGATCACGAAGAGTTTTGGCTGTTATAACGACCACGAATTTACGTGATCATGGTCGAGGGCGGTGGTAGGTCATGCTGACGGGTGGCTGTCGGGACCTGACGCACCCTCTGATGCTGACGTGACGTCGTGGCGGCGGCACGGCGGCAGACCGGGAGCTAGGAACGAGAGGAGTCGAGCCCCGATGCTCAGCTACAAGCTTGATGAGGAGTACGAGGAGCTGCGCAAGTCCGTCGAGGAGTTCGCCCGCGACGTGGTCGCGCCCGTGATCGGGGACCTGTACGAGCGCGGCGAGTTCCCCTACGAGATCGTGGCGCGGATGGGGCGGATGGGGCTGTTCGGGCTGCCGGTCGCCGAGGAGTACGGCGGGATGGGCGGCGACTACTTCGCGCTCTGCCTGGCCCTGGAGGAACTCGGCCGGGTCGACTCCTCGGTCGCCATCACGCTCGAGGCCGCCGTCAGCCTCGGCATCATGCCGATCTACCGGTACGGCACCGAGGCCCAGAAGCGCCAGTGGCTGCCAAAGCTGTGCTCCGGGGAGATGCTGGCGGCGTTCGGGCTGACGGAGCCGGGCGGCGGCACAGACGTGGCCGGCGCCATGCGGACCAGGGCCCGGCTAGTGAAGGGGGAAGGGGAGGTGGGCGGGCACTGGGTCATCGACGGAACGAAGGCGTTCATCACCAACTCCGGCACCGACATCACCGGGGTCATAGCCGTCGCAGCCATTACCGGGACCACGAGCAACGGCAAGCCGGAGATCTCCACGATCCTGGTGCCATCGGGGACGCCGGGCCTCACCGTGGCGAAGAAGTACTCCAAGGTCGGCTGGTCCGCCTCCGACACGCACGAACTGTCCTTCGACGGCTGCCGGGTGCCGGAGGAGAACCTGCTCGGCGAGCGCGGCCGGGGGTACGCCCAGTTCCTGGCGACGCTGGACGAGGGCAGGGTCGCGGTCGCGGCGCTCGCCACCGGGCTGGCGCAGGGGTGCGTGGATGAGTCAGTCGCGTACGTTCGGGACCGGAATGCTTTCGGGGGACCAATCGGAAGATTCCAGGGACTCCAGTTCAAGATCGCCGACATGGAGGCCCGCGCCCACAACGCGCGGCTGGCCTGGTATCACGCGGCGGCGCGGATGGCCGCCGGCGAGCCGTTCAAGAAGCAGGCGGCGATCGCCAAGCTCACCGGCTCCGACGCGGCGATGGACAACGCGCGGGACGCCACGCAGATCTTCGGCGGGTACGGGTTCATGAACGAGTTCCCCGTCGGGCGGTTCTACCGGGACGCGAAGATCCTCGAGATCGGCGAGGGCACCTCTGAGGTGCAGCGCATGCTCATCGCGCGTGAGCTTGGTCTCAACGCATAAAGACGGCCCGTTAGGCCCGGTTTATGATGCCGGTAAATGTGTGCTGCGTGTGGGGTGCCGACGCACGTCCCCCTCGAGGACGTCAGCTCGCCGGCTAAGTTCGCGGCGCTGCGCAACCCCTCCTGCCGGGCGTACCTGGTCGGCGGCGCGCTGTCGATGATGGCCGACAACATCGAGCACGTCATCACGTACTGGGTGATCTGGCAGAAGTTCCACTCCCCCGCGCTGACCGGCTTCGAGGTGATCAGCCACTGGCTGCCGTTCCTGCTGCTGTCGCCGTACTTCGGGGCGCTCGCCGACCGGCGCGACTGCCGCAGGCTCATCCAGGGCGCGCAGCTGTTGTTCATGTCCGTGTCGGCGTGCTGGGGGCTGCTGTTCTTCACCGGGACCCTGCAGGTCTGGAACGCCTGCGTGCTGCTGATCCTGCACGGCCTGGCGGGGTCGATCTGGATGCCGGCCGAGCAGCTCATGCTCGAGGACTTCGTCGGCCCCGCCGACCTGCCGAGCGCCATCAGGCTCAACTCGACCGGCCGGTCGCTGGGGATCCTGCTCGGGCCGGTGGTCGGCTCGGCGCTGCTGCTCGGGCTGGGGCCGGTCCGCGGGATCTTCTGCAACATCGCGATCTACCTGCCGCTGACCGTGCTCATGGCGCGCACCAGGTACACCGGTCATAGCCGCGGCGGCGTGGTGGCCCGGCAGCGGGTCGGGGCGCTCGCCGCGCTGAAGGTGTTCCGCGAGGTGCGCAAGGACCGGGTCATCGTCTCGATGATCGTCCTGGCCGGGCTCGGCTCGTTCTTCGTCGGGTCGGCGATCCAGACGGCCATGCCGTCGATCGCGACCAGCATCGGCGGCGCCAGCGGCGGCACCGCCTACGGCGTGCTGCTGTTCGCCAACGGGCTCGGCGGCGTGCTCGGCGGGCTGTTGCTCGAGGGCACCGGATGGCTGCGGCTGTCGGTGCGCGCCGCGCTGGTGTCGACGGCGGTGTACGGGGTCACCTCGGCGCTGTTCGCGTTCAGCCACGACTTCGTCGTGGCCGCGCTGCTGCTCGTCGTCGGCGGCGTCGCCAACCTGGCCGCGATGTCGATCACGCAGACCGTGGTCCAGATGCTCGCGCCGCGCGAGAAGCGCGGGCAGATCGTCGGGCTCTACGGGGTGGGCGCCAACGGGATGCGCCTGGGGAGCGGGTTCACGGTCGGGATCTTCGGCGCGATCGTCGGGCTGCGCGTGTCGCTCGGGCTGAGCGCGCTGGCGCTGTGCGCGGGGACCGCGATCGTGGCCGCGTACCTGTGGCTCGGCAGCCGGCGCGCCGCCGCGGCGGCCGTGGCGGCGCAAGCCGTGGCGGCACAAGCCGGGCCGGCGGTGGAGGCCGAGGCGGAGGCGTCCTAGCGGGGCGTCTTAGCGGAGGCGTCTTAGCGGCGGCGGCCGACCACCCAGGCCGTGCCGGCCCACGCGACCACCGTCCAGGCGCTGAGCATCACGTACGACAGCGCGGTGTTCGTGACGATCCCCGTGGTCAGCGACGAACGGACCACCTGGCCCAGGTAGTAGACCGGCAGCACGCGGTGCACGTCCGCCAGCCACAGCGGCAGGCGGCTGATCGGGAACTGGACCGGGGAGAAGATCAGCATGACGAAGATGAGGGCGTTCACGAGAGCGTTAGTCACCACCGGCTTGCCGATGAGCTGCGCCATCGCGAAGCCGACCGACGTGGCCATCAGCGACGACAGCAGCACCGCGGGCACCACCGCCGGCGAGACGCTGAGCGTGAGGCCGTACCGCCAGGCGGCGAGCACCAGGGTGACGACGATCCCGGGCACGGACAGCAGGGTGAGCACGGTGAACGTGGACGCCACCGCCGCGGATCGCGGGGCGGGCAGCGACCAGATGAAGTCCCAGGTGCCGGCCTGCTGTCGTTCCGTGACCATCATGACGACGCCGATCAGGCCGGCGGTCAGCACGGCCAGCGCGGGTGAGCCGCTGACGAGGTACAGGGCGGCGGCACGCGACAGGTGCCCGATGTAGAAGCCGTAGATGATCGCCATCCCGGCGCCGAACATGATCTGCATGAGCAAGAACATCGGCAGCCAGTTCCGCTGGGCGGCCACGTCGAACCTCAGCATGGCGGCGTAGCTGGACAGCCAGTAGCGCGGACCGCGCCGTACGTCGTCCATTGACCCACCTCCGCCCGGCTACCTTCGGCGTCCCTGTGCCCACGCCACGACGAGCGCGGCGGCCACCGCCCACACGCCGACCACCAGGTACGCGCGCGGGACCGAGGTCGTCAGGGCCCCGTTCGTCAAAGCCCCGTTCGTGAGGGCGGAGCGCACGATCGCCGCCATCGAGCCGAACGGCAGCCACTGGTTCGCCGTCTGCAGCCAGCCGGGCAGCTGGCTGGCCGGGAACGCGACCGGGCTGAACCCGGTCATCACGAAGATCATCACCACGCTGACCAGGTTCGCCACCATGGGCGCCGTGACCCCGTGGGCGACGGCCAGGCCTATGAGCACCCCGGTCAGGCAGGTGAGCACCACCGCCGGAACGATCACCGGCGTGACGGCCAGGTGCAGGTGATACCGGACCACCCCGGTCAGCAGCGTGAGGATCACCGCCGGCAGCGCGATGACCTGCGCGACCGAGTACCAGGCCAGCGCGGAGGCGCTGCGCGGCACCGGCAGCGACTGGATGAACTCGTAGCTGCCGCGGATCCGCTGCTCGGCGACGAGCTGCGGCTCGAAGATCAGCCCGGCCGTGACCAGGTTCATGACCGGCGCCCCGGTCGTCAGGAACAGCGCGGCCGACTCCGGCATGTTGCTGAACAGCAGGCCGATGCCCAGCACGAAGCCGGCGCCCTGCAGGACCAGCACGGCGCTGAGCACGGGCAGGTACAGCCGGAGGTCAGCCAGGTCCCAGGCGACCATCCGCCGGTACGAGCGCGCCCAGGCAGCCATGCCGGTCAGCCCCCGCCGCCGTCGTCGCCGTCTCCGCCGTCGTCGTCGCCGTTCTGGCCGGAGTGGCCGGTCAGCTCGATGTAGGCGTCCTCGAGCGAGGTGGCGCTCAGCGCGTACTCCTCCGCCACGCCCGCCCCGATGGCCTCCCGGGCCCAGGTGATGCCGGCCGCCGCGTCGGTCTCGTCGATGACGGTCATCAGGTTGCGGCCCACGAGGGCGGCATGCCTGACGAACGGGGGCGTGCCGGGAACGTCGTGCCCCGGCGCGATCATCAGCTGGAGCCGCAGGTTCCCGCGGTCGTGCGCCTTCATCGCCGACGGGGTGCCCTCGGCGATGAGCCGGCCGTTGTCGATGACCGCCAGCCGGTCCACCGCCTTTTCCGCCTCGAGCACGTTGTGCGTGACGAGCAGCACGGCGGTGCCCCGGTCGCCGAGCTGGCGGACCTGCTCCCACAGCATCCTGCGGCGCAGCGGGTCCACGTCGTTGGTCGGCTCGTCGAGGATCACAAGCCGCCCCGGGCACACCGTCACCATGGCGAACCCGACGAGTCGCTTCACGCCACCGGAGAGGCCGATGCCGCGCTTGTTCCGCCACTCGCCGAGGTCGAGCGCCTCGACGAGCTCGTCCGCGCGCCGTTCCACCGCCGCCCGGTCGCCGCCGCGCACCCGGCCGCACAGCACGATCGCCTCCCGGGCGCCGAACGAGTCGATCGGCACCTGCGCCTGCGGCAGGTACGAGCAGAGCTGGCGGGCCGCCGCCGGGTCCGCCACCAGGTCGTGCCCGCCCAGGGTGATCCGCCCCGACGTCGGCTTGAGCAAGCCGATGACCTGCTTGACCAGGGTGGTCTTGCCCGCTCCGTTGGGGCCGAGCAGTCCGTACACCTCGCCCGGAGCGACGTGCAGCGAGATGCCGTCGTTGGCCCGGATGCCGTTCGGATAGACCTTGGTGACGCTGTCCGCGCGGAACAGCCCATCCCCGCCTTCCACGGCGCCGTCCATGGCATCAGCATGCGCACCGGCCTGCCAGCGGCGGCAGGGCCGATGGTACGTGCCCGCAGGGCCGCTGGGCCTGCGTATGCCCCTGACATGATGGGCGGATGCACCTGACACCGAGGGAAACCGAACGCCTGCTGCTCGCGGCGGCCGCGGACCTGGCCCGGCGGCGGCTGGCCCGCGGCGCTCAGCTCGGCGCGACCGAGGCGGTCGCGCTTGTCTGCGACGAGATCTGCGAGATGGCCTGGGACGGCGTGCCGCTGGCCGACGTCATCGCCGGCGCGCGGACGGTGGTGCCCGCCGCGTCGCTGCTGCCCGGCGCGGCGTCGCTCGTCCCGGTGATCGAGGTGGAGGCCCTGTTCCCGTGGGGATCGGTGCTGGTTCACGTCGACGCCCCGTTCGTGGCGTCTGATCCTCATCCCGAACGCGGCGGGGCGACTGTCACGGCGCCCGGTTCTCTCGACCTCGCGGCGGGCCTGCCGCGGCGGACCGTCGTGCTGCGGAACACCGGGCCGCGGGACGTGTGGATCTCCTCGCACTTTCCGCTCGCCCAGGTCAACCCGGCGGTGGTGGTGGACGGCGGTCTCGTGGAGGGCTGCCGCCTCGACCTGCCGGCGGGGGAGGCGCTGCTGCTCCGTCCCGGCGAGCCGCGCTCGGCGGTAGTCGTTGTCTTTTCTCCTCCGGGGTCGTCGTGACCGCGCTGGACCGGCCGGAGTACGCCGCGCGGTACGGGCCGACGACCGGGGACCGGATCCGGCTGGCCGACACGGATTTGTGGTTGGAGGTCGAGGCGGACGACGTCTTCCCCGGGGACGAGCTCGTCGGCGGCTGCGGCAAGACCCTGCGGGACGGCGTGCTGGCGACGGCGCGTGCGCCTGGCCGGGATAGCGCCCTCGACATGATCGTCCCGAACGTCCTCGTGCTCGACCCCGTGCTCGGCGTGCGCAAGACCTCGATCGGGATCGCCGGCGGCCGGATCGCGGGCACCGGGCGGGCCGGGAACCCGGACGTGCAGGCCGGCGTCGACCTCGTCGTCGACTCGCACACCGCGATCGTGCCCGGTGAAGGGCTGATCGCCACGGCGGGGATCGTCGACTCACACGTGCACCTGTCCAGCCCCGCGACCGCGGCCGCGGCGCTGTCGTCCGGGATCACCACGATCGTCGGCATGGGCATGGGCGGGGTCTGGGACGTGGGCGCCAACCCGGCGTACAACATGCGGTCGCTGATCGCCGGGTGGGCGGGGGTGCCGCTGAACGCCGCGTTCCTGGCCCGCGGGTCGTCGCGGTCCGCGTCCCTGCTGTCGGCCGCGGTCGAGTCCGGCGCGGGCGGGTTCAAGGTGCACGAGGACTGGGGCGCCACCCCGGCGCAGATCGACACCTGCCTGTCGGTGGCGGAGGCGTCCGGCCTGCCCGTGGCCCTGCACACTGACACCCTGAACGAATCCGGCTACCTCGCCGACACCATCGCCGCCACCGCGGGCCGCACGGTGCACGCCTACCACGTGGAGGGCGGCGGCGGGCACCCCGACGTGCTGTCGGTCCTGAACTTTCCCCATGTGCTCGGATCGTCGACGACCCCCACACTGCCGCTGACTGTCGCGACCGTCGGGGAGCTGCTGCCGATGACGATGACCGTGCACAAGCTGCACGCGAGGCTCGGCTCTGACCTGGGGATCGCGGCGAGCCGCATCCGCCGGCACGGCATCGCGGCCGAGAACCTGCTGCATGACCTGGGCGCGATCAGCATCGTCAACTCGGACTCGATGGGCATGGGCCGGATCGCCGAGGTCGCGCGGCGCACCTGGCAGCTCGCCCACGTGCGGGCGGTGCTCGCCGGGGAGAGCGGACCCGGTTTCGCGAACAACGAGCGGGTGCTGCGGTACCTGGCCAAGCTGTCGCTCAACCCGGCGATCGCGCACGGCATGGCCGCGCACGTGGGGTCGCTGACGGCCGGGCGGCTGGCGGACGTGGTGCTGTGGGACCCGGCCCGGTTCGGCACCACCCCCGAACTGGTGCTCAAGTCCGGGTTCGTCGCCTGGGGCGCCTCCGGCTCCGGCTCGGGGTCGACCCGGATCACGCAGCCGCGGACGATGCGCGCGTTCTTCGGCGGCCTCGGGGCGGCGCCGCGCGAGCTATCGGCGCAGTTCGTCGCCGCGTCCGTGCTCGCCGATTCGGCCCTGCGGGGCGGCTTGCCCGCCGGGGTCCGCTACCTCCCCATCGAGGGCGCCCGCGGCCTGACCCGCGCCGACATGATCCGCAACGCCCTCGTGCCGCACGTCGAGGTCCCGGCCGGGGACGCCCCGGTCACGGTGGACGGCGCGCCCGTCTCCGTGCACGAGGCCGACAGCCTGCCGCTCACCCGCCTGCACTATCTGGGCTAGCTGGCTCGGCTAGCTGGCTCGGCTAACGGCGCGCGCCGGGGACTTCCGGCCAGCGCCGGCGGGCCCAATGGCGGTAGGCGCCCGGGTCGCTCGGCGGTCAGCATGGGAGCTGGCCGAGGGAGGGACGATGGCTCTTCGCGCGCACCCGAAAGCAGCGCTTCCGCAGCCGGCCGGCGGGCCTGGATCGTCACGATGGCTCGCGCTGACCGTGCTGTGCGTCTCGATCCTGATGGTCAACCTGGATAACACCGTGCTCAATGTCGCCCTGCCGACGCTGGTGCGGGACCTGCACGCGAGCTCCCACCAGTTGCAGTGGATCGTGGACGCGTACGCGCTCGTCTACGGCGGGCTGCTGCTTGTCGGCGGCAGCCTGGCGGACCGGATCGGGCGCAAGCGGACGTTCCTGGCGGGCCTGGTCGGGTTCGCCGGCGGTTCCGCCTGGGCGGCGTTCTCCGGGTCGGTGGGCGTGCTGATCGCCGCCCGGGCCAGCATGGGCATCGGCGCCGCGCTGATGATGCCGTCGACCTTGTCGATCATCACCGACATGTTCCGCGACGGCGCGCAGCGGCAGCAGGCGATCGGGATCTGGGCCGGGACGAGCGGCGTCGGGTTCGCCCTCGGCCCGATCATCGGGGGGCTGCTGCTCACGCACTTCTGGTGGGGATCGGTGTTCCTGATCAATGTCCCGGTGGCCGCGGCCGGCCTGCTGGCCGCGATCCCGCTGGTCCCCGACTCGAAGAACCCGGCGGCCCAGCGGCCCGACCTGACCGGGGCGCTGCTGTCCATCGCGGGACTCGGGCTCGTGCTGTGGGCGATCATCGAGGCGCCGGTGTACGGCTGGTCGTCGGGCCTGGTGACCGGGGCCGGCGTGGCCGGCCTGGCCGTCCTGGCCGGCTTCGCCGCGTGGGAGCGTGCCACCTCCCACCCCATGCTCAACCTGCGGTTCTTCCGGGACCGGAGCTTCTCCGCGCCGATCGGCTCGCTCGGCCTGGCGATGTTCGGGCTCGTCGGAGCGTTGTTCGTGCTCACCCAGTTCCTCCAGTTCAACCTGGGGTACTCGCCGCTGCAGGCCGGGCTGCGGATGCTGCCGACCGCGGCCGCGATGGCCGTGATCGCCCCGCTGTCGTCCATCGCCGTCCGCTGGGCCGGGACCAAGCTCACGATCGCGGCCGGGCTGGCGCTGATCGGCGGCGGGTTGTGGCAGGTCTCGGGCGCCACCATCGCCTGGACGTTCACCAGCGTGCTGCCGGGCATGATCCTCACCGGGGTCGGGGCGGCCCTGGTCATCCCGGCGGTATCCGGATCGGTGATGAACTCGCTGCCGCGTGAGCACACCGGCGTCGGCTCCGCCACCAACGGCGTGTTCATCCAGGTGGGCGGCGCCCTCGGCGTCGCCGTTATCGGCAGCCTGCTGTCCACCCGCTACCAGGATCTGATGACCGCAGCGCTGGCCCACGTGCCGGTGCCGCATGCCATCGCCGACACGATTACCAGCTCCATCGGCGGGGCTCTGGGCGTCGCGGCCCAGGTGGGCGGCGCCACGGGCCGCCTGCTCACCGAGGCGGCCCGCGCGGCCTTCATCAGCGGCGGGAACCTCGGCCTGCTCACGGCCGCCGTGGTCGTGCTGGCCGGGTGCGCGATCGCGCTCGTCACCGTGCCGTTCAGGCAGCGCCCGAAGTCGCCGGACTAGGCGGGCTGACTAGGCGGGCTGACTAGGCGGGCAGAGGGTGGGCCTGGAAGAACCCCCACATCACCGCGTTCGCGCTGACCGCGTCGCTTTGCGGGCCGAGCGCCCTGGTGATGGCCCTCGCCATCGCGGGCCCGCCGGGCCATTCGTGCCCCTCGCCGGTCACGGCGTAGAGGTCGACGGCGGTGCCCGCCTGGCATCCCTGGTACTCGGTCAGGGTGTAACCGTTGCCCCGGACGGTGTTCCCGCTGCCGGGGCAGCCGTCGCGGGCCGCCCACCGGCTGGCCGCGTCCGGCACCGAATACGTCCAGTAGGCCTGGCCGTTGCCGTTGAACGGGTCGACCGGGTCGGCGGTGCCGTGGAAGGCGATCACAGGCACCGGCCTGGTCGCCGGGCACGGGCTGGGGAACCGCAGGCCCGCGACCGGCGCCGCCGCGGCGAAGGTCCGCGACGCGTCGCACGCGAGCTGGCTGGCCATCCGGCCCCCGCCGGACATGCCGGTGACGTACACCCGGCGCGGGTCGACGCAGTATTTCGCGGCGAGGACGCTGACCAGGCCGGTGAGGAACGTGGCGTCGTTGGCCGCGCTGGCCGGCGGGTACTGGCCGCCGAGCAGCGGCACGCCGGGAATGTTCCAGTCATAGCCACTGCCCGCCGGGATCAGCGCCTGGGGGTAGGCCACGATGAAGCCGTCGGCGTCGGCGGTGACGTCCATGCCGCTGAACAGCTCCTGCCCCTGCGCGGTACTCTCGCTGCCGTGCAGGTTGAGCACCAGCGGCACCGGTGTCTTCCCGGTGTAGTGCGCCGGCACGTGCACGATCACCTGGCGGGTGCGCCCGCCGGACTGAAGGCTGTACAGGGCCGACCCCGGTGCGGCGCGCTGCCCGCAGCCCGAGCCGCCCGGGGCCGCCGCGAGCGTGCCGCCCGTGGCCACCGGCGCCGCGGCGGCGCCCCCGTGGCTACCGCAGCCCGCCACCAGCGCGGCCAAGACGGTGATGATGGCCAGCGTGCGGACCGGTCCGCGACCGCGGGATCTCACGGCTCCCCCGCCGTGCCGGCGCCGAACAGGCGGCCAAGCACGCGGCCGAACAGGTCGTAGGGCACCGCGTCCGGGTCGACGCGGCGGCGCCTCACCAGGCCGTTGAACAGCGCCACCGCGACCAGCGTCAGCTCAGCTGGCGAGATCCCCTCGGGCGTGCCGAACCGTTCCATCGCCGCGGCGATCGCCGGTTCTAGCCCCCGCTCCTCCTCGCCCAGTTTGTCCGCGACCAGGTCCATCGCCTCGGGGTTGCGGACCGCGTAGAGCCAGAACTCCGCGGCGAGCGGTGAGAACTCGCTTTCCCGTTTGGCGGCCCGGGCCACGAAGTCCGACAGCGCCGCGAACGGGTCGCTGCCGTCGTCGGCCGCTTCGCCGAAGACCCGCGTGACGGCCCTGACCCGGCCGGCGATCTGCCGGGACCATCCGGTGCGCAGCAGCTCGAGGAACAGCTGTTCCTTGTTCGCGAAGTTGTAGTACACCGCGCCCGTCGAGTACCCGGCCAGCTCGGCGATCTCCTCGAGCGACGCCCCGGCGAAGCCCTTCTGCGCGAAGACATGCGCCGCGGCGGCGAGCAGCTGCGCGCGCGTCCGCTCCTTCGCCTCGGCCTGGGTGAGCCGGCGCCGCGGCGTCACCGCGCCATCGTCGTCCACATCGGGTAGACTATCAACATAGATTCGCCTATGAAAAGTGGGCGGTCTATGAATCCCGGACGCCGTGGGCGCGCAGGAGTTCGGCGATGTCTTCGCTTGGCGGCTTGGGGTCGTCCGGCGACAAGGTGATGCCCTCGGTCGAAGAGCCTGCCTCGAGGAGCGCCCGTACCGTGCCCACCCAGTCCGGGTGAGGGCTGGTCGCGGGGCTCGCGCCGCTGCCGACGATGGCCCAG
>Ga0187812_1000703_pt1 | contig 11752 bp, 11 predicted proteins | sample NC_S_2_FD_130582 | JGI IMG/M metagenome (GOLD analysis project Ga0187812, IMG submission 130582) | Wetland sediment microbial communities from Neuse River Estuary, North Carolina, USA - ASW-S_2 | ecosystem: Environmental > Aquatic > Freshwater > Wetlands > Sediment | place: USA: North Carolina... | reverse complement strand
CAGCCCGATTTCGATGCCAACGAAGAATCAGCGAAAAAATACGGCGTAACGCTGGATTGGTCTTCACTGGGCGAGTATTTCCAACATCTCGAGCGCACAAAGTCCACTATCAACCTGGGAACATTCGTCGGTGCGGGCGGCGTCCGCAATTATGTGATGGGATCCGTCAATCGGCCCGCGTCCCCAGCGGAACTCCAGCAGATGTGTCAACTCGTTGAGCAAGCCATGAGGAATGGCGCGTTTGGCGTTAGTACCGCGCTGGAATACGTTCCGGATACCTTTGCTTCTACTGACGAGATTGTTGAGCTCGCGAAAGTTGCCCGAGAATACGGTGGTGTGTACTTCACCCATCAGCGGTCCGAAACCGACGCCATTTTCACCACACTCATGGGTGAGGACGTCGAATCCCGCCGCAAGTTCATCGAGGACAATGCGCTGGACGTGAAGAACCTGGACATCTAAGCCTGTCCCGGCCGGACATGCGGAATGCACAAAAACGGCTGATCCCGGAGGATCAGCGCCACCTGCCTATGCGGCCGGGTTGTGAAGCATCCGGCTTTTCTCCTGCCGGCGCGCCTTGTGCCACCAGCGCCAGACGGAAAACCCGCTTGCCACCACGCAAAGACCGATAAAGACGATCATGCTCCACTCGAACGGCGCCGTCTGGGCGAGGTCGAGAACCGTGCGGCCAAACTTGACGGCTAGAACAGCCAGAATGGCGAAGCGCACCGCCCGCGCAGCGAAATTGATGACGAGAATGCGCCACAGGGGATAGTCGATGGCAGCGACGGCGGCGATCACCGTGGTGAACGGAAACGGCGGCGGCGCCAGGCCGGCAAGGGCAACCGCCGAACCGGCGCGGTTGCCGATGCACGAACGCAGACTCCGATAGCGCTTTTCGCCAGCCACTCTTTTGATCCCCTCCTCACCCAGCTTGCGGGCCACCAGCGCAAGAAGCAGCGCGCCAATGGTTGACCCGCATGCCGCGATGAGGACGTACCAGGGAGCTCCGGCATGATTCCGGGCGACGATTCCCACCACTACCAGGTCGTTGCCGAAGGGCAGCACCAGAAAAGACGAGTCGAGGATGCCCATCACCAGCGGGCCAAAGTAGCCAATCCGAAAAACGAATTGCAGAAACGCAACCAGAAAACTTTTCATTCTGCAAGGCAAGCCCGCGCCGACGCTACCATGCCGCTTCAACCGTATAGATGCAAAACGGCCGCCTCACCCGCGCTCCCATCCCGGCAATGTCCCTATTCCCTATTCCCTATTCCCTGCCTCTCGGTCCCTGCTACTTCGCGAAGTACTTGCCGTGGCCGCCGTTTTTCCAGGGGTCGTAATGGGCGGCAAAGTTGGCGCGCTGCTCAGTGCTGGGGTGGCTGTAGAGCCAGAACTCGATGAAGGGGTTAGGGTTCGGCTCCTCCAGCCAGGCGCGGCCCAGGTCATTGAAGGCCGCTACCGCCGTCTTCTGAGGGTCGGAGACGATGCCATGGATGGCCTCCTGCCCGTAGACGTCGGCCTGGTGTTCGAAATGGCGGCTGAAGGCGTTGCTGACTGGCTCAAGCAGGAAACCGGCAATGGAGACGACGAATAGCAGGACGACAAAGCCGGTGCGGGAAGAGAGATCCGTAACGCTCCATGCCGGGCCGAAACGGCGGACCATCCAGGCCGCCAGCGCGGCGCAGGCCCAGTAGACGAAGAACAGGCCGGCGATGGTCCCCGCCAGGCCTTTCCAGATGTGGTGCAGGACGTAATGGCCGGTTTCGTGGCCGAAGATAAAGAGGATTTCGTCGTTGGGGATGCGGCCGGCGGTGGTATCCCACACCACGATGCGCTTGGTAGCGCCGATACCGGAGACATAGGCATTGAGGCCGTTGGTCTTGGCGCTGGCTTTCATCAGGAACATGCGGCTGGGTGGGATGGCTGTGCCGGTGCGCGCGACAACTTTTTCAAGCTGCTCCACGAGGACGGGATTGGGGTGGGCGAGCGGCTGGAAGCTGTCAAAGAGCGGCTCGATGAGGACCGGCTCGACGAACATGACAAGGAGCAGGATGGGAATGGTCACGCTCCAGGCGACGAGCCAGTAACGGCGCGGCCAGCGGCGCACGATCCAGTTGAAGAGCAGCAAGATAGCGGTGCCGAAGACGAGGGTAAGGCCAAGGGCTTTGCCCAAGTCGCCGAACCAGCCAGGCCAGCCTTGCACGCTGATGCCGTAGGCGCGCTCATAGTGGTTGCCGGCGAGGTCGAGCGGCAGGCTGGCCAGCGCGGAGAGAAGGAAGAAAACGCAGAAGAACCCGGCGCCCTGGACCCAGCGCCTTACTGACCGGCGCTCGGCCCAGCGCTCGATTGCCGCCCATGCGCCGGTGGCCAGCAGAAGCCACAGGAAGACGATGCCCCAGATGCTGCCGGCGATGTCGAGGATGTTGCGAATGCGGCTGAGGGCAATGGCCTTGGCCAGCTTGCCGGGCGGCAGCGTGTAGGCCTGCTGGCCGGGCGCGGGCGGCGCGGCCTGGGACTGTGCGGGAGGCTTGGCCGCCGGAGTTGTCTGTGCCGCCAGCGAAAGCGGCATTGCCAGGACCATCAGGCTTGCCATGCTGAATGCGAGCACCATTTGGCGCAAAAATGCCATGGGACGACCCCCTTGGGCAGCCGGATTTCTGAGACAATCAAGTTTACCGACACAGTTGCCGGTTTCTCACAGCGTATGCCGAATTGTCGTGTCTCTGCTTCCCGGCGCCGCATTCCCGCGCCGTCCGTCTTCGCCTTCCTGGCAGCCTTGCTGGCCCTTGGAATCCTGCCCACAACCACCGCCGCGCAGCGGGGCTCGCCCCATCGGCCCGCGGCGATGAAGGATGCGGACGCCGCCGCTCCGCCGCTGCTGGATGCGATGAGCGCGGAGCTGAACCGCGCCTTCACGATGCTGGGACGGCCGGCGGCACAGGCACAGCCCGCCGCCGACAAAATCGCCCAGGCCGACGCCGACGACAAGCAACTGCCTCCGTACTTCCTCAGCTATGCGGTGCGCGACGTGAACTTCGTCAGCATCTCGGCGCAGTACGGCGCGCTGGTGAGTTCGGCGCAGCAGCACGTGCGCGTGGCCGATGTGCAGGTGCGGGTAGGCAGCCCCAGTCTCGACAACACGCACGGCAACCATCGCAGCTCGGCGGTGACGACGCAGCAGCTTCCACTCAACGACAACCGTGAAGCAACGATGCGCTCGCTGTGGATGGCGACAAATACCGGCTATGGCAACGCCATCGACAACTTTCTGCGGGTGAAGACGGAAGCGCAGGTGCGGGCGAAAGAGGAAGACAACTCACCCGACTTCAGCCAGCAGGCGCCGCAGGTGCACATTGAAAATCCGGCGTCGGCGCTCACCGTCGATCGCGCGAAATGGGAGCAGCGGGTGCGCGCTCTGTCGCTGGTGTTTCGCGATTATCCCGATGTGTACCAGAACGATGTGACGTTCGCGGCGCAGAGCGGAACGAGTTACTTTGTGTCGTCGGAGGGCTCGCGGCTGGTGACGCCGCAGATGTCGGCGGGCATGGTGGTGATCGCCGCCACCCGCGCCGATGACGGCATGGACCTGGTGCTGTCGCGGATCTTCCAGGCGGCAACGGCCGATGGGCTGCCGTCGCAGGCGGAGATGGAGAAGGCGATCCGCGGGATGGCGCAGCGGCTCGAGGACCTGCGCAAGGCGCCGGTGACGCAGCCGTTCGACGGGCCGGCGCTGCTTTCGGGGCGCGCGGCGGCGGTGTTCTTCCACGAGGTGCTGGGGCACCGGCTGGAAGGCCAGCGGCAGCGCGGCGACGAGGAGGGCCAGACCTTTACCAAGGACCTGGGCAAGCCGGTGCTGCCCAGTTTTATCTCGGTCGCCGACGATCCGACCCTGACGCATTTCGGCAAGACGTGGCTGGCGGGTTCGTACCAGTACGACAGCGAGGGGCAGAAGGCCGAGCGCGTGCCGTTGATCGACGACGGCGTGCTGAAGAGCTTTTTGATGTCGCGATTGCCGATTGCCGGCTTCAGCGAATCGAACGGGCACGGCCGCGCCGAGATGGGCCACATGCCGAACGGGCGGCAGGGCAATTTGATTGTGACCTCGACCAAGAGCGTGCCGGATGCGGAGCTGCGCAAGCAACTGATCGAAGAAGCGAAGAAGCAGGGCAAGCCGTATGGGCTGTACTTCGAGGACATCTCTTCCGGCTTTGCGCTGACCACGCGCAACTCGCCGCAGGCTTTCCAGGTGATGCCGCTGGTGGTGTGGCGGGTGTATGTGGATGGGCGGCCCGACGAGTTGGTGCGCGGCGTGAATATCGTGGGCACGCCGCTGGCGGCGATGAAGAGCATTCTGGCCACCGGCGACAAGGACGAGGTGTTCAACGGCATTTGCGGGGCAGAGTCGGGCTCGATTCCGGTGAGCGCGGTGGCCCCGGCCATCCTGCTCAGCAACCTTGAGACGCAGCGCCAGCCGCAAGGCTCGGCGCGGCCGCCGATTCTTCCCATTCCCGGCGCGAAGGCGACGATGCCCGCCACCAAGGAGGCACAATGAACGCCAGAAAACTCATCGCGACGATCGCTGGAATTGGCCTCACCGCTGCCTCGCTGTGCATGCCGCATGCGCTGGCCGCGCAGACGCGCGCCGACGCGGAAAAAGATCCGCTGCTGAAGGCCATGCTTGAAGAGCTGGACCGCAGCATGGCCGACCTGCAGCTCAAGGGGTTCGCCAAGCCGTTCTTCATCCAGTACCGGATTGAGGACGTGGACGACTTTGAGACCAAGGCGGAGTTTGGCGCGCCGGAGGGCGGCTTCCACGTGCGGCAGCGCATTGCGCGCGTGACAGTGCGGGTAGGCGACGCCAAGGCCGACAGCTCGAGCCGCGGCGACGGCTCGCTCGAGTTAACCGCGCTGGATAACGATCCAATTGCGATCCGCTCGGCGCTGTGGGACGCGACCGACCAGGCGTACAAGAACGCGCTGGCAACGTACGCCCAGAAGCAAGCTGCACTCAAGGAAGTGCAGACGCCGCCGCAGGCCGACGACTTCAGCGCAGAGAAGCCGGTGATCTCGCTGGCCGCGCCGGCCAGCCTTTCGGTGGACGAGCAGGCATGGTCGCAGCGCATTGCCGCGGCCAGCGGAGTATACCGCAGCGATCCCGAGGTCGAGGCCGGACAGCCCGATATCGAATACTCGAACGCCTCCTTCCACGCGCGCGCCACGACGACGTGGATTGTGAGCAGCGAGGGCACGATCGTGCGCAAGGGCGCGACCGAGTGCGAGGAGTCGTTCGCTGTGGGCACGCAGGCCAGCGACGGCATGAGCCTGGAGCGCTCGTATGCGTCGACGGGCCGGACGCTGGACGATCTCGATTCGGCGGCTGCGTTCGAGAAGAAGGAAATCTCCGATCTGGAGTCACTGGCGGAGTTGCGCAAGGCGCCGCTGGTGGAGGACGAGTATCATGGGCCGATCCTCCTCAGTTCCGACGCGAGCACCGATACTCTGCGGGCGATCCTCAGCGGCGCAGTGACGGCGACGCGGCCGCCGCTGGGCACCGAAGCGCGCACCAACGGTCCGTTTGCGTCGAGCTTTCAGGCGCGCGTGCTGCCGGAGTTTTTGAGCGTGGTGGACGATCCCGGCCTGAAGTACTACGACGGCAAGGGCCTGGTGGGCGCGTACGACGTGGACGAGGAGGGCGTGCCCGAGCAGCCCGTCAATCTGGTACACGCGGGACGGCTGCTGAGCTACCTGATCGGGCGCGAGCCGGTGAAGGACTTTCCGCAGTCGAATGGGCACGGGCGGGCGGGCATTACCAGCGCGCCGCGGCCCAGCATCGGCGTGCTGAAGATTTCTGCCGAGAACGGCATCTCCGACGCCGAGCTGAACCAGCGGCTGATGGCGCTGATGAAGGATGCGGGGCTGAACCACGCATATTACGCGGTGACGCTGGCCGGGGCCGGGAGTCCGCGGCTGCTGTATCGCGTAAACGCGGACGGCTCGCGGCAGCTTGTGCGCGGCGCGGAGCTGGACGATGTCGATGAACGGGCCATGCGCACCAGCGTGGCGGCAGCCGGCAAAGAACTGTTCGTCGCCAATTATTTCGGCGATATTCCGGTAACGGTGCTGGCTCCGGCGCTGCTGCTGGACGATGCGACGGTGAAGCGCGCCAACGCGAAGAACGATAAGCTGCCGTTTTATCCGGCGCCGTGAGAAAAGCAGAAACCGAGGCACCAAGGAAACGAGAAAACAGGAAACCGGATTCGTCGAAGGGCGGCAACCGTTTTTCGCCCGCTCGCTTTCTTCCCTGCCTCCTCGCTCCCGTGCTCCTTTGTTCCCTTGTTCTCTGCTACAGATACATCTCCACCATCTTCTGCCAGGTGGGCCAGTCGTGTGAGTTCCACGAGTCCCAAATGTAGAGCTGGTGCGGAATTCCCTTCGCGCTGAGGATGCGGTCGAGCTCCTGGTTCTGGCCGAGGCACTGGTCGTCCCAGCCGGTGGCGAGGACGTAGCTGTTGCCGCGAAAGCGGTCGAGGTACCAGGTGTCATTTAAATTGGGCAGATAGTGGGTGGGCAGGTTGAAGTAGCTGTCCTGGTCGTAATAGCCGTCGAGGAAGCGGGTGAGGTCAAACGCGCCGGACATCGACACGAAACCAGAAAAAGAATCGGGATGGCGGAGCGCGATGTTCACCGCGTGATAGCCGCCGAAGCTGCAGCCGAGGGCCAGCAGGCGCGGGTCGGCGTTCTTCCGGCGGATAAGCGGCAGCACCTCGTTGAGCAGGTAGTCCTCATATTGCATATGGCGGGCGATGCGGCCGCGCGGCGAGGCCTGGCGGTTGTACCAGCTCTCCATGTCGACCGAGTCGACGCAGTAGAACTGCAACTGGCCGGCATCGATTTTGCCGGCGAGGGCGGCGATCATGCCGCGGTCTTCAAATTCGTAAAAACGCCCGCCGGAGGTGGGAAAAACGAGGACGGGCATGCCGGCGTGGCCGAAGACGAGCAGCTCCATCTCGCGGCCGAGGTGCGGCGAAAGCCATCTGTTGTATTCGCGATTCATGCTTGCTGACAGCGAACCGGGCTGATTCATCCCGTTGGAGTCCCGTCCGGTTCCCTGTTAATTTAACAGCTTAGGTTGCGGTTGCCGTGCCGCCAATGTGCCGGCAGTGCCGGAACACGTACTCTGGATCACAATAGTTTTGAGGAACAGAGAGTTGTCCTTCCCCGCACAACAACCGTGGAGCGAGCCGGCCGGCCGGGCCGAGCGGCCCGATGACGCCCCGCCGCATCCGCGGCTGCGGCTGCATCGCGGCTTCGCGAGCCGGTATCTGCTGGATGCGCGGGACGTCGTCGTGTATCTTCCGCCGTGCTACGGCCAGCACGCGGAACGGCGCTACCCGGTGCTCTACGTGCACGATGGGCAGAACCTGTTCGACGGGCGCACCTCGTTCATCCCCGGCAAGACATGGGAGATGCGCGAGCAGGCGGATGCGGCGATCGAAGCGGGCGAGGTGGAACCGCTGGTGATCGTGGGCATCTACAACACGGGCGACCGGCGGCTGGCTGAGTACACGCCCGACCGCGACTGGCGCATGGGCGGCGGCGAGGCAGACAAGTACGGGTTGTTGCTCACCCACGAGCTGATGCCGTGGATCGCGGAGCGATATCGCGTTCGCAGCGAGGTTGAGGCGACCGGGCTGGGAGGATCGTCGCTGGGCGGGCTGGCCACGTTGTATCTGGGGCTCCGCTACACGGAGTATTTTGGGCGGCTGGCGGTACTTTCACCGAGCGTGTGGTGGAACAGCAAGAGCATCATAACCTATGTGCGGAAACGCGCGGAGGAGATTGCCGAGAGACCGCGCATCTGGCTGGACGCGGGCTCCGGCGAAGGACAGCGGACGGTGGAAGATGCCAGGCAGCTTGCGCGGAGGCTTGCGGCCGGAGGCTGGCGCGCGGAGGAGAACCTGCACTTCGAAATTGTGGAGGGTGCGACGCACGACGAGACGGGCTGGGCGCGGCGGGTGCGGCCGATGCTGCGGTTTCTGTTTCCGGCGGGGTGGCGAAATCGCTCGGATCTCCCAACTGTGTTGAAATGATTGCGAGAGGGCAGAGGCTTCTGCCCATGGCTCCAGCAGCATTGTTTGCGGTTCTCATCGTGGGTCTGGGCGCGACCTGAAGAAACAGCGCGCGGATCTGGAAAGGACAGCCGGGCAATGGGGGCTTCCCTTCCCGTTCGACGGGCGGATTTATTCAACGAGATTTTCGAGGGCTACGACGGGCCGCCGTTTGCGGTGCGCCTGTGGGACGGCTCGGCGTGGCGCACGGGCGGCGATGCCGCGCCGGTGTGCACGCTTGTAATGAACCAGCCGGCCGCGCTGGCTGCCCTGCTGGCTTCGCCCAATGAGATCACGCTGGGCGAGGCATTCATCCACGAAGAGCTGGACGTGGAAGGAGACCTGTTCGCGGCGTTCGATGTTGCCGAGCACATCTTCAGCCGGCCACGGAGCCTGCGCCATCGGATCGCTCAGCGCGCCGCCGCTGCGTATTTCAACCTCCGTCAGTTGCTCAGCCTGGGCGCGGCGGGGTCGCGGCGGCGCGACCGGGCGTCGATCGCCTACCACTACGATCAGCCGGTGGAGTTCTTCACGCCCTGGCTGGGATCGACGCTGGCCTACTCCTGCGCTTACTTTCGGGATCCCGGCCAATCGCTCGACCAGGCGCAGCAGCAGAAACTGGAACTGGTCTGCACCAAGCTCCGGCTCCAGTCCGGCGAGCGCTTCCTCGACATTGGCTGCGGCTGGGGCAGCCTGCCGCTGCATGCCGCGCAGTGCCATGGCGCGCAGGCGCATGGGATTACGCTCAGCCGCCAACAGGCGGCGACGGCGCAGCGGCGCGTGCACAGCGCGGGGCTTTCGCCTTCCGGTTCCGATGGCTGCTGCGGAATCGAGTTGTGCGATTACCGCGATCTGGCCCGCATCGGGCACTCCTCCACCCACGCCTTCGACAAGATCGCCAGCATCGGCATGTTCGAGCACGTGGGCCTGAGGAACCTGCCGGTTTACTTCGGCATTGCCCACGGGCTGTTGCGCCCAGGCGGCCTGATGCTGAACCACGGCATCGCGCGCGCCTCAACCGCGCCGGTGCGGAGGGACTCGTTCATCAGCCGGTATGTGTTCCCGGACGGGCGGCTGGTGACGCTGCCAGAGGCGCTGGACGCGGCCGAACGGCAGGGCTTGGAAGTCCGCGACGTGGAAAACCTGCGCGAGCATTACGAGCTCACGCTGCGGGCCTGGGTCGCCGGGCTGCGCGCGAACGCGGACGCGCTGCTGGGGCTCGTGCCGCGGACCACCTACCGCATCTGGCTGCTGTACATTGCGGGTTCGGCAGCGGCGTTCCGGCGGGGAGACATCGCCGTCTACCAGGCGCTGCTGTGCCGGCCGGAGCGCGGACATGCGGGGCTGCCGCTGACGCGGGAGGACTGGTATGCAGACCGCGAGGCGGCATGGGAGCGAGTGGCGCCGGTTTAAGTTAGCTTGGAATTGCGGGCCTTGACGCCAGATTGGATCTGCCCATGCCATCCGGAACCGGATCCGACATCTCGGAGCGCGATGCCGCCGACCTGCTGCATAAGCTGATCACCGAGTCGCTGCGGGTGCAGGCGCTGTTTCAAGCGTCTGGCGCAGTGGCCGCGGGGCTGGTGGGCCATGTGTTTATTGGACCGGACCGGCTGGTGTGGGTGCGGCAGGGCGAGGAGCGCTCGGAGCCGTTTCTGCGCTTTGACCCCGCGCAGGCCAGCGGCTTCAAGTATGGCGACACGCGGGCATTCCCAGACATTCCCATTCCGGGAAACCTGCGGCTGGCCTCGGCCCTGGTGTTTCTCTATCCCGATGACAGCCAGGTAGCGCTGTTTGAAATTGCGGAATAACAGGGAACAAGGGACCGAGGGACCAAGGGAGCCAGAAAAACATAAAGCTGAAAGACTGGGCCGGAGAGGTAAGGCCAAATGCGCCCCTGCGGGAGCAAAGCGATTACTTGTTCCCTGTTCCCTCGGTCCCTTGTTCCCTGTCTTCCCCGATTTGCCTCAAACCCCCGCTTTCGGCGATACTTAGATGTTGAGTCTTGCGACTGGGCAGATCCGTGCGCCTACAGAGAAGGGCGAATGTATCCGGCCTTCTGTCAGGCCGGACCTTGAGCCGGCAATCCCGCAAAGAGACCGCAACAGAGCTGAAGTTTGAAAGGAAACGTACCGCCGTGGTTATGATTCGCCTGGCGCGCATTGGCGCCCCCAAGCAGCCTTACTACCGTATCGTGGTGATCGAGAAGGACCGTGCCCGCAATGGCCGTTCGATTGAGGTAGTGGGAACCTACAACCCCCGCACCAACCCCGCCAGCGTTGAGCTGAAACACGAGCGCATCGCCTACTGGCGTGGCGTGGGCGCGCAGATGACGCCCATCGTCGAGAAGCTGGTGAAGAACCATCCGGCCCCAGCCGCAGAGTGCGCCGGCGCCGCCGCTTAATCGATTTTCCCGTTCTGGTGCGCCCACGGCCCACTGCGAATTTACCCGTTCCGCAGTCCCAGTCTGTGATACTATTCGCGAACAGGCCCAAATCCAATTGGAAATGTGGTCAGGGGCAAGAACATGACCCAAGTCGATAAGGTGGCACCTATCTCAGTCGCCGATCTGGTCAAGGAAATCGCCGAGGCCTTGGTGGACGAACCAGAGGCAGTAGAAGTGGAATCGGTGGCCCGGGACGAAAACACCGTCCTCAAGCTGCGCGTGGCCCCTCAGGACGTGGGGAAGGTCATCGGCAAGCAAGGCCGTACGGCGCGCTCGGTGCGCACCATTCTGGGAGCGGTGAGCATGAAGCTGCGCCACCGCTACACCCTCGACATCCTGGAAGAGGATGAAGGCGAAGAATAGCCCGGTCTCCCTCGCGGCCCAATGGGTGGAGGCGCGCGATGACGGCGTCTGAGCCAACAGAGCCGTGGGTCTGGCTGGCGCGCATTCGGCGCCCGCAGGGACGCAAAGGCGAGGTATTCGCCGACATCCTCACCGATTTTCCCGAAAAATTTGCGGAGCGGCGACGGCTTTGGCTACTCGCCAACGCTGTACAGGAGAACCGTGCGCGTAGGGGCCAGGCGGCCCAGCCCTGCGAGGTGGAGCTCATTGCCCACTGGCCGCACAAGGGCGGTATCGTGCTGCATTTCACGGGGGTGGACTCGATTTCTGATGCCGAGGAGATGGCCGGGCTGATCGTGGCGGTTCCGCGGACGGAGCGGGCGGCGCTGGGCAAGGACGAGGCCTACATCGGCGACCTGATTGGCTGCGCCCTGGTGGATGTAGCCGGAACGGCTCCTGTTGTCGTGGGCGAGATCGAAGACGTGGACCGCACCGCAGGGCCGGTGCCGCTGCTGATTGTTTGCGGCGCCTCCGGCGAAGTGCTGATTCCCTTCGCGAAGAGCTATCTGCGCAAGATCGACCTCGAAGCGCGGCGCGTCGAGATGGCTCTTCCCGAGGGCCTGGTGGAGTTGAACCGGTGAATAGTGAACAGTGGTCAGTTCACAGTTCGTAGCTCATAGAGCCTCTGTCCCTATTCCCTATTCCCTATTCCCTATTCCCTATTCCCTCGTCCCTAGTTGTGATGTTGCAATAGGTTGTCCATTCGATCTTTCCGAGAGAAGCTGGTTGTGACGAGCAAACAGATTTTCCGAGGAGACCGAATGGACTACCACCAGAATGCCCGAACCATGGT
>Ga0187812_1000702_pt1 | contig 11753 bp, 10 predicted proteins | sample NC_S_2_FD_130582 | JGI IMG/M metagenome (GOLD analysis project Ga0187812, IMG submission 130582) | Wetland sediment microbial communities from Neuse River Estuary, North Carolina, USA - ASW-S_2 | ecosystem: Environmental > Aquatic > Freshwater > Wetlands > Sediment | place: USA: North Carolina... | reverse complement strand
TCGCGGCGTCGCGGGCGCTGCGCACCGTTTCGAAGATTTGCTGCTCGCGCGCGGAGGGCTCGCGGCCCACCACGCCGGTCCACGTAATGTCGTAGAAGATCGTCCCTGGCTTGTCCACGCGGCCCCAGATGTCGATCAGCACAAAGTCGCCCTCGCGGATGGGCGAGGAGCGCTCCGCGGTGGGCTCGTAGTGCGAGTCGGAGCTGTTGGCGTTCACGCTGACGTTGGGCCCGTTCTCCCAGACCAGGTTCTCGCGGCGCATAGCTTCGCTGAGCCATTGCACGTGATCGTATTCGGTGAGCCCGCCGGCGCGGACCCGCCGGCCCATCTCCTTCCAGCCTTCGGCGAGCAGGGCGTCGATGGCGCGCTGCGCAATCGCATGGCTCTCCATCTGTTCGGCAGAGAGCACGGCCTCGAACTGGCTCACCAGATCGGCGGAGCTCACCACCTCCTTGCCCAGCGAGCGCACGAACTCCACGGTGCCGGCATCGACCATGGAGACGTACATGATGTCGTTGTTGGGCGAGTACTGCATGGCGATTTTTTTCCGGTTCTTTTTCTGGTCTTGGAGGAGATTCTCGATGCCAGCATGCAGCTCCTGCCAGCTTGAATAGACGGCTTTGCTGCCGGGCAGGGCGTCGAGCCTCCCCTGCTCGATGCGATGGACGAGGCGGCGCGGTTCACCCGCGGCGGGGATGAAGTAGTACCAGCGGCGCGTGATGTGGGCATGCTCGTCGAGCCCGAGAATGCGGGCGGCGATGGGATCGCGGTGATGGTGGTCGTAGAAAAGCCAGCCGTCGATGCCGGCATCGCGCAGTGCAGCTTGAATCGCGGTGAGATTCATGTCCGCAATTCTAGTCGCTGACGGTGAACGGTTCACAGCTTCTAGCTTCTAGCTCCTGGCCCTCGTCTGAGTGTCCGGTTTCTATTCCCTATTCCCTATTCCCTATTCCCTAGCCCCTAGTCCCTGGTCCCTGGCCCCTACTCCGCCGCGACAGTGCCCTCGGGATTATCGAAGCTCGTAAACCGCGAAATGAAGTGCAGAATCACCGTCCCTGTCGGGCCGTTGCGCTGTTTGCTGATGATGATCTCGGACTTGGCGCGGTCGGCGTCGGACATCTCTTCGTCGCGGTTGTAGTAAGCCTCGCGGTGGATGAACATGACCACGTCGGCGTCTTGCTCGATGGAGCCCGACTCGCGCAGGTCGCTCAGCATGGGGCGCTTGTCGTCGCCGCGGCGCTCGCTGGAACGCGAGAGCTGCGAGAGCGCGATCACCGGCACGTTTAGCTCCTTGGCCAGCGCCTTCAGGCCGCGCGAGATGGCCGAAACCTCCTGGGTGCGGTTCTCGTAACGCTTGCCGCCGGCCGAGGGCAGCGTGGCCGACATCAGTTGCAAATAGTCCACGACCACCAGATCGATGCCCCCGTGGGTCTGCTTGAGCCGCCGCGCCTTGGCGCGCATCTCCGCCAGCGACACGCCCGCGGTGTCGTCGATGAAAAGCTTTGCTTCGATAAGCTGCTCCAGCGCGTGCTGCAGCTTGCCTTGGTCCTCGCGGGGCAGGAAGCCGGTTTGCAGCTTGCGCTGGTCCACGCGGGCCTGCGTGGCCAGCATGCGGCGCAGCAGCGACTCTTTGCTCATCTCCAGGCTGAAGACCGCCACCGTGGCTCTGCCCTGGATGGCCGCGTTCTGCGCGATGTTGATGGCCAGCGCCGTCTTGCCCATCGACGGGCGGGCGGCGATGATGACCAGTTCGCCCTTCTGCAACCCGCTGGTCATGCGGTCCAGCTCGTAGAAATTCGTCGCCAGGCCGGTGATCTCGCGGCTGTGCTTATAAAGATTGTCGATCGAGCCAAACGACTCGGCGACGATCTTGTCGAGAGGCTCCAGGCCGCGGGTGATGCCCTTCTCGCTGACTTCGAGCAGCCTGGCCTCGGCATCGCCCAGCACCTCCAGCGCGGTTTCGCTCTGGTCGGCGGCGCGCGCGATGGCCGCCGAGCAGATGCTCATCAGCCGCCGCAGCAGGCTCTTGTCCTTGACAATGCGAATGTACTCTTCGATGACCGGCCGGCGCGGCAGGCCCTCGGTGAGCGACGCCAGGTAGGCCACCCCGCCGACGGCTTCGATCTCCTTGTACTTGGCCAGCTCTTCGGCCAGGGTGACGATGTCCACGGCGCGCTGCGCGTCGCGCAGGTCGGTCATGCGCTGGAAGATGCGCTGGTGCGAGTCCAGCGAGAAGTCGTCGGCCTGGATCTTTTCGGCGGCCTCGGCGTGGGCGGCATTGTCCAGCAGGATGGCGCCGAGAATGGTTTTCTCGGCGTCGATGTTCGCGGGCAACCCTGCGTCCAGCCTGAGGTCGGGGATAGTGGCCATGGAAAAATTCTAGGGCAAGCGGAGGTGTGCTGAATGCTCGTTGCCCTGTGCAGAATCCGTTCGCAATTGGAAATTGAGGAAAACCGATCCCGGCTCGAACCCGATGGTGTTCATCCGATTCAGACTTTCAAGCGCCCACGTCACCGCCTCCGGGGCCTGCGTCTGCCGTTTCGTCCTTGCCGCGATCCGCCTTGGAGCCCTGCAGGATCGCCGTTTTGCCGTGCTTGAACGCCAGGTGCGCGAGGAACCATTCGAATTCCGGCTTCTGCGCACCACCGGCCAGCGGTGGCGCTTTTTTCTCAGGATCTTCCGGGTCGGCAAAGACGAACTCCAGCCCCACCCCGTCCGCGCCCCAGCGCATGACCCGCGAAAGCACGGCGATGGAGCGCTCCGGCGCGCCTTCCGCGCGGTCTTCCCGCTGCAGCCGCATCAGGATCAGCGTTCCCAGATACCAGCGCTCCCTTGTATAGATGTACATACCCGATTCGCTGATGTCGCGGACGACGTGCGGCATGGGCCGGGAGCCGTCCCAGTAGTACGCTGTCAGCGCCGGGACGCGCAGCCGCGGCGCACGGCGGGGTTCCTCGGGTTCAAGCGGCTCGGGCTTGCGCCGCCTCAGCCTCTCCCAAAGATTCATGCAGCGGCCTCGGTCCAGGGGAGACGGGTCTTGCCCTCCACTGCGAAGAGTGTACCGCGCTCGAAAGCCTCGTGTTCTCCCGAAAAAATCCTGCCTTTCAGCCATCTTTCCGCCGTATGATGCGGCACATGCCCACCAATTCCCCTGCTTCCGGCGAGATATCTTCACCTGCCGCACCGCTCCAGAAGCTCACCCGCTACACCTTCCGCTTCTGGCTGCCGGCGATGCAGATCGCAATCTACCTGACGGCGGGCTTCGAGCAGCGCGCCGGGCACGACGCGCTCATGCACTCGGTGCTCAAGGGCAACCTGCTCATCGCGCTGGTCACGCAGGTCGTCTTTGTCAGCCTGCCGCTGGCACCCACTATTTTCTGGTATGTCGTCGCGCTCTTTGCGGTCTGGTACTTCGCCGGTTTCGTGCTGGACGTTTCCGCGCCGCGCATCCTCACGCGGCAGACGCGTTTTCCCGTGCGCATGACCGTGCTGGCCGGGACGATCGGCCTCTGCACCGCCTACGATCTCTGCTGCTGGCTGGCGACGTATCCGTTACTGGCCGGCGACCATCCGCCCGCCTGGTACTGGCCGGCGCTGTTTGAGGCCGCCTGGTTCTGCATCTTTTTCGGCGTCGGCTGGGGGTTCGAGCGCCTGCTGGCCAAAGCCGCACGTACGCCTTCCACCGTAATCCGCTGCGTCCTCTTCGGCCTGCTCATCGTCATCTCCGGGTTCTTTGCCTGGAGCACCACGCAAAACTCTTTCGATCCGCGGTTCACGGTCGGCCCCAACACGCCGCTCGACGCCAATACGCCGCCCAGTTTCTGGCTCATCTTTCCCTTCGCGCAGATTGGCGCTGTGCTGTTCTACGTGTTCGGCTTCCGGGTCGGCATCTTTCTATCGCAGCGCAAACATCTCGCCGCCGGCGAAGAACTGGCGTGGCCGGCCAGCAAGTTCATCCCGCGCATGCAGCAGTCGCTGCGCAATCTGGCCGATTCCTGGAGCTGGCGTCATACGGCCGTAGCCATCCTCTTTGTGTGGTGCTGCTGCTGCATTCTGGTGCAGGACCGCACCCTGGCCGGCAAGGCCATCGTCGCCGGCCTGGTGCTCATCTTCTTTCTCGGCTGGATGTTCCCCCGGGTAGGCCAATTCCGCTGGGCGCTGCTGAGCGCGTTTGCCGCCACCGCCCTGCTGGCGCGCGCCGGCAGCTACCACTTGGGCGTCGATATCGCGCTCTTCGCCGTGGCGCTGGCCGCGGTTTTTTTCTACTTCAGGCGAGCAAGCGCACGGCCCAGGACTCGCCTGCAAACCAAGGCGTTTCTCGCCACCATCTTCTTTACCTGGCTGCTGTGGTCGCTGGGCGACGCCATCTCCACCACTCGCCCGGCTCCGTGCAATCCGGATCGCTTTGCCGCGCTGGCGGCGCACCAGGACCCGCTGGCCAGCGGCAAGCATATCGGCCTGGCTCTCTCCGGCGGCGGCTACCGCGCCACCCTTATGCACGCCGGCGTGCTGGATGGCCTTGAGAAGCTTGGCCTGCGCCCCACCAATCTTTCGTCCGTCTCCGGCGGCAGCATCACCGCCTCGTACTACGCTGCCGGCGGCCCGCCGCAGGAGCTGCTGCGCGTCTTCGAGCAGCGCCGCATGCTGCTCTACCGCGACCTGATCGATGCGCAAAATCTCGTTCGCCTCATCTTCCCCGCGCCCATTCCCGGCACCGACGTCGATCTGCTGCCCTTCTACTCCTTCAGCCGGACCAATCTGAATGCGCAGGCCCTGGACCGCGTCTTTCTGCACAATGCGCGCTTCCGCCAGCCCGGCGCGGGCTCCAGGCTGATGGTCGACGTCACCGACCTCAACTCCGGCCGCGCGATTGGAACAACCAGCGACTGGATGCTGACGCGCTTTCTCCTGCGTCCGCCCGGAGAAGAGCTGTTTCCCAACGCCGTAAAGCTCTATGACCAGACGCCGCGTCTCTCTCGCGACGCCACCTTTGCCCGCCGCGACTCCGGCGATCAGAAGCTGTCGAAGTACGTCTCTGCTTCGGCCGCATTCCCTCTCGCCTTTGAGCCGGTGGCGCTGAACCTGGGCAAGCTGGGCCGCTACCTGCTCTCCGACGGCGGCATTACCGACAACTCCGCCATGACACTGCTGCTTGAAGCCGACCGGCGCGCCTCGCTCGGAGACCCGAGCCAGGGCGATCCCGCCTGGCTGCTCGATCTTGCCATCTCCTCCGACGGCGGCGCCATGTTCACGCAGGCCAACGGCGCAACCGACCAGGGCTTCGGCCGCGCCATCGACATCATCGACGCGCGCATCGGCCTGCAGATGCCCAGCGGCCCGCGCGGTTCCGCGCATCCCAACCCGCCGCCGGTGGTGCTGCTCTCACCCTCGCTCTACGTCGACAACAGCCGCAACGATATCGACTTCTCTAAGTTCGCTTTCCGCTACGAGGCGAACGATTATTTCTACACGCTCGGGCCGAACGGAGAAGAGCTGCCGCTGAACGCCGAGCAGAAGACGCTGGTCACGCTCATCCAAAGGCAAATCGAGACCCTCGACGCCGATGGCCTCACCCTGCTGGGCAGCATCCGCAAAGGCTCCCCGCACGATGTGGTCATCGGCGCGCAGGAAAACCCGCTCATGCCGCACCTCAACCGCATCGACGACTACACGGCGTTCGTCCGCGATCTCCGCGACGAGCCGCAACACGGCGCCGATCTCACCGATTACAACGATCCGAGGGAACGCACCGTTCGCCACCAGGTCGCCATCATGCTGCTGACCGGCGACATCGCGGAAGATTTCTCGCACTGCCTCGAAACCTTCCTCAACACACCCACCCTGCAAGACTCGTTCACGCCAGAACAGGCCGGCGATCTTTTTCGCCTCGGCCAGTATCTTGTTCTGCTCAACGAGCACGAGATTCGCCGCCAACTGGCTGGCCCGCAGAGCAGCGATCGGGTCGCGAGCCTGCTTACCACCCAGGAGCAGACCGAGGTAGGGTGCACCATGCCCGATGTGATTAACCGCCCTCCCGATTCACCTGAATTCGGCAAGGCCCTTCAGCAGAACTTCGATTGGGGCATGAAGTCGACGCTGGACTACGACAACTGCCTGCGCGCCCATGGCGTGGCTGCGCCCGGTTCAGCAAATCTAAAAGCGAATTGAGAGAAAAATCCGCAGGCCGCTACTGTGCGATTACCATCGCCGCGGTGCTGCTGATATTCACCGTCGTGATCTCCCAAAACGGAACGGCAATGGGAAAGGCATAGGTGACCTTCACCTGCACCTGGTTGCCGGGGGCATTGCAGGTTCCAGTGGTGCAGGAGGACCAGGAAGTCGGCGGGCTGGCGGTGGCGGATAGCCACTTCGTGGTGACGCTCAGTTTCGATCCGATCAGCCCGGGATAGCCCAGCCCCTGCACATAGGTCTGAATCTCGGAGCTGGTCGCGCCGCAGTCGGTGAGGCCGGGCGTGTTGGTGCAGGAGAGCGCGCCGCGCACCGCCGCCCAGCGGGCGGCCGCCCGCGACGCGTCCGTCACGTCGTGGTAGGCGTAGAAGGCCAGCGAAAACTCGATGGCGCCCAGCAGGATGGGCAGCAGGACGAGCATCGCCATCGCGGTCTCCACCAGGCTGGAGCCCTCTTCGCGGCGCAGCCGCTTGTGGCCCCGGTGTCTCATTGGCTGCACTTCTGAATTGCCGAGCCGTTGAGCGTGATAGTGCTGCCATAGGCCGGCATGCTGATGATCGGCGTGAGCTGGTACTGCGTGGTTACGGTCACTGTTTCTTCGATGTGCGAGCTGGAGCAGTCGGTGTTGGCGCAGGTCGAGGCGCTGCCGTCGGAGCAGACGCAGGCGTAGGACGAGTTTGCCGTCAGCCCGGAGAGATTCGGCGCCGCGGCCTGGGCGGCGTTGGTAATTCCGGTCGTGTCCGCAGCCGTGGTGCCGTTTTGCGCCCCGTACTGCACGCCCGCCTTGGCCGCATTGGACACCTCGATCGAGGTATACGCCACCTGGCCGAACTCGATCACGCCGAGAAGAATGATCGTCAGCAGCGAGAGGGTCACTGCCAGCTCGATGAGCGCCTGGCCGGATTCCGAGTTTCCGGCCTGCCTCAGATTTGTCAGCACTGTTCGCATTCCGTCCCTACTCCACCAGGATGATTTCGCGATTGGGCGTGGTCGTGTAGTTCGCCGCATCGTAGCTGGGGAATGTGATGTTCGACGACTTGTTGGTCATCGTATTCGCTACGATCCCCATGGCCTTGACGCCGCCGCCGTTGTCCTGCAGATACACCTCGGCCGCGGGTGCGTAAATGTAGCCATCCAGCACCTCGTTACTGCTGCCGAACTGCACCTGGAGATCGTTGGTATTGCTCGAGGGCTGCAGAATGGCGATGCCGTTGTATGTACCGGCGGTTGGCGCATAGATATTGAGGACCGAGCTCGATTGCTGATTCAGCGTGCCGCCCTCGATCTCCATGGTCGCGCCGCTGGTGTTGCTGAACACGTGGTTGGTCGGGTCGTAGGTGCTCGATCCGAAGGTCACGGTGGCGCCTGTAGGGATGGTCACGCCGTTCTCGAAGACATAAGTAACGCCGCCCGATGCTCCCGGCAGCGTGACCTGGTCGTTGAGCGTGACCGCGCTGGTAAAGCACACCACCTCACCGTCCGCCGATTCCGTGGGTTGATTGCTGGTGGTAATCGAAGTGAGCGAGCTGGTGACGCTACATCCGCTGGGAACCGAGGGCCCGCTGAGATTACCGAAGGGGTTTTTGCGCGCAGCCATATTCGCGGTGATGGGGGTCGGGGTGGTCTGGTGCTGCGGGTTGACGTCGCCCACCGCATCCAGAAAGCTGGCGTCCACGGTGCCGCCGGCGCCGGTGACGGTGATCGCATCGGACGAAGGCGAGTTCACGTAGATGCCGCAGGAGCCGGTGTCGATGACGTAGCTGCCCTGAAGAGCAAGTCCGGTTCCCGAAGGCGCCATCAGCCAGATGCAGGCATTGGCGGGGTTGGGCATTCCGGCCACCGCCCGCGCCGCCACGTTCACCGTCGTGTAGCCGAACAGAGACATGAAGCTGACCGGGTTCGGTTCTTTCACAATCGCTTCGGCAAAATTGCTCTGCCCCGCGTCGGGTCCGCTGGCCGGCGGAACATTGATGGTCACCGTCACGCCGTTGGCGCCGTTGATGAAACCGTTGGCGGTCGAGGCGGCTTGGCCGGCCGTCTGCGCCGAGCTCGCCGATCCTTTGTAGAGGTAATCGATGGCCGCGGCCACCGCCGCCGCATCCGCCGCGATGCGCACGTTCTGCCGGGCCCGGTAAAGCAGCCCGATATCCACGGCCATGCCCGCCATGCCCAGCAGAATGGCCACACAGATCGCGGTGATCACCAGCGCCTGCCCGCTCTCCTGCTCCCAAAATCTCATATGCTGCCTCGTTGTGCCGCGCAGCACCCGCCTTTACCCAGCGCAAGCTGTTGCCGGCCGCGGAAAATTTCCACACGATCCCTGGCGGCGATCTGGGGTGAGAACCGTGGGTCCAGTGTATCTCCGGGGCATTCGGGCAAAAAAGAGGGTTCTTCTACAACTTTAGTTACTCCATAGACTTAACCGGTTACTCCACCCGCTGCACCATCCGGCCGGGCGTGGTCTTGGAATTTGCCGCGGCGCCTGGCACTCAATGGCCGTCGGTCATCGTCGCGTTCAGTCCGTTGAAGATTGCGTCGAACTGCCCTGTCTCCGCGGCGAAGCGAAGGTCCTTCACCCGTTCCACGCAGATTTCGGCCGGCGTGGGCTGCTGGCCGAGGATCTGCATCACCTCGGAGAGAAACTGGTCGAGACGCATGGCGCGGGGATCGTCGGCGCCGTCCATCAGGTCGGTCTGCACATAAGGCGGAACCAGCTCCAGGACCTCGATCTTCGTGTTGCGCAACTGGTAGCGCAAGCCCATGGTGTAGGAGTGGATCGCGGCCTTGGTGGCGCAATAGGTGGGCGTGAGCGCCAGCGGCACGAAAGCCAGGCCCGAGGATACGTTCACGATCGCCGCCCGCGGTTGCTTATTGAGGTGCGGCAGCAGCGCCGCGGTCAGGCGGATGGGCCCCAGCAGGTTGGTTGCCACGATGGCCTCGGCTTTGGCCAGGTCGGGCTCCGGAACCAGCTTTTCCGCCTGCATGATGCCGGCGTTGTTGATGAGCACGTTGAGCGCAGGAAACTCAGTAACCGCGCGCGCGGCAAAGTCGCGGATGGCTGCGGCATCCGTCATGTCGACGGTGAGCGACTTCATGCCCGGGTTGGCGGCCGTAGCCTCGTCGAGCGCGCTCTGGCGGCGGCCGGCGATCATGACCTGGTTGCCCAGCTTGTGAAAGGCCTCGGCCAGCCCGCGCCCGATGCCCGTCCCGCCGCCGGTGATGAGAATGCTGTTTCCAGTAAGCTGCATGGCGCAAGCCCCCCTGCGGGCAATCATAAGGCCGGCACGCTGCGAGTTTTTCAACCGCGCATTACGGATTGCCGATGACACGGACCGCATTCGCGCCGCCGGTGACCGCATCGGTCACGATCCGGCCGTCGAAGGTAGCCAGCTTGCCGCCGTGCGCAACTGCCAGCGCCAGCAGATAGCTGTCGGTGATCTGCAGAGAATCGAGGAGCCGCGCCGTGTGCACCAGGCGCGCATCGAAGAGGCTCACATCGTCCGGCCAGAACTCGTGCCCGCCCACTCCGCGCAGGATCGCGATCGTCTCCGCCACTGCCGCGGGCGTTCCCGGTGAAGTGGGATAGCGTGGATGGCCGACGATGCGAAGTACGCCGTTTTCCGTCAGCGGACACGTAGCCCACGCCTGCCTGCCCTCGGCGGCAAACCATTCGTGCGCACGGTCGTGCTGTACGTGCGTGGGGTCGATGAGCGCAATGAGAACGTTCACGTCGAGCAGGAACCGGGTCACCGCAGCTCTTCCTCGAGCTGCCGCACCAGCTCCGACGTAACCCGCTGCGCGCCCGGACGCACGGCCAGCAGCCGCACGCCGTTGCGGGTGCGGTGCGGAGCGCTCTCCGGCTGCATCGCCTTGCGCGCCAGTGACGAGATCACCTCGCCGACGGTCTTGTTCTCATTCTGCGCAAGCTCGCGGGCGGCAGCAAGGATGTCGTCGTCGATGGAGAGGGTTGTACGCATTTTCATCTCGCATCAAACATCATACATCAACAGCACGAACAAAACAACATGCCGAATGACACCATTGGCTCCCCGTGTTCGCCCCGCCTCGCTTTCACATATCCTTAATCATGCCCGGTAGCCATCTGAGAGGATGTATGAAGAAATGAGATACCTGTCCCGTATGAGGCTGCCCTGTTGAACCCAGCCATGCGCCGCGTCGCGCTCGTCTACAACCCCATCTCCGGCAGATACTCAGCCCGGCGCGCCGCAGGCCTCCGGGAAGCGATGGCGGTTCTGCGCGAGGCGGGCGTGGAGGTGGAGGCATTCGAGGCGGGAACGCCGGGGGCGGGCATGGCCCAGGCGCGCGCGGCCGCGGAGCGGGGTTGCGACGCCGTCATCGCCTGCGGCGGCGACGGCACGGTGCATGAGATCGTGCAGGGGCTCGTCGGGACCGGAACCGCGCTGGGCGTGATCCCGCTGGGCACGGCTAATGCGCTGGCCTCGAACCTTGGCCTGCTGGATGCGCCGGCGGGCGTAGCCCACAAACTGCTCGAGTCCTCGCCGGTGAGCGTGCCGGTGGGCCGCATCCATTTCCGCGACGAGGCCGGCAATCCCGGCTGGCGGTACTTCATCGTGGCCGCCGGCATCGGGCCGGATGCTCTGCTCATGTCGCGGCTCGACTCGCGCCTCAAACAGAAGTTTGGCTACGTGCTGTATATGATTGAGGCCTTCAAGATCTGGGCCACGCACAAGTTTCCGCTCTTCGAGGCGGAGTTGGTGCCCAACGGCCATCCCGGGCAGCGCGTATTTACCGCGTCGCAACTTCTGGCGGTGCGGGTGCGCAACTTTGGCGGCGTGCTGCGCGAGTTTGCGCCGGGCGCCACGCTGCACAGCGATTCATTGCACCTGGTCGCCTTTGAAACCCGCAGCCGCCTTGCCTACTTCAGATTTCTGATGGCGGTCGTCGCCGGCCGCCACACCTTCTCGCGCAACGTGGAGCTCTTCGAAACCGGCCACGTGGAGTGCCGCAGCTACAACGGTTCACGCGAAACGCTCTTCGTCGAAGCCGACGGCGAGGTGCTGGGCACGCTGCCGGCCCGCCTCGACGTGGCGCCGGAGACGCTGAACCTGCTGGTCCCGCCCGGCGCACAGCCGTAGTTCTCTTGATTTCCGCACCCTCCCATTCCTTCACTTCTGAACTTTTTTCTCCCGTCCACGTAAATCTTTGCATCCCCATCCGCGCTTCCGTGCGGATTAGAGAGTAGCAACGTTTATGGCCCGCGACTGGCAGCCCGATTTCGAACAACTCTTCGACGAGCACCAGTCGATGGTCTATTCGATCGCCGCTCGCATGACCGGCGATCGCGGCCTGGCCGAGGAGATCGCGCAGGATGTTTTTCTCGACCTCGACCGGAACCTCGGCAAGATCGACAACCCGCTGCATGCGCGCCACTGGTTGCGCCGCGTGGCCATGAGCCGCTCGGCCGACGCGCTGCGCCGGCGGCGGGTGCGCGGCGTGGACCTGTGGGTCGAACTCGACGAGAGCCACGGTGTGGAGCCTGAGGTTCGCGGCTCGCCGCTGGCCGCCAGGCTCGAGCGGCTGCT
>Ga0187812_1000701_pt1 | contig 11769 bp, 8 predicted proteins | sample NC_S_2_FD_130582 | JGI IMG/M metagenome (GOLD analysis project Ga0187812, IMG submission 130582) | Wetland sediment microbial communities from Neuse River Estuary, North Carolina, USA - ASW-S_2 | ecosystem: Environmental > Aquatic > Freshwater > Wetlands > Sediment | place: USA: North Carolina... | reverse complement strand
CGTGCCGCTTCCGTCACCGTCGCCGGCCTCCCTGTCCGCGGGCCCGCCTCAGGCGCTCTGGACCCTCGACAGCAGCCAGGCGCTGGCGTAGTGCACCAGGGCCGTCTCGCCGTCGCCGAGCTCCGACTCGATCTCCGCGATCTCGGTCAGGATCGCCGGCACGCCCTGCGCCTGCGGCGCCAGCTCCACCGCCCGCTGCAGCTGGTCGAGCGCGGCGAGGGGCAGGCCGAGCCGCCGCAGCGCGAAGGCGCGCTGCAGGTGGACGAGCAGCCGGCCGGTGACGCCCTCGGCGGCCGCGGGGACCTCCGGCGCGCGCGCGCCGGCCGCCGCCGCGCGGCGGGCGGGCAGGGCGCGCTCGCGCGCCGCCTCGCCGAGGCGCTGGCGCAGGGCGGCGTCCTGCAGCAGGATGATCATCGCCACCGCGAGGCGCGCCGGGTCGCGCGCCGGCACCGTGAGTCCCGAGTCGCCGATCGCCTCGGCCGTGCCGCCGACGTCGGTGGCCACGATGGGCAGTCCGCTCATCATGCCTTCGATCACCGCGTACGGGAACGCCTCGGACACGCTGGACTGCACCAGGAGGTCGGCGCCGCGGTAGATGTCCGCCGGGTTCTGCGAGTGGCCCTCGAAGCTGACGACGTCCTCCAGGCCGATCTCCGCCCGCAGGGCGAGCATCTCCTGGTGGTACTCCTCGATCGCCACCGATCCCCACACCTCGAGGCGCACGTCGGGCAGGTGGCTGTGCACGATCGCCATCGCGCGCAGGAGCGTCTCGATGTCCTTGTTCGGGTCGATGCGGGCGATGCTGACGACGCGCGGCGGGCCCTGCCGGGCCTCTTCGGCCGGCATGAACACCTGCGGCGACACGCCGTTGTACACGACCTCGATGCGCTCGGGCGCCGCCCCCAGGAGCCGCTCCCAGCGGGCGTTGAAGGCGCACACCGGCGTGATGCGGTCCGCGAAGTGGAGGTTCGTGCGCACGATCGTGCGCACGACGGCCAGGAGGAAGCGCTTCGAGAACGGGCTCATGTTGGAGCGACCGACCGAGAGGTACTGCTCGCGCAGGTAGACGCCGTGCTCCGTCAGGAGGTACGGCGTGCCGTACTCGACCTTGGCCACGATGCCGGCCATGCCGCAGAAGGCGGCGGCCGAGGAGTGGATCACGTCGACCTCGGGGATCGGCGTGTTCAGGACCGTGAAGAAGTGGTAGACCCAGCCGAGCGCCTGGACGGCCTCGAAGACACTGGGTTCGGGCCAGATGCCGTCCTGCGCGGCCGCGTGCAGGACGTCCCGGAAGGCCTGCCAGACCACCTCGGACTTGAACGTCTCGCGGTAGTCGAACACCTGGAAGTGCCGGTGCATGGCGGCGAGCGCCGTACCCACCGCTTCGGGATCGCGGGCGTCGCGGCGCAGCTCCGCGAGGAAGGCGAGGAACTCCGGCAGGAAGCCGCGCGCGATCTCCTCCGGCGTGGTGCGCTGCTTTTGCAGGAAGATCTCGGAGAACGGCATCTGTTCCTTGTGCTCCGACGGGTCCTGCGTGCCCCACAGCGGCACGGTGACGACCCCCCGGACGCTCTCTGGCAGTTCGAACCGGCTCTGCACGAAGGGATTCATGGCCACGGCGAAGATCGTGAAGTCGACGTCCCCCAGGCGCTGCACGAGCGTGTCGCACCAGGTGCTGACGCCGCCAAGGTGATAGGGATAGGTGCCCTCGGTCGCGAGCATGACGCGCAATTTCCTGGGCACTTCCTACCTCCTTTGGCGCAGGGATGGATTGGAAACGCGAACAAGGCTTCGCCCAATCGACTGGCTGAACCTCTTATGGATGAAGGCATTTCGACACTGTACGTCGTAGTTTGGCATGGGTCTCGCCATTTGGCAACGGTGGCCTGGAGCGGACAGGAGAATGGGCTTGAGGAACATCGCCGGCGGGTACGGCGCAGGCACTTCCGGGGGCGCGTCCGCGGCGTGGGATCAGCTCCTGCGCCAGGTGGTCGAGGCGAACGGTGACCTGCAGGACGTGATGGACGTGGCCGCCACGATCGAGTCGCTGGGCTGGAGCGACCGGCGCGTGGAGGACGTGTTCGGCCTGCCCGGCGTCTTCGACCTGGCCGAAGAGGTCTACGAGGCCTACCGCGACGCGGTGCGCTCGGCCCCGATCGCGCCGCGCGGCGGCCAGCCCTGGTACGGGCTGCTCGGCGCGATCGCCTCCGACTTCGCGCACGGCCTCCTGTTCGCGCTGCCCATGGTGGTCTCCGTCGGCGCCATGGTCGTCCTGCACATCAGCATCTGGTCCTACCAGTACTACTCCGTGGAGCAGGCGACGGCGCTCGGCATCGCCACGTTCCTCAGCTTCGTGGTCACCGGCGGCTTCACGCAGGCCATGGCCACCGTCTACTACGTGCTCGTCGGCCTGCAGGAGGGGGCGCTCGTGGAGCGCACGGTCCACCAGATCATGCGCTGGGGCGCCGGCGCCGCCGTGATCGTGGCCATCGCCATCGTCATCCTCGACTCCGCGTTCCCGATGTTCCCCTTCTCCCTCGCCTTCTTCATGGTCGCCTACATGGTCATGATGTCGGTGCTCTGGCTCGCCTACGCCGCCCTCTACGTGCTGCGCCGCGAGTACCTCCTGACACTCCTCACGCTGGGGTCCGTGCTGATCGCCTTCGCGCTGTGGCGCCTCACCGGCGACGTCATCCTGGCCCAGGCCATCGCCATGGCCGCCGCCACGGCGGGGGCGCTCGGCAGCTGGCTCGTCGTCTTCCGCCGGCGCAGCCGCCGCTGGGATCACATGGGCCGCATCGTCAAGACCAGGACCTCGCAGCTCGCCTACGCGTCGGCGAGCTACTTCCTCTACGGCATCCTCTACTTCGCCTTCATCTTTGGCGACCGCCTGGTGGCCTGGACGACCGCCACCTCGTTCCTGCCCTTCAGCATCTGGTTCCGCGGCGAGTACGAGCTCGGCATGGACTGGGCGCTCTTCGCGCTGATCCTGCCGCTCGGCGCCACGGAGGCCTTCGTCGGCTACCTCGTGCGCTGGCTGATGGCGGCGCAGCACCGCGTGCAGGAGCAGCGCGTCGAGGATCTCGCCCGGGCCATGCGCACGGTGTACCTGCGTTCGGTGGCCGGGTTCCTCGGCGTCGCGGCGCTCGGGATGATCGTCGTGCGCATCGGCCTCAGCCTGGCGCGCGGCGTGCCCATCCTGCTGAGCGCCATCCCCATCCACGGCATCGAGCCGTTCGTCTTCGCCTGGGCGAGCTTCGCCTACGTCGCCCTCGCGCTCGCCCTCTTCAACGTGCTGCTGATGTTCTCCCTCGCCTACCCGCAGCTCGCCCTGCGCTCGCTGCTCGTCTCTCTGGCCGTCGACCTCTCGGTGGGCATCATCGCGACCCGCATCCTGGGGGCGTACCAGTTCGCCGTGGTCGGTCTGATCGCCGGCGTCGTCTGCCTCGTCGTGCTCACCACGGTCGACGTGCTGCGGCTGCTGCCGCGCATCGACTTCATGCTCTACCGCATGGTCTGAGGAGGAGCCTCATGCCCCTGCCGCCGTGGATCGAGATCGACACCCTCTTGCGCCTCGGAGTCGGCGGGTTCCTGGTCCTCTTCCTCTGGCCGCGCTACGCGTTCGCGGTGGACGACGAGGTGCCCGCTCCCGACCGCGCCGTCGGCTACGTCGCGCGCATGCTGGTGGTGCTCATCGCGGCGGGGTACGTCCTCGTCGCCGCCCACATCTACAGCTGGCTGACGCTCGCCCTCGTCCTGCTGGCCCTGCGCCTGGTGAAGCCCCAGCCGGCGCAGAACGCCTATGAACTGCGCCGCAGCCTGCGCCTCGCCGCCAACCTGCTCGCGGAGCTGGACCGCCTGGGGTCGTGGCCGGCGCGCACGCTGCAGCGCCTGCGCGGCCGCCTGCGCCGCCCGCGCGCCGAGCGACCCGGTGTCCCCGGGTACCTCTGGGTGGGGGGCGCCCTCGTGCTGGCGGTGCTCGGCGTCGCGGCGTACCTGCGCCTCGCCTCGCCGCTCGCGCACGCCTCGATCCCCTTCTCGGACTCCGACGTCGTGCTCTACTGGGTGCAGACGGTCGAGCAGCAGGTACTCTTCCCGAACGGCATCTACCCCGAGGGCTTCCACATCTTCATGGCGGACCTCATCCGCCTGACCGTCGCGAACCCCATCGCGTCCGTCAAGTTCTTCGGGCCGATCGTCGGCGTCGCCATGGTGGCGTCCGTCGGCTTCACGACCTACCGCCTCACGGGGCGCTTCGGGCCGGCGGCCATCGCCGCGCTCGTCTACGGCACCCTGCCGCACCTCCTGCCCTACGAGTACCTGCGGCAGGTCGGCACGGACTCGCAGGAGTTCGGCAACGCGCTCGTCCTGCCGGTGCTCTGGTTCGTCTACGCCTCGTGGGTCAAGCCGAGCCCCTGGTACCGCGGCACGGCCGTGGCCCTCCTGCTCGTCGCCGCCTTCACCCATCCCGTCGTCACGCTCAACGCGGGCGCCGCCGCGGTGGCCGCCACCGTTGCGGCCTGGCTCGCCAACGGCGTGCGCTGGCCGGTGCTCGGCTGGTACCTGCGCTGGATGCCGGTGGCCATCCTCGCCGCCGTCGCCCCGCTCGTCGTGGCGCTGCTGCTCGGCATTCCCCTGAACAGCTCCGGCGCCTCGTTCCTCGGCGCCGCGACCCACGGCGGGGCGCCGCCGATCTCGCTCGCGAACAAGATCGCCCTCCTCAGCGACCTCGCGCTCATCCTGGTCCGCCTGGTGCGCCTGGGGCTGCGCCGCGCCGAGCGCGCCGACCTCGGCATGCCGCTCGCGGCCCTCCTAGTGCTGCTCGCCGCGCTCGCGGTCAAGGAGGCGCCGCTCTTCGGCATCCATTCCGTGGTGCTGGCGTCCCGCGCCGCGGAGTTCATCGCCCTGGCGGAGGGTCTCGCCGCCGGCATCGGCTTCTCCGCGCTGCAGGAGGCCATGGAGCTCATCCACCTCACGACCGCCCGCTGGCTGGCCGTCGCCGCCGCCGTCGCGGTCGTGGCGTTCGCCTGGCTCCAGTACAGGCCCCAGCCCTTCGACGCCTTCCGCACCTCGCGCTGGCTCCCCGACGACTTCGTCCTGGCCTACGTCGACATCGCGACCAGCCTGCCCCACGGCAGCTGGCTCGCCGTGTCGGACGACAGCGGCTTCGACTACACCTACGGCCAGAGCTTCTTCATGGTCGCCCAGACCTTCGCGCAGCACGTGGCGCCGACGGCGCCCTGGCCCCGCTACTCCGGCGGGGGCACCTCCTACCCCCTGTCGGAGAGCCACCTCTTCCTCTTCGTCGACAAGCGCATCGTGGTCGCGCAGGGCTACCGCTACGACCAGATCCCGAGCCGCACCGCGTCCCAGGCGGCCATCCGCGGCTGGGTGAAGGCCTGGCAGCAGCGGCACGGCCCGCTGCCCGTCTACTACAGCGGTCCCGACCTCACCGTCTACCAGCTGACAGCGCCCGGCTCGACGCCGCTCGCGCCCCTGCCATGATCCCGGGATCACTCGGGGTCATGGCGCAGGTCTCGATCGGCCTCTTGGTCGCGTTCCTCGTCCTGCCCTTCCTCCTGCTGCGCCAGGACCGGCGGGAGAGCCCCCTGCTGCGCGCTCTGCGGGCCGTCGTCCTGGCCCTCGCCGCGGTGTTCGCCGTCGGCTTTCTGCTCGCGGTGACGTCGAGCGTGGAGCTCGCCACCATGGGGCTCGTCCTCGGCTTCACCCTCGTCGCGGCCGGCTGGGCGCGGCGACGCCAGGGGGATCTCGAGCGGCAGCGGGCGGCGCGCGCGCAGCAGACGGCGAAGGTCCTGGACGCCATGGATCCGGGGAGCGAGCACTCCTTCGCGACGCTCGCGCTGGACGCCCTGCGCCACCTCTGGCCCTGGGTGGTGCGCACGGCCCGCCGCCTGGGCCGCGCCGAGAACTTCCTCAGCCTCGTCGCGCTCGGCGTCATCGCCTGGCAGCAGGTACCGGGCCTGCTCGGGCAGGCGGCGCCCGGCACCCCGGACGGCTACGTCCAGCTCCTCGCGAGCAAGACGATCGCGCTCAACATGGGCGTCTACCAGACGGGCACCTACCCGATCGGCGTGCCGCTGGTGGCGGCACTCGTCGCCACCGGCTTCTTCTTCGACCCGCTGAACGTCTTGCGCTTCCTCGGACCCCTGCTGGCCCTGGCCCTGCCGCTCGCGGGCGCGCTCCTGGCGCTCGAGATCGCCGACAGCGGCTGGGCGGCCTTCACGGCGCTGGCGCTCGGCGGCCTCAGCGCCCTGCCGGCCATCGGCCAGGGCACGCTCGAGGCGTGGAACCCCCTTTCGCTCCACCTGGCAGCGCTCATGCTGCTCTCGGGCGCCGCGTTCACCGTGCGCGCGCTGCGGCGGGACACCGCGCGCGACGGCCTGTGGGCGGGAGCGGCCTTCTTCGCCGCGACCGTCGCGCAGCCGCTCGCCTGGCCGTACGCGGCCCTTCTGAGCCTGGCGCTCGGCCTGCCCTGGCTCGGCCGGCGCCCGGCTCTGCGGCAGGCGGCCTTCGGCCTGCTCGGCGCGAGCCTCGGCCTCCTGCCGGTCGCCATCGGCCTCTTGGGTGGCCATGCGGTCAGCCAGTCCCTGCTCGCACCGCCCCCCCTGCCCACAGCCGCGACGCCCGGCTGGCTCGCCGGCGGCGCGGGCGGCGCGCTTCTTCTCGCGGCGGGGCTCGCGCTCACCCTGCCGAGCATCGGCCGCTGGCGCCGCCTGAGCGACGACGCGCCCCTCTACCTGGGGCTCGGCCTCACCGTGCTCGCGCTGGGCGCCCTGAGCCTCGCCCCGCCGGGCGCCCCCTGGGGGGTCACGCTGACGCAGGGGGACTTCGCGGGCCTCATCGGCCTGCCGATCCTCGTGGGCTTCACCTTCTCGCTCGTCGCGAACCGCCTGCAGTACCCCGCGGCGGCCCAAGGGCTCGCCATGCTGCTCGCCGTCGGCGGCATCGCCTCCGGCGCCGCGACGGCGCAGCCGCTGGCGCGCTACGAGGTACAGGGGTCCGAGAGCACGCTGCAGAACATCACGGAGGCCTACCAGGCCTACCAGTGGACGGTCGTCTCACCGACCGAGCAGTACAGCGAGCTCTTGGGCAAGGGCTGGCACGTCGAACTCACGACGTTCCTCGCGCAGCTGCCCCAGACCGTCGCCGCCGACGGGCGCCTCGCGCCCGCCCAGTGGCCGCGCTTGCCGATCCTCTCGCCCGACGTCTTCCTCTTCGCCCCGCGCGTGACGGCGGACGGCCTGCGCCCCCAGCCGGGCGATCTCGGCCGGCCCGTCCCCGCCTCGCTCAGCGCCGCCGAGAACATGGGCCGCGACGGCGCCGTCCTCGACGCCCACGCCTACGCCTGGGCCATGGCCTTCCTGAAGGCCCACCCGCGCTCCGCCTCTGTCTACTTCGAGAACCCCGACCTCCTGGTGCTGCACATCCATCAGTAGCGGCGCTCCACGACGGCGACGCCGTCCGCCGTGAGGGCGCAGGACGGCAGGGCGACGCCGTCGAGTTCCCGAGCGTAGGCGCCGAGCGGGCCGAACTCGCCGTGGGTGAGCAGGTGTTCGAGCACCCTGCGCAAATGCCTTCGCCCGACCAGCAGGCTGAGGCGCGCCACGACCCCCGTGTCCCCGGGCAGCGCCCACCCCGCGGGCGCGACCTCCCAGGGGTGGGCGTAGAGCACGCCCGGCCCGCCGCGGCGGAGTGCCGCCGCGACGAGCGGCGCCGGCAGGACCCGCCAGTAGATGCCGCCGGCGACCGGCAGCCCGAGTCCCAGGACCCCCCGCACCGCGGGGGGCAGCTCGATGAGTTCGCCCGCACCGGCCGCGAGGCGGTAGGGCGCCCGCGGCGCCCGCGCGACGCCGTAGAGCGGCGTGCGCAAGGGAAAGACGCTCGAGTCGTAGCGGAAGCCGAGATCCCAAAGCGCCGCCGGCGCCCACGGCGTGCGCCCGTCGAGCGACCAGGTCGCCGCGCGGTAGCCGAGCACCGCCTGACCCGTGAGGTCCTGGAGGAGCTCGCGCGCCTCGCGCCCCTCGCGCCGCAGGCGCTCCTCCCCCAGCTGCCAGAGGAGGTCGTGGCGCAGGCCGTGGCAACCCACCTCGTGCCCGGCGGCGGCGATCTCCCGCACGCTCGCCGGCAGTTCCCGGGCGAGCGCGCCGAGGACGAAGAAGGTGGCCTTGGCGCCATGGCGGGCCAGGAGCTCCAGCACCGCCGCCACCTCGCGCCGTGCGAACTCCGGCTCGGCCGCCACCGGTCGGCGGGCGAGCGTCGCATCGTACCAGTGCTCGACGTCGATCGAGAGCAGGTGGCGGCCTACCATCGCATCACCTGGCGCCACGCGCCGACGTCGAAGAGGTGGCCGAGCACCGCCCAGGCGAAGCCGAAGAGCGGCCCCGGGTCCTCCCGGTCCAGCACGTCGTCGACGACCCGCTCCCCCGGACGGCGGCGCGGCGCCTCCGCCCCGAGGCTGCGCAGGGGGTGGCCGAGGAGGTGCAGGAGGTCCGCCGGCAGCGACCAGCGGCAGAGCACGTCGAGGTCGTAGGCGTCCGGGCCCCGCGTGTCCCCGCCGAGCGCCAGTTCCGCCCAGAGCCGGGGAAAGTCGACGCCGGCCGCGACCGCGAGCCCGATGGACGCCCAGGGGCGCGGGTTCACCTCCAGGAGCCAGGGGCTGCCGTCCAGCGCCACCAGCCATTCCACCTCGGCCAGGCCCCGCCAGCCGATCGGCCGGAGGAGGCGCAGCGAGAGCGCGAGCAGGTCCGGGCACCAGGCGCTGCGCTGCAGGGTGCTGGTGCCGGATACGCCGGGAAACCAGCGCAGCTCCTCCTGGCAGAACTGCGCGCGCAGCGCGCCCGTCCCATCGAAGAGCAGGCCCACGTCCACCTTGCGGCCCTGCGGCAGCCGCTCCTGCAGGATCCGGCCCGCAAGGTCCCCGCCCGGCGGTTCCTCGCCCGGTTCCAGGAAGCGCACGCCCCGGCCGCCGGATCCGACGCGCGGGCGCAGGACCGCTGCCCCGGGGATGGCGGACCGCGCCCGGGCGAGGTCGCTCGGACCGTCTACGGTCTCGGTGCGCGGGTGCGGCACGTCGGCGGCCGCCGCCAGGGCCATCGTCCGCCCCTTGTCGCGGCACACGGCGAACTGCTCGGCCGACGGCAGCAGCGCGGCGGCGCCGAGGTCCTCCCCGCAGGCGATCGCGGCCGCCGTCGAGAGGTCGTCCATGGGCAGGACGAGGTCGACGTCCGCCGCGGCGCTCCGTAGCCACCCCCCGTACGCCGGATCGGCCGGGTGCGGGCTCACGAGAGCCCGCCGGCAGTAGCGCGAACTGCGCGCGAGGCTGGCCCGCCGGTCGTCGGCGACCCACACCTCGTAGCCGGCGCGGCCGAGGGAGCGGGTCGCGACGAGCGTCTTGCGCTGCAGGCCGTCGGTCAGCAGCACCCTCACGGGGTCGCCCCCGCCGGTTGCCTCATCATCTCCGGCGGGACCGTGACCTCGTAGGCGTCGCCCGGCGACTCCGCCCGCGTCACGTGCAGGCTGACGCGCAGGAAGGCGAGCAGCCCCATGGTCATGTTGGTCAGACCATCGCGGATGCGCGCCCCCTTGCGGTAGAACGCCACCGTGGTGGGCAGGGTGTTGTCCATCTTCCAGCCGCGCTTCACGGTGATGACGCCGAGCTCCTGCGCGCAGCCGTAGTTTCGTCCGGTGAAGTACGGCAGGATGTCGGCGATGACCCCGAGGCGCATCAGGCGGAAACCGCACTCGACGTCGCGGAAGGGGTAGCCGGTGAGGATGCGCGCCCAGAGCGAGAGGCCCCAGTTGCCGACGCGCTTGCTCAGGGGATATCCGCCGAGATCCCGCCGGCCGAGCAGCACGTCCGCGCCGCCCGCGCGCAGCGCCGCGACGGCCGGGCCCGCCTCCTCGGGAATGTGCTGGCCATCGGCGTCCATGGTGATGACGACGTCGTCCGCCTCGAGCACGCCGAGCCGCATCAGGCCCAGAAGGTAGTTGAAGCCCGTGCGCAGCGCGCCGGACATGCCGCGGTTCAGCGGATGCGTCAGCAAGGCGACCTTGCCGTGCGTCTCGCACCAGGAGCGGATGAGCGCGCTCGACGTGTCGCGCGACCCGTCGTCCACCACGACGAGCAGGTCGGCGAAAGGCTCCGCGCGGCGCAGCACGTCGAGGATCGTCCGCTCCTCGTTGTAGGCGGGGATCAGGAACACGACCATGTGGCTACCCCTGGCAGCGTGCGCCCCCAAGACTCGGTCCGCGGACCCATTACGCCAAGATTGGACAAACTCCTGCGCTAGCGACCCAGCACCACCTGTCCGTCCACCGTGCGGATGGCGCGGGCGTAGTCGAGGGGCGCGGCGTAGGCGAGGAAGCCGTAGCGCCGAGCGAGATCCTCGAGCTGGCCGAGCCGGCCCGCCGCCGCCTCGTCGGCCGGCACCTCGCTCAGCAGCAGCGGCGTGATGCCCTCCTGGCGCACCACCTTGCCGATCTGCTCGAGCACCATGCGCAGCCACGCTCCGCCCGTCGCCGCCGGCGCGAAGCTGCCCTCCCAGCAGATGCCGTCGAGCAGCGGCGCCACGAGCGGCAGCAGGAGGAAGATGCCGTTGTTCTGCAGGAGCAGCCGATCGCCGATGGCGCCCCGCACGGCGCGCACCAGGTCGGCGGCCGCCGGCAGCAGCCAGCCCGCCTGCTCCTGCACCGCCTCGTCCTCCACGTCCCCCAGGCTGTCGAGGAAGACGCCGTCCCAGCCCTCCGCCACCAGGCGGCGGGCCTCCCCCACCACGTGCTGGCGCCACGCCCGCTGCCGCGGGTCGACGACGTAGGTGTCGAAGGCCTCGCGCCGCCAGGGCGCGCCGCCCGTCTGGAGCAGTTGGCGGGGCCCCAGCGCGAGCCGGTCCAGGGTGGCCGCCGTCGCCTCGAGGGCGGAGAGGTAGCCGATGCGCCGCACGCCCCTGGCCCCGAGGTCGTCGAGGTCCTCGCGCCGCCAGCCGGCCGGCTCGAGGATGGCGATGTCGAAGGCCGCGATCTCCGGCAGCGGGCCGTAACCGTAGTAGACGACGAACGTCCGTCCTCTGAGCCGGGGTGCGCGCACCGTCACAACTCCTTCGGCGGTCAGTCGGAGCGGGCTTCGGGCAGGATGCCGCGGGCCGCGAAGATCTCGACGAGCGCCGCGACCACGTCCGGGTCGAGCTGGCTGCCCGCGATCAGCTGCAGTTCCTGCAGGGCGCGCCCGGGCGTGAGCGCGGCGCGGTATACGCGCGGCGACGTGCGGGCCACGTAGACTTCGGCGCAGCCCACGATGCGGCCGAAGAGGTCGATGGCCTCGCCGGCGAGCCCGTCGGGGTAGCCCTGGCCGTCCCAGCGCTCGTGGTGGTGGCGCACGCCGCGGACAACGCTCTGCGGCACCACGTCGCCGGGCAGGCCCGCCAGCAGGTTGGCTCCGACGACCGGGTGCTGCTGGATCACGCTGCGCCCCTCGGCGCTGAGGCCCCCGCGCGTCTGCGGCAGGCCCAGGGCGACGGAGACCATGCCGACGTCGTGCAGCCGCCCCGTGAGGTGCAGCGCCGAGAGGTCGGCCGGCGGCAGCCCCATCCGGCGTCCGATGTCGCGCGCCACCTCCGCCACCCGCGTCGAGTGGTCGTGGCTGAGGTCCTCCGAGGCGTCCAGGAGGTCCGCGGCGGAGAGCAGGGACTGCAGGTAGCTCTGGCCGAGGCTCAGGGTGTGCAGGTGGCTGCCGAGGCTCCGCCGCAGGCTCTG
>Ga0187812_1000700_pt1 | contig 11770 bp, 7 predicted proteins | sample NC_S_2_FD_130582 | JGI IMG/M metagenome (GOLD analysis project Ga0187812, IMG submission 130582) | Wetland sediment microbial communities from Neuse River Estuary, North Carolina, USA - ASW-S_2 | ecosystem: Environmental > Aquatic > Freshwater > Wetlands > Sediment | place: USA: North Carolina... | reverse complement strand
TTTTTGGCCGCCGTGAAGAAGGCCAGCGAGGTTTACCGCACGATCGAGAATACGAAGGGCGCGGGCAACTTCATCACCGAAGTTTCGATGGACGAGACCGACCGCGCGCAGAGCCCGGTGGAGTTGCTTATTATTCTGGCGGCCATTGCCGACGAGGGCATTCCGGTGGAGACCATCGCGCCCAAGTTCAGCGGCCGCTTTAACAAGGGCGTGGACTACGTGGGCGACGCCGCGCAGTTCGAGCGCGAGATGGAGCTGGACGTGGCGGCGATTGCGCACGCGGTGAAGCAATACGGATTGCCTGCCGGCCTCAAGCTGAGTGTCCACTCGGGCAGCGACAAGTTCTCGATTTATCCGGCGATTCATAACGTGATGCAGAGGACCGGAGCGGGCGTGCACCTGAAGACCGCCGGGACCACGTGGCTGGAAGAGCTGATTGGACTGGCGGAAGCGGGCGGCGATGGGCTGGCGCTGGCGAAAGAAGTTTATGCGGAAGCGCTGGCGCACCGCGAGGAGCTTTGCGCGCCATACTCCACGGTGATCGATATCGATCCCGCGAAGCTGCCTTCGGCGGAAGAGGTGCGCGGGTGGACCTCGGAGCAATACACCTCGGCTCTGCGGCACGTGGAGAGCGCGCCGGAGTACAACGCGAGCCTGCGGCAGTTGCTGCACGTGGGATTCAAGGTGGCAGCGAAGATGGGGCCGCGGTACATCGAGCTGCTGGAAGCCAACGAGGCGATCATCGCGAAAAACGTGACCGAGAACCTTTACCAGCGGCACATTGTGCCGGTGTTTTTTGGAGGCGATGCGCGGGCTGTGGGCGCTCGGAAGACGCATGCGGTAGCGAGTGTGTGATATTGCTTTCGCGGCCAAAGACAGCAAGTTAGCAAGTCAGCGAGGCAGCGGGGCATTTGGGGAAACAAAGTTTCCAGATCACCCAATGTGTTTTGGGACGGAGAAAGCATGAAAGATATTTTTAGTCTGGAAGGGAAAGTTGCGGTGGTTACCGGAGGCACTTCCGGAATCGGGCGCGCGTTGAGTCTCGGCCTTGCGGAAGCGGGCGCGGACGTGGTGGCGACGGCGCGACGGCAGCAGCAGGTGGATGAGACCGCCGCGGCGATTGAGGCGCTGGGCCGGCAGACGCTGCGCCAGGCCTCCGATGTATGCGATCGCGCGACGCTGGAGACGCTGGCCGCCGCGGTTCTCGACCGCTTCGGCAAAGTCGACATCCTGGTGAACTGCGCGGGCATCATCAAGCGCGCGCCGACGCTCGATTTTCCCGAAGAGGAGTGGGCCAACATCGTCAATACGAATTTGACGGGGACGCTGCGCGCCTGCCAGGTGTTTGGGCGGCCGATGCTGGAACGCGGTTATGGACGCATCGTGAACATCGCTTCGCTGAACAGCTTTATCTCGCTGAGCGAAGTGGCGGCGTACGCGGCCAGCAAGTCGGGCGTTGCGTCGCTGACGAAATCGCTGGCGGTGGAGTGGTCGAAGAAGGGCGTGACGGTGAATGCGGTTGCGCCGGGAGTTTTCCGCACCGACCTGAACGCGAAGCTGCTGGACTCGACCGCGCGCGGGCAGGAGCTGCTGATGCGCACGCCGATGGGGCGCTTCGGCAAGACCGAGGAGCTGATTGGGGCGACGGTGTTTCTGGCGTCGGACAGCTCGTCGTTCGTGACCGGGCATATTCTCTCGGTGGACGGCGGGTTTTTGGCGAGCGGGGTGAATCAGTAAGGCAGGGACCGAGGGACCAAGGGAACGAGGGAACAAGAAAGCAGGGCCGTGGATCGAATTGACCGCGGCCCTTCGTTTTTTTAGTGGATGGTGACGTGTGCGCCGGCTAGCTGGTTGATGGGTATGCCTTGTGAGACGCCGATCTTCACGTGCTTCCCGATTACATCCGCATAGCCGATGTTGAGGCCGGTTTTGGCCTGGATCTCAACGTTCTTCAGCACCACATTCTGCACCGGCGATTCCGGCAGGCCGACGATGGCGCCGGCATTCACGCTGTTCACCGCTTTCAGATTGTCGATCACGATGTCGTGGAAATGCGGGGTGAGGCGGCCGATGGGCTGCGGCGATTCGCCGCCGGTGGGAAGAACTTTGGGGTAATACTCGCTGATGATGAGCGCGTTTTTCACGTCCTTCATGTCGAGATCGCGGAAGACGAGGTTGTGCACGTCGTTGCCGCGATCGCGGTTGGCCTTGACGCGGATGCCGTTGTCAGTTCCGTCGAAGTGAATGCGCACGCCGACGATGTTGTAGGCGCCGCCGGAGAGCTCGCTGCCCACAGAAAGGCCGTGGCCGTGCATGAAGGTGCAGTCGGTGATTGTAATGTCGTGGCTGGGCGAATCGGGTCCGGGCGAGTTGATGGGGCCGGACTTGATGGCCACGTTATCGTCGCCGACGTCGGAGTAGACGTGATCGATGACGACGTTCGACGACGAGAAGGGATCGATGGCGTCGGTGTTGGGCGAGTGCTGCGGGGCGAAGATGTGGACGTTGCGGATGGTCACATCGTCTGAGTAGTAGGGCACGAGTTGCCACATGGGCGGGTTCTGCACCGTAATGCCTTCGATGCGGACGTGCCTGCAATGATCGAAGATCACCAGCTTGGGGCGCGGATGTGCGCCGAGCACGCCGTGATCGCGGACGCTGCGCGCCTCGTCCCACCAGCTTTTGCCGTTGCCGTCGATGGTGCCTTCGCCGACGATGGCGATGTTTTCGGCATCGGTGGCGCTGACCAGCGGCTGCAGGTCGGGCAGGCGGAACTCGACGTGCTGCGGATAATCGGCGTGGTCGGGCGAACCGAGAAGCGTGGCTCCTTTGTCGAGCTGGAGCACGATGTTGCTTTTGAGCACGATGGGGGCGCTGACGTAGGTGCCGGCGGAGAGCTCGACCGTACCGCCGCCCTGCGCTTCGCAGACGTCGATCGCTTTCTGGATGGCAGCGGTATCTTTGGTGAGGCCGTCGCCCTTGGCGCCGTAAGCGCGGGGATCGCACGAGCTCGCGGCGTAGAGGGAGGCGGCGGCGAAGAAGAACAGGGCGGCGCAGGCGATGCGCGCCGATGACAGGTGTGTTTGCAACATGGGAATGGCCTCGCAGGCTTGGTATGACCAGCGCAACCATCATACCCGTTCGGCCCCTGAGTGGTCATACCACTGTTTTTTGCCGAAACTCCGCCGGGTGGTAGAATTCGGCTGGACGCCGGACCGTAATCGTTTACGATCCCAATTTCAAAAAGGACTCGCTGCCGTGACTCTGAGGAACCGTATTCCATCTTTCGCCGGCTCCGCCGCAGTTGGCTTGGCTTGCGCATTTTTTGTTGCCGCGATCTTCATTCCCTCATCTGCCCGCGCGCAGCAGCCGCGCATGACGCACGCGCAGGCCGTGGCCCGTGCTCGCGCGATCGTGGCGAAGATGACGCTCGAGGAGAAGATCACCGAGCTGCACGGCATTCGCACACCGGATCAGTACCGCGTGGTGCCGGGGATTCCGCGGCTGGGGATTCCGGCGCTGCACATGACCAACGGGCCGGCGGGCGTGGGGCCGGGCGGGGCGGGGCCGCAGAAGAAGTCGACGGCGTGGCCCGCGCCAATCTCGCTGGCCGCTACGTGGGACCCGGAGCTGGCACGCACCTACGGCAAGCTGGCCGCGGAGGAGACGCGCGACCTGGGCAGCCAGCTCTTCGAGTCGCCGGACGTGAACATCGCGCGCGTGCCGCAGGGCGGGCGCGTGTTCGAGAGCTACGGCGAGGATCCTTATCTCGATGCGCGGATTGCGGTGGCCAATATCGAGGGGATCCAGAGTGCGGATGCGCTGGCCAACGTGAAGCATTACGACGCCAACAACCAGGAGAATGGCCGCAAGGATATCGACGAGATCGTCGGCGAGCGGGCGCTGCACGAGATCTACCTGCCGGCGTTCGAGGCGGCGATCAAGGAGGCGCATTCGGCGTCGGTCATGTGCGCGTACCCCAAGGTGAATGGGACGTTCAACTGCGAGAACGGGCCGCTGTTGAACATCCTGAAAAAGGATTGGGGATTCGACGGCTTCGTGGTGTCGGACTGGGGCGCGACGCACAGCACGGTGGCGAGCGCGCTGGCGGGGCTGGACGTGGAGATGCCGACCGGCGTGTATTGGGGCGATGCGCTGCGCAAAGCGGTGGAAGCCGGCCAGGTGCCGATGGCGACGATCAACGACAAGCTGGTGCGGCGCTTCGCGAAGATGATGGAGTTTGGGATGTGGGGGCCGGAGGGAGCGGACAAGCCGATCCCGGCGTTTGAACACGGCGTGGTTTCACGCAGCATCGCCGAGCAGGGGATGGTGCTGCTGAAGAACGAGGGCGGCCTGCTGCCGCTGGATCGCAAGACGACGCGGAGGATTGCGCTGATCGGACCGTGGGCGGTGCGGCCGAACACCGGTGGAGGCGGCAGCTCGCATGTGATTCCGCTGTACACGATCACGCCGTACGACGGGTTGGAAGCGGCGGTGGACTCGCAGGTGACGCGGATGACGGTCCACGATGGATCGGACATTGATGCGGCGGTGGACGCGGCGCGGCACGCGCAAATTGCCATCGTGATGGTGGGCGATCAGGACTCCGAGGGACACGACCAGAGCCTGACATTGCCCGAGGCGCAGAATCAGCTTGTGGCGGCGGTGGCGAAGGCGAATCCGAAGACGATTGTGGTGGTGAAGAGCGGGTCGGCGATCCTGATGCCGTGGATCGACTCGGTTGCGGCGGTGCTGGAGGCCTGGTATCCGGGCGAAGAGGATGGCGCAGCGGTGGCGGCGGTGCTGCTGGGCGACGTAAATCCCTCGGGCAAGCTGCCGCTCACGTTTCCGCGCAGCGTGGAGCAGACGCTGGCGGCCCATCCCGAGCAGTACCCGGGCGTGGACGGGACGGTGCATTACAGCGAAGGACTGGATGTGGGTTATCGCGCGTACGCCGCGCACAACGCGACGCCGCAGTTTTCTTTTGGCTTTGGACTGTCGTATACGAGCTTCAGCTTTAGCGGGTTGAACGTGAAGCAGCAGGCGGGCGACAATGCGACGGTCAGCTTCACGGTGACGAACACCGGGGAGCGCGCCGGCGCGGAGGTGGCGCAGCTTTATCTCGGGTTCCCGGCAATCGCGGAAGGCAATGAGCCGCCGCTGCAGCTCAGGGGCTTCAAGAAGGTGATGCTGAAGGCGGGGGAGACGAAGACAGTTGAGCTCAAGCTCGATGCAAGGTCGTTCTCTTACTGGTCAGAGAAGGCGCAGGCGTGGCAGGTGGCGGCGGGCGAGTTCCAGGTGATGGTGGGGGATTCTTCGGCGGATACGCCGCTGAAGGGGAGCGTTACGATCCGCTGACGGGAGTTTCTTTGACGGGGAGGCGGACGATGAACTGGGTGCGGCCCGGCTCGGATTTCACGTCGATGGAGCCGCCGAAGTTCTGGGTGACGATGCGCTTGACGATCTCGAGGCCGAGGCCGGTGCCGAAGCCGTGCGGCTTGGTGGTGAAGAAAGGCTCGAAGATGCGGGGCAGCACGTCGGCGGGAATGCCGGCGCCGTGATCCTCGATGCCGACCGCGAGCGCGCCGGGCTCGCTCCACGTAGCGATCTCGATTTTGCCGCCCTGCGGTGAGGCGTCGGCGGCGTTGTCGATGAGGTTGGTCCAGATCTGGCTGAGCGACGCGCCGCGCACGACGATGGTGGCAGGGACGGCTTCAAAGCGTTTTTCGACGGTGAGGTTTTTGACGCGCAGCTTGTGGCCGAGGATGGTGAGGGTGCTCTGCAGGCTGTCGTGCACGTCGACTTCCCTGCCCCGGGAGCGGTCGTCGTAGGCGAATTTCTTGACGGCCATGACCAGGTCGGAGATGCGGCCAACGCTCTCCTCGACCATGCAGACCAGGGAGACGTTGGCGATGAGCGCCTCAAGCCAGTTGAGCGCGTCGGAGAAGCTGCCGTCGGGGAAGGCATCGCGGGCGCAAGCCAGTTCTTCGCGGGTGAGGCCGGCCTTCACCAGCGCGGGGGCGATGGTGTAGGCGTTTTCGACGCCGGCCGCGGTGAGCCAGTCGATCATGGCCTCTTCGGCGTCGGACTGCTGGATAGTGCTCATGACCGGCTCGCGGCAGCTTTCGAGAGTGCGCTCGAGCAACCGGCGCATGCACTCGATCTGCTCCGGGGTGCGGGCCTGGGCGCTGGTGCGGAGACTGAGTTGCTGGAGGCGGAGGAGGTTTTCGCGCATCTGCGCGGCGGCCCGTTTGGCTGCACCGCCGGGATTGTGGAGCTCGTGCATGAGGCCGGCGGCCATGGTCCCCAGCGAGACCAGTTTTTCGCGGTGCAAAGCCTCCACCTGGTGGGCCTGCAGGCGCTGGGACATGTCGGTGAGGACGGTTTTGCGCACCGGCGGGCAGCAGGCCATCAGCGTCCAGAACTCGCCGGCGGTGAGTCGCACCATCAGCGAGTCCTGTGCGGTAACAATGCGGAAGGTGCTGCAGGGTTTGCCGGTGAGCAGCGGAACCTCGCCGAAGCCGTCGCCGGCGCGGGCGCTGCCGACCAGGGTCCAGGTCTGGTCCGATTCCGGCCGCTCGGCATGGATCTCGCCCTCAAGCACGATCCAATAAAAAAGCCAGGCATCGCCTGGCTCGACAAGTAATGTTCCAGCGGGAGCCTTGACGCGCTCGACGCTGTCGACGCCGGGCAGCGCATCGGCGAAAGCGGTTTCAGCGAAGGGACGGGTGTGGCGGAGAGCCTCAGCGGCTACCGGCATGGCGATCGATTCAACCTGGATCGGACCCTGGCTTGCGCTCATCTTTCTCGACTCATTCCCTCTGAAGGCGATTTTCCGCAGCTTCCAAGAGCGCTTGATCAGGGGCTGGAGCCCAAGATCGAAAGTGCGCCCATCGTGGCCCGGCTAAAGCCGTGCCCTTGTCACAAAACCGATTCATTTTTCGGCACAGTTTGCGCAGAGTGCTCCCACCGTGCGCTTTCAAAGCTCCGATACCTCTTCAAAGCCAAAATATCCATCAGCCTCTAAAATCCCGCCAAGTACTGGTGAACGAACTGTACAGCGATGGAGCCCTCGCCCACCGCCGAGGCAACCCGCTTGACGGAGCCGTGGCGGACGTCGCCGGCGACAAAGACGCCGGGGACGCTGCTTTCGAGCAGGAAAGGCTCGCGCGGCTCGCGCCAGCTTTCCGGCAGCTTTCCGTTCGCGGCCAGGTCGCGGCCGGCGAGCACGAAGCCGTTGGGGTCGCGAAGAATACAGGGCGGCAGCCAACTGGTGCCCGGCGCGGCACCGATAAAGACGAAGAGCGAGGAGGCGGGAACGCGGCGCTCGCCACCGGGCGTGCGCAGCAGGACCGACTCCAGTCTTTCATTTCCCTTCGCCTCGACCACTTCGGTGCGCGTCTCCACAGTAATATTCGATGTGCGGCTGATCTCGTCGATCAAGTATTTCGACATGGTGGCGGAAAGGCCAGCCCCCCGGACCAGCATGGTTACGCCGCGGGCGTATTGGGAAAAGTAGATCGCAGCCTGTCCGGCGGAGTTGGCTCCGCCGACGATATAGACATCCTCGCCTTTGCAGGCGACGGCTTCGACGAGGGCGGCGCCGTAGTAGATGCCGCGGCCGGCGAGGCGGTCGGCCCCGGGAATCTGGAGCTTACGGTACTGCACGCCGGGGGCGAGGAGAACGGCGTGGGTGGAAACCTCGCGGCCGTCGGCCATCTGGACGAAGCGGTACTGGCCGTCGAGGCGCAGGCCGGTGGCGCGCTGGACGACAAACTCAGCGCCGAAGCGGCAGGCCTGGGTATGTGCGCGGCGGGCCAGTTCGGCGCCGGTGAGTCCCGAAGGAAAGCCGAGATAGTTTTCGATACGGGAGGTAGAGCCGGCTTGTCCGCCGGGGGCCTCGGGCTCGACGACCAGGGTTTTGAGGCCCTCGCTGGCGCCGTAGACAGCGGCGGCGAGGCCTGCGGGGCCGGCGCCGACGATGACCAAGTCGTAGAACTCCTGCGTCGCTTCGAGGCGCAGCCCGATCTTGCGGGCCAGCTCTTCCGGCAAGGGATCGGAGAGCGAGGTGCCGTCGCCGAAGAGCACCACGGGGAGCTTATCGGGGTTGAGCTGCCGGTCCGCCATCATCTTTTGTGCTTCAGGGTTGCCGACGGCGTTGAGCCAACGGTAGGGGATGTGGTTGCGGGAGAGGAAGTTGCGGACCAGATGGTCATTGAGGGACCAGCGATGGCCGATGACGCGCAGCCCCTCGAACTCCGGGCGATAGCCGGAGTGCCAGTCGTCGAGCAGGTCGCTGAGGGCGGGGTAGAGCTTTTCCTCGGGCGGGTCCCAGGGCTTGGTGAGGTAGTACTGGATGCGCGCGGAGTTGATGGCGCGGATGGCGGCTTCGGTATCGGCGTAGGCGGTGAGCAGGACGCGGCGGGCGTCGGGGAAGATTTCGCGAGCGCGCTCGAGGAACTCGACGCCGGTCATGCCGGGCATGCGCTGGTCGCTGAGGAGGAGGGCGACGGGCTCCTCGCGGGCGCGAAGCTGGTTGAGCGTGTCGAGGGCGGCGGGGCCGCTGCCGGCGCGGAGTACGCGATACTTCTCGCCGTACTGTCGGCGCAGGTCCTGCACCACGGCTTCTAACACGCTTGGGTCATCGTCCACCGCCAGCAGAATCGGCCGTTTCATATATGCTTAGTGTAAGACCCGCGTGTCCCATTCTGGTTAACAGGCAAAGCTATTCCCGCCGCGCCGTTTTTGTGAACGTGTTGACCGGCCGTGCGTTAAGCTCTATCCGGGGAACGCATACGACAAACCGGAAAGCGTGCCGTGGTGGGAAATCCGGAGCGGGGCGATTGTGTCGCAAATGCAGACATGCGCCAAGAGTTGCAGGGCCTTGCCGATAGAAATAAAAAGGCGAATGAAAACGCGGGAATGCGCGCCGTGCAGTTTGCCTGGGGAATCGAGGCGCGGGGCAGAGGCGCCGGCATTCGCGATGGGGCGGGGCACACACCATGAATAAAGTAATTCTCGCCGACTCACAGGCCATCTTTCGCGCCGGCACGGCGAAAGTGCTGGCCATGGACGAGGACCTGCGGATCATTGCGCAGTGCAGCGACCTGGATCGGATGTACCACGCCATCTCGACGTTTCCGGGGTCGATCGTGATCTTTGCCGCGTCGCTTCATCCGGATTTGGCTCGGCTGCACGTGTTGCTGGAAGCGACCGGCAGCCGAGGCATCGCGATCGCGGAGAACAACGAGAGCGCCGGCGCGTATGTGCAGCAGGGATTTCGCGGGGTGGTGTTCCGCAACGTATCGGGACCGGCGCTGGCGGAGTGCGTGCGCCGCGTGGCAGCGGGAGAGACGTGGCAGCCGCCGCAGGTGATGCAGCCGAGTTCGCCGGAAGAGGACCTGGTGGGCGCGCGGGTCCGCGACCGGCTGACGCCGAAAGAAATGCGCATCGTGGCGCTGATCGTGCAGGGCTGCAAGAATCGCGAGATCGCGCTGCGGCTCAAGACCACCGAGCAGGTGATCAAGAATTATCTGCGGTCGATTTACGACAAGACCGGCGTGGGCGACCGGTTGGAGCTGGCGCTGTTTACGATTCATCATCGCGTGCTGGCGCAGGCCGCCGCGGAGATGGGCAACCGGCTTGAGGCGGAAGAGCAGACGGCTTCGGACGCGGTGGCGTAGGAGCAGCTACTAGCTGCTAGCTCCTAGCTTTTCGTCTGGTGCGAAAACGGCATGCTCCACACAAAATGAGGTGTTCGATTTCTTCTCGCTGCCCTTTATAACCCATGGAGGCCCTGGCCCGAGGAGGGTGGCATACAGTGATTTGGCGTGAAATCGTCCCCCGAAACGCCGTATCATAAGGGACGAATGGACGAGAATCGCATCACCATCGAACCCGGCAAACGTTCCGGCCAGCCGTGCATCCGCGGGCTGCGCATTACTGTGTGGGACGTGCTGGGCTGGCTGGCTGCAGGGATGAGCGAAAGCCAGATTCTCTCCGATTACCCTGAGCTTGAACCTGCGGATTTCCGCGCTGTTTTCGAGTATGCTGCGCGTGTAGGGCGACGCGTCGCGCTGTGAAGCTGCTGCTGGATGAGAACCTATCGCGACGATTGGTCGCCAGGATCGTCGACCTCTTTCCCGAATCCTCGCATGTATCTGCTGAGCATCTTCTACAAGCATCCGACCAGACGATCTGGAATCACGCAAAGAAAAACGAATTCTCGATCGTCAGCGCCGATTCCGATTTTTATGAACTGGCCACGGCGCTGGGCCCGCCTCCCAAAGTGATTTGGCTACGCGAGTGCGATTATCCCGCCGCTGTTGCCGAGCAGCTCATTCGGGGCCAGGCGATTCGAATCGCAGAATTCCTGCAGGATCCGGATCGGGCTGTCCTGATCCTTTCGCCCTAATCGTGTTGGGCAGCCGGGCTCACAGTCCCCGCGGGCGGCTTGCGCCTTGATCTTCCAGCGGCAATTTTTCGGCGACGCTCTTGGCCTGCGTGAACAGGTAGAGGTAATCGGGGCCGCCGGCCTTGGAGTCAGTCCCGCTCATATTGAATCCGCCGAAGGGATGCGCGCCGACCATGGCGCCAGTGCACTTGCGGTTGAAGTAGAGGTTGCCGACGTGAAACTCGCGGCGGGCGCGGGCGAGGCGGCCGGGATCGTTGGAATACACGGCGCCGGTGAGACCGTACTCGGTGTTGTTAGCTACGGCCAGGCCCTCGTCGAAGCTCTCCACTTTGATGAGCGCGAGGACAGGGCCGAAGATTTCTTCCTGTGCGAGAACTGCGCGGGGCGGAATTTCGGAGAAGACTGTCGGCTCCAGGTAGAAGCCTCCGTCAGCTAGCTGGGGTGCGACGCCGCCCGCAATCAGCCGGCCTTCCTTCTTGCCGATCTCAATGTAGCGGAGCATGGAGTCGAGCGCAGCCTTGTTGATGACGGGCCCGAGGTTGTGGTTTTCCGCCGGGTCGCCGACGGTGAGTTGCGCGACGCGCTCGCGAATGCGCTCGACGAAGACGTCGTAGAGCGGGGCCTCGATGATGGCGCGCGAGCAGGCCGAGCACTTTTGCCCGCTGAAGCCAAAGGCAGACGCGACGACGCCTTCGACCGCGGCGTCGAGGTCGGCGTCCTCGCAGACGAGGATGGAATCCTTGCCGCCCATTTCAAGAATGGTGCGCTTGATCCAGACCTGGCCGGGCTGGGCTTTGGCAGCGCGCTGGTTGATCTCGAGGCCAACGGATTTGGAGCCGGTGAAGGCGATGAAGCGGGTCCTGGGATGCTCGACGATGGCATTGCCGAAGGCCGCGCCGGAGCCGGGGCAGAAGTTGACCACGCCGTCGGGCATGCCTGCTTCTTCGAGCACTTCGACGAACTTTGCGGCGATGGTGGGCGAGTCGCTGGAGGGCTTGAGGACGACCGTGTTTCCGGCCACGATGGAGGCGGCGGTCATGCCGGCCATGATGGCGAAGGGGAAGTTCCACGGCGGAATGACGGCGCCCACGCCGAGCGGGATGTAGAGGAGCTGGTTGCGCTCGCCGGGATACTGGATGGGCGTGGTGGCCGCGGCGAGCCGCAGAGCCTCGCGCGCGTAGAACTCGAGGAAGTCGATGGTCTCGCCCACGTCGGCGTCGGCCTCGGCCCAGTTCTTTCCCACCTCGTAGACCAGCCAGGCCTGGAACTCGAATTTGCGCTGACGAATGATGTCGTCTGCGCCCAGCAGCAGCGAGACGCGGTCGTTGACGGAGACACGGCTCCACGCTTCGAAGG
>Ga0187812_1000698_pt1 | contig 11776 bp, 10 predicted proteins | sample NC_S_2_FD_130582 | JGI IMG/M metagenome (GOLD analysis project Ga0187812, IMG submission 130582) | Wetland sediment microbial communities from Neuse River Estuary, North Carolina, USA - ASW-S_2 | ecosystem: Environmental > Aquatic > Freshwater > Wetlands > Sediment | place: USA: North Carolina... | reverse complement strand
TTCAGCTTTTAGCTCTCAGCTTTCAGCTTGTTGGTGCTGGAGTCATGTGGATGGCAATACAATTCGCTCATTGCATGCGGGAAACGCGTAACAGCTAGAAGTTAGAAGCTGAAGGCCGATAGCTGAGATCTGAAGGCTGGGAAGGCAACCATGAATTTTTATTCGATCCGCCACCTGACTCGCTTCCGCTACGAGCAGCCCATCAGCGAGAGCATTATGGAAACGCGCATGCACCCGCGTTCCGACTCGAGCCAGCACTGTCTCTCGTTTACGCTCTCGGTGAGCCCGCGCTGCCGTGTCTTCACCTATCGCGATCATCTGGGCAACAACGTGCATCACTTCGACATTCCCGGCGAGCACAACCAGCTGGTCATCGTTGCGGAATCGGTCATCGAGCAGCAGCCTCTACCTGAAGTGCCTGGCTTTCTGGCTGCGGATGCATGGGCCGCGCTCGACGAGCTGGTCGAATCCGGCGACTACTGGGAGATGCTGCTGCCCAGCACCTTCGCCATTGAGACGCAGGCGGTGAAGGAACTGGCCCGGCAGATGGATATGCGGCGCCGCGACGATCCTTTAATGCTGGTTCACGAGCTGAATCAGAGGCTGTTCGAGTTTTTCGATTACGTGCCGCGGTCCACGCGCGTCGATTCTCCGATTGACGAAGCGATCCTGAGCGGCAAGGGCGTGTGTCAGGATTTTGCGCACGCCATGATCGCGCTGCTGCGGCACGTGCGCATTCCCGCGCGCTATGTTTCCGGCTATCTCTACCGCGGCCGTGAGGACCACGACCGCTCGACGCCCGATGCAACGCATGCATGGGTCGAAGCGCTGATGCCGCACCTGGGATGGGTTGGTTTCGACCCGACAAACAACCTGGTCGCACACCATCGGCATATACGCACTGCCGTGGGCCGCGACTACGCCGATGTTCCGCCCACGCACGGCATCTTTCGCGGCAGCGCGGCCAGCGAACTCTACGTTGCCGTGCAGGTGACAGGCAGCGATCACCCCCCGGCGCTCGACCGGAAGCTGCCCATCCCGGAGGACTGGAGCGTGCTGGTCGAGCGCGCACAACAGCCGCCTGCGCCGCCAGTGCCGTTGCTCGACACGCAGCAGATGCAGCAACAGCAGTGAGAGAATCAGGGAATAGGGAATAGATGCGGATCCTTGCAGCAGCGAACGCTGAAAGGATCCGACTTCATCGATGCCTCAATCCGATTTCCGCGCCTGCGCGGCGATCTTCCGCAACTCCGGCAACACGCGGCTCAGCGCAACCGGTGCGGCATCGCGTTGGCCCAGAGCGAAGTACACATCGCGGTAGAGCGGATAGAGCTGCTCGTATACCGCGGCCGAATTCGTATCCGGCTCGACGGTGCGGAATGGCATGCAAACCGCGGCCTGCGCCTCTTCGATCGTCTGGTAGACGCCGGCCGCGAGCAGCGCGAAGATGCCCGAGCCCAGACTGGTGGGAATCCCCGCCGGAACCAGCACCGGCTTGTTGAGCACATTCGCGTAGATGCGGTTGAGCACCTCATTCTTCTGCGGAATGCCGCCGGCATTGATCACGCGGTCGATGGGCACTCCGTGCTCTGCCATGCGTTCGAGAATAATCCGTGTGTGAAAGGCGGTGCCCTCGATGGCCGCGAACAGTTCGTCCTGCGCGGTGTGCACCAGGTTCCAGCCCAGGGTCACGCCTCCGAGCTCGGGATTGACCAGCACGGTGCGGTCGCCGTTGTCCCAGCTCAGGCGCAGCAGACCCGTCTGGCCGGCCTTGTATTCGTCGAGGCCCTGCGATAGCGCAGCCACGGTGGTACCCGCGCGGCGAGCGATCGCTTCGAAGATATCTCCCGTTGCGGAAAGCCCGGCTTCGATGCCCGCGTACTGCGGATGCACGCTGCCCGGCACCACGCCGCACACGCCCGGAACCAGTCCAGCCTGCTTTGCGATGGCGATGATGCAGGTTGACGTACCCACGACGTTCACGACATCGCCCTCGCGGATGTTCGCGCCGATGGCGTCCCAGTGCGCATCGAACGCGCCCACGGGGATGGGAATGCCAGCGAGCAGGCCGAGTGTCTCGGCCCACTTGGGAGAGAGATGGCCGGCAAGATGGTCGCTGGTCTGGTAGTCGCCGCCCAACTTGGCGCGCACGCCGGCGAGCAGGGGATCGACCGCCACGAGAAAGCTTTCCGGAGGCAGTCCGCCCCACTTCGGATTCCACATCCACTTGTGGCCCATTGCGCAGGCGCTGCGCTTGAGATCGTTCAGGCTGGTCACGCCGCCCAGCGTGGCCGCCACCATGTCGCAATGCTCGAGGGCGGTCACAAACTTGTCCCGCTTTTCGGGATTGTGCCGCAGCCAGTGCAGCAGCTTGGCGAATCCCCACTCGTGCGAGTAAACGCCGCCGCACCACTCGATGCCTTCGAAGCCCAGCTCGTGCGCCTTGCGGGTGATCTCTTCGGCCTCGGCGAAAGCACGATGGTCGCACCAGAGGTAATAATCGTCCAGCGGCTCGAGCCCTTCGCTCACCGGGACCACGCTGGAGCCGGTCGTATCGAGCGCGATGGCGGCAATGTCCGCGCCGTTCACGCCGGAGTTCTTGAGCACGGCCCGCGTAGCCTGAGCCAGCGCGTTCATCTGGTCGGCGTGCGATTGCGTCGCGTAGTTGGGATCGTCCCGCCGGCGGTGCAGCGGGTACTCGGCCGATGCGGTCCCGATCGGTCCTTTCAGGCTGTCAACTAGAGTCACACGCACGCTGAGCGTGCCGAAATCGACGCCGGCAACGATGCTCATGGAAATGAATCTCCCTCTGGATACCGGTTTCTGGATCGGAAACCAGAGTACACCATGAGCCGCTGGAGTGTCCCGCGGCTGGGCTATTGAGCGTCTCACGCAGCGATGGGGATGCGCGCTGCCTGCTTAGCGCGCTGGCAGCCCGTTGGTCAGCGCGGAGGGCGGGGCGGCGCCGTTGGGCCCGTTGTGGACCAGGATGGTGATCCTGCGGTTCGACGGATCGTAAGGATTGTTTTTCACGCGCAGCAACTGGTCGGCATACCCGCGCACCTGTGTTATCTGATTGGAACGCACGCCGTTCTGTTGCAACAATCGCCGCGCCGCGTTGGCTCGATCGGCTGAGAGCTCCCAGTTGCCATAGTTGGCGTCAGTGGAGTACGGGGTGGCGTCGGTATGACCTTCGATGAGCACGTCATTGGGCAGCGTCTTGAGCTCCGATGCAAGCAGCACCAGAAGGTCTTGCCCGCTTCCACTCAGGCGCGCGCTGCCGCTCTCATAGAACGTGCCGTTTCTTCCCTCGACGAACTCGATACGCAGCCCCTCTGGGGTGATAGTGATTTCTATTTGCTTGGCCAGCGACTGCAGTTCTTTCTTCGATTGGATTTCCTTTTCGAGCTTCTGCTTCATCTGTTCAAGGCGCTGCCGGTTGGCGTCGGTGACCGCAACCACCGGTCCATTTCCTGACATGGTGGTGCCGAGCAAGCTGGCTGTTCCGCGCGGATCGTTGAAGTAACCGGCTACGGCCTTCTTCACCTGGTCACTCTGCGTCATCAGCCAGAGCACGATGAAGAGGGCCATCATGGCGGTTACGAAATCGGCATAGGCCACCTTCCACGCACCGCCGTGGTGGGCGCCGTGCACGGCGTTTTTTTTGATCACGATAATCGGAGCAGCCTTTGCCGCCATAGATCACGAACCGTCTTTCTCCGTTCCTAACGTCCGCTTTCCGCGCTTATGCCGCGACCGCTTCGGCCACCGGCTCTACCCGGTTCTTGCAGGTCTTCTCCATTTCGTCGAAGGTTGGGCGCGCGTAGGCGGGGATCGCCCGCCGCGCCATTTCAATGGCAATCATCGGCGCTGAGCCCTTCAAAAACGAGAGCAGCAAAACCCGCAGCACATGCAGATAGTCGTTTTCTTCTTCGACCGTCTTGCGCATGTTCGCGCCCAGCGGTCCGACGACGCCGTAGCAGAGCAGGATGCCTAAAAATGTGCCTACCAGCGCGGCGGCCACATGCTTGCCAATTTCCTCTGGCGGCCCGCCCAGCGCGCCCATCGTAATCACGACGCCCAGCACCGCCGCCACAATGCCAAGGCCGGGCAGGGAATCGGCGACCGTGGTGAGCGCGTCGACGGGCTGTATGGACTCGCGATGATGCACCTCCATGTCGAGCTCCATCATCTGATCCATATCGAAGGGCTCGACGCCGCCGGTGATGGCGGTGCGCAGCGTGTCGCAAAGAAAGTTCAGCGCATGATGATCGGCCAGGAAGACGGGAAAGTCCTTGAAGAGATCACTCTCTTTCGGCTTCTCAACGTCCATTTCCACCGAGAGCAGTCCTTCTTTGCGCACTTTGTTAAGGAACTGGTACAACATCTTGAGTGTTTCGAGGTAGCGTTCCCTGGTATGCTGCGATCCTTTAATAACGGTTGACAGGCCCGCGGCGATGGCTTTGAGAATCCGCAGCGGATTTGCGACTACGAGCGTGCCCGACGCCGCGCCGGCGATGATGAGCAACTCCGCCGGCTGCAGCAGAACGGCCATGTGGCCCTTCTCCATGAGGAACCCACCGATGACGGCGGCGAAGACCACGAAGATGCCGATGATGGCGATCATGCCTGCCCCCCTGAATCTTTGCCTGGATCGCTTTCCCGCAGTGCGAATGCAACGCGATTGCCGCCTTCGCGTGTGCCCGTCTCCATGGCCTTGCGCGCGCGCTTGAGCAACTGTGGCAACAACTCGCCGATCTCCGCCTGCGCGGCGCCGATGCTCACGGTGAGCGAAACGCGGTCTCCCCACCAGCGGAAATCGGCCGTACGAGCGAGGCCAGCGAGGGTGCGCGCATGCGCGGCAAGCATCTCGGGAGTACGCTCATGCGCGATGACGAGGAATTCGTCGTCTCCCCAGCGGCCCAGTTCCTCGGCCGGCCGCAGGCCCGCGGCAAGCGCGTGCATTATCTTCTCGAGCATGGCCTGCGACGCCGCGGCGCCATGCGTCCTGCGCAGCTCAGGCCCCTGGTCGACAGCAATCCATAGAATGCCGAAGGCCTGGCCATCGCGGTCGAAATCCTCGAACTCGGATTGCAACCGATCTTCAAGATCGGCCTGGCTTGCGGCGACATCGGGATTGCCGCCCCCCTCGCCGTGGGGCAGGGCGTCGAGCCGCTCGGCAGGATGAAAGAGCGCGGCGGCGCCAATGCGCTCGCCCAGGCTGTCGCGCAGGATGAGCGTTCGCGCAATTGCTGGGATCTCATGGCCCAGCTTGTGCCGTGTGCGCACCAGCACGCCGCGATCAGAGCGACTCCCCGCACTGTACAGCGCTTCGCCGTGCCGCTGGCCGTCGAGCAGAGGCCTCAAATCTTCGGGAACCGGGCGCGCCAGCAGATCGAGAGCGGCATACCCGGTGATGGCCTCGGCAGCCTGGTTCCAGAGGGCCACGCCGCCCCCGCCGTCGAGCAGGACGATTCCCTCGGGGAGACTATCGAGGGCGGATTCGAGTAAGGCCATGCGATCTGGCATGCAAACTCCGGGCCAGGCCGCCATTGGCCGCTGCCAGCGTGACGGCTCGGGCGAGAGCCGGCGGGAGTGTCGCAATCTCAAACCCAGCGACCCACAACTCCCGCCGAACTGTCTGCCTCTTCCATCGGCGAATCAGGCGGGAACTTAAGAGCGCGGCGAATTGAGGAAAGTGGAAAACCGGAGATGTGAAGGGATCGCGAAACAGGGGCCTCTTCCCAAGTCCCGGGGCATTTCCGCCAACGATTTCGCGCGAATCTACTAGTGCGGGCGGCCAGGCAATATGAAATGCTCGGCGCAGCGCGGCTCGTATGCGTCCCCGGGCATCTTGACCGGCGTGTCGTAGGCGGCGGGCTTGCCGTCGATGAGCCGTTGCGAATAAAGTGCGCGTGCGCCGCAGGAGCAATACGCCATGCACTCCGTAATGCTGCCGCCGTAAGCGTTGACCAGCCAGCTCAGGTTGAGCATTTCCCCAAACGGCATGGCCCGAAAATCCAGATCGAGCCCCGCCACAAGCACATCGTGGCCCCTGTCGAGCAGGTTCTTGGTGAACAGGAAGAGACCGGTGACGAACTGGCCCTCGTCGATGGCGAGGCACTCGACGCGCTTGCCGATCTCCTGTTCTTTTTGTTCGATCAGGTTGAGCATGGGCCAGGGATCGGCGGAGCTGAACTCCAATGCGTGCATCTTGGAATGTCCGTTGGGATTGCGGCTTTCCACCACGCCCGGGCCGCCTTTGGTATCGTCGCTCGGTTTTAAAACCAGCACATGCTGGCCTGCATATTGCCGCCGCATCTCGCAGCGCCGCAGCAACTCTGCGGTCTTATTGCTGCGCATGGGCCCCATCATCAGCTCAAGTTTGCCTTGCACCCGTTCCGCCTCAGAAGAATAGAAAGAAGATAGCTTCGGCTTTTCATCATAACGCGAGGAAGCGCCAATGCAGCACCGCGGAGGAGGAGCAAGGCCCCGGCGATGTGGAAAATCAGCGCACCGCGCGCATGGTTGCGTCTACCACGGCCTTCATCACGCCGCAGCTTTGAAAGAAGCGGACCAGGCCGGCACTCAGCGGCTGGCCCGCAGGTTCCGGGTAGATCGATTCCGGCCTGTTGTTGTCCGCAGTGCGAACCTCGCCAGTGCCCTGGTCGTCAAGGATGAGCGCCGCAAGCCTGCGTGCAAGGGAAAGCGGGAAGCTCTCGGCGACAAACACCAGCGTGCCGCGCCGCGTGATGACTACCGGCCCTTCGTCGGTCGAAAAGACCTGCTCAATTGCGCCGGTATCGATGCGTCCCGGAGCAGCCGATGTTTGCACCGCCTTCACGCTCGAATACTTGCGCACCAGGTTGTCGGCGTAGAGCCTGGCGAAGGCCTCCGCCGACTGGGAGTTGCGCCATGCGGAAAGATAAAACAGGGCCAGCGATTTCGTGGTGTCCTGCTCGGCCGGAGTGGTGGCGCTGCGCAACTGTCCGGCCCAGTAGATGCCGCCGTTCCATGCCGGTGTCAGGTCGCGCGCCGCTTCGTCGCCGCCGAAGAGCTCGGCGAGGATATGCAGGTCGAGCTGGCCTACTTGTCCAATGTCATACGGCCGGTAGAGGGGATCGACGAGCGGGTGAATGTTGGGCATCAGGGGAATGGCCGGAATTTCTTTTTTCTCGTAGACGCGCGGATTGATGACCTCCCACGTCGACGTCGGCGGCCGGTCGAGCGCACCGGCGAAGGCGGCATCGCGTCCCTCGTCCATCCACACATCCTGTTCGAAGCTCAATCCCTCCTTGTAAGGGAAGAGCATCGACTCCGACAGCAGCAACGGGGCGCGCGCCATTACCGGGGAGTCGGCCCCCGTCATCTGATCCTTCAAGATGTCGAGCACTTCGGGATCCTTCACCAGGCTTTTTCCCAGCGGCTTCAGCACGTAGTCCATCATTACCGCCGTAGCCTGGCCTTCGGCCACGGCATCGCGCGCGGTATCCATCTCGTCCTTCTGCAGATGATCGGTATCGCCAGGGGCGTTGGTCGAAACGTCGTCGGGCGTCTGGTTGTCCCAATCTTCCAGGTCTGAGTGCTGGTCCTGGAGGGCGTGGGTCAGCTCGTGCGCCAGCACCGGCTTCTGTTCGTCCGCGTCGACCCAATCGAGTAGATTTACCGTTTTGGTCTTCGAGTCGTAATAGGCTTCGATCTGCTCCTTCAGCAGAGCCACGAGAAATGGTTTGAGCTCGAAGTCACGATCGAGCAGGCCGAATTTTTTGAGAACGATCTGGTCGCGCTCAAGCCGTTTGGCGCCTTCGTCATCGTTGAATTTCTCATCGAGGTACTTTTCCACCTCGGCCCGGGTGGTCAGGCGGCGCTTGACCGTGCTCTTGATGGGCAGGCCCGTTTCCTGCGATGAAAACTGCAGGAGTTGATCGACCAGCGCGAATAACTGCTTTGCCTGCTCGGGGGTGATGCGCGAGGTGGTCTGGGCACCTGGTTTGGGCTGGGACTGGCCCCGGTCCGGCGCAGGAGTTCCCGGAGTGAGCGGCGCGGGAGCCTTCGTTTGCGCGCCGGCCAAGGCTGCTCCCAGGCAAAAGATTGCCGCCCATCGGGCGATTCGTCTCGCGCACCGCGCCGGCCATTGCAGCTCAATCATTAGCTCTCCCGTGTCTCATGCGGTTGGATGCAGCGCCTCGGTCCGCTGTTTCCAAGGCTATAATCAGGATGCGGTCCGGGGCCTGCGATTGCCGAGAAAAATCGCGCCGGGCGGCGGAAAAGCATTCCTCATGACGGACATTGACCTCGTGCAATCGCTACAAGCTACGGCGCTTGCCGCCCTGCTCCAATCTGCCGGCACGGCGCACAAACTCACCGCCTACCGCGGCGCGCTGACCCCACAGCAATTGGACGCGCCGGAGCGGGAAACAGCGGCTTTGACCACGGAAGCCGCCGTCCACGACCTGGGATGGTTCAGGCGCGTCGCCGTGCGGGGCGAAGACCGTTTTCGCTGGCTCAGCGGCATGGTCACCAACACCGTCAACGACCTCTTCCCCAACACCGGCGCCTGGAACTTTGTGCTCAACGCGCAGGGGCACATCCAGGGCGACCTGACCGTGTGGCGGGGCGGTGAGGAGCTTTCGCCGCAGCGCCGCAAGACCGAAGCCTCCGGCAGCCGCAAGAACGCCGAAACTGCCGCCGACCCGCTTCTTGGAACGCCTTTTGCCGGTGAATCGGGCCTGGAACTCGAGATCGCCGCCGACCAGTTCGATAAGCTGCTGGCCCACCTCAACCAGTTCATCATCATGGACGATGTGGAACTGGTTCCCCTTGGGATCGAAGCGCCGGGCGAAGCCGGCTCGGAGACGGCCATCGGCCTGAGCGGACCGTTGGCCGATGAAGTACTCGGCCGCCTGAGTCTGCCCGGCTTTCCGCATGCCATGTCGGGCGCGCAATTGGAGTGGAACGGCTACGATCTGCGCCTGGTTCGCACCTACGGAACGCTAGTGCCGCATTATGAGCTTTGGCTGCCCATAGCCGGCCTGCCGCTGCTCTGGTCGGCGCTGCGCACTGCCGGGGCTACGCCCATCGGTTGCGCCACGTTGAGCACGCTTCGCATCGCTGAGGCCATCCCGCTCTATGGCATCGACATCTTCGAGCGCGATCTACCGCAGGAGACTTCGCAAACCCGTGCGCTGCACTTCAACAAAGGCTGCTACCTGGGGCAGGAAATCGTGGAGCGCATTCGCTCGCGCGGCAACGTGCATCGGCACCTGCGGCCGCTTGAGCTCACCGGTCCCCTGCCGCCCGCCGGAACAGAGCTGGCGCTCGCGGATGGCTCGGTTGCCGGGACGATTCGGAGCGCGGCGGCTCTTCCGCTGGCCACGGGCAGCCGCATCTTCGCGCTGGGAACGATCCGCGCCGAGGCAGAGGAGCGCAACGAGACCTTTACCTACACAACGGAGGGCGCACCGGGCACGGCCCGCATCCTGGCCGCGCCGCCAAATCTGCATCGGAACTCTTGAGGACTATGAGCGACACGCCGAAGTTCGAAGTCATTGATCGCCGGAAAATGAAGGCGCAGGAAGAGCAGGAGAACACCCCATCTGCCAAGCGCGAGACTACTCCCGAAGCGCCAAAGGAACAATCGAGCGCCGGTCCGCGGCTGGTGGAGGAGTCCAGACCTAAACCCGCCGAACAGGCGGTCGAAACGCCGGCGCAGCCCCAGGAAGCCGCGCACGAGCCCGAACCGGCGCCCGCACCTACTGCGCAGGAGACCAAGGAACAGAAGGCCGCGTATGACGCCTCCGCGCAGCGCATCGAAGACATGGCCCGCGCGCAGAACCCGGGCATGGGCGCTCAGCCGCCGGTGACCTTCGAACACCTCATCCAGCAGTTCTACCTCTCCGGCCTCATCCAGATGGGAGTGGGGGCGCAGCAGGGGGAACGGCCGCAGATCGATATCCTGGGCGCGCGCAGCACCATCGACCTGCTTGGCGTACTCGCCGAAAAGACCCGCGGCAACCTTTCGGCGAACGAAGACCGCATGCTGCAGTCCGTTCTCTACGAGCTGCGCATGATGTTCCTCGAGATCACGGGCATGATCTCGATGCCGAGCGTGCCGCCGCCGAAGAAGTAGCCTTTAGCTATTAGCTCTCAGCTTTTAGCTGGGGCGTCCGCGCCGTCGCACACTCGATGAGTCAGGATCGACGAGGTATCACCAGCAGAATCCAGCTAAAGGCTGATGGCTGATAGCTAATGGCTTTCATGGACGCGACCCTCAGATTTCTCGGCACCGGAACATCGATGGGCGTGCCCACGCTGGGCTGCAGGTGCGCGGTTTGTGTCTCATCCGACGCGCATGACCGGCGGCTGCGGCCCTCCGTCGCTCTGCGCTGGAAGGATGGCGAAGAAACCGAGCGCGTAGTCGTCATCGACACCGGGCCGGATTTCCGTCAGCAGGCGCTGCAGGCCAACCTGCAGCGTGTCGATGCTGTGTTTTACACGCACGGTCACGCCGATCACGTCCTCGGCATGGACGACCTGCGTCCCTATAGCTTTGCCGCCTTTCGCCGCAAAGGCGAACCTATCCCGCTCTACGCCGGAAGCGAGACCACCGAAGTGCTCAGACGCATCTTTGACTACACGTTTTCGGCGCACGCGACTTACCCGACGCGCGCCAAGGTGCAGCTCGTGCCGCTCGCCGAACACAACCACGTTCACGGCGTGGAATTTATCCGCATCCCGCTGCTGCACGGCCAATTGGAAATCTCCGGGTTCCGCTTCGGTAACGCCGCATATCTTACCGACGTGAGCGCCATTCCCGAGTCGAGTTTCGACCTGCTCCAGGGCGTTGAAGTGCTGGTAATCTCGGCGCTTCGTCATGAACCGCATCCCAGTCACGCTACGGTGGAGCAGGCGGTCGCCTGGGCAAAGCGGATCGGCGCGCGCCAGACGTGGCTGACGCACATCGCCCACGACCTGGGCCACGAAGAGACTAACTGTGCGCTGCCGGAGGGCGTGCGGCTGGCTTACGACGGGTTGAGCGTGCCCGTATCGATATGAGCGCGCAGAATGTCTCGGTCTTCCGGTCGGTGGGCGAGATTCCCGCGATCTTCGGACCCACTGTTGCCGCCATCGGCAACTTTGACGGCGTGCACCTGGGCCATCGCGAGATTCTTTCGGCGGCGGTGGTCGAAGCACACAGCTCGGGCGCGCGTGCGCTGGCTATCACCTTCGACCCGCACCCCGAGCAGTTTCTGCGCCCAAAGACCGCGCCGCTCCTCATCACGCCGACCCCCGAGCGCATCCGCCTGCTCACTGAAACCGGAGTCGATTCGGTTCTGGTGCTGCCGTTCGATGCGGAGCTGGCTCGTCTCTCCGCGGGCGAGTTTACCCGCGGCATCCTGGCCGACAAGCTGCAGGTCCGCGCGATTCATGAGGGGCAGAGCTTCCGCTTTGGCTATCGCGCCGCCGCCGGAGTAAAGGAGCTGGCCGAGTTCGGCGCGGAGATCGGTTTTGCGGTCCACGTTCACAGTGCCGTGCGCGTGCACGGGCTGGAGGTGTCGAGCTCGGCCATCCGCGCGCTCATCGCCAAGGGTGACGTGCGCCGGTCGCGCTGGATGCTGGGCCGCTGTTTCGCGGTGCTTTCAACGCCGACGCGTGGGCGCGGCATCGGATCGCGGCTGCTGGTGCCCACGGTGAACCTTGCGCCCTACGGCGGCCTGCTGCCGGCATTCGGAGTTTACGTGACACGGCTGAAGATTGCCGGGCGGGCTTTCAACGC
>Ga0187812_1000697_pt1 | contig 11797 bp, 19 predicted proteins | sample NC_S_2_FD_130582 | JGI IMG/M metagenome (GOLD analysis project Ga0187812, IMG submission 130582) | Wetland sediment microbial communities from Neuse River Estuary, North Carolina, USA - ASW-S_2 | ecosystem: Environmental > Aquatic > Freshwater > Wetlands > Sediment | place: USA: North Carolina... | reverse complement strand
GTCCCGCCTGCGAGGTTCACGAATACCTGGGCCTGGTCGAGGTCCGGCACTGCCAGGTCCGCTCCGGCGTCGCACAGCTGCCACAGGTACTCGCCATAAAGCCGGTCCAGGTCATCGGAGATGAACACCCGGCGATAGCGGGAGCCCTTCACCCGCACGCCGTGGGGCAGTTCCCGCGGGACCACCTCGATGAACGGCGTGTCGCCCCGCCCGGTATGCCAGTCCCGGTGCTGGAGCGACAGCGCCTCGCCCAGCCGCAGGCCCGTCTCCGCGAGCAGTTCCCACAGCAGCCGGTCCCGGACCCGGCCGGCCCACTCGCCGGTCGCCGCGTCCACCCGCGCGCACGCGCTGCAGATAATGGCGATCTGTCCAGGCGTCAGCACCGGAGGCGCGGCCCGCCGGGGCTGGCGGACCCGGACCACCGCTCGCTGACGGCCCTGCCGCCGGGCCACGTGCTCCAGCATCGGCAGGTAAGCCGCCGGGGCCCCGTGGACCAGCCGCACGAGGTCCCCGCCCAGCCTCACGCCGTTCAGCTCGTGGAACCGGTAGCAGGAGGTCACCGCCCGCAGCCGGGTCGCGATCGTCGACTCGGCGAACCGGGACGGCCTGGCCACGATCGACGTCACCTCCGGTCCGTCGCCGGAACGCAGCCAGGCCAGGAAGCCGCCCACCTGCGCCAGCGGCACCTGGTCCCAGCCCAGGCCGAACACGCGCAGGTACGACCACCACAGGGCCAGTGCCCGCGCATACGACTTGACGGTATTCGGAGAAGTTCCCTGGACTCGCAGGTACTCAAGGAACTCCTCGGCCGCGCTGATCACCTGGTGGTCGTCGTTCAGCACCGTCCACGTCACCACGTCGCCGGGCAGCGCCAGGCGCTGGGTGCGGCACGGGAAGTAACTCATCATCACGGACGGTAACGTAATGGCTTTGGATCATCCGTCCGCGACAGACACGCCGGCAGTCAGAACATCCCGTCGGCATCCGTCACGGACGGCCTGTGACCGGCCCCAGATTACCGACGCCGAATGGCTGCAGTTCCTCGGCCACTTCGAACGACGCAAGGTCGCCACCGGAACCTGCGGCCGGGCATTCGCCACCCCCTGCCCCCACGAGCACGCCTGCATCCGCTGCCCCATGCTCTGGCCCGACCCCGCCCAGCAGCACCGCCTCACCGAGATCCGCGACAACCTCACCGCCCGCATTGCAGAAGCCGAACGCGAAGGCTGGCTCGGCGAAATAGAAGGACTCCGAATCAGCCTCGCCGGCGCCGAAGACAAACTCACTCAGATCGGCCGCCGAACCGCCACCACCGCAGACCTCGGCATCCCATCAATCCGCCACTAGCCACCGCCACCAAAACCGACAAGAAGAACAAAACCTCAAGTTCAGAGAATCGCTGGCCAGCAGGAGCGTCAGGTCAGCGCGCGGATGAGACTCGCCGAGCACCCCGGCCACGAACGATCGGGCTACCCGCACCTGCTCCGGCAACGCCGGGATCGTCACGCTCTGCGGAACTGCCGCCTCGGGCATCAGGACAGCGGCCTCCCTAGCCGCCCCGCCCGGACGAGCACCGGAAACGGGCAGCGGACGCAGGACGGATGCACGCTCGACTCAGCCCCCGACGTCAAGCCACGCACAGCCCCGTGATCAGGCAGTTCCACCCGTGAACGCGGGCGCGGCTACAGACCGCTGCCTGCGGCGGGCCTCCGATCCAGCACGTATGACGCGATTGGTCTAAACCAATCGCCACCCGTGCTGGCTCGGATGTTCCGGCACGGCGCGGCCCCGTCCGGCCCCCGTTGGCAGCAACCGTCATGACCGGCGTCTCGCCCCGACCCGGAAGAGCCGCTTAACGCCCCATCGAGAGACGGATGTTTCCCGGCGAAGATACCGCAAACCGGGCATGGGACCGACTCGTCCCGCGCAACGTCTCCGCTGGCAGCGGCCCTGGGCCGCACGGCTTCACCCAAGACACGCATTCGATTCGCCGGAGCGGCCGATCCTTGCTAACATCTGGACGTTGCTAGCGCGCCGCTAGCTCAATTGGCAGAGCAGCGGACTCTTAATCCGCGGGTTCGGGGTTCGAGTCCCTGGCGGCGCACCCGTTCTGACCTGGGGTTCCACTCAGGTCATCGGTTCCAACTGAACGTCCTAGTTGCGTTCTCGGTTGCAGTTAAGTGATCCCAGCCCCCTCCCCAGCGCTGTACGGGGAGCACATGAGGGGAGCGTGTGCACGTTGGCTGATGGCCTCATGGACCGCATCAAGCGACAGCAGGAAGCTCAGGGAGCTACGGCGGCGGGTGGTGATGCGTACGTGGCGGGTCGCGATCAGGTCTTCAATGTGAGCATGCCGAGCGGTTCGGGAGACGACCGTACCCGCAAGGTCTTCGTCGTTCATGGGCGCAACGAGGCCGCCCGATCAGCCATGTTCACGTTCCTGCGAGCGATCGGCCTGGCCCCGATCGAGTGGTCCGAGGCTGTGAGGATGACAGGCGAGGCGTCCCCGTACATCGGCCACGTGCTCGACACCGCACTCGACGCCGCGCAGGCCATCGTAGTGCTACTCACACCAGACGACATCGCGTACCTGCGCCCCGAGTACGCAAGCGGCGATGACGATCAGGAAACAGCGCCACAGGCTCAGGCCCGACCGAATGTGCTGTTCGAGGCGGGCATGGCTATGGGACGGGACCCCAAGCGAACTGTCCTAGTCGAACTGGGACAACTCCGCCCGTTCAGTGACGTTGCTGGCCGCCTCGCGGTCCGCATCACCGACTCTCCGGCAAAGCGGAAAGATCTGGCTCAGCGACTGGAAAGCGCTGGTTGCAACGTCAACCTCGCAGGCAACGACTGGCTCACTGCGGGTGACTTCAATGCGCCTCCTCCACCTGGCGGCGGGCTACCGCTGGGCAGGCGGGTCCCCAGCTCGAACACCCCGTACGGCGTAAAAATGGACGCCAAGTTTTATTATCGCAAGAGCGGTAGCCAACTAGTGATAATTAACCAGGGTCCTGAAGATATCTACAACCTTGACATCGAGGTCCCTGACGGCCTTCAGGGATTCCAAATCCTTGACCCTGGTTTCCCAATCCCCAGGCTCCCAGCAGGAAAGAGCGTTAGCCTACTCTGCTCGCTCACCATGCCAAGAAACTTTACCTTCTTCGACTTGACCATCACCGGCAGGACATCGGATGGCGACCCGGTGCGCGAAGAGGTCTTTGTTGACCTAGGAACATGACAATTGGGCACCTACTCCGTTCCGATGCCGCTTGACGATGACGGCTTTCTACGCCGACAGTGCCCCCACTGCTTGCGCCAATTTAAATGGCACAATGGACCAACAGCAGAGAAGCCCGAAGGAATAGTGGACCCACCGGTCTATCACTGTCCACGTTGCGGCGCGCCCGCCGGACATGATGAATGGTGGACCGAAGAGCAAATAGGTTTCGCTGAGCAATTGCTGTCGGGACACGCATTTCGCGAAGTCACAGACATACTGGAAGACAAGTTTCGAGGCGTCAAAGGCATAACCTATAAGCCTTCATATGAAGACGAGCCGGTGACTCCGGCGCCACTTCACGAATCGAATGACATGATCATCGTTGCGCCTCCATGTCACCCCTGGGAACCGGTTAAGGTTCCGGAAGGCGCGACAGCACGGATCTTCTGTCTTATATGTGGCGAAGCGTTTACGGCTTGAACTTCCCGCAGGTTAAGTTAGCAAGGAGAGCAGTCCGACCGGTCCTAATACGAGACCGTTGAACGCATCCTTCCTCGGCTTAACGTCTTCGGGATCTCTTTTTTGATCTCTTTTTTGGCCGGTTGAAGGTTCTTCTCGGCGGCACCGCACTTCTGCCGTTTGATCCTTGTGCTGATGCAGGCTTCTGTGTACCGTTGGAATTTGAAGCTTTCTTCACTTGAGACGAATCTCGATGTGGTGGCGTCGTCCCCTCATCCTCAAGGCGTTTTCCTGGTGAATCCCGGCGGTCACTGCGTTCGCCCGTATGAGTTGATTCGGAATCAGGCATCTTACCATCGCGCTTAGCGAAGTCGTTCTCCCAATATTTCTCCCAATAGTTATCGGTATCGACAACTAGCCCCCTCAAAGCATCCCGCCACTGCTTCATAGTTGATTTCAGGGAAAAAGAGCCGACGAACCCGCGCTGCCAGCATTTCTCCGTCCATACCTGATAGATGGGCGCGATGAGAAATGCGGTGAACACGCTTCCTGCTATGAGTGCCTTAATATCTATTTGACCCAGCGGCCCATGTCCGTAATGCAAAATCAATACGAAGACGCCGGTCAAGGCAGCTGCTGACCTCGCCAGCGCTCTCACCATTACACGCTGCGTACTTCCCTCGCCGCTCTGGTCGATGTTGTATTTGTATGCTCGGTACGGAATTCCAATCAGCAGCCAAAGAACGCCGAATACCAGGTAATTCCCGATGGCAAAGTAACTCTTTCCTGAATTATCCTGGCCGTAGATGCCGTTGGAGGCAAGAGCCGCCAAGGTTCTCAGTGCATATTGGGCTGCCAAAAACCCCAGGCCCCCGACGATGAGTACGCCTAGGGTGAAGGTATTACTTCTGCGAGCAAAAGCCATCACAACCCAGAAACCGCCTAGTACACCGAGAATGTCCTTAGCGGGCGATGGCGCCTGGTAACTGACAAGTATCATCACTAGGCCCAAGAAGCTACCACCGAAGATAAAGTAAAACATGGTCGAAACGGCCTCAGCCATGCTGTCATCGTCCGGGTCGTTTCGTGTGCTGTTCTGACTCACTGTTCTAACCTCCCGAAGAAATCCAAGTTACCAGAAGCAGGCTTACGCAACCACGCCGGAATCCAGTGTCCGGGTGGGAATATGCTGAGGCGGGTGTCGCCCGGTTGCTGGCGACTAAGTTAGTCGCTGTCCGGCCACAGCAGACCCCCGATGCGGTCAGCGGCCTCGCGGGTCCGCCGGTCCCGAAACCGCACCTGGACATATCAGCGACACTGCCGCATTCGGAGAGAACGAACGTGTAATCGTTCGTCGGCGGCTACTGCGCGATAAGAAAACCAATCGGCCAGCCGAGCTAGGCGCAAGCTATCTGCCCGCATCCATTACCGAGGGCACTTACCTAGAGAGCACAGATGTAGTCCCCAAAGCGCTATTCCTGTGTGTTGAGGAACTATCGGACGACAAGTACACGCGCGCCAAAGATCAGTGGGTTGTTCGTGTAGCAACGTCGAATGAATCGGATCTTTTGGAACTACCAAACATGGCACATGTGATTCACCTAATCCATGTGGCCTATGGCAAAAAGGGAGGCGTCCTCGAAGTATCCGAATCGATCTGGCCAGTGGACCGGGTAATGTTCATCGACGAATACGAAATTCCGCAGGAACCTGAGGACCTAGCCGATCCTTCGGAAGTCTAGGGATCAACCATGCGCACGGTTCAAGATGTCAAAGAAGTCAAGGATCACTGGTGGTGGCGCCCCGGATGGCAGTCCGGCCGTCACTTCTACGCATGCCATATCACGTTCGATAACCAACCTAGCATTCAGTCTCTGGTAACCACTTACCAGGAAACTGTCGCGGCCATTCCCGGGCTAGACCTAATTCCGCCGACGTGGCTGCACCTTACGATGCAGGGCATCGGGTTCACCGATGAAATAAGCGACAGCGAAATAGACGATATTACCACGCGGATATCGGATCACCTAGCCCCACTGACGCGACCCATCGTGACTTTCGCGCGCCCAGTCGTTCAACCCGAAGCGATCCTCATACCGGCTACGCCCGTAGATGCGCTTGACGACGTTCGCCGACAGACGCACGAAGCAATCAGAGAAGTCATTGGCGCAGAGCGAGCGCCAGACTCAGACCTATCTCAAACCCTAGAGACATACATGCCACATATTAGCATCGCATACATCAATAAGTTCGGCCCTGCCGAGCCGTACATCGATGCACTTCATTCGATATCGCACGATCCTGTCACAGTGCCGATCAGCACAGTATCGGTTTTGACGTTCCACCGCGACAACAAAATGTATGAGTGGACTCGCGCCATCCCGATTGCGATAGGACGCTAATCCGGTCTGATGCTCGCGCAGCTCGGCGAGCGGACGCCAGCGCTCGCCGACAACGCCGAACGTCAGCGAGTCGTGACAGGCCGCACGCGACGCCTTTCACCTATCGATAGCTCTACGCCAGATGGCTTTAACCCGAGTTGGGCCATCCTAGTGCGCACGTCAGTTGTTGCTAGAACGTCTTGGGCACGTGCGCGACGGATACAGCGCCGCTAGTGCGCTGGTGACTGCCCCGCTGAGCCCAGAGCAGGGCATCCCGAGCACAGCCAGACCGCCTCGTGACTGCCCTGCGGCGCGTATTGGCACGCACGCGCCGCCAGGGCGACAATGACGGGATGGCTCATGATGACAGCAAGGCCCTGCTGTGGCGGGCCTTTATGCCCCTTCTGGACGGGCGCAGGCCCTCGCGGACGCGCGGATGGGTGTCCCTTGCCGCCCCCGTCGTTACCCAGGCCGCCGCCGGGGCCGGGCACTGGGCCGCCGGACGCCGGCAGCGGGCCCTGGCAGAGTGGGCAGGCGCTGCCGGCCTCGGGCTAGTGGCGTGGGGCCTTGGCACGGAAGCGCCGACCCGGGCCGAGTGGGAAGAGAGCATCCAGCAGCAAAAGGACCTGTTGCGCAAGCCTGGCACGGTGGCCCCGGCTGCCGCCGCGACGGAAACACCCGCGGCCCGCCGGGTATCGCGGTACTTCCAGCGGGCCGAGCCTGTTTTCCCGGTAGCGTGGATGATCCTTGGCGTGCCGTGGCGCCTGCGCCACCCGCGGCGGCTGACGGCGCTCGCGATCGCCAACGAAGCCCCGGACGTCGCCCTCAGCGTCCTGCGGGCGGCCCGGGCCGTGCAACGGCGCAGGCCGAGGATCGCCGTCGGCTCAGCCCTGGTCGCAGCCGGATCGGTAGCCCGGCTGCGGGCAGCATCGGCTGAACCCCTCCGGTAACAGCGGTCCCGCAGCGGCCACTTTACGGACCGCGCCCAGTGCGCAAGCTCAGCCCCCACGAACCGCAAACCAGCAGGTCAACGTCCCGCGATAGCAGCCATGGTCAAATCGTGGCCCAACTCGGGACAACGCCGAACGTCAGCGAGTCGTGACAGGCCGCACGCGACGCCTTTCACCTATCGATAGCTCTACGCCAGATGGCTTTAATGGTCGCCTCTAGCGAACTAATGATCGCCCATGGCGAACGGCTACGAATTCCTAGCCGACGGTTCAGACGAGCCACTATGACTAGCGCTACGACAAGCACGGAGAAAGAAAGTGTCTCCACTTCGACACGAGATGCTGACCGCAGGTAGTAGGCGATCAAGAAACCTACGATCAGCAAGACACCGACTATAACCAGTAGTATCGCAATGCGAGTAACCATTTCCAGCATGCTGTAGAAGAGATAGCGAGCCGAGAAAAGCCTCTCCCCAGCGGGCATCTCAGTCGCCTGCCGACGAGCCGCAAGACTCACCGTACGTGGCCGACGAACCGCCATCACTCTTCTCCCCTCGCTTTCCTCTTTGTCTGCTGACGTTTTTTAGCGCGCCGCGCTCTCTTCGCCCTATTATACGCGGTAAGTTCTATCGCAAAATCCCAGGTATGGTTTGTAATTATATAGAGCACGCCAAGTTGCACGACGAACTCGGCAACGTCCGGAATAATATTGGCCGGGTATTCCAGATGCCCCATCAGACCTATAACCCAGTGAACCAAAATCATGATGCCGACCCACGCGACATAAAATGCACCGTGGACCGTTACCGCAGCTAGGACGCGCAGATTCTCGTAAATATCGCGTCTAACTTCTTGCAGATCACGATGGAAATCAACGGGTTCCGGATCTTCGTCTACCATTTCGAGGGAAACGCGCATTATCGCTTTTTTTTCCGAATTTCCTTCAGAGCTGCCTTCTGAGCTGTCTCCTGGTATCATTTCGTCCGCCTGAGACGTCTGGTAAAACTGGTGCCAGAGAAACTGATTACTACAATAGCGACATCTGAGGTTATCTCGGCCGTGATGATCAAGCCGTCCCCCTTACCCCGCTTGTATTCGGGCTTTGTCAAGACGCTAAGTAGTGACGAAGGTACTCCAAAGGTCACGGCGGAGACGGTGGTTTCCACCACGTAGCCGAGCGCTGGCGCTCGCCGACGGCATCGCGGTGGCCGAGCACGAGCCGAGTGCTGGCGCTCGGCTACTCGCTTCGTGGTCTCAGTTCCGGTCTCATTCGCCAGCGTCCGGGACAGTTCGGCCAACATCAGCCGAACCTCGTACCCAAGCTCACACACGATGCCGACCCATGCTGAACGCCTGGCAACAGACTTGGAAAGCGTGTTGATGGCTCGCCGTGGTTGCCGTCGCGGTTGCAATCAGAGTTGCAGTTCACGCGCGTCTGAGCGCATCCACGGGTGTCTACACAGACTCGGCCAACTGGCTGGATAGACGCGCATAGACGCAACCAGAGAACCGGAATCGGACTCTTAATCCGCGGGTTCGGGGTTCGAGTCCCTGGCGGCGCACCCGGTCTGAGCAGGCATTATATGTGCCTGCTCTTACTTTTCTCAGGGCTGGTGGGACCAGGGTGGGTCCTGTGTAGGGGACCAGCCCCGAATCGAACACTGTCGGCCTTCTGTTCGTTTTTTGCCCGCATGCCGGAGGCCCGGCTGTCGCGCCGGGTGGGCGTTGTCCGGGTCCTCGGGTCGGCTGGGTAAGGGGGCGATGCGTCGCGTGCCGCGACGTGTGTCAGGTGCTCGCCTGCCTGGTCAGGCGGCGGTTACGACGGCCCTGGGCGGGGCGCTGCGCTTGCGTATTTTCCTGCCGCCGGGCGGTCGCCTGCCCGCGCGCAGGACCAGCCTTGCGACTGCTTCGGCGGCTGACTGGGCTAGTTCCATGGCGATGCTGATGTAGGTGTCGGCGGTGAGCACGATGCTGCAGTGCCCGAGCTGGTCGGCGACCACCTTCAGGTCCACCCCGGCGGCCAGGGCGAGGCTGGCCGCTCCGTGGCGCAGGTCGTGCAGCCGCACCGGCGGCAGCCCTGATGCCTTGACAAGCTGGGTGAAGGTGGCGGTGAGGTAGTCCGGGGACAGCGGGCCGCCGTCCAGCGCGGTGAACACGTAGCCGCTGGGGATCCGGCCGTGCGCCCGGTACCAGCGCTCCTGCTCCTGCCGGTACCGGCGCAGCACCCGCACCGTGGTGGCATCCAAGGCCAGCAACCGCTTACTCGCCGCGGTCTTCAATGGGCACAGCACGAGGGCACTGCCGGTGTACTGGATCTTGTCCCGCTCGAAAACAGGATTCGGCTGCTGGCCTGCGGTTTCGTCGTAGTGTCAGGCGGCTCGGCTGCACTCGTTGATCAGGCCACCCAGTACGGGTTTTCGGTGGATTCGCTGGACATCGAGGTTGACTGCCGTAGCGCCGGGAGCGTCGCGGTCACAGCCGGGAAGTCGCTGGGCAATGCCCTGATGCGGCCGGGCCGTATTGTAGTGGACCTGATACTCGATCAACACGGCGCGCAGGTGCGCCTCGCTGAAGATCAGAATGCGGTCGAGGAGCTCGCGGCGCAGGTGCCGATGAGGCGTTCACAAGTCGCATTCATCCGGGGAGCCCGGACGGCGGTGCGCAAGATCCTGGTGCCGACGGCCTGGAAGAAGGCGTCGAAGGACTGGGTGAAGTTTGATCCGCGGTCGCGAATCAGGAACCGGAACCTCTCCACCCCTCCGCCGAGGGTGAGCGCGAGGTTGCGGGCCCGCTGCACCGTCCACTCGCCGGTAGGATTCGCGGTGACGCCGCGAGGTGCATCCGGAGGGTGCCGTGCTCGATGAACACCAGCACGTACAGCCTCTTCAGCAGCACGGTGTCCACATGCAGGAAGCCGACCGCGAGGATCCCGGCCGCCTGAGCGTGCAGGAACTGCCGCCAGGCCGGCCCCGCACGGCGCGGCGCCGGGCCGATGCCCCCGGTCCGCAGGATCTCATAGACGGTGGACGGCCCGATTGCGACGCCGAGCTTGGCCAGCTCGCCGTGGATCCGGCGGTAGCCCCACAGCGGGTTCTCTTTCGCCAGCCGGACGACAAGGCGGGCGATGCCACGGGCTGCCGGCGGACGGCCTAGCGTGCGCCGTTTGCTCGTGTCGTACTTTCTCCCGGCCAGCCTGCGGTGCCAGGCCAGCAGCGTCCCTGGCGTCACGGGAAAGACACCGGCCCAGCGCCCGCGGGGTACCAGCTGCGCCAGCGCGGTGAACCGCACCCGGTCGGCCGGCTCGTACCGTACCCGCCCAGCGTGCCGGCGCAGCACCGCGTTCTCGTGCCGGAGCACCAGCAACTCAGCATCCTTGGCCAAGTCCCCGCGCCACAGCAGGACGAAGAGGCTGAGTACCCGGCCAACCAGCTGGTAGACGATCTTGAGGAGCACCCGGCCAGCCAACCATCACCGCCTCCAGCCCAGTAGGTAACTACGCAGATCAGCCACACAATCGAGTATTCGAGCGGCGGGGCGCGAGATCACGTCGAGGCCCTCTCCGGTCAGCTTGTCGCGGACGGAACGTCAGTAGCGGGCTCGCGCTCATCGGCAGAGCGTCAGTAGGGGCGGTCCTGATGTGTCTCGTTGTAGGCCGCGATCGCGTGTTCGGAGATTGCGCCGTCCGCGGGAATCTCGTAACCGGCGCGCAGCGCCCAGGCTCGCACTTCCGCGGTACCCGCCTGCCACCCCGAGCCGCCGATGTCTTCGCGCGGCTCTCGCGACCGCGCCAGCCGGATCGCCTCCGCGACCAACTCAACAGCCCGCCGACTGCGTTTCATCGCCAGCTCACGCAAACACCGCGTTAGACAGCTCGGCCGCCGCCCGGCCCGGCTGGCTACGTTCCAGCAAACGCACGGTCTCGGTGAGCTCGTCGAGGCTGTAGAGCCGTACTTCGTTGTCGAACAGGCCAAGGGGCGGACGGTGCGGCATACGTCCCACGGTAACCGGCCCGCTTTGAGGAAGTCCGCCGCGGTCACCGTTGTCGGTCAAAACGGAAGGCCGTCGGGATCCCACCAAGGTTCCGGTTCGAACGGTTCCGGTTCGAGCACGGCGACCTCTCGGTTGCGGCGAGGACGCTCCGCCCAGACGTGGCGGTGGTAGCAGCGCTTGCAGATCCCGGGCGGGCAGTTCTTGTACCGCCACGGCGGCCGCTTCTTGCAGATGCGACACTTCCGCTGCTTGCGCTTACTCATCTCGGCGACAGCCTACCGCGGACGTCTTCTCCCGCCTGGCTACTAGCGCCATCAGGAGCGGCTAGCGGAGCAACAGAGCTCGCGGACGCCCCCGGAACGGGCACGACGATCACTCCCCGGACTCAGGGCGTGATGGCCCGGGCGAGGCGGTCCAACACCGCCTCGCGGGACAGGCCGGCGTCGAGCATTCGCTTGGCGGCAGGCCACAACTCGGCCGGGTCCCCGGCCCATAGCTGCTCCACGACAGTCACGTAGTTGCCGAAGCTGTGCTGGGAAATCATGCGGGCACTCAGGTCATTGACCGTGATGAGCTGGCGGTCCACCGGATCGGCGGGGTCGAGCGTGGTCACGTCCCGCACCCGCCGTCCGGGCTTGCCCGCCACGGTTCCGCTGGCACGGCCGGATGGAACGGGGACCGCGAACTCGCGGCGCTCGAGGACAGGGACCAGCTTGGTCCCGTCGCAGATGACCTCGTCCGGCAGGTCCTGGACGTAGCGGCGCATCGGGGACTGGAGCGGGCCGTTCCAGACG
>Ga0187812_1000696_pt1 | contig 11803 bp, 10 predicted proteins | sample NC_S_2_FD_130582 | JGI IMG/M metagenome (GOLD analysis project Ga0187812, IMG submission 130582) | Wetland sediment microbial communities from Neuse River Estuary, North Carolina, USA - ASW-S_2 | ecosystem: Environmental > Aquatic > Freshwater > Wetlands > Sediment | place: USA: North Carolina... | reverse complement strand
GTTTTAAGAGCAATTGAGAAAATTAAAAAAATAAAAAAAACACTTGTACCTATAATGCCTAAAACCATTCCAATTGTAGTCTTCTCTTTTTGATTAGCCGATATTATTCCAGAATTAATTTTTTTACGTTCTTTTATACCCATCACCCAAGCTGGAATACCAGTGAATGGACCCATTAAAAAAACACTTAATATTCCAAGAATTAAAATCAATACACCTCTTCCTTTTTCATAGGAAATAGTAAGAGGAATATCTTCTTGTGCATTAGTGTTTTGAATTATACTATTGCCACATTCAGGACAAAATGTATAATCATCTTCTAGCTTAGCTCCACAGTTATTACAATACATAAGACTTCCTATATTTAATAAAATAGGTTGCAAACATATTTGTTCTATTAATTAGCTCACACATTCAAATCATGGGTGAAGTAAAAGAAACAAATTCTTGTATACTAATTTAAAGGTTTATTATTCTCATTATATTAATTTCCTATTGTATTCAGAAATAAAATAATTGAACGCTTCACGCCAAAGAAGAACAGAATTTGTAGCACTTGGTCTTGGTGCCGTCCATTTCCCCTCAAGATTACCTTTCTTAATTGTTCCATTGATATAAGCAAACGAAAAAATTAAATCAACAAATTTATTTTTATTTCTTTTAAATTTTTCGAGTTTAATTTGTTTAGGTTCTTCGTCAACAAAAATACCTTTTAAGTAAAACATAACTGGAGTCCAATTAGAAGAAGAATATCCCCATACTTCTTGCAATTCATAAAGAGATATCTTCTTTGAATTATTTGGTTTCAGATTAATAATTATGGTTTGACTTTGGTAATCAGCTTTTTCAAGTGCATCTGGAATTTTAATATTCCATTTAAATGGTTCATTATCTTTCTTATTTAACGATAGCTTCAATAGCCAAGGAATATATCCATTATTGCAACCAAACAGAGAAATCTCTTCTCTCCTTGTAAACTTAAAGGCTTTTGGTTCTTCTATCTTTTCATATAAATAATACATAGTATATTAACCTATTCTATCTCTTAAAATAATTCTACACTTAGAATATATGTTATATTTATCAAAACTCTTCATTCCATCTTTACACCAAAAATCATAATTCGTTGATCCCTGATCGTAAATAAATTCTTCCATCTCAGAACAACGATTTACGATTTGCGATCTTTTGTTCTCACATCTTAAATCGAAGATCACTGATCATTATTCGTAAATCAATTCTCCGATCTCAGAACAACAATCAACCATATACATCCTTTGCGCCTGCTGCTTAGCCGAAGCGGAATGAAGGCGGATTAAATTCTAGCATACTGTCCAATTTTTCATCAATTATACTATAAAATGCCGTTTTTAAGCTGAATTCCGAATTTCCCAACCAAAAAATCTGGCTTCCTGAAATTTTTTTTCGCATCCTGAGATTTTTTCCGGCTTCCTGAAAGATAAATCTGCCTTACTAATCTTTATTTTTCTCATCCTGAGAATTTTTCTGGCTTCCTGAAAAGCAAATCCGCCTTCCTGAATTTTTTTCTCTCATCCTGAGATTTTTTCTGGCTTCCCGGACTTCAATTCTCTTATCCAGAAAAAATATCCGGCGTCCTGAAAACATTTTTTACATTCTTAGCTTACCATTTCTCGCCGGGATTCACGCTTCCTTTTTCGCTTAAAATTTCCGGCATTCTTTGCTGCAATTTTTCCCTGGGATTATCTGCGGATGTAATTTGGGCAGCGCAAATAATCCCCAGGCTATATAAACTTATTTTTAGTCGTATTAAATAAAAGCGGTATGTCTTTTACGCTTACTCTTACTAAAGCGTAACTTTTTAGTGATGGGACACTTGATGTTATAAATATTATTTCTCTTAACGGAATGGCTGCATGCGTATATGCGTGCTTAAGGCTTGTATGAGAGCTGTTAGTTCTGAATACCAGCCTTTTGAGTAAAGTTCCTTTTTTCTTACGCGCCCAATTCAATTCCCATACCTCCTTTTGGAAAAATTATTTAAGCACTACACCTTTTAACAAGAACCATTTACAGTTAGGTCAAAAATCGGGTATTATTAGTTAAATGTCAACATGTATTTTACTTTTAAATTTTTTCTCTCTGTGCAAGAAAGAAAAGCGGCACAGAGTTCCACAGAGGAATCACCGACTATCACTGAGATAAAATCTATGCTCACAGATCCCGATGCACGGTGCCGGGCGAAAAAGCCGGGAGACAAACAGCAATATATTCCGCTCCGCCTTCTTCAGGAGAACTGTATTTAACCCATTCGCCTTTCGGCACCAGTACAGCCTGCTTTTCATGTACATCGATAAAGCCGTCTTTGTGTGTAACCCGCAATGTTCCTTTTAGGACTACCGTGTATTCGTCAAACTCCGGCGTTTGTCCCGGCTCTATCCATCCAGCCGGGCTTTGCATCCGTGCAACGCTTAAGGCTTCCGTCTTTGAGTTAACTCTTCCGAAATATTCTTCGATTATCTTAGGCTTATTCCCTGCCGCTTTAATTATTGACGGCTTGTCAATCAATATTGGCATAACATTTTCCTCTTCATTTATTTCTTGAACTTACACTTAAGCTCATTCAGTCGCTGCTAAGTTCAAGTGTAAGTTTAAGAGTAAGATTAATTTGTTAAAAATTTTGTTTAACCGGTGTTCAATATAAATATTATTTTCTTAAATTCCGTTCGCTAATTTTGAGGAATATATAATGAAAAATTTCACTTACGCTTTGTCAATCTTTTTTTTGCTTATAGCTAAAATTAGTTTCGCGCAGGAGCCATCCCATTACGATTGGGGAACTTTTACAAGAGCCGACTCACTCCGCGGTTATCTCTCCCCTTTACGCACGTGTTACGACGTTACTTATTATCACTTAGACGTTTCAATAAATCCCGCCGATAGTTCAATTAAAGGATCGAATACAATCAGATTCAAAGTTGTTAATCCATTTAAAGAAATGCAGGTCGATCTTTTCGCCAACATGAAAGTTGATAAGATTGAATTTGAAGACGGAACTCCGCTTAAATATTCGCGAGAGTTCGGCGCTGTGTTCATTTATCTTCCAAATGAATTAGAAAAGAATACCACGCATCAAATAATTTTTTATTACTCCGGCAGACCTCAGGTCGCGGTTAACCCGCCCTGGGACGGCGGCTTCATCTGGAAGAAACAGAAAGAAGGAAATCCATGGGTGATGGTTACTTGCCAGGGCACTGGCGCAAGTCTCTGGTATCCGAATAAAGATCATCAATCCGATGAGCCCGACAGCATGATGCTGAGCGTTACCGTTCCAAAAGGGCTTGAAGATATTTCCAACGGAAGATTAAGAAGCAAAGTTGAATTACCCGACGGACAAACTCAGTATAACTGGTTCATCAGTTATCCGATAAATAATTACGACGTTACAGTCAACATAGGCAAGTATGCGCACTTCAGCGATGTTTATACAAGCAGCGACGGGAGTAAATTAACTCTGGATTATTACGTCCTGCCGGAAAATCTTGCGAAAGCAAAAAAGCAATTAAAGCAGGTGAAGACAATGCTTGCCGCATTCGAAAAATATTTCGGCAAGTATCCATTCTACCGCGACGGCTACAAGTTGATTGAATCCTCTCACAACGGAATGGAACACCAGACCGCGGTAGCCTACGGCAATCATTATCAAGAAGGATATGAAGGAAGAGCAAGCTCGCCGGAAGGATTGAAGTTTGATTTTATCATAGTACACGAAAGCGCGCATGAGTGGTGGGGAAACAGCGTTACATCAAAAGACCTTGCCGACATGTGGATACACGAAAGCTTCGGCGCTTATGCGGAAGCATTGTTCGTAGAATATAATTGGGGGCATAAAGCCGCGCTGGAATACATCAACGCTAAAAAGCAGAACGTTAGAAACGACAAGCCGATCATTGGTCCTTACAACGTAAACCACGAAGGCGCCGGAGATATGTACGATAAAGGTCAGCTTGTTTTAAATACACTCCGCGACGTAATTAACAACGACAAGCTGTGGTTCTCGATCTTAAAAGGCATTCAGCAGAAATATGCTTATCAAACCGTAACCGCCGATGACATTACAAACTTTATAAATGAAAAGACCGGAACAAATTATAATTATTTCTTCGATCAATACCTGCGCTATCCTAAAGAGCCGGAGTTCTTCGCTTTTGTTACTCAGAAAGGAAACGAGACTTCGGTAAGATATAAATGGAACGCGGATGTAAAAGATTTTAAGATGCCGCTGAAGGTAACAACATCGCCAACCCATTTTGAATTTATTTATCCGACTACAAGCTGGCAGACTTTAAAGCTTAAGAATTTCGATCCGAAAGATTTTAAAGTAGATGAAGATGAGTTCCTCTGTAAGGTAAAGGTTTACCGTTCGTACATCGACCCGGAAAGCAGCATAAAGATTTACTAACGCAAAGCGCATAGAGCTAAGCGCAAAGCATTTGTAAATTTCCTCTATGCGCTCTGAGCTATGCTCTTCGCGCTTAAAATTCTTGAGCTAACTTTTCCTTCATCGCCGGATACAGCTTTTCGTGAAGGTTTACGACATCTCCGAAAACCAGCACTGCCGGTCTTTCTGCTTCGGCTGTAATTTCTAAAAGCTTCCCGAAAGTAGAAGTTAAAACTTTTTGATTAGCTTTCGACGCGTTTGAGATAACAGCCGCCGGAAGGTCTTCACTAATTCCTCTGCTCAAACCTTCTTTAACAATTTCATTTGCTGAAGTCAAACCCATTAAAACAATGGTTGTGTGCTTTTCAATTTTCAAAAGCTCCAGCCAGTCAAAATTCTTTTCGTCCTTCTTAGCGCAGCCGGTAACGACGGAAACGCCGGAAGAATAATTCCTATGCGTCGGCGGAATTCCCGCAAGCAGCGGCGCGGCAAATGCCGATGAAATGCCGGGAACAATTTCTACCTCAACATCATTGTCGATTAGAAACTCCGCTTCTTCTCCGCCTCTGCCAAAGATAAAAGGATCGCCGCCTTTTAAACGCGCTACTCTTTTGCCCGCCTTGGCATATTGAAGCATTGCTATGTTTATTTCATCCTGGCTGAAGAGATGATGACCTTTTTCCTTTCCCACGCAAAAAATTTCCGCGTCGTCTTTTGCGAATGATATTATTTCATCTGTTACAAGAAAGTCATGAAGAATAATATCCGCCTCACGGATTATTCTCAATGCTTTGATTGTCAGGAAATCCGCGCTGCCCGGTCCGCAGCCGACTAAAAATACTTTGCCGAATATTTCTTTTATTTCTTTCCCTGTTTCTCCGGCATCGTAAGCTTCATTCGCTCTTTCAATTAATTTCTTCTTTGCTAAGTCACCAGCCTTTGCCGGGATAATTTCTTTTATTTTATCACGAACCGCTTGAGTTAATGTCGGGCTGGCTCCGTCGCTTGAAACCGCAATCTTCAAATTATTATAAATTAAAAGCGAAGAGAAATAGAAATCGCAATCCTCCGGTTTATCAACAGAGTTTACTAATATGTGTCTTTTCTTTTTTATTCTGTCAAGAATTTCTTTTACTTCAGCGCTTCCGGTTGCGTCGACGATGATGTAAAAGCTGTCGGCATCATTCTCTTCAAATTTCTTCTGAAGAAATTCTACGCAGAGCATTTTTATTTCCTCAAGAATTGAAACCGAGATTATTTTGAAATCAATATTATTCGCTTTCAGAACTTTCGCTTTTTGAAAAGCGACTTTGCCGCCGCCGATTAGAAGTACTTTTTGATCCTTAAGCAGAACCGGCAAAGTTTTATTCGAATATTTTTTCATACTGTCATTCATTATTCATGTCTTCTACGCTAAATACGGATCGCTGATCTTTTCCATCAGCGGGGCTGTAGTTTTATTGTCCATCAAAAACCTTACTACTCCGCCCATGCCTATTCTTTTATGGAACAAGCTGATTTCATTTTCATCTTCTTTTTTATTAGCTGTGTAGTTGTCGATCAACGCTGAGATGACATCAGGAATAAATTCTTTAGGAATCGAGCGCATGAATTTCTTCTCGTCGCAAATTATATCTTTAGCGAGATTATCGTCGTCGGTTTTCCCGAACAGAAGTTTTAACTGAAAAATATCATCGCCTTTTCCTTCGATTGAAATTCCGTAACGAATATTCCGCGAGCAGTGTCTTTCGCAGCCGCTTATGCCGATAGAAACTCCGTCAACATTAGCATAGCCTTTTGCTTCAAGCTCTGCAATCAGCGGCTCGAAATATTTTTCGGACTCTGTTACAGCAAGCGGACATGTATGAAGTCCGACGCATGCTTCGGAATTTATTTTCAGTTTTGAATAACCGCCGTAGCCGTGCTTCTTCAAAATATTATCAAGAATTGTTTTTGATGATTCTTCAATATCTAAAAAGAGAATGTCTTGCGTCGGCTGTGTTCGCACAGTCGGTCTAATCGTAGAGACTATTTCATCGATTAAAGATTTTACTTTGCCCTGTGGATTAGAATCGCTTACTCTTCCGTTCTGTACCCAAAGTCCATAGCTCCATTTGCCGTCAAATTGTTTCATCCACCCGTGGTGCCTTGCTACTTTTCCTAAATCAAGTTCAACCGGCGGATAAACTTTTACTCCAAGCTTTTCAATCTGTTCTCTGTACCAATCAATACCAAGCTGTCTGACTTTCGTAAAAATATTTTCATCGAGAAGAACGGATTCAAAAGAATAAGAAGATCGTTCGAGACCTTTGGCTATCAGAATATTTTTTAATCTTGCCCAGTGCCGGTTCTTCCTATCGCCCACTTGCGAGAAGACTTTTCCGATTGCGTCAAGTCCTTTTATCAAATCTTCTTCGGAGAGAAAAACTCCCAGCGGACCGGAAAGCGCCGGGAAAGTTGCCTTGCCGTTCTTCTGTCCGAGGCTTCCGCCGATATAAACCTGGTAGCCGACTACGGATTTATTTTTGACTAAAGCAGCGATCGAAACATCGCTCGTTAAAATATCGTTGCAGTCGCATCGTACTTCCCGCTGAAGTGTTTCGTCAAAATAATAACCGCCGACTGCAATTTTAAATTTTCTCGGGAAACCGTATTCAGAATACTTAAATCCTGTTTCCGGTGATTCAACTTTTTTGTCTTTATCATAAACTTTATAATATTCTTCCAACGGAAGGTGAAAATATTTTCCGATCTTTCTTGCGAGCGCGTTTGCATCAAAGATATTTGATTTATGCGGGCACGCAGTTGGGTTTCTCGCATTGTCGCCGCAGCCGTTCAATGTAATCGCGCTTGTTTCCATCAATCCTCTAACCAGAGGAATTAAATTATTTTTTGTTACACGATGGAACTGCATGTTCTGACGAGTTGTTAACCTTATTGACGGCATGCCTTCCTCACTTCTTGAATAAAGATCGGCAAGATGACTGACTCGAAGCCAGTTATCCGGCGAAATATCTCCGCCGCCCCAGACGCTGTCTCTAACCATAAAAAACCATTCGCGCACGCTGTCTTTAATAAGCTCGCGGTCGAATTGAATATAAATGCCGCCCGGCTTCAAACTTATCTGAAGATTTTTATCAACATCCGGTTTGGATAAATCTTCAAGTTCCTTCCGTAGTTCTTCTCCGCCGAGGAGTTGATTATTCTTTTTTCCCAGCTCATCTTTACTTAAGTTTCTTTCACTCAAAGCTAATTCAAGCTCGCCGAGGTCAACGTCATATTTTATTATTTTACTCATTCGTTTTTTTTCTAATTAAGATGTTATAATTTTATTTCCGCGAGAGATTTTACTTCCCAGTGCGGAAAATGTTTTCTGATAAGATTATTCAATTCAATTTCAAATGGATGGTATGATGAATCATCAACGGTGTCTGGCTCAACATTGGAGATAATAAATCCCCCGCCGCTAATTTCGTATTCATCTACGATTACAAAGCGGCTTGTTGATGTGGATTCATTATTCAAATCAAAGCTTATAGGAGTTGAAGTATGAATAATACATTGAGCAACCTCGTGCCTATGAATCTCGTTTCTGCCGGTTAAATTTTCAAGCACAGACGCGTCAAGTACATGTTCAATCGATTCTACCGTGCAAGCGGCTTTATTAGTACCGATTTTAAGTTTATACTTTTTTCCGGTCGTCAGATTTTTTTTCCCCATCCAAAAAATATTCGCACGGAATCTATCGGAAGTGTACGGCTGCTGTTCTGCGGTTTTACAGATAAGATCGGAAGGCTTAACGTATATCTGTGTTTCTAAAGTGATCCCGATTGCCTCGCCTGCATAGGCAATTGACTCTGCCGGCTTGTTAAAATTTTCAATCGATTTTACTTTAGACTTTTTGCCGTAAGGTAAAAAGATAATTTCGTCGCCAGCCATGATTGAACCGGAGTTTATTGTGCCAGCTACAATTCTTCTATCATCGCCGTTCGAGGTAAATTTATAAACGCCCTGCACAAACATTCTGAAATTATTTTGTGTTTCATCTTTTTCTTTTTGAAAACTATCGATCAGTTCAATAACCGTTCTTCCCTTGTACCACGGTATTTCCTTTGCTATGCCGGTAATGTTTATTCCGTTTCTTGCGGATACCGGGATGAAAGCTACCGGCTTAATTCCGATTTCTTCAAGAAATAATAAATAATCTTTTTTTATCTGGTAAAATGTACCTTCATCGTAATCCACAAGGTCCATCTTGTTAACTGCTACAACAACCTGCTTAATGCCGAGCAAAGAAAGCATGTATGCGTGGCGCTTCGAATTGTCGGCAATTCCTTCGTCGGCGTCGATCAGTAGCACAGCCGCTTCTGCGCGGGCTGCGCCGCTTATCATGTTCTTTAAGAATTCAATATGACCCGGCGCGTCGATAATGATATATTCACGCTTCGCCGTCTTGAAAAAAATTCTTGCGGTGTCGATTGTTATCCCTTGCGCCTGCTCGTCCGACAGCGAATCGAGAAGAAAAGCGTATTCAAAAGGCTTTGAGTTAATCTCACAATTCCTTTTTACCTGCTCAAGCTTTCCTTCCGGAAGAGAATTTGTATCAACCAATAAGCGTCCTATTAAAGTGCTTTTGCCGTGGTCGACATGACCGACTATAACTATGTTCATTCTTTCCTGCATCAAGTTTCCTTCATTTTAAAACTACATATAACCATCGCGTCTAAGTTCTTCAAGTGTTCCGCCGCCATCTTTATCCTGTTCCCTTCCCGATCTTTCAGCAATGTTGACGAACTTTCCGCTTTTTAATTCTTGAATAATCTCTTTAACATTTTTTGCCGAAGATTCAACAGGCTTTGTGCATGGATAGCAGCCTAAAGAACGGTATCTTCTGCCTGTACCGTCGTCAAAGTAAATAGGAATTATCGGGATGTTTTCTCTGTCGAGATATTCCCAGATATTTAATTCGGTCCAATCAAGCAGCGGATGAATTCTCACATGAGTGCCCGGTGCAAAATCGGTTTTAAATTGATTCCAAAGCTCCGGCGGCTGGTCTCCTATGTCCCAGTCATTATTTTTATCTCTCGGAGAAAAATATCTTTCCTTTGATCTGCTTCCTTCTTCATCAGCGCGTACACCGACTATAACCCCGGTGTAGGATGTTCTATCGCTGTCTTCAAAAAATTCTCCCGTATTAATGTCTAATTTGTGTCTTGCCCATTCTCCCGATAACGTGTGCTTTAATGCTTCCGACTTAAGGTTTTTGCAGCAGGTAAGTCTATCAACATTTCCATCGGGAAAAGTCAGTTTATTTTTTAACGCTTGTTTATTTTGTCCGACAATCAGATTCAATCTCCATTCCTGAGCCAGCTTATTGCGGTACTCGATCATCGCCGGAATTTTAAACGAAGTATCAACATGCACCAGGGGAAAAGGTACATGTCCGAAAAAAGCTTTTTTGGCAAGCCACAACATTACTGTGCTGTCTTTGCCGATTGACCATAGCATAGCAAGATTTTTAAATTCTCTGTATGCTTCTCTCAGTATATAAACGCTTTGCGCTTCTAATTTATCTAAATAATCCATTGTTCTTTTCTATTATTGTTTAACATGAAGTCCGCATTCTTTTGTTTCCGGGTTTTCCCACCACCATCTTCCGCTTCTCGCTTCTTCGCCTTCTTTTACTTCTCTTGTGCAAGGCGCGCAGCCGATGCTTTTATAATTTTTATGATAAAGATTATTGTATGGAACATTATTTTTCCTAATATAGTCCCACGTTTCTGCTTCCGACCAGTTGATAAGTGGATTGATTTTCACCATGCTATTATTTTCATCGAACTCAACCACATTTATATTTTCCCTTGTAGGCGATTGTTCCCTTCTCAACCCGCAAATCCACGCGTCCAATCCTGATAGAGCTCTTTTCAGCGGCTCGACTTTTCGATTATAGCAGCAAAGTTTTCTATCCTCAACGCTGTTATAAAATAAGTTCATCCCTTTTTCTTTTACCATCTTTTCGATCAAATTATTATCCGGGAACAGAACATCGATTTTACAGTCATAAAAATCATTTGTCTCATCGATCAGTTTGTATGTTTCATAAGGAAGCCTGCCGGTATCCAGCGTAAATATTTTTGCGTTCACGTCTATCTTTAATAACATATCGGTCAATACTTGATCTTCTATGCTTAAGCTTGATGCGAGCGCTATATTCTTTCCGTATTTTGTAAGGCTATATTGTAGAATTTCTTCCGCTGACTTTCCTTCAAAATATATATTCAGTTCGTTGAGTTCATCCATGGCAGTTTTCTTTCGCATTAATTTTCTTTAATAATTTTTCCGTAGCTTACTTTGTTCCATATCCTTTCGTGGAAGTAATACAAAACCATTTTAGTAAATACTTCAACGAAGCCAATAGAAAGCGCAAGTTTATAGTTCTTTGTAATCAGCAGTGAAACTAAAATTGTATCAACTGATCCAAAGACTCTCCACGAGATCGCTTTGAATATGCTTCGATTATGTTTTTCAATCATCAAGCTCCAAAAACCGTAAAATAAAAAAACCTCTCCGGGATGATTACTCGAAGAGGTTTTGGTAAACTTCTTCTCTCATCTTTCCCAATTTCCCGTTGTAAACGGGACGGGCAGGAAGTAGCACCGTACGCTAAACGCAGGTTGCTAAGGTTTCAATGGGCCTGTTCCCTCAACCTTTCTCGATAAGAGTTTTTTTATTTCTGCTATTTTTAAGTCATTTAAAAATAAAAAACCCTTCTCGATTGGTTCGGGAAGGGCTTATAAAAAAATTATTTATTAAAAAATTAGTATGCGTCCTTCCGTAGTGATGATTCCATCATACAGCAGCAACACATCGCTGTTAATCCGCTTAAATTAATATGTAAATTTTTGTTCTTCATTTTTCTTGGCTCAAAGGTATAACAATAATTGCCTGATGTCAATATTTTTTTTGTACTGTGTTAACAGTATTACAAATATTTAATCGCTTTATAAAATATAGAGAATAAGTTTGAGCTTTAATGCAATAATATTCTTACTGTTAAAAAGTTGCACGTTTATCCTATTAACTATCTCACTATAATTTCTAAATGACTTCCACAAGAATAATTTTCTCAATGCAGAAAATCATTAATTGTTTTGATAAACATATCCGGCTGATCTACAAATGTCATGTGTCCGCTCTTAGGAAAGATAACGAGCTTTGAACCGGCGATTTTTTCGTGCATCTCTTTTGAAAGCGAAGGGTCGCATTCATCGTGGTCGCCGCAGGTAATTAAAGTCGGGACTTTAATTGTATGCAGCTTATCAACATACTCAACCGACTTCAGATTTCCGTCAATAATAAATTCGCCGTCAGAGCCCCACATTT
>Ga0187812_1000694_pt1 | contig 11831 bp, 12 predicted proteins | sample NC_S_2_FD_130582 | JGI IMG/M metagenome (GOLD analysis project Ga0187812, IMG submission 130582) | Wetland sediment microbial communities from Neuse River Estuary, North Carolina, USA - ASW-S_2 | ecosystem: Environmental > Aquatic > Freshwater > Wetlands > Sediment | place: USA: North Carolina... | reverse complement strand
GGCGCTGAGCACGTGCGTCCCGGCGGTGACCCCCTGGCTGCGCAGCAGCGCCGGTATGCCCTGGATCGTGGACAGGTCGCGCTCGATCTTCTCCCTGGTCACGAACGTGCCGCCACCTCGGCCCGGCACCCGGCGGATCAGGCCGCCCTCTTCGAGGATGGCCAGCGCCTGGCGCAGCAGCGCCCGGCTGACGCCGAGTTCGGCGGCCATCGCCCGCTCGGCGCCGAGCCGCTGCCCGGGGCGCAGCTCGCCCGCGGCGATCTGCTGGGCCAGCACGCGGCGCACGTCCTCGGCCGTCTCAAGCGCGCCTATCACGGGTCAGCCCACCGCTTCGGGGGACTCGGGCAGCACCTGGCCGCCGTCGACGACGATCGTCTGCCCCGTGATGTACCCGGCCTCATCGGTGGCCAGGAACAGCGCGGTGTGCCCGATCTCCTCGACGGTGCCCAGCCGCCGCATCGGGATCGCCGCGGTCATCCCGGCGATGTACTCGTCCCCGAGCGACGCCAGCCCCTCGGTCATGATGTTGCCGGGAAGCACCGCGTTGACCGTGATGCCGCTGGCCGCCAGCTCGATCGCCGCGGTCCGCATGAAGCCGAGCTGCCCGGCCTTGCTCGCGCCGTAGTGCGTCCAGCCGGGGTAGCCGGTGATCGGCCCGGTGATGGAGCTCGTCAGGATGACCCGCCCGCGCCCGGAACGGGCGAGCAGCGGCAGGCACGCCTGCACGCACAGGATGGTGCCCTTGAGGTTGGTGCCGAGCACGAGGTCGATGTCTTCCTCGGTCATGTCGGACAGGCGCGCGTCGGGGAAGATCCCGGCGTTGGCGCACAGCACGTCGACCCCGCCAAGCCGCTCCTGCGCGAAAGCCGCCACCCGCTCGCAGTCCGCCTTCCTGGCGACGTCGGCGAGCAGGTATTCGGCACCGATCTCCGCGGCCGCCGCCTGCGCCGCCCCAGGATCGCGCCCGGTGATCAGCACGCGCGCGCCGGCCTTCGCGAAGACGGCCGCGATGCCCTTGCCGATGCCCCGGCTGCCGCCGGTGACCACCACCGAGCGGCCCGCTATTGATGTGAACACGTTCAAAAACCTTTCCGCGATAGGTAGCGGTCGGCCAGATCGCAGCTGTCGCGCGTGTACGCGGCGCCGAGCGCGGCCGCGTCCGGCGCCGCCCGGTGCGAGCCGATCCAGGCGACCAGCAGCAGCCGCCGGAACATGATGAAGGTCCAGATCTCGTTTTCTTCCCCGGCGGGCAGCGGCGCGGCCTGGCGGTATCCCTGCAGCCAGGCGGCTACGAGCGACGGCACCGCCGGGTCGTGCTCGAAGAAGCTGACCGCGGTGCCGAGGTCGTACAGGTACCAGCCGAACCCGGCGTCGTCGAAGTCGATGACCGCGGTGCTGCCCTCGTGCACGAGAAGGTTGGCCAGCCGGGTGTCGGCGTGCACGAGCCCGAACCGCTCCGGCCCGGCGCCGAACGCCGCCAGCCGCCGCCGCAGCGCGTCCTCGAGCCGTTCGAGCACCGTGGCCTCCGCGGCGCCGACACCGACGCCGTCCCGCCACCGGCCCCAGCGCGGGTTGTCGCCGAACGCCGCGTCGAGGTCCCACGCGAACCGGGTGAACCAGCCGGGCGGCGCCCAGGCGCGCGCGTGCCCGTGCATCCGCGCGGTGATCTCGCCGAGTTCGGCGAAATGCGCCGCCGACGCGGGCGCGCCGCCGGCACCGCCGCCCGGCTCGGCGCCGGGGAGGAACTCGAACCGCACGCAGTGCCGCTCCGCCGGCGCGGGCCCGCCCCGCTCCGGCACGGCGACCACCCGCCGCCCGTCGGGCGCGGACAGCACCCGTGGCGTGCGCACCCCTGCCTCGGCGCGCAGCGCGTCCATCCACGCGAGCTCGGAGGCGATCGCGGCCTCGGTGTGGTAGCCGAGCCGGTGCACCCGCAGGATCGACCGGCCCGCGTCCGGGTCGGTGACGAGGAACGTCGCGTTCTCCGAGACGGTCAGCAGTTCGACGCCCGCCGCCGGATGGCATCCGTACACGGCGAGCGCGTCTCGCGCGCACCCCTCGACGCGGCGCAGCACCTCTGCTCCGGCCGACAGGTCATGCTCCCCCACCGGATCAGTCTCCGTCTTTTTCGTCCGAACGGACCCGGCTGGCTCCCCGGCCGCCCCGCATGTTCGAGGCGACCGGGTACGGCGGTTCCGCGTGCTGCGACGCGGCCGCCCACAGTCCTGCCCTGGCGGCGAGGCCGGCCCGCGCGGCGGGGTCCGCGGCGAAGGCGGGCAGTTCCCCGAGCGGCGGGTGCGCGGCCGGGCCCGCACTCCCACTCCCCGTCCCCCGCCTCTTGCTGTTATCAGCCCCGCGAGCTGCGCCGCGGGCCACGTCGTCGCGGGCCGCTCCGATCGCGGCCTCGGTGGCGTCCAGGATCTCCTCGCAGGTCGCCGGGTCGAGCAGCAGGCCGGGCTTGTACTGCAGCACCCGGGGGTCGAGCGTGGAGAAGATCGCCCACACCCCGCGCTCGTACAACTGCCGCATCACGTACTTGGCACCCTCCGGGTGCGCGAACTCCAGGCCCATGACCAGGCCGTCCTGCCGCACGCCGGTGAACCAGTCCGGGTACTTGCCCTGGATCTGCGCCAGGCCGTCGGTGAAGAAGCCGGCGATGTAGTGCGACATCGCGCGGACCTCGGCCCGGCGGGTGATCTCCAGGCCGCGCAGCGCGGCGACGCAGCCGACCTCCGCGCCGCCGAACGTCGACATGTGCGCGAAGCCGTCCTCGGTCAGCCACGCGGCGGCCCGCTCGGTCGCGAGCACCGCGCTGATCGGGTACATGCCGCCGGACAGCCCCTTGCCGGTGACCAGCAGGTCCGGGTCGACGCCGTGTTTGGTGATCCCCCACAGCTCCCCGGTCCGCATCAGCCCGGTCTGCACCTCGTCGGCGATGTACAGGGCGCCGCAGGCGACGCAGAGCTCCTTGACCGCCTTGAGATAGCCCGGCGCGGGCAGCGGGAACCCGTAGGTGGCGGGGATCGTCTCCATGATCACCGCGGCCACGTCCGCGTTTTTGAGCGCTTCCGCCATCGCTGCCAGGTCGTTGAACGGCACGTGGACGAATTCTCCGGGGCGGTCGGAGAGGAACAGCGCCGCGAACCGGTCGTCCCCGGTGGCCACGGCGAGGCCGGTGTGCCCGTGATAGGCCTTCTCGATCGAGACGATCACCCGCCGCCCGGTCGCGTGCCTGGCGGACTTGAGCGCGATGTCGATCGCCTCTCCCCCGCCGCTGCCGAACATCACCTTGGTCATCCCCGGCGGCGCCGACTCGACCAGCGCCTGCGCCAGCGCGGTCCGGGCGACCGAGGGAAAGTGATGGTTGCCGATGTCGAAGAACCCCATCGCCTCGGTCACCGCGGCGACGATCTCCGGGTTGCGGTGGCCGAGGTTGTAGGTGCCGCCGTTGAGGTGCACGTCGATCAGCCGCTTGCCCGCGACGTCGCGCAGCACGTAGCCCTCGCGCTCGCCGATGACCAGCGGGACCCCCGCCTGCGACCAGAACCTGGTCTTGTCCGGGTTCCAGAACGCCTCCGCCTTGGCGAGGATCTCCGCTTTGGACGCGAACGCGATGAGCTCCCCGGCCACGACCACCTCTTTCCCGCCGATTACGGTCAACCAAAGAACTAACCGTCCTAACCGTTAAGTGTCAAGCGGTTGTGTTACCAGCGGGTTAATTGAAACCAGGACTATTGATGCGAATCCGAATCGCTGTTATGTTCCCCCAGCAAGCAGGCATATGGGGAGGGAAGCCCATGGCACAGACAGAGCCCGTCACCGCCGTCGCGGCAGCGGAAGACTTCGACATCTCCACCCAAGGGGATGTCGCCAAGCTCAAGAAGGGCGCGGTCGGCCTCGGCGGCGTGCTCTTCCTCACCCTGACGGGATCAGCGCCGATCACCGCGATGCTCCTCAACGTCCCCATCCTGGTCGGCAGCGGCCAGGGGCTCGGCTCCCCGGCCGCGTTCATCGTCGCCGCAGTGGTCCTGGTCATCTTCTCCGTCGGGTACGTCGCCATGTCCCGCAAGAAGACCACCACCGGCGGCTTCTACTCCTACATCAGCCACGGTCTCGGCCGGGAGATCGGCTTCGGCGCCGGGTTCGGCTCGCTGGTCGCCTACGGCGTCTTCGAGGCGTCCCTGGCCGGCGGCTTCGCCTATTTCGCCAACCTCAAGCTGGCATCCCTCGGCGTCAACGTCGGCTGGGCACCGCTCGCCCTCGGCATGGTCGTCGTCATCGGCGTGCTCACCTACTTCGACGTCAGCTTCTCCGCCAAGATCCTCGCGATCGGCCTCATCACCGAGGTGCTGATCCTGGTGTTCTTCGACGCGATGCTGCTCGCCAAGGGGCACATCTACTGGTCGGCACTGAACCCGGCCGAGGCGTTCAAGTCCTTCTCCGCGAACCCGGGCAAGGGCATCAAAGCTGGCGGCGCGATCGGCATCGGCCTGTTCTTCGCCTTCTGGTCCTGGGTCGGCTTCGAGATGGCACCGAACTACGGCGAGGAGTCCCGCGACCCCAAGAAGAACGTCCCCCGGTCGCTGTATATCTCGGTACTAGGCCTTGGTGTCTTTTACACCCTCACCTGCTGGGCGTCGCTAGCCGGCTACCCGTCCGTTAACACGGCCATCGCGTCGGCGCAGGGCAACGCGGCCAACTTCTTCTTTGCCCCGTCCACCCAGTACGCCGGCCACTGGGTCACCTCGGTCATGAGCTACCTGATCATCACCGGCTCGTTCGCCTGCGGCATGGCCTTCCACAACACCACCGCCCGGTACGCCTACTCCCTCGGCCGCGAGGGGATGCTGCCGCCGGTCCTCGGAAAGACCCACCCGAGGTGGCAGTCGCCGCACATCGCGTCGATCGCCGCCACGGTGATCTCGCTGATCATCATCGGGCTGTTCGCGATCTTCGTGGGCACCAACAACCCCGGCTCTCAGGCGTACGGGCAGCTCTACGGCCTGATGGCGGTCATGGGCGTGATCATCATCTTGTCGGTGCAGGCGGTGGTATCGCTGGCGATCCTCGTGTACTACCTGCGCTTCCACAAGGACGAGGTGCACTGGTGGAAGACCCTGCTCGCTCCGGTGCTGGCGCTGCTCACCCAGGCGTACGTGGTCTACCTGCTGTTCACGAACATCGACTTCCTGGGCGCGGGCTACGGCTACGCCAAGCTGTTCGGCCCGATCGACGCCGCGGTCGTCGTGATCGGCATCGGCCTGGCCTTCTACTACAAGAGGTTCAAGCCCGAGACCTTCGAGAAGGTCGGCCGCCTCATCAACGAGGGGCTCTAGCCTCCGCCCGCCAGCAGCCGTGACCTGACCTCGCTCTTGAGCACCTTGCCGACCCGGGAGCGGGGCAGGTCCGGCCACACCTCCACCTGCTTGGGGGTTTTCACGCCGCCGAGGCGTTCCCTGACGAACGCGCGGATGTCCGCTTCGGCGACCTCGTCGCCCGGGTGCGGCTGGATGACCGCGGTCACCCGCTCGCCCCACTTGTCGTCGGGCAGGCCGACGACGGCGCAGTCGAGCACGGCCGAGGGCGCCGATCGCCTGCTCCAGGCGCGCCGCGGACATCGGCGGCAGGAAGGCGTGGGTGACCCGGTGCCGGCCGGCGAGGGTGAGAAACTCGCCCAGGTCGGGGGCCGGCATGATGACGATCTCGCCGCCGAGCACCATGACCGGGAAGCACAGCACTCCGGCCGCGTGGGTGAGCGGGGCGAGCGCGATCTTCGCGACGAGCGGCGCGAACGCGGCGGCGAAGATCAGGCAGCGGCAGTCGAACAGGTCGAGCAGTTCGCGGTTCTCCGCCGCCTCGTTGCGCGGGTTCACCGGGCACCACACCGCCCCGGCCCGGCTGATCCCGAACACGCAGCCGAACGCGACCGGGTCGTTGCCGGACAGCACCGCCACCTTGTCGCCGGGCCGGACGTGTCACTGACCCTGACCGTCAGCGTCCGGCTAGCTGTTACCGGTGGGAACGCTGTGACGTGCGGGTCAGTCCTGGCCGCCGGGACGCGCGTCCCGGCGCGGGCACCGTCGGTCATGGCGGCCGCGCGGCATGCTCATCTCACATGCTGGACGGTCCTGGCGACTCAGGATCCCGGCCCCTACGACAAATCGGGCAAAACGGGCGCGATTTTGAGCAACTGCGATCCTAAGTCGTCCGAGACGGTAATGGAGGTGACGGAGGTGATGGAGGGGCGATACGGAACCGGGGCACGGGGGCGGTGCGGCGATCGGCCGGGCGAGGGGGGCCGGGAAAGCGGCGGAGATACGCTAAGCGCCCCGGGCAGGTGTGCTGGCCCGGGGCGCTGGCGGTAAAAGCAGGCTTACACGCTGCTGCGGAGGCGCTGGAGCGCCTCGGCGAGGATGGCCTCACCGTCCGCGTCGCTGCGCCGCTCCTTCACGTAGGCGAGGTGCGTCTTGTACGGCTCGACGCGTGGCGGGGCCGGCGGGTTGGCCTGGTCCTGGCCAGCCGGGAAGCCGCACCGCGGGCACTCCCACTGGTCGGGGATGGCGGCATCGGTCGCGAAGCTGGGCCTGGTCTCATGCCCGTTCGAGCACCAGAATGACACCCACACCCGAGGCGCGGCCTCACCGCGCTCCGCCTCGCCCATCGGGCCGGCGCCTACCCTGCTTCCGCGTATCGCGTTGCCACTGCTCACAGATCACCCCTTGTCGCGGGAAATCGTCGGAACCCTGAAGCCGCCCACTCACACCAACAGATACTCCGGGCCCGCCCGGAGACACATGAGAAGTTAGTGATTAATCAACCAGCCTAGGGCAACGATGCAGACGAACCACAGAACACCGAAGAAAATGGTGATGCGATCTAGATTCCGCTCCACCACGGAGGACGAGCCGAGCGTCGACGAGACGCCGCCGCCGAACAGGTCGGACAGGCCGCCGCCCTTGCCTTTGTGCAGGAGAACGAGCAGGACCATCACGAGGCTCGTGATGATCAGGATGACCGATAGCGCGATCTCCACCGCTTCCTTCTCTCCCTTTTAGCTTACGACGCGACCTTGTGGCTGCCTTAGCGGCCCGCCGCCATCTCACGGTACCGGCAGATGGCCGCGAACTCGCCGACATCCAGGCTGGCGCCGCCCACGAGGGCGCCGTCCACGTCCTGCTGCGCCATGATAGGCGCGACGTTATCCGCTTTCACGGACCCGCCATACAGGATACGCACACTGGCGCCGACTTCGGCGCCATGCGCGGCGGAAATGTGCTCTCTGATCGCGGCGCACATCTCCTGCGCGTCGGCGGGACTGGCGACCTCGCCGGTGCCGATCGCCCACACGGGCTCGTAGGCGATCACCATCGACGCGACCGCCTCGGCCGGCACCTTGGCCAGCGAGCGTTCCACCGAGCCCGTGCAGTGCGTGACATGCCCGGCCGCCCGCCGCGTTTCCAGGTTCTCCCCCACGCACAGGATCGGCGTGATGGACACCGCGAGCGCGGCCTTCACCTTGGCGTTCACCACCGCGTCGTCCTCGTGGTGGTACTGGCGCCGCTCGGAGTGCCCGCACAGTACGTACGAGCAGCCGAGCTTGGCCAGCATGGGCCCGGAGATGTCGCCGGTGTAGGCGCCCTTGGGGTACGGCGACAGATCCTGCGCGCCGTAGCCGATCTTCAGCTTGTCGCCGTCGACCAGCGTCTGCACGCTGCGCAGGTCGGTGAACGGCGGCACCACCACTACCTCGGTGAACTGGAAGTCCTTCGGGGTCAGGGTGAACGCCAGCTTCTGCACCAGCGCGATCGCCTCGAGGTGGTTGCAGTTCATCTTCCAGTTGCCCGCGATCAGCGGCAACTTGCTGTTGTCAGTCATGCTCGCGCGCTCACGCGTCCAGCGCCGTCAGGCCAGGCAGCGTCTTGCCCTCGAGGTACTCCAGGGAGGCGCCGCCGCCCGTCGAGATGTGCCCGAAGGCGCCCTCGGCGAGCCCGAACGACCGCACCGCCGCCGCCGAGTCGCCGCCGCCGACCACGGTCAGCCCGTCCACCTTGGCCAGCGCCTCGGCGACCGCGCGGGTGCCCGCGGCGAACGCCGGGAACTCGAACACGCCCATCGGCCCGTTCCAGAACACGGTCCTGGCGTCGGCCAGCTTCGAGGCGAACAGCGCACGGGAGTCCGGCCCGATGTCCAGTCCCATCCGGTCCGCCGGGATCGCGTCGGCCGGCACCACGTCGGACGCGGCGTCCGCGGCGAACTTCGTCGCGGCCACGATGTCGGTCGGCAGCACGATCTCGACGCCGCGCCGCTCGGCGTCGGCGAGGACCGTCTTGACCGAGTCGATGTGGTCGGCCTCGAGCAGCGAGCCGCCCACCTCGTAGCCCTGCGCGGCCAGGAACGTGAAGACCATCCCGCCGCCGATCAGCAGCCTGTCGGCCAGCCCGAGCAGGTTCCCGATCACGCCGAGCTTGTCCGACACCTTCGACCCGCCGAGCACCACGACGTACGGCCTCGCGGGCGACTCGGTCAGCCGCTTCAGCACGGCCACCTCGGCCACGACCAGGTCGCCGGCCGCGTGCGGCAGCAGCGCGGGCAGGTCGTACACCGACGCCTGCTTGCGGTGCACCACGCCGAACCCGTCGCCCACGTACACGTCGCCGAGCGTTGCCAGCCGGGCAGCCAGCGCGGCCCGTTCCGTATCATCCTTGGAAGTCTCCGCGGGCTCGAAGCGGACGTTCTCGAGCAGCGCCACGTCCCCGTCGGCCAGCCCGGCGACCACCGATTGCGCCGACGGCCCGACCAGGTCGGCCGCGAACGCCACCGGCTTGCCGAGCAGCTCGCCGAGCCGGTCCGCGACCACGCGCAGCGACGGGCCGCCCGCGGCCCGCTCCGCGAAGTCCGCGCCCTTCGGGCGGCCGAGGTGGGCCATGACCACGACCCGGGCGCCCCGGTCCGCGAGCTTGCGGATCACCGGCAGGCTGGCGCGGATCCGCCCGTCGTCGGTGATGGCGCCGCTTCCGGACTTGTCCAGCGGGACGTTCAGGTCCGAGCGCAGCAGCACCCGCCGCCCGATGACGTCGAGGTCGTCGATGGTCCTCATTACCGCAGCCGGGAGGCGACGAGGGCGGTCAGGTCGACGAGCCTGCACGAGTAGCCCCACTCGTTGTCGTACCAGCCGATCACCTTCACCTGGTTGCCGTAGGCCATCGTGATCGACGCGTCGAACGTGCACGAGGCCGGCGAGCCGACGATGTCGGAGGACACGATCGGGTCCTCGGTGTAGTAGAGGATGCCCTTCAGGGCGCCCTCGGCCGCGGCCTTGTACGCGGCGTTGACCTCGTCCTTGGTCGCCTCGCGGCCGAGCTCGACGACCAGGTCGGTGATCGACCCGGTGATCACGGGGACGCGCAGCGAATAGCCGTCCAGCTTGCCCTTGAGCTCGGGGATCACCAGGGAGGTGGCCTTGGCGGCCCCCGTGGAGGTGGGCACGATGTTCTGCGCGGCGGCCCGGGCCCGGCGAAGGTCCTTGTGCGGGCCGTCCTGCAGCATCTGGTCCTGGGTGTAGGCGTGCACCGTGGTCATCAGGCCCTTGACGATGCCGAAGTTCTCCAGCAGCACCTTCGCCATCGGCGCCACGCAGTTGGTGGTGCAGGAGGCGTTGGAGAGGATGTTGTGGTTCGCGGGGTCGTACTTGTCGTCGTTGACCCCCATCACGATCGTGATGTCCTCTTCCTTGGCGGGGGCCGAGATGATCACCTTCTTGGCGCCGCCCTCGAGGTGCGCGGCGGCCTGCCTGCCGTTCGTGAACCGGCCGGTCGACTCGACCACGATGTCGACGCCGAGGTCACTCCAGGGCAGGTGGGCCGGGTCGCGCTCGGCGAGGATCCTTATCGACTTATCGCCAATGTTGATGGTGTCGCCGGAGACAGTCACCGGCTCCTTCAGGTTGCCCATCACGGTGTCGTACTTGAGCAGGTGCGCCATCGTCGCGACGTCACCGAGGTCGTTCGCGGCGACGATCTCGATCCCGCGGTCGCTCCCCGCGGTGTTCACGGCCTTCCAGAAGTTCCGGCCGATACGCCCGAAACCGTTGATTCCCACTCGAATGGTCACAGCACCAATCTCCTCACCGTCGCGGCTCGTCACTAGAGTCCAACGTCCCCGGCCTGCGCGTCACTCCCGGGGAGATTATCGGACACGAAGACATCGGACGCGGACCCCGGGGGTCTCCCGCGGGTCGCGCCCGACCTGGCGGCGCTTCGGCCTGTCCTGGCCCCTGTGCCGGGCAGGCATTCGCATGCCTATGGTCTAGACCATACAAAGATAAGCCCATCCAGATCAACATTCCGAACGGGCCGGCGGCGCTCTCGGCCGCCCGGTGCTTTCGGCGTACGCTGATGACATGTCCGGGCGCACGTCACGACGGCGGGTACTGCGGCTCGCATTGGATCCAGCGGGGCAGGCGGTCGCGCGCGCCGACCAGCGCGCGGACCTGCTCGCCGCGGAGGAGCCGCTCGGGATACGGGTGGACGGGACCGCGCTGACCATGACGATGCGCACTCCCGGCGACGACGTGGAGCTCGCGGCCGGGTTCCTGGTCGGCGAGGCGGTGGTCCGCTCCGCGGACGACATCGCCGAGATCAAGCTCTGCGACGGCGTCTCTTGCGGCCATGCCGATCACGGCGACGGCGAGCTCGGGAACATCGCCGACGTCCGGCTGGCGCCCGGCGTCACCGTGACCGCGGGCGCCCGGCGGAACTTCATGACGACGAGCGCGTGCGGGGTTTGCGGCAAGACGAGCATCGAGGACATCAGCGTGGCGCCGCATGCCCCGCTGGCTTCCGACGGGACCCGCTTCGACCCGGCGGTCCTCGGGGCTCTGCCCGACCGGCTCCGCGAGGCGCAGCGGGTCTTCTCCCGCACCGGCGGCCTGCACGCCGCCGGGCTCTTCACCGCCGCCGGCGAGCTCATCGCGGTCCGCGAAGACGTGGGCCGGCACAACGCGGTCGACAAGATCGTCGGCTGGGCGCTGCTCAACGACAAGCTGCCGCTGGCCGGCTGCGTGCTGCTCGTCAGCGGCCGGGCGTCCTTCGAGCTGGTGCAGAAGGCCGTGCTCGCCGGGATCCCGCTGCTCGCGGCCGTCTCCGCGCCGTCCTCGCTCGCCGCCGACCTGGCCGAGGAGGCGGGGCTGACGCTGGTCGGCTTCCTGCGCGGGCCGTCGATGAACGTCTACACGGGCGCGCACCGGCTTCCGGTATGAGCGGCATGGACGACGCCGGCCCGGGCAGTGGACCCGGCGTGCGCCATTCGGGCGCCGGCCTGCTGCTCCCCGGCCCGCAGCTCGCGCGGGAGCTGTGGATGGACGCGTGCGCGCGGGCCGGCTGGCGGGCCAGGCCCGAGGCGGAGCACGTGCCGGCCGCGGACGGCCTCGGCCGGGTGACCGCCGAGCCGGTGCGCGCGCGGTGGGCGTCGCCGCGCGCCGACTGCGCCGCGATGGACGGGATCGCGATCGCCGCGGCCGCGGTCCTGCCCCCCGGCGACGGCCCGGTCCGGCTGCCGGACGGGGCGTTCGAGTGGATCGACACCGGTGACCCGCTGCCGGCGGGCGCGGACACCGTGGTGGAGCGCGAGCGGGTCCGCCCGCGGCCGGACGGCGGGGTCGAGATCACCGGGGGCCCGGTGATGCCCGGGCGCAACGTCCGCGCGGCGGGCGAAGACTTCCCGGCCGGCCAGCTCCTGGTCCCGGCGGGACGCCGGCTGCGCCCCGCCGACCTGGCCGCCGCCGCGGCGGCGGGGCACGCGGTGCTCACGGTGGCGCGGCGGCCGGCGGTGGC
>Ga0187812_1000692_pt1 | contig 11850 bp, 9 predicted proteins | sample NC_S_2_FD_130582 | JGI IMG/M metagenome (GOLD analysis project Ga0187812, IMG submission 130582) | Wetland sediment microbial communities from Neuse River Estuary, North Carolina, USA - ASW-S_2 | ecosystem: Environmental > Aquatic > Freshwater > Wetlands > Sediment | place: USA: North Carolina... | reverse complement strand
TGCGGCAAGTGCGTGCCGTGCCGGGTCGGCTCGACGAAGGCGCACGTCATCCTCGACGGGCTGCTCTCCGCGGGCGGCGGCCCTGGCGACGTGAACGGCGATGTTCGCGACCTCGCCGAGGTGATGCGCCGCACCTCGATCTGCGGGCTCGGCCAGGTCGCGCTCGGGCCGGTCATGAGCGTCCTGCGACTCGCCGAGGACCATGGCTGACGCCGCCGGGCGCGAGTTCTTCACCACGCGGACGGTGTCCGAGGCACTGGCGGGCTTCCGGCCAGGGCGCCGCACCGGCACCGAGACCGTCCCGCTGCGCGGCGCGCTGCGCCGGGTGCCCAGCGAGCCCGTCACCGCCCCGCACCCGCTGCCCGGGTTCGCCCGCTCCACCGTGGACGGCTACGCCGTCCGCGCCGCCGACACCTACGGCGTGTCCGAGGGCCTGCCTGGCTACCTCACCGTCACCGGCGCCGTCCGCATGGGCGCCGAGCCGGAAACGGCGGTCACCCAGGGCACCGCGGTCGCCATGCCGACCGGCGGCGCGATACCTCCCGGCGCGGACGCGGTCGTGATGGTGGAGTACACCGCGGAGGTGATGCCCGGCACGATCGAGGTGGTCCGCCCGGTCGCGCCCGCCGACGGCGTGGTGCGCGCCGATGAGGACGCCAGGCCCGGTGACGAGATCATCCCGGGCGGGCGGCCGCTGCGCCCGCAGGACCTCGGCATGCTCGCCGCGGCGGGCGTGACGTCCGTGACCGTGCACAAGAAGCCGGTGGTGACGATCTTCTCCACCGGCGACGAGGTGGTCGCGCCGGACACGGCGGAGCTGAAACCCGGCCAGGTGCGCGACGCGACGGCGTCCGCGCTCGCCGCCCTGGTCGCGGACGCGGGCGGCGAGCCGGTCTTCGCCGGGATCATTCCCGACGACCCGGGCGCGCTCGAGGAAGCCCTCCGTGACGCGCTGCCGGCCAGCGACCTGCTGCTGATCTCCGCCGGGTCGTCGGTCGGCATCAGGGACGAGACCGCCAGCGCCGTCCGCCGCCTCGGCGAGCCCAGCATCTGGTGCCACGGGCTGGCCATCAAGCCGGGCAAGCCCACCTTGCTGGCCGAGTGCGGCGGCGTGCCCGTCATCGGGCTGCCGGGCAACCCGCGCTCGGCCCTCGTCGTGTTCCGGCTGATCGGGATGCCGGTCGTCCGCCTCGTCGGCGGCTGGACCGTGCCGCCGCCCGAGCCCTCGGTCCGGGCCAGGCTGTCGCGCGATCTCGCCTCCGCGACCGGGCGCCTCGACGTCGTGCAGGTGACGGTGCGCGACGGCGTCGCGACCCCTGTGTTCGGGCACTCGGCGCTCTTGTCGGTCCTGACGGCGGCGGACGGCTACATCGTGATTCCCGAAGAAGCGACCGGGCTCGACGCGAGTAGCGTGGTCGACGTGACCCTGTATGCCTGACAGGCCGGCGAACAGCCCGTTCATCCGCGACGTGCCCGCCGCCCAGGCGCTGGACGCGTGGCGTGCCGCCCGCGAGGCCGCGGGCTGCCCGGACCGGCTGCCCGCCGTCACGGTGCCGGTCACCGAGGCCGCCGGGCTCGTCACCGCCGCGCCCGTGTGGGCCGTCCGGTCCTCCCCGCCGTTCGACGCCGCGGGCATGGACGGCATCGCGGTCCGGTCCGCCGACACGCTCGGCGCGAGCGAGACCACGCCGGCCTGGCTGTCGCAGGACGCCTACGACGTGGTGGACACCGGCGACCCGATGCCCGACGGCCGCGACGCGGTAGTCATGCGCGAGCACGTCCACTACGACGACGCCGGCCGCGCCGAACTGCGCGCCGCCGTTCCCCCGTACCAGCACGTCCGGTCGATCGGCGAGGACGTGAGCGCCGGCGAGCTGCTGCTCCCGGAGGGACACCGGCTGCGCGCCGCCGACCTGGCGGCGGCGGCGGCCGCGGGGGCAACGCACCTGTCCGTTCGGAAGAAAGGTCTTGTCCTCATCCTCCCGACCGGGGATGAGGTGCGGCCGATCGGCACCGAGACCGGGCCGGGGGAAATCCTCGATACCAACTCCCTCATGCTCGCCGAGCAGGCGCGCGAGGCCGGGTGCGAGGCGCGGTGCCTGCCGATCGAGCCGGACGACCCGGAGCGGATCGCCGCCGTGGTGCGGGACGCCGCCGCCGAATGCGACCTGCTGATCGTGATCGCCGGGTCGAGCGCGGGGCGGGACGACTACACGGCGGCGGTGGTCGCGTCCGCCGGGACCCTGGCCGTGCACGGGGTCGCGGTGCGGCCGGGACACCCGGTGGTGCTGGGCGTCGTGGGGCGGACGCCGGTGCTCGGCGCGCCCGGCTACCCGGTGTCCGCGGCGCTCACCTTCGACATCTTCGCGGCGCCGCTGCTGGCGGAGCTGTCCGGCGCGCCGCCGCGGCAGCGGCCGCGTACTCCGGCGAGGCTGGCCCGCAAGCTCGCCTCGCCGCTCGGCATGGACGACTGGGTACGGGTCCGGCTCGGCTCCGTCGGCGGGTCCCTGGTGGCGACGCCGCTGCCGCGCGGCGCCGGGGTGCTGACGTCCCTGGTCCGCGCCGACGGGCTGCTCGTCGTGCCCGTCGGCGTGGAAGGGCACCACGCCGGGTCGTCCGTGCCGGTCGACCTGTTGCGCGGGCTCGACGAGATCGCGCGCACCATCGTCGCGATCGGGTCGCATGACATGGTGCTCGACCTGGCGTCCTCGTTCCTGCGCGCCGACGACCCGATGGTGACGCTCGCGTCGTCCAACGTCGGGTCGCTCGGCGGGCTCGTCGCGCTGCGCGACGGCCTGTGCCACATCGCCGGCTCACACCTGCTCGACCCGGCTTCCGGGCAGTACACGCTGCCGTACGTGGACCGGGTTTTCGGGGCGGCGGCTGGCGATGTGGCGGTGGTGCGGCTGGTGGAGCGGTCGCAGGGGCTCATCGTGGCCGCCGGCAATCCCCAGGGCATCTCCGGGCTGCCTGATGTATGCCGTCCCGGCGTCCGGTACGTGAACCGGCAGCGCGGCGCGGGGACGCGGGTGCTGCTCGACGTCATGCTCGCGCAGCGGGGCCTCGCGGCTTCCTCGATCGAGGGGTACGCGCGGGAGGAGCCGACGCACCTGGCGGTCGCGGCGGCGATCGCGTCCGGACGGGCCGACGCGGGGATGGGGATCATGGCTGCCGCGCACGCGTTCGGGCTCGGCTTCGTGCCGCTGGCCACCGAACCGTATGACCTCGTCGTCGCTCCGGCCGCGCTGGAGTCTCCGCAGCTCGCGCCCTTGTGGGCGCTGCTGCGGTCGGATCGCTTCAAGGCCGCGGTGGAAGAACTCGGCGGCTACTCCGCCAAGGACATGGGCCGCCGGGTACGCTGACGCCGGGTAAGCCCCAAGAAGATCACGGTGCCGAGCAGGACGGTGAACAGGCCCAGGCCGGCCAGCAGTTCCAGGTTCCCGGCCAGGAGCTGCAGGCCGTGCCAGTGGTATTCGGCGTAGCCGGGGTTGTCACCGTGCGCGAAGGACGTGGCCGGGGCGTAGTTGATCAGCCCGCCCTGCAGCAGCCCGGCCGTCCGGGACCAGAAGTCCGGCCACGCGCCGAACAGCGCGAGCACCACCGCCGCGAGCAGATACCACGCCGTTCGCACGATGCCTGTCCGCGCGCGGACGCCGGCGTCGATGATCACCGCGAGCCCGGGCGCAATCCACACCCAGTGATGGTCCCAGCTGATCGGCGACACGAGCAGCCCGGTCAGCGCGGCGGCCATCAGCCCGGCGAACCGGTAGCCGCGCCGGTCGAGCAGCACCGCGGCGGCCAGGCCGGCCACCGCGACGACGATCGCGACGGCGATCCACGGCGCGTAGGCGCCGTTCACCGAGCCGATGAGCCTGGTCATGATGCCGCGCAGCGACTGGTTCTGCTGGGAGCCGACGAAGCCGGTGCGGCCCGCCTGCCAGAAGTCGCCGTCCAGCCACCAGGTCACTGACGGGTGCGGCAGCGCGGCGAAGCCGATGGTGATCGTCACGGCGAACGCCCCGATCGCCACCGCCGCCTGCCTGAACCGCTTCGTGACCACCAGGTAGGCGATGTACACCAGCGGGATCAGGTCGATGCCGGCCGCGATGCCGGTCGCGGCGCCCTTCCACGGCCGCTTGTCCGGCTGGCACAGGTCCCAGATGATGAGGCCCATGAGCGCGAGCTCGACCTGCCCGAGGAACAGCCCGCGCTGCACAGGCTCGGTCCAGAACACCAGGCCGGACACCAGCAGGGTGGCGCCGAGCCGCGCCGTTCCCTGCCAGCCGAGCTCGCGGAACGCGATCCAGACCGCGGCCACGAGCGCGACCGTGGACACGATGGCGACGCCGGCCATCAGCGCCGTGAACGGGATCGCGAGCCCCGCGGCGAACACCAGGGCCGCGAACGGGGTGTAGGTGAACTGGATGCCCGGGTGGCCCTGGTAGATCCAGGAGTAGAGGTCAGCCGGGTGGTGCAGGGCCTCGCGCGCGCCGCCCAGGTAGACCTCCAGGTCGAAGCCCTTGAGCGTGACGGCCATCGGGTGGGCGGCCAGCGCCGCGAGGTAGGCGGCGGCCGCCACCGCGGCCACCGCGGCGCCGGCGATCAGCAGCGCGCGGCCGGCGGCCTGGTCCCGCTCGCTGGCCGGGCGCCTGCTGAGCAGGCCCGGCTGTGTTCTCACGGACGCAGCATACTGTTGACAGCAGAGCGGACGGAGGCGACGGTGGCGGACTACCTGGAGATCGAGCAGAAATTCGATGTCGACGACGACTTCGCGCGTCCCGGTTTCGGCGCGCTGAGCGGCGTGACGGCGGACCCCCCGGTCACCTACCACCTGGCCGCGACCTACTTCGACACGCCGGGGACACGGCTGGCGGCGAGCAAGATCACGCTCCGCAGGCGCACCGGGGGCACGGACGAGGGCTGGCACCTGAAGCTGCCCGAGGGAGCCGATCGCCGGGAGGTGCGCGAGCCCCTCGGCGACTCCCGCGACGTGGTGCCCGCGCGCCTCGCGTCGCGGGTGGCCGAGGTCACCAACGCCCTGCCGCTCGCGCCGATCGCCACCCTTGATACGGAACGTACCGTTGTTACCCTGCGCGCCGGCGACGGGCACGTGGTGGCGGAGATCGCCGACGACGTGGTGACCGCGCGGCGGCTCGGGGAGGCGCCGGGAGGGGCCGCGAGCCAGCCGCTGCGCTGGCGGGAGGTCGAGGTCGAGGTGCCGGAACCCGCCCCGGACCTGCAGCGGGCGGCGGCGGACCTGCTGCTCGAGGCCGGAGCGCGCCCGGCGGGCCACGGCTCCAAGCTCGCCCGCCTGCTCGGCATCTGAGTCGCGCCGGTGCGCAAGCTCAGAGGAAATCCATACGTTATCCACACAAGATCGTGTCCCTGGCCTTGGCATCCTGAGAGGAAGACCTCGCGGCCCGGCTATTGAGTGAGAGACGACAGATGCCTGACTACCCACGCGGCAGCACGACCATGAACGGCAGCGCGCAGCCTGGCGGCGGCCTGGCGGCGGGCGGGGCGCCGGGGGCGGCCGGGACGGCCGCTCCGCTGAGCCGCGGCGCGGGCACCCAGCACGCCGACGGCACGCCGGTGCGGGTCCTGGTGGTAGACGATGAGCCGAGCCTGGCGGAACTGCTCTCCAGCGTGCTGCGCTACGAGGGCTGGAGCGTGCGCACCGCGGGCGACGGCGCGGAGGCGGTCAGGGCCGGGCGCGAGTTCCGGCCGGACGCGGTCGTGCTCGACATCATGCTGCCCGACTTCGACGGCATCGAGGTCATGCGCCGGCTCCGCGCCGAGCTGCCCGACATCTGCGTGCTGTTCCTGACCGCGCGGGACGCGGTGGAAGACCGGGTGGCGGGGCTGACCGCCGGCGGGGACGACTACGTGACGAAGCCGTTCAGCCTCGAAGAGGTCCTCGCCCGGCTGCGCGGGCTGCTCCGCCGGGCCAACCTGGCCAGGGCGACCAGCGAGGGCTCGCTCACGGTCGGGGACCTGAGCATGGACGAGGACGCCCGCGAGGTGCGCCGCGGCGGCGAGCTCGTCGACCTGACCGCGACCGAGTTCGAGCTGCTCCGCTTCCTCATGCGCAACCCGCGGCGGGTGCTGTCGAAGGCGCAGATCCTCGACCGGGTGTGGAACTACGACTTCGGCGGCCAGGCCCATGTGGTCGAGCTGTACATCAGCTACCTGCGCAAGAAGATCGACGCCGGCCGTGAGCCGCTCATCCACACCGTCCGCGGCGTCGGGTATGTGCTGAAGCCGGCTGGCTGATGAAAGGGATCGCCCGGGCGGTCCCCCGCACGCTGAGCGGCAGGCTCATCGCGGGCCTGGTCGCGCTGCTCGCCGCCGCCGCCGCGCTGGTCGGCGCGGTGACGTACTTCGCGGTCCAGCGGGCGCTGACCAGTCAGCTCGGCGACCAGCTCCAGGCCGCGACCAGCGTCGCGAACACCTGCCTGGACTCCTGGTTCAATCCCAGCAGCCACGGCGATGGCGACCACGACAGTGACGACCACGCGGGGCCCGGGCCTGGCGCGACAGGCAGCCCGATCAGCTCGATGAACTGCGACGGACTCGGCCAGGGGACGTTCGTCGCGTACATGCGGCACGGCCAGTGGGGCGCCATGCTCGTGCCCCATCAGATCACGCTGACGGCCGCGGACAAGACAACGCTGGGCACCATCACGCCGTGCCCGCAGCCCCAGCAAGGCGGCCCCGCGCTGCCGACGCCGGTCACCCGGCACCTCACCTCGCTCGGCGGGGACTACGAGCTCACCGTCGTCCAGGATCCCAACGGGACCTATGTCACCGGCCTGTCGCTGAGCGGCACGCATGACCTGCTGAAGGACGTCGCGCTGGCCGAGGCCGGGGTCTTCGGCGCCGTGATGGTGCTCACCGGAGTGCTCGGCACCCTGTGGGTCCGCCTGTCGCTGCGCCCGCTGCGCCGGGTGGCCGCCACCGCGTCGCACGTCGCCGAGCTGCCGCTGGAGTCCGGCGAGGTCGCGCTGCCCCGGGGCGTCAGGTACACCGACCCGGCCACCGAGACCGGCCAGCTCGGGCTGGCCTTCAACCGTATGCTCGGGCACGTCGAGACGGCGCTGCGGCGGCGGGCGGCGAGCGAGGCGCGGCTGCGCCGGTTCGCCGCCGACGCCAGCCACGAGCTGCGGACCCCGCTCGCCGCCATCCGCGGCTACGCCGAACTCGGCCTGCTCCATCCCGGCGAGTCGCCGGAGACGGTCACCCACGCGCTCAGCCGGGTGCTGTCGGAGTCCACCAGGATGAGCGTGCTCGTCGACGACCTGCTGCTGCTCGCCCGGCTCGACGCGGGCCGCCCGCTGAACCGCGAGCCGGTGGACATGACGCGGCTGGCGATCGACGCGACGAGCGATGCCCGGGTCGCGCGTCCCAGTCACCGCTGGATGCTCGAGTTGCCCGACGACCCGGTGCTGGTCCGCGGCGACGAGCACCGGCTGCACCAGGTGCTCACCAACCTGCTCAGCAACGCCGGACGGCACACCCCTGACGGCACCACGGTCACCGTCGCGGTCAGCGGCCAGCTGCCCCCCGGCGAGCCCGGCGCCGGTCCGGAATCGGTACGGCACGGCGACGTCCCGGCCGAGCCGCGGATGGTGCTGACCGTGACCGACGACGGGCCCGGCATCCCGGCCGGCCTGCTGCCCGACCTGTTCGAGCGGTTCACGCGCGCGGACACCGCCCGCTCGCGCACCGCGGACGGGACGTCAACCGGCCTCGGGCTGGCCATCGTGGACGCCGTGATCGCCGCCCACCGCGGCGCCGTCCTGGTGACCAGCCGGCCGGGGATGACCCGCTTCACGATCGTGCTGCCCCAGCTCACCGAGCCCGCCCTGGAGGAGGCGGAGCGGCGCCCGCACCCCGCCCGCAGGGTCCTGCACCGGTCCGCCCCGGAGAACTGAACCGCCCCGCCCACCAGCCAGGTCTGCTCGGCCTGCGGCGCCTTGGACGGCCCGAAACCCCTGGACGTCCGGGAATGGACCTGCAGCACGTGCGGGACCGTCCATGACCGGGATGTCAACGCCGCGAGAAACATAGCCGCCCTGGGACGCAGGGAGGCTCCAAACGCCCGCGGAGGCGATGTAAGACCGGTGCTTGCGCTGGCAGTTGCCGGTGAAGCGGGAAGCCGCAGAGGTGCCGCGTGAAGCGGCACGGGCTGAATCTCCGGCCTTCAGGCTGGGGAGCGCGTCAATCCGGAGAGCTGACCGCGGCGCTCGTCTCGGCGCTCGCCCCGGCCACCGCCGCGGCGGGGACCTCGCCGGGACCGGCCGCCATTCCCTGCAGCGGGCCGCGGCGCATCAGCGCGCCGCACACGACCGCGCCGCCGAGGAAGATCGCCGCGCACCACCAGAAGACCGTGGTGTAGCCGTGCACCAGGCCGGCCGCCTGAACGGCGTGCACCGTCGCCGGGGTCGGGCGGGCGTGCAGGCCCGCCAGGTGGCTGGTGATGTACGCCGTCGTCGCGCTCGCCGCGATCGTGTTCAGCAGCGAGGTGCCGATCGACCCGCCGAGCTGCTGGCCGGTGTTCACCGACGCCGACGCCACGCCGGCGTCGCGCGGGGACACCCCGTACGTGCCGGTGTTCATCGCGGTCGAGAACATGAAGCCCATGCCGACGCCGGTGACAAGCAGCGGGCCGAGGATGCCGCCCACGTAGTCGCCGCGTACCCCGATCCGGGTCAGCCAGACCTGCGCGCCGGCGAGCAGCACCATGGCGACGATGACGATCGGCTTGGGGCCGATCCTCGGCAGCAGCACGATGTTGGACACGTTGGCGGCCACGGCGACGCAGCCGACCATCGGCAGGAAGGCCACTCCGCTGATGACCGGCGAGTACCCAAGGCTCTCCTGCATGTAGTAGGTGAGGAACAGGAAGATGCCGAACATGCCGGCCCCGACGATGAGGATGGCCAGGTAGGCCGCGCCGCGGTTGCGGTCGAGCACCACCCGGGGCGGCAGCAGGGGGTGGCTGGCGCGTCCCTGCCACAGGGCGAACAGGACGAGCAGCACCGCGCCCGCGGCCAGGAACCCGTAGGTGGACGGTGCGCTCCAGCCGTGCAGCGCGGCGTTCGAGAACCCGTAGACCAGGCTGAACACGCCGCCGGACACCAACAGCACACCGGGGATGTCCAGCTTGGCCCCCGGCGTCTTCTGCTGCCGATGAAGCAGGAGCGCTCCGCCCGCGATCGCGACCCCGGCGAAGAGGAGGTTGATGTACAGGCACCAGCGCCACGACAGGTACGACGTCAGCGCGCCGCCGAGCAGCAGCCCGACCGCGGCGCCGGCGCCGGCGATGGCGCCGTAGACGCCGAAGGCCTTGCCCCGTTCCTTCGGGTCGCTGAACGTCGTGGTCAGCAGCGACAGCGCGGCCGGCGCGAGCATCGCGGCGAACACGCCCTGGCAGGCGCGGGCGGTGACCAGCATCTCAAAGTTGACGGAGGCGCCGCCGACCGCGGAGGCCGCGGCGAAGCCGGTCAGCCCGGTGAGGAAGATGACCTTGCGCCCGATCAGGTCGGCGACACGGCCGAAGAACAGCAGCAGGCTGCCGAACGTCAGCGCGTACGCCGTCACGATCCACTGTCTGTCCACGTTGCTGAAATGCAGCGCGTTCTGCGCCGACGGCAGCGCGAGGTTCATCACTGTCAGGTCGAGCACGATCATGAGCTGGGCGACGGCGATAACGACGAGGACCAGCCAGCGCCGCGGGTCGGGTTCCGCCTGCGCGCCGGTCCAGGCCAACTGCCCCGCGCCTTGCGCGGGGAGGCTCGCTTCGGACATGTCGACCGCCTATCTGGAGGACGTAACTCCGCTTACACAGCCCAGCATAACACGAAGCGGAGACATCACCTCCGCTGCGGGTAGTCTATAGGCATGACATCGTGCGGCGAGGAGCAGCCTGGCGGGTGCAAGGGCGAACGGCCGCTGCGCCGTGACGCCGAGCGCAACCGGCGGCGCATCCTGCAAGCCGCCGCCGAGGTGTTCACCCAGCGCGGCCTCGACGCCACCCTGGACGACGTCGCCCGCGCGGCCGGAGTCGGCGTGGGCACGGTGTACCGCCGCTTCCCCGACAAAGAGGCGCTGGTCGCCGACCTGTTCGCGGACCGCATCGACACGATGGTCGAGGTCGCCGAGGAGGCGTGCGCGGCGCCCGACGCGTGGCAGGGGCTGATCTCCTTCCTCGAGTACGCGGCGCGGACCATGGCCGCGGACGTGGGCTTCCGGCAGCTGATGATGTTCGCCACCTACGGCAGGGACCGGGTCGCCTACGCCCGCGAGCAGATGCGCCCCGTGGTGACCAAGCTCGTGGAGCGGGCCCAGGCGGCGGGCGAACTGCGCGAGGACTTCAGCGCGACCGACGTGCCGATGATCGCCTTCATGCTGTCGGCGGCCGCCGAGTACGCCGGCCCCGTGCAGCCGGACCTGTGGCGGCGCTACCTCGCGCTGATCATCGACGGCCTGCGACCCTCCCGGGACGGCGCGACGCGACTGCCCGCGCCGGCGCTGACCCCGCAGGAGATGGAACAAGCCATGCGCGCCCACGGCCAGCGCGCGGCCCGCCGCTGACCATGCCGTAATCCGGCGAATAGGACGTTTTGTGCAGCCCGATGCGGCTAATGCACGTGCATACGCACTTTCTTTATACGCGTGCATGACATCTGTGCATTTGCATATGATGGCTGAATTGATTGCAATCGATCGCAGCCCGCGCAGCCAGCCTGACCTGCGACTTGATGCCAGGGAGCGACACGCGCGAGCCGACGCGTGCCAAATGATGACCGCGCCGTTATATGCTTGCGTACGCGCCGCCCAGTGCAGCGTGGCAGATTCGCGAATATCGCGCATATCGCGCCTAGCGCGGTGACAAATCTGCTAAATGGCCGTAAGATAAGCCTTGTCAGGCGCCGGTAGAGTGACCCTCGCCATCCGGCTCCCCCACCCGCTTGGGAGTTCTGTTCCATGATTTCCGGCAACGGCGTGCCGGCCGCAAGCGATCGCGACGAAGGTGCCCGAGTGCGAGACGACCGTCAGCTTCGAGACATCCAGGACCTCATCGCCAAGCTCGAGAGCGTCAACAAGCAACTCTCGCTCCCCGTACAGGCGATGCAGGCCCCGCGACCCCGGACGCCGGTACCCGACGCCTCCGCCCCGGAAGGACCGGGCACCCCGGACACGGACTGAACCCGCGAACAAGCCCGGCGGCTGGCCGGCGCCCGGGGCCGCACCGGGCGCCGGCCAGCTGCCCGATCCGGCCAGCTAATCCCTCGCCATGTCGCTGAGCAGGCGCGCCGACGCCGCCGGGGTGAGCGCCGCCGCACGCAGCTGGGTGAAGGCCCGGATATAGCGGGCCACGTCCGCCGGATCCGCCAGGCTGACCCCGCCCGACAGCCCGGCCCCGGCCAGATGGACGACGCCGAGCCCCGGCGCATCCGCGAATCGCAGGATCGCCATCGACCCGCACCCGGCGGCGTACGCGCCCGCGGCGAACGGCAGCACCTGGAGCGACAGGCTGGCGCCGCTATGGCCGGAACCCGCCAAGGCGAGGCCGGCGAGCCGGGCGAGCTGCGGGCGCATCACCGCGGCCCCGCCGACCACCTGGTGCAGCGCGGCCTCGGCGAGCACGAATTCCAGCCGCGGGCTGCGCTCCGCCAGCACCATCCGCTGCCTGATCAGCTTCACCTCAACGGCGTGTGCCTGCTGCTCGTCGCCGGCGCAGGCCGGGTCGGCGGCGGCCACCGCCCGCGCGTACGCTCCCGTCTGGAGCAGATCCGGGATCTGGTGGGAGTCGTAGGCCAGGATCTCGGTCGCGGCCGCCTCCAT
>Ga0187812_1000691_pt1 | contig 11885 bp, 12 predicted proteins | sample NC_S_2_FD_130582 | JGI IMG/M metagenome (GOLD analysis project Ga0187812, IMG submission 130582) | Wetland sediment microbial communities from Neuse River Estuary, North Carolina, USA - ASW-S_2 | ecosystem: Environmental > Aquatic > Freshwater > Wetlands > Sediment | place: USA: North Carolina... | reverse complement strand
CTGGAAATCCCAGGTTCCGCCGCAGCTGATGCACCTGACCCTTGACTTCTCTGGCACAATCATGACCTTGGCATGTTGAAGTGGTGTCCCCCTCGTAAGGTCTGCGAAGAGTTGCCGCAGGAGCTTGGGGTCGAACTGAGCTAACTCGCCAACCCCAATCTTGAAGCGCGTCACTTTTCCTCCCTGTCTGGCCGAAGCGTCGTTGACCGAATCTAATATTCCCTGAATCAGCGCGAGCTCGTGCAATTACGAGTTCCATCCCTGTTCTGGCAAACCCTTAAACAATAACTAATTGCGGCCGCCGACACTTATGTCATCGTCGGAAGATGATGACCGAGTAAAATACGTACGGTATGAAAAAGATAAGGGATATCTTGAACTAAACAAAACATTTCCTGAAGAAAAATACCTCTGGAACGAAGACTTCGCACCAACTCCTGTCAAGATGAGAAAGTGGGGCTCTTGGACATTCTTCGGCATCTGGTTCGGCATGGCTATCGAAGTCGAGTCCTGGGCTCTGGTATCAGTCGGCTACTCCTTCGGACTGAATTGGTTCTACTCACTGATGGCAGTGGTACTTGGAAACGTCATAGTTCTGGTCCCCATGATCATTCAGAGTCACGGAGGCGCCAGGTATGGCGTCCCCGAAACACCCCTAACCAGGAGCAGATGGGGAATCTACGGCAACTGGATTCCCTCTCTCATCAGAGGAATAATCGGTGCAGGCTGGTGGGGAATCGACACGTGGATCATCGCAGAGTGTGTAGGAGCCATTTACCTTATCAGCTCCAACCAGCTCACAACCCTCTACACTGCGGCCAGCACAGCGGCTTCGCCCTGGACCATAGCCAGCGTCGTCCCCACTCTGTTCTGGGCGACGTTTCTCTTCACAATCGCAATCAGGCTCATAATACTGTACTACTCTCCCCCGAAGACGGGCCAAAGGACCCTCCAGATAATCTCCTGGACTGTCCCGTTCATCGGGTTCGTAGGATTCGGCATACTCTTCTTCAGCATGATGAGCATCACCAATTGGCAGTGGACCGCCATCGTCAACATCCCCACGACCGTGACGGGTTCGGCGTTCTGGTACGCCTTCATCGGACTCATCAACGCCAATGTGGCCTTCTGGGCCACCATGGCTATCAGCATGCCGGACTTCACAAGGTACGCGAAGTCCCAGTTCTCCCAGACAATCGGGCAGCTACCCCTCCCCCTGCTGATGGGTGGAATCGGCGCGCTTGCCCTGGTGACCACTGGGGCCTCTCTAGTTCACTTTGGGGTTCCCATCTGGGACCCTGTGTTGCTTTCAGCCCTCGTCATCTCGAGTCAACCGCTCGCCTACCTGACGATCATCCTGTTGCTGCTTGGAGTGATTGTGGTCAACATCTTCGCTGACACAATCGGCCCAGGCTACGACTTTTCGAACATCTACCCGAAGAAGATCAGCTGGTTCATGGGGGTCGTCATAGTCGTCATCATTGCCGCCATCCTTCAGGCATGGAGCTATTACGCCAGCGCGCAGACCTACGTCGAGAACTGGCTGCTGACCTACGGCGCCATACTCGGAGGGGTGGAAGGTATCATCACCTTCGACTACGCCATCATAAGGCGTTTCAAATTCGAAATCTACGACCTCTTCTATCATAAGGGTCGCTTCAGATACTTCCACGGAATCAACCCCGCGGCGGTCATAGCCTTCGCCATATCCATGATACTCGTCTTCCCGCCGAGCACCTATCTGCCTGCCAACTGGTTGCCATCCAGCCTGCCAACGGGCAACGGATACTCCCTCCTGTTTCCATACCAGGACTGGGTCTTCCAGAACGCCTGGATTTCCGCAATACTAATTGCAGGATTCATCTACCTATTGTTGATGGCCTCCTGGGTGATCCCGAAGTACCAACCAGACCTCAAAGGCAACCTTCTGAAGGGATACATCGCTGACGACACGGAAACCATCTTTGGAACCATCAGGTCCGGTAGCTCGCAGGATGCGACGACACCATCCACAAACAGTACGCCAGGGGTCAACGCAAGCAGTGTACCAGACAAGAAAGAGACACAGCAGCCCCGCTCCACGTAGTCGTGGATCTCATAGGAGCAAGTGACACGAATGGCTGAAAGTTTCGACATTGTCATTCGCGACGCGCGGGTGCTCGGTAAACCAGCAACAAAGACCTTCGACCTAGCCGTGGGAAGAGGCAAAATCAGTAGTCTGTCGCCCCACATCGCAGGCAAAGGAGAGGAGGAAATCGATGCCCATGGAAGGCTTGTCCTTCCAGGGTACTACAACATGCACTTCCACCTTGACTCTGTCCTCAAGATCGGGGACCCCAGGTACAACACGAGTGGGACGCTCTGGGAGGGCATCCAGATCTGGGCCGAGGTCAAGAATAGACTCAGCGAGGCAGAGATCCTCTCCAGGGTCGAACGGGCGGTCAAATGGATGGCCGCGTACGGCACTCTGTGGCTCAGAACCCACGCCGACACCACCACTGCGAACCTCAACACAGTCAAGGCCCTGGTCAAAGGCCGGAAGGAGTTCCAGGATCTCGTCAACATCCAAGTCACATCGTTCCCCCAGGACGGCATCAGAACAGACCCGGGCAACCTGGAGCGCCTCGAGAAATCGCTAGAACTGGGCGCAGACAACGTGGGGATGATTCCTCACAACGAATGGACAAGAGAGGACGGGGTGAAATCAATCGAGGACGCCTTCGGACTGGCCAGGAAATACGACAAAGACATTGACGGGCACATCGACGAGACGGACGACCCATCATCCCGCTTCCTGGAGGTGGTTGCTGCGAACACCATCCGGAACGGGTGGACCGGGAGGGTCGCCGCGGGGCACGTGACCGCCAGCCACAGCTGGGATCCCGCGTACAGGTATAGGATCTCCAACCTCATCGCCCGGGCGGGCATCACCATAGTCGCAAATCCGCTGATCAACATGCACCTGCAGGGGAGGCTAGACGGCTACCCCAAGAGACGGGGGATGGCCCCAATCAAGTTCTTCCTCTCGTCAGGAGTCAACGTGAGCCTCGGCCATGACTGCATCATGGACCCCTGGTACCCGCTGGGAGTGGGGGACATGCTGCAGGTCCTGTTCATGGCTGTCCACGCGGACCAGATGATGGGACAACAAGAACTCACTGACTCGATCAACCTGATAACCTACAATGCGTCGAAAGCCTGGAGGAACACCGCCGACTACGGCCTAGAAGAGGGCAAGAAGGCGAACTTCGTCCTGGCAAATGCATACACTGTTACTGACGCAATCCGGACACTCGGCCCTCCACTCTATGTCGTCAAAGACGGGAGGCTGATCGCGAAGAACCTCTCCAGGATGTCAAGTGAGATTCTCCACAACAACAAGTGGGAGAAGCTCGAATTCATCAAGAAAGACTGAGAGTCCCTTATCCCCCCTCATTTTTCTTCTGCCCCCAGGTTCGGTTCTAGAGCTGGAACGCCCAGTGAGGGGGCGGTGAGTCTAATTACCAGTGCGAACCCCTCCTGGTTGAGACAGTGACGGCAGCAGACCACGGGGCCGACCTTCGTGCGGCCTTCACGAGAGGCTTCAATGCCGGATTCGTCACCCTAGTCCTGTGGTTCATCGTCAGGCTGGGTGGCCTGGCTCCATTCCCGCCAGAGTCGGCCCTCGTCTACTTCTTCTCCGTGATTCCCGAGTCGATACAGGAGCCTGCCGTTCAGAACCTTGGGGAAATGGCCGGTCTCCTTGGCTTGGTCGTCGCGGTTCTGTTGGCCGCCGCGGTTTACGGGGTTCTGGGGATCGTGTGCGAGCGATACTACCTGGCAAGGGCCGGAGCCATCAATTCACTCTCCAGCCTTGAGAACACCCTCGTCTTCGCGCTGGTGCCGTGGCTCTTCTTTGGAGTGATAGTGCTCCCCCTCACCGGGGCTTCGTTCTTTGGGATTGGTTCCGACTTCGCCTCCCCCGGCATCGTCTGGGCCTTCCCCGTGACCACTCTGATGTTCCAGCTGCTCTGGGGTGCCCTGCTCTGGGGGAGGACGCCAAGGCCCTTTGATACAGCGGAGGCAGCGGCAACAGCCGGCAGCGCCGAACCTAGCGGGCCTCGGGACCCCCTAAGGAGGACCTTCATCGAACGAGCACTGATCCTAGGCGGCTCCGCAGTCCTGGTCCTGGCAAGCCTGGGTTCGGCTCTGGGGACGTTCGCGTCGGAGGGAGGATTATTGGCCGAAGGGAGCCCCGCGTTTCTTCCGGGCACGTCCATCAACACCCAGGATGAGCCTGCCATATTTTTGGACCCCCGATTATCTGGCCTGGTGGACTCGGAGGTTACATCAAACGATTCGTTCTACCGGGTGGCCATAGATATCTTCGACCCAAGCGTCGACGCCTCCACCTGGTCTCTGTCCCTGGCAGGACTGATAGCGAACCCCAAGACATATTCACTCGCGGATGTGAAGCTGCTCCCGAAAACTCAGCAATACGACACTTTCATCTGCGTCAGCGACACCATAAACGGCGGTCTCATCAGCAACGCCGAATGGGGAGGGGTCAGGCTCTCAGACCTCTTTGCTAACGCAGGAGGCGTCTCCGCGGGTGCCACATATGTCGTGTTCCATTCAGTAGACGGGTACAGTGTCGGCGTCCCACTCTCGAGGGCCCTGGAGCCGGGAAGCATGCTGGCCTACGAGATGAACAGTGTCGACCTTCCGCAGCGCCACGGATACCCTCTCAGGGCCGTCATACCCGGGCTCTACGGGATGATGAGCGCAAAGTGGGTCCGTGGGGTGGAGCTGAGCGACTCGACCTACGTAGGCTTCTGGCAGACCAGAGGGTGGTCCAATGACGCGACGGTCCAGACTGCGTCCTTTATCCGCGTGCCTCAGGACGGAGCGACGGTCAGCCTTTCCCAGTACAATGGCTCGGTAATGCTGGGCGGGGTCGCATTCGCGGGGGACAGAGGTGTCTCCAAGGTGGAGGTGAGCGTCGACGGAGGGTCGACCTGGGAGACCGCGACTCTGAAGCCACCAGCCTCCGACCTGACCTGGGTGCTGTGGGCTTTCGAATGGAAGCCCCCTGGCCCCGGCAACTACGTCGTATATGCAAGAGCCACCGATGGTGGCGGATTGCTTCAGACCTCAGCCCAGGCCGACAGCTTCCCCTCGGGCGCGACAGGCTACGTCATGTCCAGCGTGAACGTCGTATCCTAGCCGAGGTCACTGGGGCGTCATGGTCTGCATGGCGGGGCCCTGCGACTTGCCTGACCTTGAGGACCACGCAAGGAGGACGAGCCCGATTATTGCGACGAATATCCCCACGTAGATGTAGGTGGAGTTGCCGCTCATCAAAGAGCTCCCTGTGATCACGTTTGCGCCCTGCAGGGAGAAGACTATTCCCATGAGCAGAAGAATCACGCCGACGACCAATAGTGCGAGCCTGCGGGAGTTCACGAAAAGACCCGGGAGTCTCTGTTTAAGAGCTTACCTGAGTGGATTTCTCTTTGGGGAATCGTCTCCCCTGGTTAAATAAGGCAAGCCGCCGAGCGGGACCAATGGAACGTGATGAAACAAGGGATAGGGGCCCCCGGTACTCGGACTGGGAGCATACAAGGCCCGTAGGGGGGATAGTCCTGACTCTGGTGGCAGTGATTGCCTGGCTCGTCTTCATCCTGCTCTATGCGCTCTTCTGGTCTGGCAACTACAACCTCTTCCAGAACATCGTGGTGACGGTTGTCACCCTCGGCATAACTGCGGTGGTGATCGCGCTCGGGTGGGTCATCTGGGGGTTCAGAAACGTGAAGCATTGGATGGGCCCAGGCCAGGGCTGACCACCTTCACATTCTTTCCTTTTTCAGACCCTGCCTAGCGGACGTACAGAGCGGCGAACTTCGTGTAAGCTTCGTCGTAGTGCATGGGCTTCGGAGGAGATTTGAAACCGTAGGCGCAGATCTCTCCGACGGTCCCGATCTTGCCGATCTGGATGCACCGGTACGTCGCCCTGATCACGTCAAAGAGTACGTTCCCGGCGTTGGCGCCGTCTGACGATCTGAGGTATATGTCGACGGAAATGCCGCTGTCCATGAAGCTGCTCCCTTCGAACCAGAAGTAGCTCGTCCTGTCGTTCCCCATGTAGTCGACGAAATCCGTAGTCCCGGCGACGGTTTCGAACTTGTAGGGGACTTCAGAGGCTACGGTTGTGGTCTTGACCGCTCTCTTGGCCATCTTGATCTCCTCGTCGATGGTGTTGAGCGTCTCCGAGCCGCCTCCGACGTCGAGCTGGTAGCTCTTTGAAATCTTGATTCCGCGCTTGACCATTAACCCCAGGAGCCCCTTGTGGAATATTGTCCCGCCGAACTGGCTCATCAGATCGTCGCCTATGAGCGGCAGCTTGGCCCTCTGGAAGTCTGCGACTATCTTGTTGTTCCTGAGGACGAGGCCGGGAGTGCAGTTGATGAACGCGCACCCCGCCTTCAGCGCGGCCCTCGCATACTCCTCCGACGTGGCAGCCGATCCCGACGAGATCATGTTTACCAGGATGTCGGCGCCCGACTCCTCGAGCCGCTTGGCCACCTCATCAGAGCCTGCCTTCTCGAGTCTGACGCTCCTGAGATGTGGGGCCGTGTCCCCTTTGGATATGCCAGGGTGAACGGCGACCCGGCCCTTCGGCACGGACAGGTACCGCCTGGCGACGTTCGGCGGAGTGAATATCGCCTTCGACAGCTCAAGACCGACCTTCCTGGAATCGACATCGAAGGCGGCCACCACCTGAATGTCCTTGGGCTTCATCCCGGCGACGTTAGGGTGCCAGAGTCCTTTTCGCTCGACCCCGGAATAGAACTTCAGGCCCTGAACGAACACTGAAGCGCAGTTTCCGACTCCCGCAAGAGCTATCTTGACGGCCAACTCTTTCACTTGAACTTCGCGAGCGTCGCCAGGAGGCCTACCCCCGTGAGCAGCAGCCCCAGGGCGTAGTTCATCGTGATAATCTCCGGCGCGATCCCTTGGCCGTTCGCGTTTGAGTAGGTATAGTAGACCAGGACCAGTCCGAAAACAAGGATGATCAAGCCGATGCCCCTGATGAGGGCATCCACCCTGGACTGCTGGGCTTCAATGGTCATGACGTCTTTTCGGGGCAGATGCCGCAGGGTATTTAGCGCTTATTCGCGATGAGAGCGGATGATGTCCGTCGAGTCGGTCCTTGCTGATTTGGACGGGGAGGCCTTGGGTCTGGCCCGGAGGATTTCGGCGGTCGAAAGTCCGGGCTCGAAGTGGGTTGCTTCCGAGGCCATCAGGGAGTTGAAGAGCGAAGCAGTCCGGAAGAGGCTCAGGCCCTCTTCATGAGCTCCAGCTTCTCTGGAAGGTATTTGTCCACGATGTAACTGAGGCCGTACCTGGCGAAGGCTTCCTGCTCGCTCTTTCTCCTGTACTTCAGGAAAGTTTCGAGCTCGTCGTGCCACATCTTCTCGGTGTACCTGGGGTCAGCCCTGAGTTCATAGAGCCTCTTGACGTCGACCTCTGTCAGCTTGTCCGAAGGAAGTTTGTACTTCTGGATGTCACTGGCCCACACCCCCAACCACACTGCATTGGGCGTGGTAAGCTCCCTCAGATGAGCCGCGTTCGCCGAGCCTGATTTTATCACCATCGCGATGTGGGCGCCCCAGGGGTCCGCATCGCACAGGATCCCGACAGGCAGGCCCAGCTCCTGGTTCAGCCTTCGGATGAGATACCTGGTCGACCTGGGAGGCTGGCCTGCGGTGTTGATCAGGATGGCCTTGTACTTCTGGTGGACCCTTTCTTCCGTGAACCTGGTAAACAACCCGCCCTTCTCGATGGCAAGAACGATCTCTGCATCGGTGTCCCTGAACTCGGCTGTCGTCAGAGCCGGGCCGATCATGACTCCGTCAGGATTTGCCGAAAGGTCGGCCGTCTTCCCTTCGTAGCCGGGAACGGTGTACTCGATAGTCATGTTTCCGAAGATCGCGCTTCTCTCTTCAGGGTAGATGTTCATCCCTTCCCGGGCCATCTGCATCAGGACTTCCAGGTCGGTGATGAGCTCGTCAGACTCAGCCTGGTCCTGGAACTCGACGTTGAAGGCCTGGGCTGAATAGAAGACGTCTCTCAGGGTCGAAGTGCGCTTCTCGTCGACCAGCTTCTTGGCGAAGTAGGCGAGCCAGACCAGCTGCGTGAAGGGGCGTATGTGTTTGATGTTGCCCGAGGACTTCTTGACCGTGGTCGCACCAAGGACGAACTGCTGCAGCTTCTTGTCGTAGACTATGTTCCGCACAGACCTGCTGGCGAGAGTCAGGCTGGGAAAACGACCTTCATCCAGGTCAGAGTAGATGCTCCCCCCGAGGTCCTTCAGCAGGCCCTGGACGGTACTCTGCCTAGCTTCCGCCGTACTCGTCGATTGTTTTTTGCCCGGTTTCTTCTTGCTTGGCATTTTCTATTTCCTGTCCTCCTTCTGATTCATTACTGGCGGGTTCAGGTTCGGTCTCCTCGACCACCTCTCCACCTTCCCCGATGAGCTTGCGGTAGTGGGGGAGGTCCTTCTTGCCTGCCAACTCCGCGGAGAATCTTGCGATGAGCGGGAGGTACTTGCCATAGATGTTCATTTTCCTCTGGACAGCCTCCATGCTCCCCTTTCTCGACAGGAAGATTCCAAGCTGCCTGAGCGCTTCCCTTACCGCATTTCTGATCTCCCTTTGGATCTCCGGCCTGTCAGCTATGTACTCTTTGCCCACCGTCTTGTAGGGGATTCTGGTGCTCGCGATGTGCGTTATCACCCCGACCGGAGCCTCCTGCGGGACGTGGTATCGCCGCCAGTCCACCTCCTCGTTGAGGACCTCGAAGCTGACGTCGCTGCTCTCGTCGTAGAGCAGTGGGATTCGGTTGGCGTACCTGAAGAGCTTGACCCCCGGCTGCAGGATCTTGCCCCCATAGGCCACGCCCACTTCCACCAGAAATGGAAACCCTGAGTAGGACGAAGGGGGCCTGGTCACAACAGTGGAGAATTCGGGCTTAAGTTCCTTGTTAATCCCGGCCAGAAATATGTCCTGCCCTATGGGAGACAGGACGGCCGCGTCAGGCTGCAGGAAGTCTGGGAAGCGTTGCAGGGCGTCTACGACTGCGACTACCTGAGTCGTATTGAGCCGCTTCGGGGGAAGCTTGGGGCTCACCCCCGCGAACTCTAGGAATTTCGTTGCAATCTTGTCTCCCACCCTGTGGAAGTGCGTTACCATGAACGACTTCATGTCGTGCTCTTCCGAGGCCTTGACTATCCGTTTGAACGCCTCCACGTCGACGCCGTAGGGATGCGGGAGAGTCTCCTTCGGAGGGACTGGCATCGAGGTGGTCGCCCTCTCGTAGAAGGTAATCTGGCCGAGGGGGTCGACGAATGTGAGGTTCGCGTAGCTTGCCACGAGGGCGGTCTGCTTGAAGTAGTCCCCGATCTTCTGCGACGCACGCAGGTAGTCCCCTTCGAGGACTATGTCGACCCTGGTCCCCGTGGTCCCGTTTGCGTCGCTGTTGAAGCGCTTGAGGACGGTGGGCCTGTTTTCGCCGATGTCGATCATCATCTGGAACCCATACCTGCGCTTCCCGTCGGGGGATGTCGTTATCGTCACCGGCCTGTTTGTCGTTATCTGCCCGTAGAGTATTGCCATGGTCCCGCCGAGCCCGAACATTCCGCGGGACTGCCTGAGGACGTACTTGGAGCCGTAGAACACCTTTCCGAAGGCACTGGGGACATGCTGCGGAGCCACACCTGTCCCGTTGTCGATCACGCTGAGCCTGTAGGGCTTCGGGTCTGGGAGCTCAGGGTTGGGGTTATCGGCGACTATCCTGACGTAGATGTCGGGAGGGATCCCCGCCATTTCCGCTGAATCGAGGGAGTTCTCCACGAGCTCCCGGACCGCCATGTAAAGCGCCCGAGCTGGGTTCGTGAAGCCCGCAAGGTCACGGTTACGGTAGAAGAATTCTGAGGGCGAGATCTCTGCGAATGTTGTCTTGCTACTCAGGATGTACTACCTCCTCCATACCGAAAGTTCGTGGTGATTTTTCCATTCGAGTTATTTCCTTTTTTTGTCCGGCGCCGGAGCCCGCGCGCAGGTATCGATGCAAACGAGATATATGCTAACTCTCAAGTTTTCGGAGTTTTTCCTCGATCGTCTCCAGGGAGGTGCCTTCCCAGAGGAACATTCTTTCCATTTTGCGCTTGGTCCTCGCCTTCTGAAGGGTGTTGTAGACGGTCCTGTGCTGGCTCCCGGTGGCCAGGGACCTGATGGCTTCCGAAGCCAGCCGCACTTCCTCTGCCTCCCCGATTATGGCCACCGTGCGTCCGTAGACAGACAGGTGACAGGAGGTCAGCTCCTCGATGACCCTCCTCGACTTCCCTTTGAGACCTATGACGCGCCCCCTTATTCTTTCGAGCGAGTTGACGCTTCGTCCCGCGTAGGCCCGGAGATCGATCACCTCCAGCTCGATCCCTTCGTCGAGGAGCCTCGTGGCCCTATGAGGGGAGAATCCGCGGCCAATGGCCTCGATCACCCTGGTGGCTGAGAAGGGGTCCGTCTTGAGGGCGCTGTCTGACCTCACGGTTACAACGCCCTCTTTGCTGTCGACCACGAGTTTGACCCCCATCTCCTCCTCGAGGAACCTCTTCGTCCCCCCCTCCTTTCCTATCACCGCGCCCACCCGCTCGACCGGTATGCGCACGACCTGTTCGAAGCTCATTTCAACAAGGTCTCCATCCAAGAATCAGCGTCCCCTTTGGTAATACCGCGCTTCCTAAAGAACCTGACCATGTTGGCGACGTCGCGCTTCAAGAACTCCTCGGCCTGGGGGTGCGAAGAGAGGACGGCCGAGCCCATGTCGAAGAGGACCCTCTCTTCGCCTGCCTTGAAGACGTTGAACTCGGAGAAATCCGCGTGGACCAGCCCGGCTCCCTTCCAGAGGGTCCGGATTGTTTCGAAGGTCCAATCGTAGTCGGATTCGTCCACCTCGGTCTCGGCGAACGTGGGGGCTGGCCCAGGGGGCGTTCCGATGTACTCCATCACCAGTATGTTCTTGTGGAAGGCGATGGGCCTGGGAACCCTGACCCCTGCATTTTCGGCTATCTGCAGGTTCTTGAACTCCTTCCTGGTCCAAAGATAGATGATCTCCCTTGACCCTGACGGAAGCTTCCCGAACCTCCTGTCCCCTGCAATGTATCCGATCCTCTTCCTGAAGTCGGAAGCGGATATCAGGTAGATCTTGACGGCAACAGGCTTGCCCCGCGTGTCTTCTCCGTAGTAGACCCCCGCCTCCTTGCCTGCGTTGACTACGCCGTTGAGATCGCCCAGGTCCTTCCTCGCTATGAGCTCCTCGATGGCAAGCAGGGTCGCCCGGTCGAACACCCCCTCCAGGACCTTCCTCTGGTCGGAGTCCTTCCTGAGATACCTGCTCTCACGCTCCTTGCGCAGGAGGCGCTCCTCCATCTTTCGGGGTTCGTCGGAGTTGGCCACGCGTGGCCCATGGCGAGGAAATTTTTATAGATTGGAGACAGGAGCGAAATTACTGAAGCAAGAGGATTAGAGGGTTTGGAATCAAAGAGCCGTGAGCAGGTCGAGGCAGCTGCCGAGGACGAGGTGGAGACGCTGAAGCGGAAGCTGGCTACCACAGAGAAGAGGAACGAAGAGCTGCTGACGCGTCTGAAGTACATGCAGGCCGACCTCGAGAACTCCAGGAAGAGGATGGACAAGGAGATGCAGGAGGCTGGCGAGTCCCTCGCGAGGACCCTTGTGGCAAGGCTGCTGGTGGTTCAGGACGAACTCGACCTGGCTGCTAAGCACGCAGAGGGGGGGAGTGGAGAGCTGAGGGAGGGGATAGAGATGGTTCGAAGGAACCTCGAGTCT
>Ga0187812_1000690_pt1 | contig 11897 bp, 8 predicted proteins | sample NC_S_2_FD_130582 | JGI IMG/M metagenome (GOLD analysis project Ga0187812, IMG submission 130582) | Wetland sediment microbial communities from Neuse River Estuary, North Carolina, USA - ASW-S_2 | ecosystem: Environmental > Aquatic > Freshwater > Wetlands > Sediment | place: USA: North Carolina... | reverse complement strand
GCCGAACGCGGACGGGTGGGCGAACCCCACGCGGCGACCGCGCGCGCCGGGCCGGCCAGTGCGATCGACCACGCGTTCGCCCCGGCGGACGAGGTCGTCGAGCGCGCGGTCGACGTTCGGCACGCGGAACGCGACATGATGGAGCCCTTCCCCCCGGGTCGTAAGGAACCGCGCGACCGGCGAATCCGGGTCCGTCGGTTCGAGGAGCTCGACGTGGGGCTCGCCGGCCTCGAGGAAGCACACCCGGACCCGGTTCGACGGCACTTCCTCGGGTTCGCGGGCTGGCGGTCCCAGGATCGCGCGCCATCGTTTCAGCGCGTTCGCGAGGTCCGACACTGCGATTCCCACATGGTCGAGCTCCATGTTCTCCTCCCCGGACCTAGAACGCTCGGGACGCGGGCTGCTCTCCGAAGAGTTTTCGCCAGACATCGGAGACTTCCCCGAGCGTCGCTCCGTCGACGAGCGCCTTCAGGACGTAGGGCATGACGTTCTCGCCCGCCTCGGTCGCGGCCGACAGCCCTTCGAGGCTGACGGCCGATTTCTCGCCATCCCGCTGCTTCCGCCAGCGTCGCACGCCTTCGACCTGGCGACGCTCCTCCGCGGCGGTGACCCGCTGGAACCCCGCGCCGTTTCCTCCGCGCTTCGGGAAGAAGGAGAAGTCGGGATTTCCCTCCGTGAACTCGTTCACGCCCACCACGATCTCTTCGTGGCGTTCTCGGGCCCGCGCGACCCGGTAGGCCTCGCGGGCGATCTCTCCGGCGACGAACCCGCGCTCGATGGCGGCCAGCGCTCCGCCCATCGACTCGATGCGGGCGAGGTACTCCTCAGCCTCCGCCTGGATCCGGTCGGTGAGATACTCGACCTCGTACGCGCCTCCTAGCGGGTCGATCGTGCTCGGGACGCCCGACTCCTCGGCGAGGACCTGCTGGGTCCGCAGCGCCAGGCGGGCCGACGCCTCGGTCGGGAGACCGAGCGCCTCATCGAGGGCGTTCGTGTGCAGCGACTGGGTCCCGCCGAGGATCGCGGACAGCGCCTCGAGGGTGGTGCGGATCACGTTGAGCTCGGGCTGCTGCGCGGTGAGGCTCGAGCCCGCCGTCTGGGTGTGGAACCTCAGTTGCTTCGAACGCGCGCTCTTCGCGCCGAACGTCTCGGTCACGGTCTTCGCCCAGAGTCGCCGGGCCGCGCGGAACTTCGCCACCTCCTCGAGAAAGTTCCGGTCGGCCGAAAAGAAGAACGAGAGTCGGGGTAGGAACTCGTCCAGGTCGAGCCCGCGTTCGCGGACTGCCCGCACGTAGGCGATGGCGTTCGCGATTGTGAACGCGACCTCCTGGACCGCCGTGGCGCCCGCCTCGCGCATGTGATGGCCCGAGACGGAGATGTAGTTCCATTTCGGCATCTCGTGCGTGGCGAACTCGATCAGGTCCGTCGCGAGGCGCAGGGAAGCGCTCGGTGGATAGATGTACGTCCCCCGGGCGATGTACTCTTTCAAGATGTCGTTCTGCACCGTGCCGCCGAGCTCGCGGCGCGGAACCCCGTTCTCCTCCGCGACCGCGACCAGGAGCCCCAAGAGGATGGGTGCCGTCGCGTTGATCGTCATCGACACGCTGGCGCGGTCGAGCGGCAGGCCCTCGAACAACGTGCGCATGTCGGCGAGCGAGGCGATCGGGACTCCGCACCGTCCCACCTCCCCCTTCGCCCGTTCGTGGTCCGAGTCGTAGCCGTTCTGCGTTGGAAGGTCGAACGCGACCGAGAGTCCCGTCTGCCCTCCTTTCAGGAGGAAGCGAAACCGTCGGTTGGTGGCCCCCGCGCTTCCGAATCCCGAGTACTGCCGGATGGTCCAGAGCCGGCCCCGATACATCGTCGGTTGGATCCCGCGGGTGTAGGGGTATTCACCGGGAAAGCCGATCTCCTCGAGGAATGCGCCGTCCGGGTCCTCCCGGGGGCCTACGAGGAGGGGCAGGCGACCTCCCTCCACCCGCTTTCCCAAGGCACGGCGGGCCGCCGCCTCCCACCGGGCTTGCGCTCCCTCTTCCCGAACCGTCCGCCGGGACCGGGCCATCGCCTTCGGACCGGGGGGCGCTATTAATGGGTGTCGCGGCGCGTTACGAGAGGCCAGAGGGCCGAGAGGTCGAGCTCCGCCCAGGCCACGGGAACGGGGACCCCGAGCTCCGCGAGGATCCGCGGATGCAGCTCGCCCATCTCCGCGACCGCCTCACCCGCCACCCGGGCGCGGGCGGCACGACCCGGGATCGTCGAGGGGAGCTCGATCGGCTCTCGGACCGCCCCGACATCGAGACGACGGAGGAGGTAGTCGACGAGGGCCGCGGCTTCGGCGAACCCGGCCGAAGGTTCGGCGACGACCAGCCCGGCGTGGTACCGCGTTGCCGCGCCTGCCTCCGCCGCCGGGTCCCGCACCACGACGGGACCGACCTCGGCAAATCGCTGCGGATAGGCGTGCCGCGTATTGTGGACGAGCACATCGAGGTGGGAGAGGAGCAACCGGTCCCGCACGAAGGCGAACTCGTTCGAGACGGGGTTGCGCACGCGGATCGGCTCCGGGCCCCCCACTCGGGTCACGCTCGGCAGGGAGACGAGGAGCGGCGTATGAGGCGCGGCGAATCCGAGGCCGATCAAGTCGGACGAGACCCGGCGGCGGAATCGGATCTCGTCGAGCCGACGGCCGCGGACCGAGCTCGGGGGAACGATCCCGCGTTCGGGCACGATCGCGGCGGCCAGCACCACGTCCTCCGCGAGGTCCACCGCCGTCATGAGGTCCGGCCGCCACGGAGGGACCTCGACCCGCCAGCCGCCGTCGATCGGTCGGGGCGAGAGACGCGTGCGCGAGAGCCGTCGCTCGACCTCGGCGCTCGAGAGCACCTCCCCGGCGATATCCCGGACGACGGAGGACGGTAGGTCGACGGACCGAGGGGCGATGAGGGAGCGACCATCGTCCGGAGGTCGCCCGGCGGCTTCCACCGCGACGGGATGGACGGACCAGTGCCGCGCGGCGAAGACCACCAGGAGGAGGCCGATCGCCTCTCGGACGCTACGTTCCCGGGTTCCGGTGCTCTCGATAAGGAGCTCCCGGTCCCCGACCCGCGCTTCCCCGCCGGCGCGCCCGTTCAGGATCGGCGGAAGGCTGAGGACGGTGCCCTGGCGGTCGCGGAGCACGAGGCAGCGGTCACCGGCCCGGCCGAGGGCCCCATACCGCGCGGCGAGCGGGTGCTCCGCGAAGAACCGGGACGCCCCGACCTCGTCCGGCCCGTCCAGCGGGATGAACCGAACGTCGGAGACCGGTTCCAGCGAGTACCGGATCGGGGACGTGAGGCGTTCCCAAGGGTAGATGCCGAGACTCGCGGCCCGGCGGTCGCGCCCGACGGTCGCGTGGAGGAGCTCCTGAAACCGGATCGCTTCCGCGAGGGTCCCGGCATCGATCCCCCGGTCGTCGGGGGAACGTACCAGCGCTCCCGCGATCCACGGTCGGATCGGGTCGACGGAGGCGTCGACGCGGATCGAGGCCGCCGGAGCCGAAGGGTGACCGTCCCTCGACTTCGGGAGCCCGTGCTCGACCTCAAGCGTTCCCGCGAGGTGGAGCGCGAGCCCGCCTTCGGACAGGAGGTCCATGCGGTCCGGGGTCACTGACATCGTGAGCGTGTCGTCCTCCCGGCCCTCGACCTCGGCCTTGGACGCGAACAGAAGGTCATCGAACGCTCGGTCCGTGACGGGAACGGGCAAGAGCTCCAGGATGCGCTCTCGAGAGAGCTGGCTTCGGGGCACGACTACGAACCTCCCCCTCGCAGCTCGGCCAGGTCGTCCTGGAACAGCTCGCGGATATCGTTGCACCCGAGGGCCACGAGCGCCAGCCGGGTCACTCCGATCCCCCACGCGATGACCGGGACCTCGATGCCGAGCGGCTTCAGTACCTCGGGTCGGAACAGCCCCCCCGGGAAGACCTCGATCCAGCCAAGGCGGGGGTGGCGGACGTAGCCTTCGATGGACGGCTCGGTGAACGGGAAGTAGCTCGGGCGGATGCGAAGTTCTCGAATCCCGATCGCCTCCGCGAGCTCACGGAAGATCCCCACGAGGTGTCGAATCGACATCCCTTCCTCGCCGATGATCCCCTCGCACTGGGCAAATTCGAGGTGGTGACTCGCGTCGACCTCCTCGCGGCGGAAGTTCCGGTCGATCGAGAACATCCGGAAGGGCGGCGTGGGGTGCCGGGCCAGGAAGCGAGCGGAGACCGCCGTCGTTTGGGACCGAAGGACCGGTCGGGCCGCGACCTCGGGGTCGTATCGCCCCGGCCAGCCCGGACCGATCGGACTCGAGGTGCCGGGGAGCGGACGGCCTTCGTGCGCCGCCGCCACGCGGGCCAGGAGGTCGGCGGGGGGTGGGTGGCCCTCCACCCCTTCCACCGATAGCGCATCGTGGATCGAGCGGGCCGGGTGGTCCTGCGGCATGAACAGGACGTCGTTGTTCCAGAACTCCGTCTCGAGCAGCGGACCTTCGTCCTGCTCGAACCCGAGGCCGATGAGGATCTCTTCGAACTCCTCGAGCCACGCGATGTACGGGTTCGGGCGGGCTCCGGTGAGGAACGGCACCGACGCGCGCACGTCGTACGGACGGAACGACCGCCCCTTCCATCCGCTCGAGCCGAGGAGCGAGGCGGTGAGCGGGCCCAGCATCTCCTCTCCTTCGGCGGCCAACGGAATCCGGCGCCCCTCCTCGGAGGGGGCCCATCGCTTGACCGACCGGTGGTCCTCGCGCACGAGCCCACGACGTTCGAGCACCGAGAAGATTGCGGGGTCGATCTCCTCCTCGCCGTTGGCCACCTGCTTCAGCACCGCCTCTTCGGGGAGAAGGGTCTCCGCAGGCGCGGAGGCGTCGCGCAGGCGGAACGGGGAACCCTCTGCAAGGAGACCCCGACGGCGGAGGATCCCAATGGCGGCCGACCGTTCCTCCTCGCTCAGGCCCTGAGCCGCGGCCGCCTCCGCCGTCAGGGACCCGCCCTGGTGGAGGAGGGCGTTCAGGAAACGTCGCTCGGGCAATCCGTCCGAGACCGCCGAGGTGCCTCGAGGCGTCAGCCGTCGGAGCGACTCATGCTCCTCCTGGACCACGACCAGATGCTTCGAGCGCAACCGCTGAAGGCTTCCCCGGACCTGGTCGAGGCCGATTCCGAGCTGGTCGGCGATCGCCTCCTCGTCTACGGGGAGATGGTCGCTCCTCCGCAGGTAGTCCAGCACCGAACGCTCGGGTCCGGACAGAGTACCCGGAGCCCCACCGTCCGGCGCATCCCCCGATGCACCGGGCACGTTCGAGGGAGGAGGGGTCCCGGATTAAGACGTTTCGGAAGGACCGGGAGACCCCTCTTCCGGTACCGGGGCCAACCCGCTCGGGGGCTGTTCGGCGGGCTCGGACACCGGCGGAGGGGGAACGGGAGCCGGGGGTGCCTCGGGGACCGGAGGGGGTTCCCCGGCGGCCGGCGCCCGGCGGCGACCCAGGAAGTACCCGAGGACGATCGAGACGGCCATGATGCCGGTGAATCCTGCCAGGTTGTACGGATAGTTCACGAGACCTCCGAGGGCGGGTACAAGTCCGAGGAGGTTCACGGCGACGCTGGTCGAGTTCGTTCCGTAGTACCCGTCCGAGATCACCTCGGACTCCGCCGACGCGTGAGAACCGAAGTAGCAGAGGGGTACGGACATCGAGGCCGAGACGTTACCGTAGGCGTCAGTGGTCGGTGCCGAGGACCCGAACGTTCCGACGCAGGGGCCGATACTGGTATCGGCGGCGAGCGTAACGTACACCGGCACGCCGGCGATCGGGGCTCCGGTCGTTTGGTTCGCGAGATGGCCCGAGATCGTGACCGTGCCGCCGGGGGCTACCGTGCTCGGCGTGACCGCGATGGAAAGGTTCACGAACGTAGCGGTCAGGTCCTCATACAGGATCAGAGCCCGGGGTGATCCCCACCCGGTCACGTCGTCCCAACCCGGGCCTGCCGTCCTGGGAGGGCAGCTGGCCCCCGAGGTCACGTCGGCGAGCCCGACCCCGATGTGGCCGGCCGGTTGCGCTTCACCGATCGTGTAGAGCCGCGGGGAGACGAGGCCAAGGGGTTGCCCATGGAGCGCGTCCATCTCGGTGATGAGGCCGGCCCACAGGGGGGTGGCGAAACTCGTGCCCGCCGCGGTCACCATCTGCCCGTCGAAGTACTCGAAATCGTCCGCCGCCGACGCGCTCACGTCCGGGATCCCCCGGCTTCCGCTCCCGTTGTTCTGCCACGGGGGTGCCGCATACTGAGTGGAGTATCCGCCGCCGCTTCCGCTCCAGCCCGCCTCGGTGAACCCGGTGATCTGTCCGAGCAGATTGCGGTTCAGGCTCACGTCGGTGCCGCCGACCGCGAGCACATCCGGGGACGAGGACGGGTACTGTGCCGATGGTCCGCCGACGCAGTTCGCCATCGCGTCACCGCCCAGGTCTCCCGTCGCCGCGAGCAGGGTGATCCCTTTCTGGACCGCCTCGGAAAGGTACGTTTGCCAGGCGGCGGCGAGAGCCTGGTCGCTCGACTCGGAGGTCCCGAACGACATGGAGACCGCCGCGACCGGGAGGCTGACCGCCTGGTGGAGCGCGTCCGCCATAGTGGCGACGGAGGGCGAACACTGGGGTGCGGCCGACTCGGGGGCGTACACGGCATCGAGGGTCGCCCCAGGCGCCATCGACCCCGACCACTCCAGGTCTAGCGTGAGCTCCGCTGAGACCTTGCAGGGGTCGTTGACCGCGGAATCGCTGGGGTAAGGAGCATTATCGACGGGATAGGGCACGACGCTCGGCGTCGGGAATAGTCCCGACGGGTAATACTGCTGAAAGAAGGTCGTGATGTCCAAGGGAGAATACCCCCACCCCCAGAGCAAGAGGGCGATGCTCTGGGAGGTAGCGGTCGTCAGAGTCCTCGTGACGTTGTAGAGTCCGGAAAGGTCGTAGATCTCTCGGGCAATGGCGGGAGTCACAACGTCCCCGGAGCCCTGCGCCGGCCCAGCGTCGGCGGCCTTGAGGTTCGTCAAGCTCGGAGTGGAGAAGGTGTCGAACCCCGACGAGAGACCTAGCACGCTCCCTACCACGGCCTCGATATTCGAAGGCAGGGACGGAGCGGTTGTCGGGTAGGTGACCGTTCGCCCTTCGTACGACCCCATCGCCAGGGACGTGCCGAACGCGCGACCGATCGACGCCGCACTACCGGTGAGCGAGAGCGATAGGCGGTCTGCCCATTCGTGGGCGACCGAGAGCCCGGCGCCCCGGAAGTACTGCTCGATCGACGCGTACTGGTCGGCCGGAAGCCCGTACTCCTGGCCGACGCCGGCCGTCGTCAGGTACCGGTCGCCCGAAGGTGGGGCGTAGAACCGAGCGGGGTCTCGGGGCTGAAAGGTCACCACGACGAGCTCCGAGCCGGTCTCCGGCGTTGGGTCGAGGATCGCGCCCGCGTGCCAGCTGGCAAAACCGGCGCGCACGGAGAAGGGGCTCGCGAATAGCGCCGCCGCAGAGAACACGGCCGGGTTCTGATGAGTCGAGGCCGCCGACCCAGGAGAGGCCCAAGTGGTGGTGGGGACGGCGACCGCGAGCAGGGCAAGGCCCGTCGTCAGAAGGGCCCAAAACCTCGCCGTTCGCCGGTTCGTAGGACGCATCTCGCTCTGAATGGGAAGTCGCATTGGAAATAGCTTCGGGGGGCTTGGAACGGCGTCCAGCCGGGGCTAAACCCGGATCGGCGTCGTGTAGCCAGGGGGCCGGTGGAACGAGCCTTCGGCGCCGAACGAATCGGGCCTCGGGGTGGGGGTTTCGCCACGCTTGGCGGAAAGATAGGCATCGATCGCCTCCGCCGCCTCCATGGCCGCGCCCATCGCGTAGACGACCGACCGCCCGCCGCCTGCGAACACGCCGGGGACGCCAGTCGCATAGCCCGGTCCCTTTCCTTCGGGCCAGCCCTGAGAGGCGATCTTGAGGTCGAGGGCAGGGCCGAAGCCCGTCAGGTCGGCCTTCTGGCCGACCGCGACGATGAGGGTGTCGCACGGGAGGGTCGTCTCGGAGTTGGGCACCGGTACTGGAGTGCGCCGGCCTCCCGCATCCGGCGGACCGAGCTCCATCGTTTGGAGGACCACGCCCTCGACGTGTTCCGTGCCCACGATGCGGACGGGCGCCTTCAGGAAGACGATCTGGACCCCTTCGGCCTCGGCGCCGTGCACCTCCTCGGCATCGGCGGGCATCTCGGCGCGACTACGGCGGTAGGCCAGGGTTACGTGGCCGCCCTTTGAGGCACGGAGGGCGCTTCGAACTGAGTCCATCGCGACGTCGCCGCCGCCGAGCACCACGACCTCCCGACCGACGGTGACCGGGCGGCCCGCGTTCAAGTCCTTCAGGAAGGCGAGGGCGGGAAGGACGCCGGGAAGGTCCTCGCCCGGGATCCCGAGGGAGCGGTGCGTGGACGTGCCGATGGAGAGGAAGACCGCTTGGTAGCCGTCCGCCCCGAGGAGACGCTCGACCGGGAACTCCACTCCGACCTTGGTTCCGCTCACGAAGCGGACGTCGAGGTTCTGGAAGCGGGCACGGTCCGTCATCACGTCCGCGTCGGTCATGCGGTACGCCGGGATGGTCTGCATCAGGCCGCCGAGGCGGGGTTCCTGTTCGAAGACCGTGACCCCATAGCCCCGCACTCCGAGCTCCCACGCCGCCATCAGGCCCGCGGGGCCCGCGCCGACCACGGCCACCCGCTGGCGCTTCGGCTTCGAGGCGACGTAGGCGAGGTCGCTCGTCCCGAAGTCGAGGGCCGCCCGCTTCAAGTGTCGGATCGCGACCGGCACGCCTTTCTTCTTCACGACGCAGGCGTCCTCACAGTAGTGGTAGCAGACTTTGCACAGGCAGGTGGAGAGAGGATTGTCCTGCAGCGTCACCCGGGCCGCGCCATCGAAATCCGCGTCCGCAATGAGGCGGATGTACTCGCGGCAGTCCTGGGTGATGGGGCAGGCCTCGACGCACCACGGCCGTCGGCACTGGATGCACCGCTTGGCCTCGAGGACGGCTTCCTCCCGGGAATAGGCATGCAGGACCTCTCGGAAGTCTCCGACGCGATCGTCGACGGGTTCTTCCGGGACCGGCACCCGGACCGGATTCAGCTTCGGCGGACCGGGCTTGAGCGGGGCCACCGCCTCGGACGCCATCGCAGCGCCCTATCGACGCGCCGGGCTTCTTAAGAGGATTCCGATGAGTTCCATCCGCCGTCGGTCGTGGGCGCAGAGTCTCGTCCCCCGGTGTTCTCCTTATAGAGGTGGCTCCCTCACGACGGGGAGGCGGCCGTCGGCCGCGAGCGTCCATGGTTCTCGACTCGCTGGGAAAGTCCCTACGGGGGGTACTTCAGAAGATCGCCCGGGGCTCGGCCGTCGACGAGGCCCTCCTCTCGGAGGTCGTTCGCGACATCCAGCGGGCGCTCCTGCAGGCGGACGTCAACGTACAGTTGACCCTCGAGCTCACGCAACGGGTCCGCCGGCGGGCGACCGGTGAAAAGCCTCCGGCCGGGGCGAGCCTGAGAGACTTTCTCATCCGGATCATCTATGAGGAGGTCCGCAACATCCTCGGCAAGGACCGTCCCTTCGAGCTGAAGCCGAGGAGGATTCTGATGGCCGGCCTGTTCGGCCAGGGAAAGACCACGACCGCCGGAAAGCTCGCGCGCTACTTCCAGAAGAAAGGCGTCCGGGTCGGACTCGTCGCGGCGGACATGCACCGGCCCGCGGCGGTCGACCAGCTCGAGCAGCTCGCGAAGAAGGTGGGATGCGAATTCTACGCGAACCGGGCCGAACGACGGGCCGAAGTCATCGTGGGCGAGGCGCTCGCCCGTTTCCCACCCCACCTCGCGGTGATCGTCGACACGGCCGGTCGCAGCGGCATCGACCGCGAACTGGTCGAGGAGCTCCAACGGGTGAAGACCGCCCTCGCCCCGGACGAGGTCCTTCTCGTCGTGGACGCCGCGATGGGCCAGGCGGCAGGGCGCAGTGCGGAGGCGTTCCACAAGGCGGTGGGCCTCACCGGGGTGATCCTGACCAAGCTCGACGGTTCGGCGAAGGGAGGAGGGGCCCTCTCCGCGGTCTCCGTGAGCGGGGCGCCGATCCTCTTCATCGGGACCGGCGAGCATCTGGACGAGCTCGAGCGTTTCGAGCCGACCCGGTTCGTCTCCCGGCTCCTCGGGATGGGCGACATCCAGACGCTCCTCGAACGGTTCGAGGATCTCACGAACAAGGAGGCCGCCGAGCACGCCGCGAAAGCGATGATGAGCGGCCGGTTCACGCTGCGGGACATGCGCACGCAGCTCGACTCGCTGGGCCAGATGGGGCCTTTCTCGAAAATCCTATCGGCGTTTCCGATGTTCGGCGCCGGAAAGGTCGACGACGCCACGCTGGACGCGACCCAGCGGCGCCTCAAGCGGTTCCGCACGATACTCGATTCGATGACCGCCGAGGAGCTCGACCATCCGCAGGTCATCAAGGCCGAGCGGGTGCATCGGATCGCCCGCGGCAGCGGGGCGCATCCCCAGGAGGTCCGGGCGCTCCTGAAGCAGTACGAGACGACCCGCAAGGCGGCGCACGGGCTTGTCTCGAACCGCCGGCTGCGGCGCCAGCTGGAAAAGCAGTTCGGGGCCGGCGAGGCTCCAGCGGAGTGAGCGGGCGGTCGGGCGATGACCCTCGTAGGTGGCCTCGAGGCGACCGTAGGAGCTCTGCTGCTCTTCTTCGTTCCTGGATTCTTCACCACGCGGGCTCTCTTCCCCGAGTGGCGGCTCCGCGGAACAGCGGCGCTCCGGCGGCTCGTCGAGACCCTGACGCTCTCGTTCGTGCTGAGCGTGACTTGGACCGTGCTCGTGGGCTACCTTCTGCTGGCGGCCTCCCCCGGAGGGTTCCAGGCCTACTGGACCGACCCGGTGCTCGAGGGGGTGCTGGCGGGGATCTCGGCCACCGCGTTCGGCGCTGGCGTCCTTCGTGGCGCGTTCCGACGAGAGGCGGCGACCCCACCCATCGCTGAGCCGGACCTGGGTGGGTCGGATGCGTGGGAGCTCTCTCGTGAGCTCGACCGGTTGGCGAAGGAGGAACGGCGGCTGCGTCACGCGCTTCGGTCTTCTCGGGGAAGCACGGAAGAACTCGAGATCCGGGAACGTCTCACGCGGGTCGAGGCCGATGCGGATACGCTTCGCCGACGGCGGGAGGCCGAGTATGCCGACTAGTCGAACCACCCGGGCCCCGCCCGGGGAGTACAAGATGGTCCTCGTTCTCCGTGGGGAGCTACGCCTCACGGCGGGGAAGTCCGCCGTTCAGGCCGCGCATGCGGCCGTGATGCTCGTCCGCAGAGCGGAGGACCGGGACGCCGCTCGGCTCGCGGCCTGGCTCGGCCAGGGCCAGAAGAAGATCGCGCTCATGGTCCCTTCGCTGCTCGACCTCGAACGGATCGAGCGACAAGCGCGCGCGAAGGGTGTCCCCTCGGTGTGGGTAGAAGACGCGGGCTTTACGGAAGTACCTCCGGGCACGCGTACGTGCCTCGGCCTCGGCCCCGCGTTGGCCTCGGAGGTCGATGCGATCACCGGAGACCTCCCGCTCCTTTAGAGAGCCTCATCGAGGGATCCCGCGCGTTGAGCGGCTCCTCTCTTCAGGACTGGAAAAACCATAACCCCGAATCCCGCCCGGGCCCTTTCAGGCCCCGACGGGGTTCGGGGAAGAGGAAGGGGTTCGTTCTGGGTACGACGGTCCGCTCTAGGACGACGGGGGCGACCCGGTATCGCCCGACTTCCCTTCGGTGGTGGTCGACTGTCCCGGGCTCCAGCTCTGTGCCGGTGGCATCGGCGGCTTCCGGCGCGCGAAGTAGAGCGCCAGGATCAG
>Ga0187812_1000689_pt1 | contig 11909 bp, 12 predicted proteins | sample NC_S_2_FD_130582 | JGI IMG/M metagenome (GOLD analysis project Ga0187812, IMG submission 130582) | Wetland sediment microbial communities from Neuse River Estuary, North Carolina, USA - ASW-S_2 | ecosystem: Environmental > Aquatic > Freshwater > Wetlands > Sediment | place: USA: North Carolina... | reverse complement strand
GATAGACGGGGACCCTTCCTGAGGAGCCGGCCAACTGGATCGTGTAGAGCGCGTTCTCCACCTCCTGGTCGAACCTGATGTTGCCGCAATTGATTGTCACGCCGACGAGCTTGGCGTTGGATGCTCTCAGGGCCATCAGGATGGCTATCGTGTCGTCGCCCGCTGTGTCCGTGTCGAGCAGAATCTTGAGCATCACGACCATCCGGCGTCTCCTGGTAATAAGGGAAGCAGGAAGATTGCGCTCTCCTCAAATATGGAGGCGCAAGGCTTCGAAATGGAGTCTGAAAAGTCGTCATCCTCCGAGCGCGCTGCCAGGGTGCTGAAGTCGGTGAAGGACGAAGAGTGGAGGGCGCTCGCGGGTCTGGAGAGGGGTGCGATGCTCTACGGCACCGCTGACAGCGGAATGATCTCCAGGTTGAGCAAGCTGCCGAGGGACAGAGTCACGTTCGCGCTCGACCAGCTGAACAAGAAGGGACTGGTTGTCGGAATGGGAATGAGCTATTCACCCACGTCCGAGGCCATAGAGGTGCTCGCTCTGCACGACTACGTCAGGCGCGACCTGTTGTCGGCTCTCGGGGCCGTGATCGCGAAGGGGAAGGAGTCGGACGTGTACGAGGCCCTGAACGAGGAGGGCAAGCTCTTCGCGCTGAAGTTCTTCAAGCTGGGCAGGACGAGCTTCACGCGCGTCAGGAAGAAGCGGTTCCTGGACAAGTCGGAGCTCAGGAGCTGGATAACCGCGAACTACGAGGCCGCGAAACGGGAGTACCAGGCGCTCAAGAAGCTGGAAGGGCTATCGGATTCCTTCCCGATTGCCGTCGCCTACAACAGGAGCACGGTGCTCTTCGAACAGCTCTCCGGCGTAAGGCTGTCCCAGAGGCCTGAGGTCGTAGACCCTAGCGCCCTGGTCCAGTCCATACTCACAGCAGCGAGGCTCGCCTACACAAAGGCGGGACTAGTGAACGCTGACCTGAGCGAGTACAACATACTGACTGACGGCTACAGCGCGTGGCTCATCGACTGGCCGCAGGCTGTTCCCACTTCCCATCCCAACGCACCGGAACTCATCGGCCACGACGTCCGGTCTGTGGTCCGCTTTTTCCAGAGGGCCTACGGCTTGAAGGTGGACGAGGCGAAGGCTCTTTCTTTCGTCACTGGGAGTGCGGCTTCTCTGGCTTAGGACAACAAGAGCGAAGATGCCACCATGCGACTTGGCTTAGTTGTTCCACTTGAACCGGCTTGACAGAAGAAGATAAGTTTGCTAGAGCTTGTCCATGATCCGGATGTAGAGGACGTTGTTTCCTCTTATGACAACCTTGCCGTAGTTCGCCGTCTTTGACCCGTTCTCGGACTCCTCCGCGTCTACGAGTATGACGTTCATGTAGGGGTCGACGTTCGACATCTTCCCCTTGTACTCGATCTCGCTCTTCAGCCTCACGGACACCTGCTTGCTTGTAGCTTTCTGAAGGACGTTGAGGGGCCGCTTCATCTGCTGGGGGGGATTCACTTTCGGCTTTCGTTCGGGATTTCCGTCTTGGTGATAAAAGGCTATGGGTCGCAACGATAAAAGAACAATGAAGCTGTAAGGGCGCCATGGGCGAGACCATTTCGGGCCGTGAAGCGCTCGAGAGACTTGCCTCGTTTCCGAACTTCACTTCTGGGTCTCCCTCCATTGACAAGCTGCTGGAGGGCGGTTTCCGAGCCGGAAGGGTTGTGGAGGTTTACGGAAGCAGCGGCTCGGGCAAGACGCAACTGGCGATGCAGGCTGCGCTCCTCGTTGCGGCAAAAGGGGAGAAAGCGGTCTTCATCGACACCGAAGGCGCGTTCAGGCCCGAGAGGCTGCTGACCATGGCGAAGGCAAGGGGCCAACCCGTGGAGGGTTTGCTCGACAGAATCGCGTACCTCAGGGTCGACACGGCTGCGGCGCAGATCGACGCAGTGCGCGCCCTCGCCAAAAGAAATGAAACAGCGGCGGCAAGGTTCGTAGCCATCGACACGTTCACCAGAAACTTCACCCTCGATTTCCCGGGGCGCAAGAACCTCCAGAGCAGACAGGGGGCGCTCGATCTGATACTCAGCGAAATCGCCAGGGACGCCTTCCTTCACGGCCGGGCCTATCTGCTTGCGAACAGGGTCACTTACTCCCAGCTCGAAGGCGAGGCGAGGATAGGCGGCAGGACGATGGAACAGCTCGTCCACTGCTCCCTCCACCTTCAGAAGACGAGCGACGGAGTGACGGCGACCCGGACCTCGGACCGAATCACTGCAAGACTAGGACCGATCGACGACGCCGGCCTCCGGTGAGCGACCAAGAGCCACCCGCATCCACTTTATAGAGCGGCCCGGGTCGAGAAATCACAGTTGAACCAGGCCGTCGCAGGAGTCCTAGAAGCGATTAGGAAACCCGACCTAGAGGACGCGAAGGCGAAGCTGGCCATCATAATGTCCCAGGCGAAGACAGACAGGGAGAAGGGCAGCATAATGGCGGCAGCCGGAATCCTTGCGAGCGTGTCAAAGGGAAAGGAGGGAGGGATGCAGAGCTGGAAGGAGGAGAAAATCGCGCAGGCGGCCCAGAAGATAAAGAAGAACCAGATGGCTGACGACTGGGACCTTGGTTACGCAGACACCCTGCTGGGGTACGCCAAGCTGCTAAAGCAGGGTGGCAAGTAAGATCCAAGTGAAGATGAAGAGCATCACGAATGTGCCGATCCCCGTGGTGTAGACCTTTCCTAGCTTCGTTGTCTCCAACTTCCTGTACCACGCGTACCTGGCCCCGTAGTAGGTCAACAGGTAGATCAGGAGCCCGAGGGTGATGCCTATGGTCCAGTCGAAGCCCGGAAGCTTCCAGATGTACTCCGCCAGCACCCCCGCGAGCACGCCGCTCCCGAACCTGAGCCAATAGAGCTTATCAAATGGGCGTGGCGGACTCGGAACTTCTGGTCGGTGACTACCTGTGGCAGAATTATCGGGCATAGAGGTTATTCCCCTGATCAGGGAGATTGGAGAGCTGCTGAGTCGGACCTACGTTAATAACGTTTTTTCGATTGGCGACAACCAGATAGTCAGGTTCAGGGACCCCGCCGGAACTGACAGCTGGCTCGTGCTTTCGCCCAGGCGCGGAGCCTGGGTGAGCGAGAAGGTCGCTGAGCGCTCGGAGACGACGGATTTCACGTCCAAGCTGAGGTCGGAAATCGAGAGGCTGAGATTCAACGGGGCCGAACAGGTCGACCTTGACAGAGTCTTCGACATCAGTCTGGGCGAGGGAGAACTATCGAGACGTCTGATACTCGAGATGATGCCGCCGGGCAACATCATCGTGACCGATGCACTCGGGAAGGTGATGCTCGCACTCAGAGAGTCGCAGGGTGGCAGGAGGCGGCTTCGAAGGGGAGAGAGGTACTCGCCTCCCCCCCAGAACAGGCTCAGCCCGAGGGATGTCGACGCCGAATCGCTCCGAGCAGCGCTAGGGAAGGAGAAGACCCTGGGCAGCGCCCTGGGAAGGCAGGTCGCGCTGCCGCGAAAGTACGTCCGAGAGGTTCTGGAAAGGGTCGGGCTGACGGAGTCCGGACCGGCATCTGACGCGCTCGCGAGGGCAGATGAGATCGCTGCCGAAATCGTGGGAATAGTGGGCGAGGCTGGGACGTCGCCGAGACCGTGCCTCGCAAGGACGTCCGAGGGAGAAGAAGTGTTCGCAGTCGTCCCGAAGTCGCTCGAGGTGCTCAGTAGAGCTCCTACGATGAGCGCTTTGTGCGACGAGCTGTTCGCCGGACCGATGATGCAGGAGCTAAAGTCGGAGCCAACTCTGGAGGACCATTGGCGGAAGGAGATGGAGGTCACGGTCAACAGGCTCAGGGCGCGGGAGGTTGAACTCACGGAGCGGGCGATGAAGTTGAGAAGAGCAGCAGAGGAGACGACCTCGTCGAAGAGCGTGGCGGACGCGGTGGCGCTGCTCGTCCGCGAAGACCCGAGCAGCCGGAAAAGGCCGCAGCCCAAGTCGGTCGAGGCAGTCTCGTCGGCTCTTTTCACTCTCGCGAAGGAGGCCGACACGAAGGCGGCCGAGGCAAGGACGGCCGCAGAGGAGCTATCGCACAGGCGGCCCCCCTCGAAGTCCACGGGGCGAAGGCAGCTCTCAAAGCTCACGTCAAGAAAGGGGGAGTGGTACGAGAAGTTCCGATGGTTCAACACCACGACCGGTAAGCTGGCCATCGGAGGAAAGGACGCTCAGTCCAACACGCTTCTGGTCAGGCGCCACCTGGAGAACGACGACACTGTCTACCACGCTGACGTATTCGGATCCCCGTTCTTCGTGCTGAAGCAGGGGATGCAGCAGACCGCGGAGGAGGTCCTTGAGGTCGCGCAGGCGACTGTAGCCTTCAGCAGCGCCTGGAAGACAGGGCTGGGGTCTGCAGACGCATACTGGGTCACCAAGGAGCAGGTGGGAGCCTCAGCGCCGAGCGGTGAGTTCCTTGCGAAGGGCTCGTTCATGATACGCGGAAAGAAGAACATGGTCCCCCACAACCTAGTTCAGCTTGCGGTCGGACTAGACCAGAGGCACCGGGTCGTTGCAGGGCCTGAACCAGCTGTAGCAGCCGCGTGCGCGAGCTACGTCGTGCTCGAGCCGCACAGGGAAAAGGCGTCGGAGACTGCGAAGAAGGTCGCCCACGAGCTCAAGCGCTTGGAAGGGGCGGAGCAAGGGCCTTCCCTCGACGAAGTCTTGAGGGCGCTGCCAGCGGGAGGCGGGAAGGTCGTGAGGTCCAAGGCACGCCGCCCCGAGGATAAGCGGAAATAGCCCGCCTGCTCGGCCGTCGCAAGATTGCTGGACATTCCCGTGAGGAAGGTCCTCATTCTGGGCTACACTCCTTACGCGTACGAAGTGATGTACGCGGTCTTCTTCGTCTGCGGCTGCATCATGCTCTACGGGCTCTATCGCAACCTTCACTCATACGGACTCGGAGTGAGGAAGTTCTTCGGGCTCGCCGCGTCCGACTTTTGGAGGAAGACTGGGCGCTTCTTCGAGTTCGGCGTAGGCCAGAGGAAGGTTCTCAAGGACAGGGGGGGCGGTGTTATGCACGGCACGCTGTTCTTCGGCTTCCTCATGCTGCTGGCATACACAACACTGATCTTCATCCAGACAGACCTGCTGCCTGTATTCACTCCGTTCGTCTTCATCCAGGGGTCCACATACCTCACCCTCGAGTTCCTGGGCGACACTCTCGGGGCCGCGTTCATAGTCGGCCTCATGATCGCAATCTACAGGCGATTTGTTGAGAAGCTGGACAAGCTCGAGACGAAGAGGGACGACTACTTCATCCTCGGGATGCTCGTCTGGATCGGTGCCTCCGGCTTCGTGGTCGAAGGACTGAGGCTCGCTATAGAACCTGTAGCCTGGGCCGCATTCTCACCCGTGGGCGATGCGCTCTCCGGATTCTTCGGTTCTTCACCAATCATGGCCGCGGCTCCAGCGCTGTACCAGGGATTCTGGTGGGCGCACATGCTGTCTGTCATGGCGCTGATTGCGGCCGCCCCGTATACGAAGCTCATCCACGTCTTCACCTCCGGGGCCAACGTGGCGCTCGCTCCCGTGAAGTCCATGGGGAAGCTGGACACTCCGTTCAATCTGCAGAAGATGCTGGAGAGCGGGGTGGCAGAGGCGCCCAAGAGCATCGAATCAGCCAGCGAGTTCTCTCCGCTGCAGCTGCTGGCTCTCGACGCCTGCACCAATTGCGGCAGGTGCGAGGAGGTCTGCCCCGCCCACGCAGCCGGAAGGGACCTTTCTCCGAGGCTTGTAGTTCAGGACCTGGGGCGGGACGTTCGGACAGGGACCCCTGGCGACGTGTTTTCGAAGGGCGTGATACGGGAAGGCGAACTGTGGTCCTGCACGATGTGCAACGCGTGCGTCTCCGTCTGCCCGGTCTTCATCGACCAGGTCGACTACGTCACAGAGTTCAGGCGGACTCTCGTGAGCGAGAACAGGCTCGACGGCAAGAAGCGGCTCTTCCTCGAAAGCATTGCCAAGTACGGAAACCCGTTCGGCCTTCCTCCCTCAGAGAGGCAGTCTTGGCTGGCGGAGCTCGGGGTGAAGACTGTAAAAGAGAAACCGGGAGCGGAGTACCTCTACTGGCTCGGCTGCCAGTCAAGCTACGACCCGAGGGCGAGGAACGTGGCGAAGTCAGTCGTGAGGATTCTCCAAGAGGCCAAGGTCGACTTCGCTGTGCTGGGAAGCGAGGAGACCTGCACCGGCGAACCGGTCAGGCGGATGGGTGAGGAGGGGAGGTTCCAGGAGCTCGTGCTGAAGAACACAGAGACTTTCGCGCGGCACGGCGTGCGGAAGGTCGTGGTCCACTGCGCCCACTGCTTCAACTCCTTCCTCAACGAATACCCCGAGTTCGGCAGCAATATTGAGGTCATCCATCACTCCCAACTCATCGCCCGGCTCATCGGCGAAGGGAAGCTGAGGCCAGGACAGATGGAGGAGAAGGTGACCTTCCACGACCCGTGCAACTTGGGAAGGATTAACGGCGTCTTCGACGAGCCCCGTGATGTGCTGAGCTCAATCAGCGGGATCAAGCTGGAGGAGATGGAGCGGTCGAAGATGAACAGTTTCTGCTGCGGGGGAGGGGGCGCCAACGTCTGGTACGAGGTCCAGGAGAAGAAGAAGGTAGGGGTGATACGAGCCGAGGAAGCCGCGGCCACGGGTGCTCAGACTCTCGCAGTGGGCTGCCCGTTCTGCATTACAATGTTTGAGGACGCGTTCAAGACTATCGGAGGAACGCCGATGCAGGTCAAGGACATCGCGGAGTTGGTTGCGGATTCGTTGGGCGAAAAGAAATGAAGTGCAGCCTCAAGAAGACTCTCAGGTCCGGCAAGGTCACTCTGGGCACGTGGGTGACAATCGGACACCCCGACGTGCCCGACCAGCTCCAGGGTTTGGGTTTCGACTGGCTAGTCTTCGACACAGAGCACGCTCCCATCGGGAGGGAGACGCTAAGTCGGATGATACAGGCCGTTGACGCCGAAAAGGTCTGCCCGATAGTGAGGGTTGGGGCAATAGACCAGTACATGGTGAAGTCAGCTCTCGACATGGGGGCGCATGGCGTCGTCTTCCCCCTGGTGAACTCGGAGACCGAAGCCAAGGCAGCCGTCCAGTTCCTGAAGTATCCGCCCGTCGGAGTGAGAGGAGTGGCCCCAAGGAAGGCCGCAGACTACGGACTCACTGCGGCTGAGTACATCAGGACCGCCAACGAGATGACGCTGCTGGTGGCCCAGATCGAGACCCGCCAGGCTGTTGAGAACGTCGACACTATACTTTCGCTGAAGGAAGTGGACGTGGCCTTCGTTGGCCCGTCTGACCTTACGATGTCCCTCGGCCTTTTGGACGACAGGTCGAACCCCAAGGTGATCGAAGCGATGAAGAAAGTGATAGCGAGCTGCGAGGCCCATCACAAGACGGCGGGCGTGCTCGCTGCGAGCCCTGAAGAGGCGAAGAGGGACGTGGCGCTCGGCTTCCGGTTCATCGGGCTCGGCTCCGACACACGTTTCATCTCGGGCGGCGCGAAGCCGTTCATCGAGGCGGCAAGGTAAGCTCCGGCCGCTGGTTCAGCTTCACCAGCGACGTGGCTCCTATGCCCGCGAAACCGAATGCGATTATGATGACGCCGGACAGCATGATTCCGGCGGAGACACCAATCGTTGTGTCTGCGACCGTGGCGAGAACTATACCCGTCGGTATGGTGACGTAGTCGAGGAACTGCTGCAGGCCGAAGACCCGACCCATCAGTTCCTTGGGCACGACCTCCTGGTAGTAGGTGCTTTGGACGACACCAACAAACGGTATGGCGGCGCCGAACGCAGCAACAGTCACCAGGGCCTCTGGGAGCGTTCGCGCGAACCCGGTCAGGGCTACGAAGACACCCAATATGAACAGCGAAGCCAAGACCGAGAGCCTCCTTTTCTTCAAACCCTTCCGGCCGATGTAGGTAGCGGTCGCGAGGATGCCGATGGCCGCGAATGAGTTGAGGGCGCCGAACCCCGTGCTGCCCGCGTTCAGTACGTCCTTTGCGAGGACCAAAGCGTAGACGTACCAGAAACCACCCAGCCCGAAGTTGACACCGGCGACGAGGACGCTGAGCCACACCAGCTCGCGCTTTGACTTGAAGTACGACCAGCCCTGACGGAAGTCTGAGAGCCAGTTCCTTGCTTTGTTCTGGATTCGGGGGTTGGCCGGTAGTCGTATCATGAGTAGCGCGAAGACGAGGACGAAGAAACTGATGGCGTCTATCGAGAGAGAAGACGCCACTCCAATTGCGAAGATTGCGAATCCAGCGGCAGCCGGGCCGAGGACGCTGTCCACCTGGAACGTGGCCGTGAGGTACGAATTTGCTGCGAGCAGACCCGAAGGCTCGACCATCTGAGGAACTATTGCTTGAGTGGCGATATCGAAGATGGCCCCAATGAGCCCGCTGGAAAACGATACTGCATACACCAAAGGTATTGAGCTGAATCCCAGGGCGACGGCCGCAGCAAGAAGCCCGAAGATCACCCCCCTGGAGATTTCAGTTAGGATCATCAGGAAACGCTTGTTGAACCTGTCGACGTAGACCCCGCCCCAGATTCTCACGACCGACCTTGGGATCAGGAAGAAGAGCCAGGTGGCACCGAGGCTCAGCACTGAGCCGGTCGCAACGTAGACGAGCCAGGAAATGGCAAGTTCGCCGAAATAATCGCCGAATTCAGAGAATCCCCTTCCGCCCAAGAGGTACAGAAAGTTCCGGTTGCTCCGAAGCCCTGAGCTCCGTTGCAATGCGCATGAATATTCCGGGCCGTTAGATAAGCGTAATCGCAGAACGACACTCGGAATTGGTGGATTGGCGAATACTAGGATTTCCTTGCCGAGAAGGCCCTCTGGATCGCAGGGACCAACTGGTAGAGGTCGCCAACTATGCCGTAGTCAGCGGCCTGGAAGATGGGGGCATCCTTGTCCGAGTTGATGGCGGCGATCACCTTCGAGTCCTTGATCCCCGCAACGTGCTGGAGCTGACCTGATATGCCAACGGCCAGGTAGAGCTCGGGGCTCACGCTGATCCCCGTCAGTCCGATGTGACACTCTTCGGGGAGCCAGCCAAGGTCGGAGGAGATTGGCCTGGAGCACCCAAGTGCAGCGCCCATTGTCTTTGCCAAGCCCTCCATCATCGATATGTCTTCCTTCTTCTTGATGCCCCTGCCCACGGAAACCACTGTCTTTGCCTTGCGGATGTCGATGCTTCCCGACTCTTTCTTTGTTGCCCGGAGTATCTTGACTCTCGACGGCACGTCCCCGGCCTCGAACTCCTGGACCTTCGCGCTCGCAGCTGACTCGGGCGGGTAGGCGCCGATCCTCACGGTCGCAATGGATGGGAGGGGAGCGCTCATCTGCGCGACCACTCTCCCTGCGTAAACGTTTCTGCTGCCGAACAGCATCTGGCCCGATATTCGTAGCGCGAAGGCATCGCTCATCGAGCCAGCTCCCATCTTCGCGGCGAGCCTTCCAGCGACCTCCCTCCCCTGCCTCGTCGACCCGACAAGGATCACGGACGGCTTGAACTTCTGGGCTGCCCTGAAGATCATTTCAGAGACGACCTCCGAAGTGTAGGGAGGGCGGGCGCTGCTCTTCAGCACCAGCTTGTTGTTCCCCCTAACGCCGTCTCTCGGTTTCCCTACTTCGAGGATTGTGGATTGGCCCGCGGATGCGTTTGCAATCTGATTTGCTGCAGAGGAGAGTTCGTTTGCAGCTTCATCGGATTCCGAGTAGGCCCACACCAGAGGGGTCACTTGGGAATCACCCCCTCCGAGGCGAGGGCGTCAAGGAGCTTCTTGGCGGCCTCGTCGGGCGTCCCCTCTATCATGATGTGCTTCCTGTTCATGGGCTTGCCGCTCATCGAAACCACGCCGACGTTTCCGCCCGAAAACCCGGCTGGCCCGAGCGTGTCGCGTGGGACGTCCATGAGCGGCTTCTTCGAAGCCTGCATTATCTGGATCAGTGTCGGATATCTCGGCTCGTTGATCTCGCTCACCACGGAAACGACGAGAGGAAGCGCGCACTCTACGGAAGTCACTGATTCCTCCAGTGACTGCTCGACGTCCACCACGTGGTCCTTGAACTCGATCTTCCTCGCGTACCCCACGAACGGAAGCGCAAGAAGCTCCGCGAGCATCGGGGGCACCTGCCCAGTGTAGGTGTCTGAAGAGCCTTCAGCGCAGAGCACCATGTCGAAGCCCCCGGCCATCTTTATCGCAGCGGCAAGGAGTCTCGCTGTCCCGAGGGTGTCCACGGTGCCGAGCTCGGCGAGGATGTGCACTCCCTTGTCTGCGCCCATTGCTAAGGCCTCCTTGATTGTCCGCTTAGCGTCGGGGCTTCCCACAGTGAATATCGTGACCTCGCCGCCGCGGGCTGCTCTCATCCTGACGGCCTCTTCAACGGCGCTCTTGTCGAAGCTGCTCATCTTCGAAGGGGACCCTTCGACCAAGGGGGTTCCCGACTGGTCGATCCTCAGTTCAGTTTCGTCGACCGCGTGCTTGACGCAGACTGCCACTCTCATAGAGAGCGCGCGAGCTCCTTCCTTGCTATAAGCATCCTCAGTACTTCGGAGGTGCCCTCGCCTATGGTCAGGAGCCTGGCGTCGCGCCAGTGCCTATGGACGTCGTCTGTGGTGTACCCGTGGCCCCCGAAGAGTTGGATTGCAGAGTCGCAGACCTTCAACGACATCTCGGTGGCGAACACCTTCGCCTGGGAGGCCTCCGAGGCATAGTCTCCCCCCGTTTCCCGGACGCGGGCGGCGTGCATGCACATCAGTCGCCCTGCTGAGATTCCCGTCTTCATGTCCGCGATCTTCTCCCTGGTCAGCTGGAATTCAGAAATGGGCGAACCGAAAGCTCTTCTTTGCTTGCTGTACGCGACTGCTTGGGCGAAAGCTGTTTGGGCGATTCCGACGCAGATGGAACCCATCACGATTCTGCTGCCGTTGAGCATCGATTTTGCGTATTCGAACCCCTTGCCCTCCTCGCCGACCAACATGTCCCTGGGCACCCTGCAGTCCGTGAACTTTACTTCGGCCGTTCTCGACCCGCGCATCCCCAGCTTCGGGAGGTCTCCCCCGAACTGGATCCCAGGGCTTCTCCCGTCGACGATGAAGGCAGAAGGTCCCTTGTCCGTGGAAGCGAACACGAAGTAGGCGTCGGCCTCGCCCGCGTTCGTGATGAAGGCCTTGGAACCGTTGAGCACGTAGTCGCTCCCGACTCGCTTCGCCTTCGTGCTGATCGCCTTGGCGTCCGACCCGGAAGTTGGTTCCGTCAGGCTGAATGAAGCAAGCTTCTTGCCACTGATGATGTCGGGGATGAGGTCCTGCCTGAGCCGCTCGGACCCGAACTGAAGCAGGCCCTCGGCCACCGTGTTGTGTATCGCCATGCTCAGTGCGATGCTAGCGTCCGCGTTCCCGACCAGCTCCATGGCCAGCTCATAGATTCCGAACGGAAGTCCCAGCCCTCCATACTTGGCGGGATAGGCAATCTGGGTCACGCCCTTCTCGAACAGCGCCCTCCGCGCGTCCGCTATGCTGTCCTCGTGCGCGTCAAACTTCGGAGAAGCGGGAGCAACCTTCTGGTCGAGGTACTTGGAGATCGCCTCCAGCACCTCCGTGTACTCTTCTTTCCCAGGATAGTTGAAGGAGAGCAGCTGTCCGTGCTCCGCACCGAAAGTTGTCAGAAGCTTTCGGTCGCGCTCGAGCCGAGCTCGATTTAATGATTCTTATGTCGAACGCGATTCTCGCCCCTAACCGAGGGAGAGGCCTCGGAAGTTTAATTACCTACGGAACGTCGCTGCGCTCGATGAGGCTCGCGCTCGGCTTCAACCCCATCTTTAGTGCCGCCGATGCCGCGAG
>Ga0187812_1000688_pt1 | contig 11912 bp, 9 predicted proteins | sample NC_S_2_FD_130582 | JGI IMG/M metagenome (GOLD analysis project Ga0187812, IMG submission 130582) | Wetland sediment microbial communities from Neuse River Estuary, North Carolina, USA - ASW-S_2 | ecosystem: Environmental > Aquatic > Freshwater > Wetlands > Sediment | place: USA: North Carolina... | reverse complement strand
CACAGCCTGGAATTATGATAACATAACTTCACGCTGGACAATGCAGCTTGGTGTTAGATATACTTTCTAATTATCAAGTATTAATTTATAAGAAAAGCCTTTAGAGAAATCTAAAGGCTTTTTATTTTATTATATTCTTATTCTACTTCATCATAGAAGTGATAAAGGATTTTGGAGATGAAAATGATGATAAGTATATTAAGCGCTAGAAAAAAGTATTGATGATATTGCCACTTAAACTAAATAAAAGTTACATATACGGCACCCAACACAGGTTCACACACTATACTGGTGTAGTGGGATATGTGCAAGTCAAAGGAATTTTTACTTTTGAAATCGGAACAAGTATAGCATAGACAGTATGTTATGCACAATTCAAAAAAGACATTATAGAAAAGTTTATTAGTTAACTTACGTTATTATGAAAAAAGTAATTATTGCATCAAAGAATCCCGTCAAAATCCAAGCTGTAAAAAATGGTTTTGAAAAAATGTTCCCTAATCAAGAATTTGAATTTGCAGGAGTGTCAGTTCCTTCAAATGTTGCCGACCAGCCGTTTAGTAATAATGAAACATTCCTCGGAGCCAGAAATAGAGCTAATAACGCATCAAATGAAGTAACAGAAGCTGACTTCTATATTGGTATAGAAGGTGGAATTGAACCTATTGAAAACGAAATGGAAGTTTTTGCCTGGGTATTTATTAAGTCGGCTGGCAAATACGGTAAAGCAAGAACGGGAACTTTTTTTCTTCCAAAACAGGTTGTTGAGTTAATTAAAGAAGGGAAAGAACTCGGAGATGCTGACGATATAGTTTTTAAGCGCAATAATTCCAAACAAGAGAATGGAGCTGTTGGTATTATGACGGGAGATGTAATTGATCGAACGAAATACTATACAGAAGCAGTTGTTTTAGCGTTGATCCCTTTTAAAAACGTTGATTTGTATTGAAAATATTTGATGATTTTATATTGCTTTTATCATACCGTAGCTACAAAAGGATAGCTGCATATATTAAATACGAATTACAATTGATAATTATTTCCCACACGAATAAATTACTTTTTTTTAAGAAGCTGGCTACCACTTTTGAAAAACTTATTGAATTAGATTCTTTCTTAAAATCACATTGCTGATTAACCGGGCAATTTTTTATTATATAATTTTCTATATTACATTCCAGTTATGAAGAACAATTTTTCAAAATATTTAATCCTTATGCTTGTTGCGCTCTTCTTTGCTTCAACAAACGAATTGAGCGCTAAGGAAGCCGAGCATAATTATGAATCGGAGAGTCATTTTTTTATCGATAGTGGTAATTATTCTTTAAATATACCATGCGGCAATTTTCAGAAGGATTTGACCAAAACTTTTTATGACTTTTCTTTTGCAAATTCACAGATATATTATAACAATTGCTATAATCTCCTTACCAAATTTTCTTCTTTATTCGCCCCGTTACCCGCAGCTAAAGATAGATATTTAGATATCTCAGTACTCCGCATTTAAAAATTCTTTTTGTATTTGATTTAACATTCGATCCTTAGTGTATTGATCGCTCACTAAGGATATTTTTACTTTACTTAAATAAAAAGAGTTTCAAATGAGTACTGCTAAAAAATCTCAAAAAGTTTTTTACTTCGTTACTTTTATAGTTCTATTCGCTGCTGCGGGTTGGTATTTAATGCAAAATAGAAGCGACAAAAAAGATAAAGGCGATAAAATAAATCCTGCCAAATCATCATCCCGCATTCAAGTTGAAGATGGAATGACAATTATTGAATTAAGTCCTCAAGAGCAAGCAAATTCCGGGATAACCACAATAAAATTAAATCAGACGAAACATCAAGCCCTGCTGACAGCTTATGGTATTGTAGTTTCAATTCAGGATTTAGCAAAGGATGTTCAAAGCTTTGAGGCGGGTAAAGCACAGTTGGCAAAGTCAAAGGAAAGTCTTCTAATTTCGCAGAATAATTTTGAACGAACAAAAAGTCTTTATGAAAAGAAGCTTGCAAGTGAACAGGATTTTCAATCTTCACAAGCTGCATTTTTATCGGATAAAGCAGATGTCTATTCTGCTCAATCAAATTTAACTAGCTTAAGAAGCTCAATCCTTGAGCAATGGGGTGATAAGCTTTCTCAATGGATATTTGAGGGCTCAGCAGGATTACAGAGTTTGCTATCGCTTGATGATATATTGATTCAAATATCTCTTCCTCCCGATGAGATGAGTATGAAAATTCCGGTTAACATTTTTGTCCAACCTGCCTACCGGACAGGTAGGTCTTCCTCAGAAAGCAAAAAAATATTGTGCAGATTTATTTCCGCCGGTCATCTTGCAAATGCGCAGTTCCAAACAAAGACTTTATATTACATTGCACATGGTTCTTCGTTAAGCGGAGGCATGAATATAAAAGCATTTCTTCCTGTTGGAAATGAATTAAACGGCGTTGTTGTTCCGCAAGAATCAGTCGTCTGGTATCAGGGTAGTGCGTGGATTTATGTTGAGATCTCGCCGGGAAAATTTTCCCGCGTTGAAATAAATACAGACAATTCTTTTGGAGATGGATTTTTTATACCAACGAATAGTGAATTAAAACCTGGAGCGGTGATAGTAAAAAACGGCGCACAGCTTTTGTTATCGGAAGAATTAACTCCCGCTCAAAGCAGCGGCGGCGGGGAGGGAGACAATGACTGACGAACATGGCTTATTAAATTATGTTGTCCGCTTCTCGCTTCGATTCAGAGGCATCATAATAGCTTTGAGCATTTTGTTTGCGGGATATGGAATCTACACACTAACGCAGGCTAAGTACGGCGTCTTCCCGGAGTTTGCACCGCCGCAAGCAGTAATACAAACCGAAGCGCCCGGGCTTTCACCGGAACAAGTTGAAGTATTAGTTACACAGCCGGTTGAAAATGCAGTTAACGGAATTGTTGGAATTCAGTCGCTTCGCTCGCGCTCTATTCAAGGGCTTTCAGTTGTAACAGCTACTTTTAAGGACGGCACAAATATTTTTATTGACCGGCAGTTTGTAACGGAACGACTTGCGACTTTAGCAGGTCAACTGCCGGTTGGAGTAAGGCAGCCGGAGATGACGCCGCTTGTTCCTTCAACCGGACTTAATCTTGTTATCGGATTAACTTCTATTAAAAAGACTCCAATGCAGCTTAGAACTTTTGCAGATTGGGTTTTAAAGAGAAGGCTACTCTCGGTAACTGGAGTTGCGAGTGTAACTGTGTTTGGCGGCGATGTTAAGCAATTTCAAATTCAAGTTCGCCCCGATGAACTTATAAAATATAATTTATCAATTGAAGATGTTTTATCAGCAGCTAAACGGGCAACCGTTGTGGAAGGTTCCGGCTTCATTGAAAATAATAATCAGCGTATTGTACTTCAAACTGAAGGACAATCTTTAACTCCTGCAGATATTGCGAAGACAATTATATTTCATAAGAATAATCTGAATATAACTCTGGGCGATGTCGCAAATGTTTTAATTGCACCGGAGCCCGCTATCGGCGGTGCAACTATAGAAGGTAAGCCCGGCGTTATGATGATGATTTACGGGCAGTACGGAACCAACACGCTTGAGGTAACTAAAAATGTTGAAGCGGCATTAACAAATATGCAATCCGTATTCTATTCTGAAAACATTCGAATGATAAACTTATTTCGCCCGGCGGATTTTATTCATACTGCCCTCAGCAACATTGAAGGCTCGCTAATGCTTGGCGCAGCCTTAGTGGTTTTAATATTGCTTCTCTTTCTTTTTAATTTTAGAACGGCGGCAATTTCTTGCACAGCTATTCCGCTTTCGCTGCTTGCGGGAATTGTCGCTTTGCAATCCTTCGGCTTAACAATAAATACGATGACGCTCGGAGGGCTTGCCATTGCCATCGGCGAAGTGGTCGATGATGCTGTAATTGATGTTGAAAATATTTTGAGACGGCTGAAAGAGAATCGTAAATCCGGTTATCTTAAATCTGTTTTTCGTGTAGTGCTTGAAGCCTCGCTTGAAGTTCGAACGGCGGTTATCTATGCTACATTTGCGGTAGTGCTTGTTTTCATTCCTATATTAACATTATCGGGAGTAGCGGGCAAACTTTTTTCACCGCTTGGAGTTGCCTACATATTTTCTGTTCTTGCTTCGCTTCTTGTAGCACTCACGGTAACACCGGCGCTAAGCCTTATTTTGCTCGGCGGCAATAAAGCTGTTGAAAAGAAAGAATCTCCATTCGCACTTTTCCTAAAGACTAAATACAAAATTACTTTAAACAAAGTTGAACAGAATTCAGGGAAAGTAATTGCATCAGTAATAATTATTACATTAGCCGGATTTGCCGCTCTGCCTTTTTTCGGAGGAAGCTTCATCCCGGAACTTAAAGAAGGTCATTTTATTGCGCATGTTTCTTTAGCGCCGGGAACGTCTGTGAATGAATCGATAATGCTTGGCGAGAAGGTTTCCGATGCTTTAATGAAGCTGCCGTTTGTACAATCAGTCGGACAGCGAGCCGGAAGGGCTGAGAAAGGCGATGATACGTGGGGAACCAATTACAGCGAGTTTGAAATTCAATTAAAACCATTGAACGATGAAGAGATGGAAAAAGCAAAGGAAGATATTAGAAAGACTCTAAATTCGTTTGTCGGTGTTAATACCGGTGTGAACACTTTTTTAACCGAACGAATGGAAGAAACACTTTCCGGGTATACTTCCTCAGTTGTTTTGAATATTTACGGTAATGATTTAAACTCTTTAGATGAGCTTGCGCAAAACACTGCTCATGTTCTTTCTAAAGTTCCGGGTGCTGTTGATGTCCAAATTCAATCGCCGCCCGGAATGCCGCAACTAACTATTCATTTGCGGAAGGATGATTTGCAGCGCTGGGGATTTGATGCTAAAGACGTTCTTGATGCGGTGCAGACGGCTTATCAAGGCACAGACGTTGGGCAGGTTTATGACGGCAACCGTGTATTTACCGTCTCAATAATATTAGATTCTAAAGACCGGAACTCCGTAAACAACGTTTCAAATCTTCTCTTAAAAAATTCTGACGGAGTTTATGTAAAGTTAAGTCAGCTTGCAGATGTGTATGAGACTTCGGGAAGATACATAATTCTGCATGATGGCGCCAGACGGGTGCAGACAATTACATGCAATGTTAAAGGAACTGATGTTGTTTCATTTGTAAAGGAGGCGAAAGAAAAAATAGATTCTTCAATTAAATTTCCCGGAGGAACTTATATTGAATTTGGCGGGACAGCGGCGGCTCAAGCAAAGTCGAGGAATGAATTGCTTGTGTATTCGGCGATTGCTGCCGCGGGAATTATTTTACTGCTGTTTATTGCACTTAAAAATTTAAGAAATCTTCTTCTTGTCTTGTCTAACGTACCATTTGCATTTGTCGGCGGAATAATTTCCGTCTTGTTATGGGGCGGACAAATGAGTCTTGGCTCCATGGTAGGATTTATTACTTTGTTTGGAATAACGATGCGGAATTCGCTCATGCTTATTTCACATTACGACCATCTAGTAAAATATGAAGACAAAGAATGGAATCTTGAAACAGCCATGCTTGGTGCTTCGGAAAGGCTAGTTCCAATTTTAATGACGGCTTTGGTAACAGGTCTGGGACTATTGCCGTTGGCAATCGGCAGCGGCTCTGCCGGTAAAGAAATTGAAGGTCCGCTTGCGATTGTTATTCTCGGCGGACTTACAACTTCAACATTATTAAATTTACTTGTGCTGCCGGTTTTATCGCTTAGGTTTGGAAGGTTTAAGAGGAATAGTAATGATGAAGAAGGATAATTAAGCGGCAATAGATAAAATTTAATTGCCGCCGTAAATTTAGAAAGTTAAAACCTTATCAGAATTAACCGTACACTCAGTTAATTCAGCCATGGTGCTAATTTGTGCGCCTTCAATTAGAGTAAGATTTTTTATTCCTCTTGCATCAGCACATGTGCCGCATATTTGAGTTAAGAAATAAGGACGATCTCTATCATTCTTCTTAATTCTGCTGGCTAGTGACTCTTAGAACTTCCCGATATATCCAAAGATATGCCCGCATAAATCATTCTCCCTATTGACGGGATTATACCGGGTCCCGGGTATTCATCCGTTCTCATCGTGAAATATTTCTTATCAGTCAGATTGTTAACTCCCAAGCTGAATTCATAATTTGAGATTTTATATGCAGCCGAGATGTCGATTACACTGTACGATGGAATAAGCCCAACCAAACCATCAGGTGAAAATTTTGTGTCGGCAGGGTCGCCATAGGAAGAGGCTGTGTATGAATGCTGCATGTTCATCGAAAAAGAACCGAAGCTATAATCTATCCCCAAGCGGTTTGTGTACTTGGGAGCGTAAGGGACGGAATTGCCATTGTATTCGCCCGAGACGTAGCGGGCATCAGTATACCCAAATGAATTGTAAATACCGAGTCTTCCAAGCTTATTATCCGGGATCAGACCGCCGAGAATATTCAGTTCTGCATATATTTCTATTCCCTTATGATCATCAGCTCCGGTATTTGTCTTGAACTGGTAGGTGAGGGTGTCATAAGTTTGCTCGACGATGCCGATGTCATTCTTAACATGCATATAGAAAAGGCTTACATCGAAGTTTAAATAATCTCCAACTACTCCTCTAAATCCTAAATCAATATCATAAGCAGAGGCATCCTTGAGGTTTTGATCTATCTTTGCAATTGAGCCGAACGGCGTTAAATCGCTGTATGTAATCGGTCGGTATGACTGGCTGAGATTAAAGTAAATGTTAGTCTTATCCGAAGCTTTATACTCTGTGCTGATTGCACTCAACAAAAAGGTGCGGGCGCTTTTTTTATTATTTGAATAAACATATTCCTGGTTGCTGTCGCCGGCTTCATTTGGTGCATAGCCATCGGCGTTAGTGCTCAAGTATTCAAGACGCAGCCCTGGTGTTATGCTAAACGCATCAGTTATCCGAAAAATATTTTGAATATAAGGCGCAATATTCGTTGTGTAAAAATTCATATCCTGTTTCCAGGGTGAAAGTTGTGCTAAATTGAAATCTGAGCCTGTCGTGCCGTCTGCGCCTTCCTGTCTCTCAAGGTGTGAATAAGCATACCGCAACCCGAAAGAGAATGAATGATTTTGTCCAAAAAGATTGTAGTTGGATAAAAACCTAAGCTCGTTTGTAAAAGTATTAAAATATTCACGTTCAAGTTCCCTCGGAGTGTAAGTTAAACTTGATGTAATATCATCCGGCGCTTCCGGCGGAATATCTTCATTCCGCCATATTAAATTACGTTGACTAAAGAGGTAAGATGAAATCAGACTAAAAGAAGTATGGTCGTTCATTTTATAATTGATGCGCATAACTGTTATGTTCCACGGGCTGTCTAACCAATTCCTGCTTCTGAGTGATTGCTGGGGGTTTGCATAAAACAGTGAGTCATTCAATCCACCGGGCATTCGGATAAGGTTGCGAAGGATAGTATACTCAATCCCAATCTGAAGTTTATCGGTTGGATTATATTTTAAACTTGCAAAGCCAGACCACTGAGTTTGCTGCGAGTTTGCACGCCAACCTTCTAGGCGCCTGTACTGAAGAAAACCGTAATATTTGAAATTTTTAACAGTGCCGCCGATTGAATTGAAACTACTAAAGAGCCCGTAGCTTCCGCCGGTTTGTGAAGATATGATAGAAATGGGCAGTGGGCTGCCATCTTTGAGTTCATAGTTTACCATGCCTCCTAACTGCGATCCGAACGCTAAAGCGGCTCCGTCGCGAAGAATGGTTATATTTTTCACAGCCTCCATAGGCGGCAAATAATATGATTCATTATATCCGTAAAGATCTGCTGAAATGTTGTAACCGTTTTGCCGTGTATTGGTCTCGATGCTTTGATATGGATTTAGACCGCGAAAGCCTATTCCGTTAGCAGTAAACCCTCCCATTTCATTTTCGGTAATGTTGACTCCGGGTATTCTGCCGATAATTTGCCTTGTGTTGTTTATTGCTTTGTTGGCGTCCAGGCTGTCTATAGAGAGAACTTCGTTCTTCATACCTGCGTAAACCGTCTGACCAGAATAATCATTCAACCATCCAATACCATTCATATGATTGCCTGTTACAATCACTTCCTTTAAAACATAAATTGAATCGGGTGTCTGCGCTAACAATAAATTGTTAAAAATAAGTACTGTTAAACAGAGATAGAAAATAAATAACAACTTCAAGGTCACCTCACTTCTAAATTATTTCTGATTTTTTACTATTTTTATTAAGACTCAATCTTAATAACAAAACTATCTTGTTTGTTTCTTCAATACAATACTCTGTATTATGTAAATTTTCTAATGGTTTTAGGTATACTCTATACCTAATTTTGGTAAGGTGGAACTATACCTTTATCTATTGCATATAGTATAAGTTCTATAGGGGATTTCAGTTGAAGTTTTTTCATTATGTTTTTGCGGTGGGTATATACAGTATGAATGCTGATGAATAGTACTTCGGCTATTTCCTGATTTGAATATTTTTCTGCAATAAGCTTTATTATTTCGTTTTCTCTTTCACTTAAACCGGATTCATTTCCGGCTTCTTCCCGTTTTTTCCCAAGAATAACATCAAGAATCTTGCTGCAGATAAATTTCTCTCCTCTGGCTACTGATTCTAAAGCAGCCAGTATTTCATTTTTCTCACATTCTTTTGTTAAATGTCCAAGTACGCCGCTGTTTATAATCTTTAGGGCATCATCTTTTTTCAAGTAATCAGCTATGACTAAAACTTTCGTACTGGCAGATAGTTTGTGTATTTCTTTTAATTCATCAATGTCGACAAAATCTCCCGAATCATTATCAATAACTAATATGTCCGTCTGCATTGATTTTAGTTTTATTCTAAAATCTGTTTTTTTGTTTATCTCTCCTATTATTGAAATGTCTTCATTATCTTTTGTTACCGCTTTGAGCCCTTCTCGTATCAAATAAGCAGTACCTGCTAAAACTATTTTTATCATTAAGCTGTCTAATTTCTTCGGTTTATTATTAAGACTAAATATATATAAGGATTTTTTTAGTAACAAGACTTCTATAAGTATTTAGTTTAAAAATTAGAGTTGCGAGATATTTAATAATTTTTTAAGTATAGGAGGTCTTAGTAATTAATTCATCAAACAATATATTAGAAAGTTAAAACCTTATTCGAATTAACCGTCCACTCAATTAGTTCAGCCATGGTGCTGATTTGTGCGCCTTCAATTAGAGGAAGATTTTTTATCCCCCTTGCTCAGCACATGTGCAGCATATTTTAACCTGACCTCGAGTAAAGCGCGAAATCATTACTTCATCAATATCAAAAGCACGTAATATGCCTTTAATAATTTTTGTAGCCGGAATAGTAAATGTTCCACAACCGCAACCAAATTCAGCCACGTTATTAACTTTATCATTTAATTGAAGTTGAGCAAAAAAAATATTAGTTGCATCGAAGAAAGACTCCCGGTATTTTTCTTCCAGCATAACGCTGACTCTGATTTTCATATGTTAGTTTTCAACTGCAATTAATCAAGTAGATGAAATACCTTGCAAAATAATAAAAGAGTTAGTTATACAAATCCAAAGCTTTTTTTATTTGTTCAACTGTAGGCAAGCCTTGGGGATAGTAGCGGCACATTAAGGCTGGGCTTTCCGGAACCGGTAAATCTTCAAAATCTTTTCCGTTTATAAGCAAAGTCGGCGAGCCGCGGAAACCGACTTCCCTTGCTTTTTCATTTGACTCAACCAATACTTCATTGTATTGAATTTCAGCATTTGAAAGCTTTATCGCTTCTTTAACACGTTCTATTAATTTTGGTGAATTGGGACACCCATCAAAATGTTGCAGTTCGATATTAATTCTTCTTTTTTTCATGTTCATACCTATTTAAGAGTTTTAGCGGGATAACCATCCTCTGTAAGGAAGTAAGAAATTTTTTTAGCTGTTATAATCTTAGGATTAAACTTGAAAACACCTTTACTTTCTTTATAATAAATGTATGCATCGACAATGCCGTTTTTTCTTTTAAGCTCACTTTGCAAACCTAACGCGCAAGCTTCGCAATCCATATTATTAATTCTTAGCTCCACTGTTTGAAATTTAGGATTATTATTTAATTGATTCTGACCTTCCTTAGCAAAGCCTAAATATGGGAAGGCTGTAAATCCGGCAACAATTAAAACTGCAATCCATACAGAGATTCTATTCCATTTGCCGGCATTCTCAATTTTACATGAGCCGTCTTCGCATTTTACTTCCCGCTTTCTGTAAGTAAGATAAAATGCCGGAACGAGCAGCAATAAAGCAATTGCAATAAGATAAGGACGGTAAGCGTCAAAACGTGAAAAGAACGCTACGCTTCCGACTCCCAGTCCGACTAAAACAATAGGACCGATGCAACATAGCGAAGCAAGCACAGCGGCAATAATGGAACCGCTTGTTAAAAATTTATTTTTCATACTATATTCCTTCTTAAGATATTAATGCTTTGACAATCGGGCATTCATCTGACGATACTTCCTCATTTGTACATTGAGTAACTAATTTATCCAGGTGCTTCTTAATATTCTTAAGGTCTCTTATTTTATTGTCGACGTCATCTATTTTTTCTTCGGCTAATTTTTTAATATCACCGCACTTGGATTCAGAATTACTTTGAGCGAAAGTAGTTCGGATATTTCTTTAAGAGTAAATCCAAGCTCTTTAGCTCTGACAATAAATTTAAGCCTTGCAAAATCATTTTCATCATAAATTCTATAATGCGATTCTTTCCTTTTCGGTTTCGGCATTAAACCAATCTTTTCATAATAACGAACAGTTTCTAAGTTAATACCTGCTTTATCAGCTAAAGCGCCGACAGTGAAAGAATTCATAGTACCTCCTAATCGCTAACACAAATATAAATAACGTAGTATAGTACGGAGTCAAGGGGGAAAAATAAAGACCTGAACTAAAAAAAATGATTACAGAATTACCATCTGCAACATAGTTGCGCAGTCCTGGATATTTATAGTATTCGTTAATCAAAAGGAAATTGAGTTTGTATCTTATCTTTGAAACCGAAGGCTCCGGCGCAAAACACGCAAGCGGAGTTTCCTCAAAGGCCGATATGCCTCTATTGTATACTTCTTTCAACTAAAATTTATACTGTATGTGGGAGCCGGTGATTATACATTACTAAAGAAGATGGTATTATTGAAATAAAATCTTTATTGCAGTCTTAAACAGTTTAGGGTAATTAAAAAAACCTCCGGCGCTTTCAAAACTCCGGAGGTTTTTGTTTTATGTTTTATTTATAAAATATTGCATCCGTTTTAACCTCTGCCGGATGCTTCGCATCATTCTACACTGTCTTCGGCTGCTCTGCTGCCGGGGCTTCCGCTGCCGGTGCGGTCTTGCTGCCGCTTATGTTCTTTATTACCCGCGCAGATTGATATTCGTTATACATGTCGATATTGCTGTCTATATAATGCTCCATCATACCGTCTATGTCTTCCTTTAATATATCATCCGCAGTGTCGAAGGCTTCGTCAAGACTCATATGAGCCGCCGACTTCTGCTCCCCGCTTGCATGATGATCCTTCTCCGCCGCATTGTAGGCGTCTATGTTTGTCTTTATCGTATCCACCTTTGCGCTGTCTACGTTAAATCCGGAAAGCTTCGCGCGGTTCGCGTCAAGCAGCTTATAAAAGCTGTCTATCTTTGTATCGAACTCTACTTTGTTAAGCTTTAATAGGCTTGCACGCGTCACGCCCTTGGTAATTGCTATTATGTCATTTAGTTTATTCTTTCTCGCGTATGAGTGAAGCGACCTTACTGCCGGTACTATCGATGTGACAAGTATTCCCTTTGCGTCAAGCTTCGCCTCTAATTTCCCGGACTTG
>Ga0187812_1000687_pt1 | contig 11930 bp, 9 predicted proteins | sample NC_S_2_FD_130582 | JGI IMG/M metagenome (GOLD analysis project Ga0187812, IMG submission 130582) | Wetland sediment microbial communities from Neuse River Estuary, North Carolina, USA - ASW-S_2 | ecosystem: Environmental > Aquatic > Freshwater > Wetlands > Sediment | place: USA: North Carolina... | reverse complement strand
GTTTCGCGCACGCGGGAGCTGGCCGAGGCGCTGCTGGCAACGGGCTTTCCCAGCCGCAAGCGGCACTCGAGCCCGAATATTCATTTTTACCAGGAGTTCACGCTGCGCTCGCACGGAGTGCGGCGGGCGGGCTCGGCGGCGCTGGACCTGGCGTACATTGCCTGCGGTCGGCTGGATGCGTTTTGGGAGTTCAATCTGAACCCGTGGGATACGGCGGCCGGAATTCTGATGGTGGAGGAAGCCGGCGGGCAGGTGACGGACTTCGAGGGCAATCCATTTCGGCTCGACAGCCGCGAGGTGCTGGCCTCGAATGGGCTGGTGCATGACGAACTGATTGCGCTCTTCCGCGATATGCTCGCGGGGCGGGACCTGGCGCCGATTCCTACGCCGCAGGAGTATGCGCGGCGAAGGGCGGAGCGGGGATAAGCGCAATGAACATGCAGGCAGATTGCAGGGGTTGAAGCCCCGTCATTCTTTTGCGGCGCCTACGGCAAGCGACCCATCCAGAGGATGGGTTCCCCGGTCGTGCCCTGACGCTTCCTGGCACTTCCGATGAGTTTTCCGCAGCCCCACCCAGAGGGTTCCCGGTCATGCCGTGACACGGCTTCTTGATTGCGGCGTTTTTCTTCAGCCTATTCGCGCGCGCGCTTTCAGCCCCAGCTCCTTCATCGCGATCTGCAGATCGGCCCAGGCTTCTTTTTTCTGGCGCGGGTCGCGGAGCAGGTAGGCGGGGTGGTAGGTGACGATGAGGCTCATGCCGCGGAAGGCGTGGATGCGTCCGCGCAGGCCGGCGAGCGGCTGGCGTGCCCCGAGCAGATAGGTTGCCGCTGTTGCGCCGAGGGCAACGATGACCTGCGGGCGCACCACGTCGATCTGTCGGAAGAGGAACTGCGAGCAGGTGTTGGCCTCGTCGGGCTCGGGCGTGCGGTTGCCGGGCGGGCGGCACTTGACCACGTTGCAGATGTAGGTTTCTTCGCGGGCGAGGCCCATGGCCGTAATCATGTTGTTGAGGAGCTGGCCGGCGCGGCCGACGAAGGGCAGGCCCTGCGCGTCCTCGTCGGCGCCGGGGCCTTCACCCACGAACATGAGGCGCGCGTTGGCGTCGCCCTGGCCGAAGACGATGGAGTGGCGGCCCGTGTGGAGCGCGCAGCGCTTGCAATCGCCGATGTCTTCGACGATCTGGAGGAGTGCGGCGGAGCGGTCGGCCGGCGCAACGGCGGCGCCGATCTCGGGAGCGGGGGGAATGTTTTTGCGAGGCGGGATGGCGGGTTCCTCTGCGAAGGAGTTTGGTTGGGTGTTTGCGGATTGGGGTTCGTGGTTTCCCACCCTTTCCGCAAAAGGCTGCGGAAAGGATGGGGCGCCCTTTTCCTTGTCCGAAGAGGGTACGGAGCCCAAATCTTCTGGCACGCCGGACGCCAGTTCGGCTAAAAGCGCCGGGTCGACGGGGCGGCGGTAGAAGTCGGTGAGGCCGAGATCGCGGTAAAAGCGAAGGCGTTCGGCGATGGCCTGGCGGATTGCGGGATCGAGCGCGCGCGGCACCGTGCTTACTCCACTACGAGCCGACGGCGCGATGTTACGGTGACGGTTTCGGCAAGAACGCGGTCCTGCCCGGATTGGCGATCGTGCTCGATGCCGTCCATCTCGACCATGACCGAGCGGGGACGGCGCAGCGCGAGAACCTCGTCGAGGATGCGGTCGGCGAGCTGGCGCTTGGGCATCACGGGCATCTCGATGGCGGTGGAAAGCGTGAGGAAGGTGGCGGCATTGGTATCGGAGTCGATGCCTACGCCCTCGCCCGCGACGTCGTTCACCACGATCGCGTCGGCGCCCTTTTTGAGCAGCTTGGCGCGGCCGTTCTCCATCATGTTTTCAGTCTCTGCGGCGAAGCCGACGATGAGCTGGCCGGGACGGCGGCGGCGGACAACTTCAGCCAGGATATCTTCAGTCGGCGCGAGCTGGAGGGTCATGGGGCCGCTGCGCTTGAGCTTTTGATCGGCTACGATGATGGGCCGGTAATCGGCGACGGCCGCGGCCTTGACGATGAGCGTTGCATCGTTCATGCGGTCGAGCACGGCCTGGCGCATTTCGGCGGCGGTGGTGATCCTGACCAGCTCGCAGCGCGCGGGAGGATGCAAGGCGGCGGGACCGCTGACGAGAATGACCTTAGCGCCGCGGCTCTGCGCGGCTTCGGCCAGTGCGTAGCCCATCTTGCCGCTGGAGCGGTTACGGATGCAGCGGACGGGATCGACGGCCTCGCGCGTGCCGCCGGCGGTGACGAGTACGGTTTCGCCGGCCAGATCGTTGCGGCGATTGAGCGAGGCGAGGACGACGGCGGCGATAGCTTCCGGTTCGGCCATGCGCCCTTCGCCGACCATTCCGCAGGCCAGCTCGCCCGTGCCCGGCTCGATGACGCGCACGCCGCGCTGGCGGAGCGCGTCAAGATTCGCCTGTGTCGCCGGATGGTTCCACATGTTCACGTTCATGGCCGGCGCCACCAGGACGGGAGCAGTCGTCGCCAGATACATGGTGGAGAGAAAATCGTCGGCGATGCCGTGGGCGAATTTGGCCAGCGTATTGGCGGTGGCCGGGGCGACGACGAGCGCGTCGCCCCATTGCGCTTCGGCGATGTGGTCGATGCCGTTCTGTTCGGGGCTTGGCTCGGAGCTGCTGGCCGGCTCCCAGAGGCTGGTGATAACCCTGTAGCCGGTGAGTGCTGCGAAGGTGAGCGGCTGCACAAACTTGCAGGCGGCTTCGGTCATGACCACGTGGACTTCGACGCCCTGGCGTTGCAAAGCGCGGACAACTTCCGCCGCTTTATAGGCTGCAATTCCGCCGGAGACGCCTACGGTGACGCGCATAGTTCGATTTTAGTGCAGAGAGGGGAAATCAGGGACCGAGGGACCAAGGGAGCGAGCACGGCCGCTGTTCGCTGGACCTCAGTGAGCTGCGGCTGGAGCCCCGATCGCTGGAACCTGAACCCTGAAACCTGCCTTCAGCTCAGCAGGATCGGGACTGCGGGGCCTTCGATGAGAGGTTTTGTGACTTCGCTCTCGCCTTTGACATAGGAGATTTTGCCGGCGGCGATTTCGTCCTGCGCGATGCGGCAGGCCTTGTTGGAGTGGGTTGGGACGAGCGCACGGGAGCCGTTCTGCAACTGGCGGGCCCTGCGGGCGGCAACCAGAACCTTGCGGTAGTTGGAGTCGAAGCTGGTCTCAATCGTCATCGGGGTCATCTCCAAAGGGAAGTTGTTGCTGGCCGGAGGAGCCGATGATGCCGAACGCCTCCAGCACGGGTTTGAGCCGCTCCTGCGAGTTGGCTTGCAGGCAGGCAGCGGCGACCTCCAACACCCTGCGCGAGCGGTACGCGATGGCTTCGCCGTTGCGGTAGAAGCGTTCTGCCAGGACAATGGCTTCCAACTGCGCGACCGCCCGGTCGAGAATGTCGTTGACCAAAATATAGCTGTACTGGCGATAATTCTCAATCTCCTTGCTGGCCTCGCGCAGGCGGCGGTACACCTCTTCCTCGTTGACCACGCCCTCGGCGCGGCTGCGGTTGCGGAGGCGCGTGCGCAGGACGTGCGGATTGGGCGGCATGACGAAGATGCTCACGGCCTCAGACAGCCGGGAGCGGACCTGTGCGGCGCCCTGCACATCGATGTCGAGCAGAAGATCGTGACCGGCGATGCGCGCTTCATCGAGCGAGGTGCGCGCGGTGCCGTAGAGGTTGCCGAAGACCTCGGCGTACTCGAGAAAGAGTCCGGCCTCGACCATGCGCATGAACTCCTCGCGCGTGGTGAAGCGGTATTCTCGGCCGTCCTGCTCGCTGCCGCGGGGCGGGCGCGTGGTCCACGAGACCGCGAAGTCGATGCCGGTGACCTGCTTGCGCAGCTCGCTCACCAGCGTGCTTTTGCCCGAGCCCGAGGGCGCCGAAATGATGAAGAGAATGCCTGCCAAAATCGTTCCCTTTTGAGCTTTCAGCTTTCAGCCGTCAGCTTTCTGTTTTTCTTCAATTCTGCATCCAGCTTATCGCCCGCGTCTTGCCTGACGTTGTGAGGCGTCATTGATTCTGCAAGAATGTCCGCTCCGCCCGCGAACAGGCTGAAAGCTGAAAGCTGCCTCACTCAATATTCTGAATCTGTTCGCGAGCTTTTTCGATCTCCGCTTTCATGGCCAGCCCCAGTTCGGTAACGCGCGTGCCTTGGCCGCTCAGACCGCTGGTTTTCGAGAGCAAGGTATTGGCCTCGCGGTTCATCTCCTGGAGCAGAAAGTCGAGCTTCTTGCCCACTTCGCCGCCGGCATCGAGCAGCTCGCGGAAGTGCGCGATATGCGTGGCCATACGGGCCAGCTCTTCGGAGACGTCGCTGCGATCGACGAGCACGGCCACCTCCTCGAGCAGGCGCTGGCGATTGAACTCCGGTCCGATGGCGGCGGCGAGGCGCTGCGTGAGCCGCTCCTGGTAGCGCTGTTCGATTTCCGGGATCAGCTCGGCGACGCTGGCGCTGGCCTCGGCAAGCCGCGTCAGAATATCAAGGAGAATCGCCTGCAGCGCGTGGCCCTCGCGCGTGCGCATGGTCTTCAACTGCTCAAGCAGTGCGGGCACTTGCTGGAGGACGCTGGCGGCGAGCGCGGTCAGGTCATCGTCGCTGCGGTTCTCGGCCTGCAAGGCGCCGGGCAGGCGCAGTGCGGCGTTCAGGTCGGGCACGCCGGCGAGGCCGTGTTCTTCGCGCGCCGCCGCAAAGGCTGCGAGATAGCCGTCGATCAGCTCGCGATTGTAGCCGGACTTCTGCTGCGCCGAGCGATCGACCGAGAGCGTCAGGTCTACGTGGCCGCGCACCAGGCTTTCCTTCAGCATTTTGCGCAGCTCCATTTCGAGCGCGTCGAGGCCCGACGGCAGGCGGAATTGCAGGTCGAGAAAGCGATGGTTCACGCTCTTGATGGCGAGCGTGTAGGCCAGCTGGTCTTGCTCGCGCAGGACGACGCGCCCCTGAATGCGGGCATAGCCGGTCATCGAAGAAATGGGCATTCGTGCTTACTCCTCCGCTCCGATAGCCGCGGGATCGCAGGCCGGAGTGATGGGTGTCATGGGATCGATCTGCGGTTCCGGCATGTCGATGAACTGGAGTTGGTAGAGCCGCTGGTAGGTTGGCGAGTTGACCAGCAGCTCTTCGTGCGAGCCGGTGGCGGTGATGCGGCCGTCCTCGAGCACCGCGATGCGATTGGCGCGGCGAATGGTGGAGAGGCGGTGCGCGATCACGATGACTGTGCGGTTCTGCATGAGGTTGGCGAGCGCGGCCTGGACCAGCGATTCGCTTTCGGCGTCGAGGGCCGAAGTGGCCTCGTCGAGAATCAGGATGGGCGCGTTCTTGAGGATGGCGCGGGCGATGGCCATGCGCTGCCGCTCGCCACCGGAGAGCCGGAAGCCTTTTTCGCCGATGACGGTGTCGTAGCCCTGCGGCATGCGCAGGATGAAGTCGTGGGCGAGCGCATTGCGCGCCGCCTCTTCAACCAGCGCGGCCTTGACCTCGGGCTGGCCATAGGCGATGTTGTTGCGCACTGTGTCGTTGAAGAGGATGGTTTCCTGCGTGACCTGCGCGACCTGGCGGCGTAGCGAGGCCAGCGTCAGGTCGCGGACGTCGTGGTTGTCGATGAGGATGCGGCCGGAGGTTATGTCGAAGAAACGCGGAATGAGATTGACCAGCGTGGATTTGCCCGCGCCGCTGGGCCCGACCACAGCCAGCACCTCTCCGGCCCGCACTTCGAGATCGACGTTATGCAGGATCTGGTGCTCGCCCTCTTCGGTCGAATAGGAAAAGCCCACATTCTCAAATTGAATGGATCTCTGGAACTGGTTGAGCACGATGGCGCGCGGGCGCTCAACGACATCGTCCTCGGTATCGAAGTAGCCGAAGATGGACGAGGAGGCGCCCATGGCTTGCTGGAAGCTGTTGTAGTAGGTGGCGAAGCGCCGGACCGGGTCGTAGAGCTTGAAGAGCAGGATAATGAAGGCGCTGAACAAGCCCAATGTCATGTGCCCGCTCTTAATCTCGTTCCGTCCAATCCACAGCATGAGGGCAATCGCGACGGCGCCGATCGCATCCATCAGCGGCGAGCTGATGGATTGAATGCGGACGCTGCGCAAGTTAGCGCGGAAGAGGCGGCGTGCGGCAGTTTTGAAGCGCAGAATCTCCCACAGCTCGGTGTTGAATGCCTTCACGATGCGGTTGCCGGTCACCGTTTCGTGCAGGATGTTCTGAAGGTCGGCGAGCTTGTCCTGGCCGGTACGGGTACGGTGCCGCACCTCGCGGCCGATTTTGCGCGCCGAAGTGACGACCACGGGGATAAACAGGAGCAGAGCCCAACTGAGATAGCCGCCAAGGCGGATGACGAGAGCGATGGCAACCAAAAAGGTGAAGAACTGTTGCAGAAAATCGCCGATCACGGAGCTGACGGCGATCTGTACGCGGTCGACGTCGTTGATGAGAGTGGAGAGGATGCTGCCGGTGGAGTGGCGGTGAAAAAAGCTTGAGGAACGGCGGAGGGTGGCTTCGTAAAGCTGATTGCGCAGGTCGGTGATGGTTCCGAAGCCGGCGTAGTTGACCAGGTAGGTGCCGGCGTAGTCGCATAGCCCTTTGACGACGGTGGAGACGATGAGAGCGAAGGCGACCACATCCCAGGCGTTGTGCAGATGCAGAAACCGGGGAACGATGGTGCGCAGGTCGAAGTTCCAGCGGGAATTGGGGAGGCCGAGGAGAATGGGGCCTTCTGGCGCGTTGGGAGCAAGGACGCGATCGAAGATGGGCTGAAAGAGCAGAACCCGAAAGTTGTCGAGCAGGCCTACCGCGGCGAGCAGAAGCACGCCGACGATCCACTGCAGCGTGTAAGGCAGTCCGTAGCGCGCGAGGCGAGCGAAGTTCTTCATGCCGGACCGGCCGCCCGCCGCGATTGAGGCGCGCTACCAGCCTGCCGGCTCTTGGCGGGAATCTCCATCCAGATATTGTATCCGGGCTGGCGAACGAACCAGGGCCAGGAGCCGCGCGGGCGTTGTATAGGATGGTGAGATGGCTCCCGGGTCAGCACTCCCGCGCGATATTCGAACGGTCTTTCTCGACCGCGACGGCGTTCTCAATGCGAAGGCGCCGGAGGGAGAATATGTAAAAAGCTGGAAGGAGTTTCAGGTGCTGCCGGGCGTGCCCGAGGCGGTGGCGCGCCTGAACCGGGCGGGGCTGCGCACGATCGTGGTTTCGAATCAGCGCGGCATCGCGCGCGGGCTTTACACTGTCGAGGATGTTGAGGCGCTGCACGGGCGGCTTCAGGAACTGCTGAAGGAGCACGGAGCACATATCGATGCATTTTTCATCTGCCCGCACCGGGAAGGCGAGTGCAATTGCCGCAAGCCGCTGACGGGGCTGTATGAGCAGGCGGTGGCGCGGTTTCCTGAGATTTCCGCGGCGGCGAGCGTGATGGTGGGCGACTCGGCTGCCGATATGGAGTTTGGGCGGCGGCTGGGCATGGCGACGGTGTGGGTGGAGGGCGATCCGCAGCATCGCGCGCCGGGCGCGGCAAGCGCGTGCGCATCGGCCGATGCGCGTTGCTACTGTCTGGCCGAGGCGGTGGAGTTGATTCTCTGCGGCGGTTGAGCGCGCGGAGTTTGACCCGGTCTGCAACGCCCAGTATGATGAATAGGCTGGCTGATCGCGCCGCGACGCCCTGTCGTGGATGAAAGCCGGCCCGGTTTCCACGAGCCGGAAAGTGGATTTTCTGCCCCCTCGTTCAACGGCAGGACAGCTGACTCTGGATCAGCATATCGGGGTTCGAATCCCTGGGGGGCAGCCAATAAAATCAATCACTTAGCTTCTTTCCTGAATCGGTTTTCTGTTCACTGCGCCGTGGACTGTGCCGTAAATTCTCGTTCGCGTTTTCGACATTGCCTGCGTTTACCAGCTCCGCAATTCCTCTTAATTTCGGATGCGATTAGGCGCCTTGCCATGCGGCAAATTGACCTGACCCCAACGTTCGTCCGGTTCGGAGTATGAAAACGGCCGCAGGCGTTCGACACAGGCGAAAAGCCTGCCATCCAATTGTTCCGATCATCCCCTTCGCCGAGTAAGCGATCTGTGTAGGCCGCGAATGCTCAAATAGTCAAAGTGGACTCCGCGAACTTGCACAGCCATGACGTTCTCATCCTCGGCGCTGGCGCCGCGGGCCTGATGGCCGCGATTGAAGCCGGGCGCCGCGGGCGCAGCGTTGCGGTGCTGGAGCGGGCGGAGCGGCCGGGCAAAAAGATTCTGATCTCGGGCGGGGGCCGGTGCAACTTCACCAATCTCCACACGCGCCCCGACAACTTTCTCTCCGCCAATTCCCACTTCGCGAAGTCCGCGTTAGCGCGCTACGCGCCCGCGGATTTTATCCGGCTGGTGGAGCGGCACGGCATCGCGTATCACGAGAAGACCCTCGGGCAGCTCTTCTGCGACGGGTCGGCGCAGCAGATTGTCAACCTGTTGATGCGCGAATGCGCGGATGCCGGCGTGCGCGTGCTTCCTTCGACAGCGGTCCGCGAAGTGCGGCGCGACGATTCTTCCGGTGCGTTTACGGTTGTGGCCGGCAGCGGTGAATTCACGGCGCCCGCGCTCGTCGTCGCTACCGGCGGGCTGTCGATTCCGAAGATGGGCGCGACGGGATTCGGCTACGACATTGCCCGGCAATTTCAAATTCCCATCGAGCAGTGCCGTCCGGCGCTGGCGCCCTTCACGCTAGCCGGCGCGGAGCACGCGCGTTTCGCAGATCTGGCCGGCGTCTCCGCGCCGGTGATTGCCACCGCAGGGAAGCGCAGCTTCAGGGAAAAGATGCTCTTCACGCATCGCGGGCTGAGCGGGCCGGCCATTCTGCAGATATCGTCGTATTGGAAGCGGCCGGAGGCGATCCGCATCGACTGGGCGCCGGAGCAGGAGTTGCTGGCGTCGTTGCGGGCCGCAAACGCGCGGCGCGATTCGGCGGCGGCGAAGGCGGCGCTGCGCATGTGGTTGCCTGTCCGTCTGGCGGACCGGCTGCTTGATGCCGCCGCGCCCAATAGCTGGACGAATCGCGCACTCGACGAGTTGGAACTCCGGCTGCATGCCTGGACCTTGACGCCCAGCGGAACCGAGGGTTACGAGAAGGCGGAGGTGACAGCCGGTGGCGTGAGCACGAGCGCGCTTTCGGCGCAGACGATGGAGTGCCGCAGCGTGCCCGGGCTCTACTTCATCGGAGAGGTCGTCGACGTCACCGGGCACCTGGGCGGATTCAACTTCCAGTGGGCCTGGGCCTCGGGCGCGGCGGCCGGGCGGGCGGTGTAGCTCGTACGATCATTACCGTTCGGCCTGTTTTCCGCACGCGTTGTCGATTTGCCAGTTGATATAGACGGGATTGTCGATCAGCGCGAGTTTGCCGTCGGGCCCCGTCACCTGCGCGCGAAACCAGTGTCGCTGGCCGTCGCTTTGCCATGCGATCGGAAACAATTGATCGCCGGAGCGAATGTCGGCGTCTGCCGTGATCGGAACCTCGCGCCCGTCTTCAATCCAATGGAGAGTGCCACCCGCTGCTGCGGCCACGTGCACGGTGAAGTTGACTGCTGTGCCCTGTGCCGCTGTGAGCAGGTCTCCGGCATGGGCAGTTTGATTGCCGGCCTGGGCCGTGGTTTCAATCGAGCGGTCATGCGTGCCGGCGAGATCGACGAAGACATGCCCAGCGCGAATGCCGTCAAGGATGGCGGGCGTGGAAAGATTGGCCGCGTAGACAACCGTAGTCGGGCTGCCGATTGAGCCCACCTGGTCGAGCGGCTGCATGGGACGATGGCTATCGCTGCCGCCGATGCCGGTGAGCCGGCAGCCGTTGTCGAGTTGCTTGTTCCAGAAGGGCAGGTCGGATAGTCCGGCGCGCTCGCTGCCGCCGTTGACCACTTCCACCGCTGTGAGCAGGTGCATGTCGACGGGCTGTTGCGGCGTCCAGCCGCAGCCCAGGCAGATTTCTCCGCTGGGCGCGAGCGGATGATTGATCGAGGTGATAGCGCCCGTAGCATCGGCGTTGCGCAGCAGCGTGTTCATGTCGGGCACGCTTTTGCTGCCCAGGCGGAAATCGACAAACGCCGTGCTGCCGAGGAAGTTGATGTGGCCGTGGAAGGTGGTAATCTCGCGGCCCGGAATCAGCAGCACCTTGTCGAAGTAGGGCTGCAACTCGCGCATGGCGTCGTATTGCGAGGTGGCATTGTGGTCTGTGATGGCGATAAAGTCCAGCCCGCGCCGCGCGGCCGCATCGACGCTAAAGTAGACGGGGCAGGGAACCATCTTGCCGGTCTGGCTGGGACACTGGCCGTCGCTGTGCGCGGTGTGCATGTGCAGGTCGCCGCGAAACCATGCGGGACCAGCGCGCAACGGCTCGCGCAGGACCTCCGGATCGGCGGCCACCGCCTCACTTCTGGAGAGAAAAACGTGAATCGTGTAGTGCGATTCGCCGCCGGCACGGATATTAGGAATGCCGATAAGCACGTTCCATGTGCCGGCGGGAAGGGCGCCGGGCCGGCAGGAGGGCGTGGCATCGGAGAGGCCCACAGTGAGCACGGACTTGTTGCCGCCGCTCCAGCAGCGCAGGCCGGCCGGATCGAGCAGCCCGAGATCGAGCGTGGTGCGCTGCTCCTTGCCTGTATACGCAAACGTGTAGGTGACACGCACTGTACCTGCCGGCACCTGGAACGGAACCTTCACGTAGCTCTGATTCTGCGCGCCGCGAATCACGCCGGTCAGGGTGATTTCTGGCGGCGCTGTTGAAGAGGTGCGCGAACTGGCCTGGCCTCGGGCGACGGAACTATCCAATCCGGAAAATAGGAAGACACCAAGCAGAAAAATGAAAATCGTTGAGAAAAAGCCCTTTCGCGCGGTCATCGAATCCCACTCCATGTATTCCAGCTTGCCATCCAGCGGCTGGTTCAGGTCAAAAAAAATGCCCGCATCCGGTGCATGTCTGCGCCGGATGCGGGGAGCGAAGTGCATATTGCCAAAGTTAGTAGAAGAACTTGAGCGCGAGTTGCAGCGTGCGCGCGCCGTTGTTCTCGTTGCTGTTCTTCGTGGCCGAGATGTTGCTGAAGTTGCCGGCCTGGAAATTCAACTGTCCGGGCTGCGCAAAGGGTGGCGTGTTGGTGACGTTGAAGGCTTCGGCGCGGAACTGCAGATACGTTGTTTCCGTGAAGTTAAAGTTTTTGAGGATCGACGAATCCAGATTGTCGAAGCGCGGTCCGCGTGCCTGCTGGATGCTGTTGCCCAGCGGTGAGTAATCCGCTTGCCCGATGGTGGTGGCGAGCGGCGGCTGTGCAAACGCCCCGGGGTTGAGCCATTGCGTGTAGTTGTGCGGCGCGCCGCTGTAGAGCCCCTGCCCGGTAAGGTTGGCCGAGCAGCCGAAATCGGCGGTGGTGCCATTCGGGCAAGTCACGGTGAACGGCTGCCCGCTTTGGAAGGTGTAGAAGCCGTTGATCTGCCACCCGCCCACGATCAGATCCGCGGCCCGGTTCATGGTGCCCCCAAATTGGCGTCCGCGGCCAACCGGCAGGTCGTAGGTTCCGGCCATGTGGACGAGGTGCGTGGCATCGGTGTCGCACAATCCGTAGTCGCCCTTGATGCCGAAGTTAGGCAGCCACTGGGCGCGGAAACCTGCGTTGTACTGCCCGTTCTGCGGCGGGTGCTGGTCGCCCAGGCACTTGGACCAGGTGTAGTTGCCGAGCAGCGAAAGCCCAAAGCTGGTCTGGTGCTGGAAGGTCAACTGCATGGCGTTATAGCTGCTTTCGGCGTTAGTGGTGTTGTAGGTGCTGTTCCGTTGGAAGTACGGGTACGGAATATAGAGTTGGGTGTTGGTGCCGTTGGGCAGGATCTGGAAGTTGCTGTTGGTGTTCCCCAGAATATCCAGGTG
>Ga0187812_1000686_pt1 | contig 11933 bp, 13 predicted proteins | sample NC_S_2_FD_130582 | JGI IMG/M metagenome (GOLD analysis project Ga0187812, IMG submission 130582) | Wetland sediment microbial communities from Neuse River Estuary, North Carolina, USA - ASW-S_2 | ecosystem: Environmental > Aquatic > Freshwater > Wetlands > Sediment | place: USA: North Carolina... | reverse complement strand
TCCTAGGGCCCGACCACGGACAACAAAGCATCTGTTTTGGGTTTCGAGGAAGTAATTTCGAACACAAACCTTAACACCCTGCTGGGACGGGCGCTGAACAGACAGACTGCATGACAAGGTCCATCGAGAACCTCAAGAAGAGCAAGTTAACGGGCGGCATGACGCATCCAAGCAGGGGCAGAAGGGCATACGAGAGGGATGGCTACGCACTCGAGCCGGTCGTGGGGCCCACGGCCCGCAGAACCTTCCGCACGAGAGGGGGCAGACCTAGGGCTGGGATTGTCACCGCGGACACAGCCAACGTGGCTGGGGCTTCAGGCAAGGTGACCAAGGTCAAGATACTCAGCGTCAAGCACAGTCCGGCGAAGCGGGACTACGAAAGGCGCGGCGTCATCACCAAGGGGGCGATAATCGAGACAGAGGCGGGCGAGGCAAGGGTCACGTCGAGGCCTTCGGATGACGGTGTCGTAAACGCGGTACTGACGAAGCGGTAATGAAAGACTACGAAAGATACGTAGTGTGGCTCGACTACTTCAACTCGGAGCTGAAGAGGAATGAAGGAAGGCGCGTTCCAATGAGCGCAGCTACCAGGGCCCCGAAGCTCGAAGAACTCACCGAGGCCTGCAAGCGATTGAACCTTCAGCCGAGCGCCCAACCCGCGGCGTATCCTCGAAACAGCCGCCCGGACTCGGGCTACGTTTCTATCAGGAAGGTCAAGCCGAAGCAGGCGCTGCTGACAAAGATAGCAAAAGAACTGACTGTTGTAAGGGGAAAGACCGCGGCCAAACAACCGTCACAACAACCGCAGAAAAAGCGTCAAGCTGGCAATGTTTAAAGGTCGGACATTCGCCTTTTCACTTTCTTGTTACAAGTCGGCATTATGCTTCATAGAGCAAAGAGCGGTCGGCTAATCATCCGTCTTACCAGGGAACTCAGGACCGGGGCGATGATCGTCGACAGCCAAGGGAAGAGGCTCGGGAAGGTCGTCGAACTAATCGGGCCCGTCAGAGCGCCTTACGCATCCGTTTTGCTTTCGACCACTAGGCTGGGAAAGGACGGCGATCCCGCCTTCGTGGAAGGATAATTCTTTGAGCTTGTGGAATTCCCGGAACGAAGACGCATTCCTCACCTCCTGCCCAGTCTGCGGTAACAAGCTGATTGGAGACTTGGACAAGGGTGAACGGGTCTGCCCGGCTTGCGGCTACGTCAGCACCGCACCGGCTGACGAGGGCCCCGAATGGAAGGCAATGGACCTGGAAGAGAAGAACAAGAGGGTCAGGGTCGGCTCGCCCACAACGCTCTCGCTTCACGACCTGGGCCTCTCGACCGAGATACCGCGCACTATGCGCGATTCTCACGGGAAGTTCCTCGACCCCGCCATGAGAGCTACCGTGGAGAAGATGCGCAAGTGGCAGAGCAGGACCCGCACCGTTAACAGCGAGGAGAGAGGCCTTGCCAACGTTCTATCGAAGATAAGTGAGCTCTGCGCTGCATTGAAGCTCCCCCAGAACGTCGCGGAGACCGCCGCCCAAATCTACAGGACCTCGGCCAAGATGAAGGTCGCAAAGAGCAAGTCAATCCTAGGAATGACCGCTGCCACCGTCTACCTGGCGTGCCGGAAGTGCGGCGTCTCAAGGACCCTGAAGGAGGTTGCCAGGGCGGCAAACATGGAGAAGGGCACAGTAGCGCGCTACTTCAGACTGGTCTTGAAGGAAGTGGAGAAGGAGTACGTGCCTCCCCCATCAGTGGAGAAGTACATCTCGAAGCTGGTTAACATGGCCAAGATCGACCCCAGGGTCGAACGCCTCGCCCTCACCCTATCCAGGCAGACGAACGATTCCAAGATTTCGAGCGGTAAGGCCCCGGCCGGGCTCGCAGCCGCATACGTCTACCTCTCGTCGGTGATGGTCGGCGAGCACCTTCCCCAGAGGGAGGTCGCAGAATTCGCAGAGGTCACTGAGGTGACGGTCCGCAACAGGTGCAGAGAAATCTTGGACAACTACGTAATCCGTCAAGAGTTCGGTCAGTAATGGCAAAGGAGAAACCGAAGCCAAAGTCGACGCCCGCGAAGAAACCTTCAAAGGAAAAAGTGAAGGCGAAGCCGGTGAAGAAAGAAGCGAAGAAACCAAGGGCTCTACCACAGCCAGTCGAAAGGACCGAAGAAGAACTCGTAGACCTGACGTCGCGCGTCTACAAGCTCGTCGTCGAGCGAGGAAAGGATGGAGTACTGCAGAGCGAGATCTGGAAGGAGCTGGGACTCACCAGCAGGGACGGTTCAAGACTTGCGATTAGGTTGGAGAGACGAGGCCTAATTGGACGCGTCAAGGTTCTTGAAGAAGGACGATGGACCTACAAGCTGACGCCGCTCAGATTCCCCACAGACATGGCGTCCATAGAGAAAGCGCAATGCGTCGTCTGCCAATACGAGGCCAAGTGCTCGGTAGACGGAGAAATCAGTCCATACGTCTGTCCGTGGATTGGTCCCTGGGCGTTGGACGAAATGAAGCGACTCGGCGGCCCGGCCATCGAAGCCAGAGCGATGCACGTTCCCTAGGTCAGTATCATGCCAAGCGGCAGTCGTCTAAGCGAGGTCATCGAGCAGGCGAAGCTTGCGAGAAAGAGAGCCTACTCGCCATATTCGAAAGTCAAGATAGGGGCGGCGGTGCTGACGTCTAGAAACAAGATCTTCTCCGGATGCAACATCGAGAACGCGTCCTATGGCCTCTCATGCTGCGCCGAAAGGAATGCGATCTTCAAGGCCGTTACCGAAGGGAGTAGGGACATACTCGCCATCGCGGTCGTCGGCAAGTCGGAGGAATTCACGAGTCCCTGCGGCGCGTGCCGCCAGGTCATGGTCGAGTTCAATCCGAAGATGAAGGTCCTCAGACGAGGCCTTGACGGCTTCTCAGCCGACACCACCGCGGCCGAGCTTCTGCCCAAGCAGTTCAATCCACCAGAGCTATCCAAGAGATGAGGCTCCAAGAGGCGAGGAATGACCTCTACAGGAGGCTGGCCAAAGAACAGGGTTACAAGAGCAGAGCCGCATTCAAGCTGATAGAAGCCAACGAGAAGTACGATTTCATAGCCGAAGGCGACAGGGTGGTGGACTTCGGTGCCGCACCAGGGGGCTGGATGCAGGTCTGCTCCCGGCTCGTGGGCCCTGAAGGTTTCGTCGTGGGTTTGGACCTGCATGATATCCATCTGAAGGAGAAGAACGTGAAGGCAATCAAGATGGACGTGAACGACCAATCCGTGGTGGCCAAGGTCAGCGCCCTCCTCGGCCGGAAGGCAGACGTGGTTCTAACGGACCTCTCGCCCACCGTTTCCGGCGTGTGGGAGCTCGACCACATTCGCCAGGTGGACTTGACGTTCCGGGTGCTTTTCCTCTGCGAGGAACTGCTGAAGAAGGGGGGACCCGGCTTCTTCAAGCTCTTCGAGGGCGAAAGGTCGCAGGAGGCACGGAACGAAATGAGCAAAAGGTTCCGGGTTGTCAGGGTTGTCAAGCCCAAAGCCAGCAGAAGCCAGAGCTCGGAGCTCTACTACTACTGTGAGGGTTGGAAGGGAATCAGACCCGCAGAGCCTACCCAGACCTAGCCAGACGCTGCCTTCACTGCCGTTGTCACGTCGCCAAGGGCGCAGTCGGACTTCAGACCAGTCTTCTCGAACGGCTGTCCCATGCAATGGAATCCGTTTGATCGGAGATTCTCCGAAACTCTGTCTGGAGAGACGCTGGCGACCTTGAGGGAAGAACAGATCTTTTCGAGGCTGTAGCTGTAAGGGGGAAGCGAGTCGATTCCGATCAGGGACGTGAGTGTCTTGGCGGCGGTTCGGAGCCCTCGGCTCTCGGCAACCTTCGAAGCTTTCGTCACCAGCGCTTCGTCCACAATCTTCCCCACCCACATCGGACCCGCGCGCCTTGTCCTTCTTCCGCAGAGCTTGCAAGCATTTGCCGCCTCCGAGTCCACCCAGGTGTGGCCGCACGTTGCGCATTCCATGACGAACCCCTCGTTCTTCATCGCTGCGTCAGCCTTGGTCGCGCCGACATCCGCCCTGACGAAGACCCTGACGTAGTGCTTCGTGACGTGGGCGGCAACCGGAGCTATTCCCATGTCGATTGCGCCTGCGACCCGCTGGCACCAGCCGACCAGAACCCTCACTGCTGTTTCGTGGTGGAAATGGTTGTTCATTGTGGAGGCCCCGTACCTCCTCAGAGAGACACGCGGGTAAACCCCGCAGAGCACCGCGGTGTCTGTCGCAGTGAAGGAGAGCATCCCGCCGTCCGCTACGGCGGTCAGGCCAGCCTGGAGAAATGGGGCCGGCGTTCCGAACGGGTCCACGTCGACGAAGTCGAACTTCTCGTTTCTCCTGAACCTCGAGTACAAGAAAGAGTTCGTCTCCGCCTCCACCACCTTGCACTTGCGCCCGACGTTGTTCAGAAGAGCACTCTTCCTTGCCAGTCTCAAGGAGGATGTGTTGAAGTCAACCAGCGTCACGTTCATCCTCCTCTTGACCTCGTGTGCAATCCTGATTCCCCTCGAACCCACGCCAGCGAGGGAGTCGCAGAATGTCGTCCCAGTCGAAGCCTCGGTGAGCGCAACCGAGATGTCCCTGTTAGTCGACGCCGCGGGATTGAAGAACGCAGGAGTAGTGGGCGGCTCGGGCCTTTCAAGGCTGACTTTCGGGACGATGAGCCTCGTGCTGCCCTCGATGGTCTCCACCGTCTTCAAGCGAGGAATCCCCAAGGCGTTGCAGATTAAAGGATTAGAAGGAAAACGTGTGGCAGCCCACAGACCTGTTTATCTCATGGAGCCTACGCTGGAGTGGTCATCGTGAGCTACATCTGTCTCGTCACGGGTCCTCCGGGTGTCGGGAAGTCAACGCTGATCTCTCGCGTTACGTTGAGACTCAAGAGCAGGGGCATCATCATTGGCGGTTGCACCACGGGCGAGAAGAAGGTCGGGGGAGTACGGGTCGGGTTCGAGGTCAAGGACCTGACAAACGGTGGCACAGGCGAGCTGGCCTCTACCACTGCAAAGCTTGGTCCTCGGGTGGGGAAGTACAGAGTCAACCTTAGAGACCTGGCCTCCGTTGGCGCCAAGGGCCTCTCTGATGCGGCGGATACCTCCGAGCTCATAGTAATCGACGAAATCGGACCCATGGAGTTGGTCAGCCCCGACTTCCGCCGTGCGGTGCGGAAGTGCATCGACTCTGGGAAGCCGATCCTGGCGGTTGTCCACGAGCGGCTGGAGGACGATCTCCTGGCTGAGCTCCGTTCGAAGGCGACGGAATTGCTCGAGCTCGACGCCAACAATCGAGACGAGGCTGCCGAAGAAATCCTAGCTGAGATAGTCGCTAGGATGAAGCTCCCGAAATCTAGTTAAAGCAAAAGGAGCCTTTGCGGCGCGTTGGTCAGGCTCGTCGGGGGCATAGACGAAGCAGGTCGCGGTCCCGTGATAGGACCCCTAGTCGTTGCTGGTGTCTCCATGGAAGCTAGAACGACCAAAGCTCTGAGGAGGCGAGGAGTCCGGGATTCGAAGACACTCTCACCGAAGCGCAGGGAAGCACTCTACGAAGAGATACTCCTCGCGAGCAGCAGGGTGGTCTCGGTAATGATCCAGCCCGATCAGATTGACGAGGTCGTAACAACCGGGAAGAAGTACAGGAAGCTCAACTATCTCGAGGCACTCTACTTCGCGAAGGTGGCCGATGACCTGGGGGCGAGCGACCTGATTGTGGACGCCTCGGACAGCAGCCCGATACGCTTCAGAGACGTCATACTTGCGAACACGAGGCGGAAGTGCAAGGTCCTCGCCGCCCACAAGGCGGACAGGGACTATACAGTCGTCTCGGCAGCTTCGATAGTAGCGAAGGTGGAAAGGGACAGGGCCATCGAGAAGCTGAAGCGCACCTTAGGCGAGTTCGGCTCTGGCTACCCTTCCGACCCTGTCACAAGGGCATTCTTTCTTGAAAGGATGAAGCGAGGTGAACCGATTCCAGCCCAGGTGCGGAAGAGCTGGAAGACTCTGGGCGCCCTTCAGCAGACGCTCCTCGCCGCCTTCTAGCTGCTGGACGTGGCGAGTATCAGCGCGTGGTCCTTGTCGAATGGGCTGAGCTCTATCACAGAGATTATTCTGAATCCCGCAGCCTCCAGCTTGCCCGTCTCTTCCTTGAAGACGACCTTCGGGTCCTTCACCACGTCGATGCTCCGCGCCTTGACCACCAGAAGGAGGCGGCCGCCACTCTTCAGCAGTTGGTTGCAGTTGGCGATTGCAATCTCCGTTTGGTCCGGTTGGGCGATGTCGCAATAGAGGACGTCGACCTTCATCAGCGAGTACTTTGACGGGTCCCTGGCGTCAGCGACGAAGGGCAACACGTTGCTCCTCTTTCGCGCCACGTTTTCGACGAATTCGCGCGCGACGCGCGGTGCCATCTCCACCCCTATCAAGAGGCCCCCCGGTCCTATCAGGTCGGATATGTGCGAAGGCGTCGTCCCCGTCGACGTCCCGAGGTAGAGAATCTTCTCGCCCTCCTTGATGACTTCCTGCGGCAGCCCCTTGAGTATCGCAGCCGCTAGCTTGCTCCTGAAGGGGTCCCAGACCCTGTACTCAGCCCCTTCCCTGAGAAGCAACTCCTCGCCGTAGGTCTTATCACCGGGCACCAGGTTCTTCGTAAGAAGAATGGGCCTTCCACCCTTTTCCTCAGTCCTCAGCCTCGTCATCTTCTGTTGAACTTCTTCTTCCTGTCGAAGCCGCCCTTGCCTCGGCCCCGGTCCCGGTCGGGCCTTCCCTGTCCGCGGCCCTTCCATTCTCTTGCTGGACGCGCAGACACTGCCGGCGGATTCCTGTACTTCTCTTTGATCTGCTCCAGCCGCTTGTCGAGGCCTGCCTTGAGAGTCAAGTCCTCTGTCCCTCTGTAGTAATCCACCCGCGCCGCGATGGCGATTTTGTTCGCAAGGGTTCGGGCGATCTTCCCTCTCTGCCACTTCGGGGCCAAGTGGACCTCCTGATGCTGGAAGAGGATGCCATGCTTCGGCGGCCTCGCACCCGTCCGAAGCGCGCGGAAGAGCGCCTTCTCTGCGCCGAGAATCTGAATCGTGCTCGCCGGGAGGACGGCCAGCCTGTCCAGGCCGCCAGCCTTCGCCATCAGCCTTGCGCCTATTGTAGCACCAGCAACGTCTGTCACGTTCGGTGCGATTCGTTTCATTGCATTCTCCACATATCCATTGAGCTTGTCTCGCTCGGAGCTCAGCTCCATGGCCAGCGACGCCAATGCCTTCACCCTCCCGAGATCGGAATCAACAATGACTCCCCCCTTCGACCTCTCCGCTGCAGCAACCAGCGCCTCGACCTTCTTGTCACTGTAGCCCCTTCCGGCGAGGCTCTCTGCGGTGAAGCCATCCCTCCTCCCCAGTTCGACCACCAGCTTGCACAAAGCGAGGTTGTCTGACACTAGCTGGAGCGACTCTGGGAAGTGCAGCCCGTACCATTCCGAAACTCTGGTAGCGGTCACGTTCAGGAACTTGTCTGTGTCGTCGAGCGCCTGGATTGCCTGCACCAGGTGAAGGTCGGGCCTCGAAGATGACTCCCGGATTGCCTGCTCGGCGACAGTGATGGATTGCTGCCTGATGATTTCCAGCGCGGCTGTTTCGGTGGGTGCGAGCTTGGACCTGACGATTAGCCCAATCTTCTCGAGGTCCAACTTCTGCTGTTCGGCTGGACCAAGGAGCGATGCCTCAAGGCCAGACGCTTTTGCGAGCTCCAATTCCTTCTGGTTAACTACTCCTACTGACTTCACGCCCATCTGCTTCGCTTGCCTGAGAAGCTGCGAGACGTCCCTTGACGCCGCTGCTGGCTCTCCGTTCCTTAGAAGAATCCCTCCCGCTTCAGTTGAGTAAAGGACGAATTGCTCCAACAGAGTTCGGGTCGCCGGCTGTCGCGAGCAATTAAAGTGTTTAACCTCCACAATCTAGGAGGACGTTGGATGCAGAACATAGACCCGCTTCTTTTCCTTCTGCCGGTTCTCGCGATAGCGACATCTCTCGGCCCCATCATTTACTGGTGGTACCGCCGGGGCCTTCGCGGCATAATCCTGCCTCTTTCCTTTGGAGCCTACTTCTTGGCGATTGGAGCGAAGGAAGCCATCCAGATTCCGACGATTGGCTTCGTTATGGCTAGGTTTGGGCAGACTTCCATCGGCCTCGGCCTATACTACGGCCTGCAGACGGTGTTCCTGGAGGTGGGGCTGGCCTATCTCTTTGCTAGGTTCGCTGTCAAGAGATGGGGACTGAGCGCGAAGGATGCTGTCCCGTATGGACTGTCACTTGCGTTCTGGGAAAACGGGGTGCTCCTCGGGGCTCTCTCGATTCTAAACTATGGCGTACTGTACCTCCTCCTTTCGGGCGGCACAAGCACTGCGGCTACGACTTACTCACAGCTTGTCGCTGCCGAACCGAGCCTCTTCCTCGCTCCAGCCACCCTCCTTCCCCTCGAACTGATTGGGACCCTCGAAAGGATCTCGTCGCAGCTGGTACACGTCGCCTTTGGCGTGCTGTGCGTCTATTCTGCCGTTTCCGGAAAGAAGAAGTATCTTGCGTACGCATTGCCGATGGGTTTGGTCGACGCCCTCGTGCCCTTCGCAAGTCTCAATACGAATCTCTTTGAAGCTGGAATATTCGTGTTGTCCCTCCTGTTCTTGTCTGTAGCTTGGAAGGCTTCGAAGGGAATAGTCCCCAATCAGGTTCCATCTCCTGTTGGTGCTTAAGAGCGGACATCTTTTCACGATATGTGAATCCTTCCAATGCCGGTGGTCAGTTCTTTGAGAAGGAGTTTGTTTGCGAATTCTGCGGCAAGACCTTCACCTCAGGCCGACGGTTCTCAGGACATAGAATAGGGAAGCACATACGAAGAGTTGGAATGAAGAATGCCACAATAAGAGTGGCAGGGCTCACCGAGATACAGCGAGGGTATCTTGCAGGGTTTCTGGATGGAGAAGGAGGCATTCAGATTACAATGAATCGGAGGCCAGACAGGGAATACACGACGGCGCTTCATCCAACGGTCTACTTCTGCAACACTCACAAGGGTTCAATCTACAGCCTACAAGAATGGCTCGAATGAGGATCGATAACGAGACGAAGGGAAGTGGGCAATCACAAAGATTCATACGTTTTGAGCGTCTCAGGCGTGCGAAGCATCAATGCGTTGTTGCAATTCCTCCTCCCTTGTATGATAATCAAGGCGAATCAGGCAAGGGTGATGATTCGCTATTGTCGGAGCAGGCTCGGGCACTATCGCGGGAACGACAGGAGGTTCTCTTCCGAAGAGCTAAGACTTTATAGACGGTTGAAGAAGCTTAACAAGAAAGGAGGAGGTGTAAAGGAACGCCAACGCACGGATCTCTGACAAAGGCGGGTAAACATCCTAAAGATGGCCTTGAGTCCGGAGTCAGACTCCAAAACTAGAGGCCAAACCGAAGCCCAGCGCAATCCCGAAGGTTAGGAACCACCGGACCTACGAGAAACGGTTCACTCTCAAGCGAAAGCCGGGACAAAACTGGATGCGCCAGTGACCGAGCAAGCAGGACTACCATCGGCGGCCGCGGTTCGACTCGCGGAAAGCGTGCTTTCAGGCGAGATCACTTCTCGCCCATCGCTCGAGAAGGCCAAGAAGAGAATCGCCAGCGAATACTCCCTCAACAGATACATCTCGAACTCCGAGATTCTCATGGCGATTCCCGAAGGCAAAAGGTCCCCTTTTCAGGAGCTTCTCAGGGTTCACCCAAGGAGGAGCGCCTCCGGTATTGTTGTCGTGACTGCATTCTCCGCCCCGTTCTCGTGTCCCCACGGCACCTGTGTTTTCTGCCCGGGCGGACCGAGGGAAGGAACTCCCCAGAGCTACATGCCCGACAGCCCTGGGATGCGCACCGCATTAGCAGCAGAGTTCGACCCATTCAAACAAGTTCAGAGGTCCTTGGCCAAGTACGTGGCCAACGGCCACCAGACCGGCAAGGTTGAGACAATCATCGAGGGCGGGACATTCATCGCTGTTCCCCGCGACTACCAACAAAAGTTCGTCAAGGGCGTCTACGACGGGCTGAATGGCAATGTCTCTGAATCGCTTGAAGCTGCTCAGCATGCCAACGAGTCGGCTGCAAGCAGGTGCGTTGGTCTGACCCTAGAGTCGAAGCCCGACTGGTGCAGGCCCGAAGACGTCGACCTGATGCTCTCCTACGGGATTACCAGGTTGGAGATAGGCGTCCAGAGCCTTCACGATTCGACTCTCAATCTGAGCAACAGGGGCCACACGGTCGCAGACGTGGCTGAATCTTTCCGCGTCGCTCGAGACGCGGGCCTGAAAGTGACAGCCCACATGATGCCAGGATTGCCCGGTTCGAGCCCTGAGGAGGATCTGGCGGACCTACGAAGGCTCTTCGACGACGAGTCTTTCCGACCTGACATGATGAAGGTCTATCCTACGCTTGTCGTTGCCGGCACGACACTGGAGCGCCAACTTCGCTCAGGGCGTTACGCACCCTATGATGTGGACTTCGTGGTGGAGCTGCTGAGCGAGATGAAGAGGTACGTTCCGCGATGGCACAGGATAATGAGGATACAGCGGGAGATCCCGGCCCACGAGATAATCGCGGGCGTCAAGAACGGCAACCTGCGGGAGCTTATCCTTGCCAGAGCGCGCCAGAAAGGGATTTCTTGCCAGTGCATCAGGTGCAGAGAAGTCGCACTCGGAGACCCTTCGGAGATGGAAGCCGGTGACGAACTGGTGATCTCTCGGGAATCATACGGGGCTTCTGGCGGGACCGAGCATTTCCTCGCCTTCGAATACCACCGCTCAAAGAGGATTGCAGGCTTCCTGAGGATGAGGATTCCGTCTGATTCCGCTCATCGCGAAGAAATGAAAGATTCTGCAGCCGTGCGGGAATTGAGGGTCTACGGCAGGGCTGTCGGCATCGGGGGAAGGCAGTCCAACGCCTGGCAACACACTGGTCTCGGGAAAAGGCTCCTCGCGGAAGCTGAGAGAATCGCGAAGGAAGAATTCGACATGCCGAGGTTGCTCGTTACCAGCGCGGTGGGGACCCGCAACTATTACGGAAGGCTTGGCTACGAAAGGTCAGGGCCCTATATGGCGAAAAGTCTCGGTGTCTAATCATGCACGATTGGTAATGCAAAAATGGCTGGATTCAGGGTGGGAATCGCGCCGCAGTTACCGAGGCTATGCGAGCCGCCTGTCGATAACGCCATCTTTTCTCGCCCTCGATTCGGCAGCAGAGAAGACAGATAGTCCGAACAGCAGGGCAAGGGCCCCTCCTACCAAGCAGTAGAAGAGAGCCCACTCGTAGGGGCCGAGGGCGTTGTAGATTATTGCATCTCGACCAGCATTGATGAACATGGTGTAAGGGAGCGCCGCAGCAGCGACTGAGATAGGCCATGGCAGAATCGACGGCGAGAAGAGAGCGCCTGAGAACACCATCAGCAATCCAGCGACATATCCTGGCAATGCCCACTCGAACTTGCTCGCGTAAAGCGAATAGGCGCCTAGAAGGTAACCAAGACCGAGCGCACCCGGTATGTTGACCAAGAGGGCGACTGCAAGCATCAGCACAGTGATGGGGTTCACTACAAGCGGAATCGACGTGTGGAAGAATGAGCTCAGGACGTAGAACGCGACAGCGAGTGCTGCCATTGATGTCGTGGTAGAAATGGCAAAGGAGGAAAACGCCCTTCCTGTCAAATACAGCGCTGAGGAGCGCGCAGTGATGTAGATGTGGGGAAAGACTCCCAAGTTCTTCCCTTCGGCTATGGCTTGGGTCGGGACCCACGAGTAGGCTGCGATGTGAGCATAGAGGGCTGAACCGACGAGCACGAAGGCCAGCCTAGAGGGGTCGAAAGCGCCAGCGGTGCTCGAGCCGAGCCAGTAGAT
>Ga0187812_1000685_pt1 | contig 11936 bp, 11 predicted proteins | sample NC_S_2_FD_130582 | JGI IMG/M metagenome (GOLD analysis project Ga0187812, IMG submission 130582) | Wetland sediment microbial communities from Neuse River Estuary, North Carolina, USA - ASW-S_2 | ecosystem: Environmental > Aquatic > Freshwater > Wetlands > Sediment | place: USA: North Carolina... | reverse complement strand
GGTGTTTGTGATACAGTGCATCGCCGACGGCCACAAAATCGGATGCGACTCCCTTCACCTCGGGCCTCGCGAGATGTTCGAGCTGCAGTTCAAGTTTCCTTGGAAACCAGCGGTCGTCGGAATCGAGGAACGCCAGCACTTCGCCGCGGGCGTTCTTCACGCCAAAGTTCCTGCCGGCCGCGATCACTCCACCGTTATTAAATTGAAGTACTCTCAACCGCGGATCCCGGATTTTGGATAGTATCTGCAAGGAGTTGTCGGTGGAGTAGTTGTCTACCACAATGACTTCGACATTCCTGTACGTCTGGGTCAGCGCAGACTGAACGGCGCTTCCGACAAATTCCGCGTAGTTGTAATTCGGAATAATGACGCTGACCAAAGGGTGATCGGAGATCATGATGCCTCGCTCTGCAAAGTATTCTGGCACACACGCAAGGTGGCGTCGATCTCGGAGGCCGCGTCTCCGCTAAGCTGAAAACCGGTGTCTTCCAGCTTGGCGATTGAGTAATCGAGAGGCAGGGTTTCTTCCACCCCGCAAGGGCGGCTGATCTCGGGCCTTCGATTCAGCACCTCGGCACAGCGGTCGGCGATCAACTGCACCATGTCGATTACGCGCATTGGATTACTACCACCGAGGTTGAATACTCCGTCGGCGATCGAAGGCACGGGAATTTCTAGAAGATGTTTAATGCCCTGACCGACATCATGCAGTGTGACAAAGTCACGTTGTTGCAGACCGGCCGACCGCAAAACCAACCTGCCCTCGGTGACAGCCTGGCGGCAAAGATCGTTCACAAGCAAACTCCAGCGGCTTACCAACTTGTCCGCCGGCGCACCAAAACCATTGGACAATCGAAGTACGACGCCGGTGATGGCATGTCGCCGGTGAGCGGAACGGACAAAATCCTCGGCCGCGCGATGGGTAATTGCATAGGGATGCACCGGAAACGCTGGCGTGTCCTCGTCGATATGGCCCGCCAGCGGCGCGCCGTACACGTGCGCGGTCGATACATACACGAACCGTTCGACATGTGTCGCGATAGCAGCTTCGAGCGTGTGTAGCGTGCCGAGTGTGTTTACGGTCAGTGCGAGCGCAGGGTCATTGCCGCACTCGACTTCATTGAGCGCCGCCAGATGAACAACCGCATCCATTCCGGCGCACGCTTCTTCGAGGTCCTTCCGCGAGCGGACGTTCATGGAAACAACTTCATAATTGCGCGTCCAGCTCGGCAGCGCATCAGGCAGCCGGTGAGTACCGATACGAACACGATACTTGTTGCCGCTGGAGAGGGCGGATACGACACGGCCGCCCACGTAACCGGCGCCGCCGGTAATCAAGATGTTTTGCATCACAATTGAAGAGTCTCCGTCGCGAGCCAAAGTTCCCATGTTATTTATGCTGAATTTGCCAATCGTAGGGAATCGAGGAATCGAACGGTTGTTTCCGCTCGATTTCGTCAGGATCATGCGGCAGAGTCGCGCAGTTGGCGACAATGGCCGTCTTCTGACCGATCCCTTTGAATCCATTCCAAATCAACGGCGGCACAGTGACTAAGCTGTAGTTTTCCGGTGAAAGAAACAACTCTTGAACACACCCTTTCGTCTTGCTGCCCGGCCGATCATCGTAAAGAACGAATTTGATAACACCGTAGATGACAGCGTAGTTAAGGGTCATCTCTTTGTGCATGTGCCACGCTTTGATCGCCCCCGGATTCGTGCAGGAGAAATAGATCTCCCCAAATTGGGCGTACAGCGGGGAGTCGGAGCGCAGCATGTGCATGACTTTGCCGCGTTCGTCGAAGATTTGTCGCAACGGGGTGACCGTTACACCGTCAATCATTGTAGCTCCGGAAAATACTCGTAGATCTGCCGGCAAGTAACCTGTTTGGCGTCGCCGCCGTCGAGGATGGCCTTATACCACGCTGCGGTGGCTGCCAATGCCGCATCCACATGCCAACGCGGATACCAGCCGAGCAATTGATGCGCTTTGTCGCAATTCAACTGGAGCAGATTTGCCTCATGGTGTTGAATGCGCGAAGTTGCGATCTCCACCGTGCCACGCCCGATTTGGCGGACTAATGCGGTCGCCACATCGTGAACGGTACGAACCTCGGCGGAGGAAGGCCCTAAGTTCCATGAACCAGCATACTTCTCTGGTTCAACGCGCAAACACGCTGCCAGCAAAAGGTAGCCCGAGAGAGGCTCCAGAACATGTTGCCAAGGGCGGGTAGCTTGTGGGTTCCTCAGATATACCGGTTCGCCTTTCTGGATTGCACGAATACAATCGGGAATGATCCGGTTAGCCGCCCAGTCACCGCCGCCAATGACATTGCCTGCCCTTGCAGTCGCTGCACCCAACTGCGGGCGGGAGGTAAAATAGGAACGGGCATAAGCGGAAAATGCCAGTTCTGCCGCTGCCTTCGACGCGCTGTAAGGATCATGTCCACCCAAGCGATCGATTTCGCGATAGCCCCACACCCATTCGACGTTGTCGTAACACTTATCCGATGTGATATACACAAGCGAACGTACGGTGTCACATTCACGTACGGCATCCAGCAGGTTCACGGAACCAATGACGTTCGTACTGAAGGTGGAAACGGGGTCCGCATACGATCTTCTAACCAGCGACTGCGCAGCCAGATGAAAGACATATTCTGGCTGGGCTGCCGTCAACGCTTTCCGGAGCGCCTCCCGGTCACGAATGTCACCTTCAACATGTTGTACACACGACCCGAGGTCGAGAAGGCTGAAGTGGCTGGTGTCGCCTTCAGGCGGCAGCGCGAAACCTGTTACTTGGGCATCAAGCATGTTCAATAGAAATGCCAGCCAACTGCCTTTGAAACCCGTGTGGCCTGTAATGAAAACATGCTTTCCTGAAAACGACCTCAGGACCTGCGCGGTGTTTAACGGATCCACGGCGTGATTCCCTTTTCATACATCGAGTTGAGCAGAACATATTCGCGGCTGGTGTCCATCGGCTGCCAGAAACCGTCGTGGGCAAACATCATGAGCTGGCCGTCCGCCACCAAATTCCGGACTGGCCCTTCTTCGAAAACCAGGTCCTCGCAGTCTTCCAGGTAGTCGAACAGCGAAGGACGCGCCACGAAGAACCCACCCGAAATCCGGCCGCCGGATGCCTGCGGCTTTTCGTTGAATTCAGTAACCTGTCCATTGTCCTGCGCCATCATTTCGCCGAAGCGACCCGGCGGCCGAACTCCCGTAACCGTCAGTACCTTGTCGTGCGAGCGGTGAAATTCAAGCAGTTGGTTAATGTTGACGTCGCTAACTCCATCGCCGTAAGTCAGCATAAAGTCTTCGTTCCCAACGTACTCCTTAATTCGTGCGATGCGGGCACCGGTCATCGCACGCGCTCCCGTGTCCGAAAGAGTGATGGTCCAGTCGTAGTCATTGTGAGCATTGTGGAAGATTACGCCACCTGTGTTTCCATAACTGATGGTGATGTCATGCGTATACGCTTTGTAGTTCAGGAAAAACTGCTTGATCAGCTCGCCTTTATAACCGAGACAAATGATGAAATGCTTGTGCCCAAAGTATGAATACGACCTCATGATATGCCAGAGAATCGGGTACGGCCCAATCGGAATCATTGGTTTCGGGATATCGCTTGCCACGTCACGAATGCGCGTTCCAAATCCACCTGCGAGAATGACGACTTTCATATGTGCTGGGCCTCGATGATTGATTTATACAATGCAACATACCTCCCGGTGGCGACTTCGGCGGTAAAGCTCTGCTCGAACCGCTCGAGACCGTTGCGACCGAAGGTCGATGCAAGTGACGGGTCAGCGCAAAGGCGTGCCATCGCCCCTGCCAGCGCCTCGCTATCACCAGGCGGGACCAGATAACCGGTCTCCCCGTCCACTACTTGCTCGGGGGTGCCCGCCAGACGGCTGGCAATCACCGCTTTACTGTAACCCATCGCCTCGAGCACCACGTTCGGGAAATCCTCGAAATCGATCGACGCCAACACGAGCACATCGATGGCGGCGAACAAGTTCATGACGTGGGGTTCGCTGCCCACAAAAATGCAGGCCTGCTTAAGGTCGTGCTGCACGGCAAAGGACTCCAGTTCGCGACGTAGCAAACCATCGCCCTCGATGATCAGCCGGCAACGCTCGAAGAGGTTAGGCTCGGTCCGTCGCAACCGGGTCATTGCCTCGAACAGGACGCGGTGCCCCTTGCGGGGCTCCATGACGGCAATAATGCCGAACACAACACCCGTGAACCCGTCCAACCCGAGCCGCTGACGCGTGGCTCGAACGGATTCGGACGGCTGCCGCAATTTGATACCGTTGTTGATAGAGACGCAGCGATCTGCGGCAAGCCGCAGTGTTGCCTTCAATTTAACAGCAGCGGCATTGGAGCCCGTAACAAACCGCTGCACGGAACGGGCGACCAGACGGTCCAACGGATACTCCAACCAGCGCATTGGATCGCGATATCCAGCCGCTAGGTTGTTGACCACCATGATACTCGGCACGCCCGCGAGCCGCGCCGCAAGCGCCGCCGCTCGCGCCGACAAAGCCGCCGGATATCCGCCATTGTTGATGTGCACGATATCTGGAGCCGCCCGGTGCAGCAGTCTGGACAGTACCCAGACCTCATAGAGCAGGAGCGGAACCGTGAACAGCAGTCGCGACCCGAAACGCAATGCACCGCGCAGAAGCCGTGGTTTGAGGGGTGCGGGCAGGATTTCCGACGGGTCCGGGAAACCCAATGGATACAAAGGGAAATCAGGTTTCACCCGGCTGTGCAGGCCTTCACGGTAGAGTCGCGACTCACGATAGCTGAAGGTGATGTGGAAGTTGGCACGAATTGCGGGCGATGACCAAAAGTTCACCAGCATATTTTCGCAACCGGCAAAGAACGCGCAATCGGAATGGTAGTGAATTCTGGACGGCACGTTCAGGTCTCCAGGAGGGAGGCGCGAAAGCTGGCAACGGTTCGAGCGATACCCTCCGCGAGCGCAACCCGCGTCTGCCACTGGAGCCACTGCGAAGCGCGCTTCGTGCTGGCCCAATACTCCATAACTTCGCCTTGCCGATAGCCTTTATCGAAAGACAATAGGTCAGCTGCCCTAGGGTCGAAATGCAAAAGCGCTAGCGATGCTACGTCTTTGATGCGGACGGGCTGACCGGCCCCGATATTCACCACGCTACCCGCCGGAACCCGGGCTCTGATGGCGCACAAAATGGCCTCGACCAGATCGTCCACGTAGACGTAATCGCGGGTCTGCTCTCCTGGAGTCATGGAAAATGCCCTTCCCTGCATAAGCGCGGTGATCAAGGCGGGGAGAAACATATCTTCTGCCTGTCCGGGGCCGTACACGTTGGTAGGGCGTAGAATCGTAACCGGCAAATTCCAATTCCTGGCGGCAGACTGCAGCAATTGGGTAGCCCCCAGCTTGGAGACCCCGTAAGAACTGGCTGGCGCTTCGCGAGCGCTCTCGTCGAATGGAATCTCTGCCGACCCATACTCTTCGCAGGTGCCAAGATGAATGAGACGGTTCAGGTGGGGAACACGCTTGCACGCCTCCATCACATTCAGCGTTCCGAGCACATTCACCTCGTAGCCTGATCTGAATGCGGAAAAGTCCACGCCTCGATTGCGGGTAGCGGCCAGATGAATCACGACCTCCGGGGCCACCTCCGCCACTGTCCGCTCCACTTCCGCGGCATTCGCTATGTCCACCGCACGCATGTCGACACCGACGAGTGGTCTCAGCCCCGGCCCCCTTGCAAGGCCGACAACGCGGGCGCCCTCGCCATTCAGTCGTTCGCACAAGTGATGCCCAACGAAGCCGGTCGCTCCGGTAATCAAGACTTTTTGCATCACAAATGAAGGCCCCTCTGTCGCTCGCCACAAACTCCAATCGCAGGCATAATTGGTTGCACCTGGGCATCAAAGAGGCCGGACCCAAGATCTGGCCATCTTTTGCATCGTTGAAAGCTGCCACAAGTTACGTGTTCTCATTCGCCAATACCTGGCCGGCGTGCTGCCCGGAACGGCCGACCGCTCCATCCAAAAGCTGGCCATCCTTTCCGCAACAGCCTACGCTGCCAAGATAGCATCGTAGCCTATCGTGCCTGTCCGGACCCGTCAACCGTGGCCTTGCCCGAACGGCTACAGATGAACAGAAGATAGGCGATGGCGCGGAGAACAATTCGCAAAGGACGCCAGCGCTTCCCCTCCTCGTCACTTGTGACTCCAGATTCAAAAGCGCCAGCCCTGCTGCGTCTACAGGCACCTTCACGCGCGCTCGATGACCGCTATCATAGAGTCGCGAATGCCGGTAGCTGGAGCTGATGTTGTACTGGCCCCTAAGTTCCTTATCTGACAGCAGAACAACGAGCATCTGTTCACACCGGGCAAAAAGGAGCAATCTGAATGATAATGGAGTCGGTTTTTCATCATTCGAATTGCGACCGCCCGCTCTCTGCCGAGATGCCGGCCATGCAGCATGAGGTCATTGATAACGCGACACAGCCGGTTCGCTCTCGCGGTCGATTCTACCGGCAACAGTATTGAGCAAATGCCGGGATATTCTGCCTACTTCGCCACGGTCCATGCCGACCAGCCATGGTTGAAACCAAAGCAGCGTCGCGATAAGACAGCTATAAATGCAAGCCGAGATCCCAATGGGAGTCAACGTTGCTACGATGCCGGTTGACACCGGGTGCCAGAAGAGAGAGCCAACGCATTTTGCAACCACGCTGAGAGCAATGACGGAACCAATACCGACTACCTGGAAAAACCAATCAAATTTCCAAGTGAATATACGCGCAATGATAAAGGCTTGAACGTTCACGGAAACTACACCAATGATAACCATCTTCAGGGCAAGGCCAATCGCTCCCATCCCTAAGCCCGGCACCATGGCCGAGCGGGGGGCCTGCACGGCATACGATACGGGAAGACTCAGTAACATCGCCAAAGTACTAACTGTGGTATACCAGCGCGTATTGCCGCTGGCCAGCAGCATCGTGCCGCCAACTTGGCCCATCGTCTGGTGCACAGGGAACAGAAACATGATGATCAGCACCGACGCTCCCGGAAGATAGTTCGCTCCAAGCAGTATTTTGATGATTTCGCGAGTCCACGGAATCACAAACGCGGATACGATCGCGGCGAACATTAGCAGGCCGCGATTCACTCTCTGGTAAAGGTACGCTATTCGCGTGAGGTTCCCAAGGGCATGAGCTTCCGAAATCTCTTTCCAAAAAACTCTCATAACGGAAGTAGCAGCCAGCAGGCTAATTGCAGCTATTTGATAGGCTGCCTGATACAAGCCCTGTTGAGCGCTGCCGGAAAACCGCTGTAGCATCCAGCGGTCGGCGAAATCGTAAGCAAATCCCACAATCGAGAGCAAAACAAGCGGCCGGCAGTAAACAAAGAACTCACCTATGATCTTGACGTAGGTGACTTCAACCGGATCCTCGCCAATCGTGGCAGTCTGCCGCGACCGCAACAGCACACAGGCACACCCAATTGCCACCAAATACTCCGCAATCATCGCCACGAAAACGGTCGGAGCCGAAAGCACCCTGATATGCATCAAGATCAAGACCAATCCGAGGTGCACCAGAGCAATTCCCAAGTTCATGGCTTGCACCCGCACCGTCTTGCGTGAAGACTCTCCGATCTGCGCTATCGTAAGCCACACCTGCTGCTGCATAAAGGCGGCGAAGAAAGCCAGCAGAATAATCCCTCGCGAGTGCCCCAACCAGACGCCACCAACCATGCGATCCGGCATCAGGAACAAGATCGCACTCGATGTCCCTACAAACTGAAGCGCAATCCAAACCAAATACACGAGAAAATACTTTCGGCTCCGCTTCAAGCCCGAAATAAACGTATAGAAAGCATTTGAGGCGCCCATGTCCAGCATGGTCCTCATGCCAACAAAACTGCCAAGCAAGAAGGTCATGTCGCCATATGCGGCGGGCTTCAAAGCCCGTGCCAGCAACAATCCCGCGAAGAAACTGAGGGCTGCTCGCGTGCCGTTGGACAATAGGGAGACGCCTAAGCGGACGGTGACCGATCGCGAATTCAAAATTTCTCCATTTTTGCCTGGCGCAACGAATCCGCGCTGTTCAGAACCTTTTCCAATTCCGCTGCCCACTGCCGCACCGGGGCAGTCGACCTCCGCGCAAATCGGGAGCAGAACATGGCCCGTGCGGTCCGTACCTGCTGCCCGTTCCACCATTGGCTAACATCATGAATCGAGCCTATCGCGTCTGCCGCCTCCTCTGGCGTGTCGAAGAGTATGCCCGCAGAATGCAGTTCGGCGTAATATGGCTCGGCTTCGAGGCGTAGGCGATTCCACCTCGGATCCCAGAACAGTACAGAGGGTACATCCGCTGCCAACGCCTCCACAAAGGTTGTTGACAGATGGTCGCACACGTACAAGCGGCATTGAGAAAGCGCCTTCAGGAACGGCAGTCCCCAACTTTCAAATTTTAAATTAGGGAACCGATCTTGCAGGCGGGTCTTGATGTCCCAACCAAAGTCCTCGATATGCAGGCGCACTACTGTTTCATCTCGCGACTCCGGCCCCAAATGCGAGAAGAAACGCAGTTGCCATTCCAAATATTCCCCGAAGGAGCATGCAGCGTGCGGAAATGCAAACTGATAACGAGGGCTGGCGGTTGCGACATAGAGGATCCCGCGCCGATTCCTGCCCGCACCGATCAGTTTTCTTCCTGCCAATTTGGGCGCCGGCATAGGAATCACGACTGCGCGCCGTTTCTCGCGCTCCCATCCCCATGAATAATACCTGTCGGTTATCGCGGTCTCATGCTCTTCGCTTGGCATGGGATCAATACTTCCGTAGTTCCCGCCATGCTGAGTACCAAGCAAAACTGTCCCGCAGTCAGCCGATCCTGCTGCCCATTGTTTGAAGGGTTCCTTACCGAACCAGGAGTTTGCACTGAAGATGGCTGTCGGCGCGGGAGGATACGAATGGCCAGCGATGTCTCTTACCCGCGCAAAATCCTCCACGAAACATCTTGGAATTTGGTCACGAATCGAGCGAAGCAGAAGTGCTTCAAATTCGTCCTTCGCCTCAGCGTCGATACATAGGCTCGACCGCGACGCTCCCTCGCCTGGCATTCGTGTGGGCGCCTTCTCCATTCCTGTCGGCATCACAGCACCGCAGGACTTCACCAGTAAACGCGTCTGCATTGCGGCTGAAAAATATGTACTGTCAATCCACACGGATTTGGCTCGGGAACCAAGCAGCCTAGGAGAAGACGAAAGCCGTCTCAATAACCTCCTCACCCGCTCTGATAGCCCATCGCTCTGCGGTGTCACTTCCTTTCCGTGTATCTCGTATGATTTGAACGTCAGCGGCACGCCTTGATCGCGAAGAAGACTGGTATAAAGCTGAAGGTTATAGGCATCTTCGTGGACAAGGGCAATGAAATCCAGAGTATCTCTCGGCACGACCCAGGAGGAGTCTTCCACACCCATACTGATGAGATTGGGGTAGTACGATAGGGCGGCGCGAATGGTAGAGAACCGCTCATACAATATCCCGATGAACCACTGCAGCCACGGCCCTACAACAATCCGCCAATAACGGTTAGACCATGAGGTATTATGCAACCCGTTCAATGCTCGCGCGACGGAGGGCAACAACCGTTCATAGATTTCCCGGACACATGTATAGGCGCTATACGCGTCGGAAGGCTTGACCCATGGATCCGGGACGACCATATTCCCCAAGCCAGCCCAAGCGTCCCGTCGACTGTACCGACGGCACCATTCGCCAAGGAACACCACAGGAAGCGACACGTCCCAAAACTCCTCGGAGGCAGTCGTGATCAGAAACCGGCGTGGGTGTGTCGATTCGTTAGACAAGGAGGTCCCAGTGCAAAGGTGTACCGCGTTCGACTTTCTCTTTCACCGTCTTACCGAGAAGCAGATCATAGAACTTTGGAGACAGCCCCAACCCGGGGCGAATCGCGCGCATGTTCTTCTCGGTAAGCGCCTCACCTGGTCTCATTTCTTCGACTACATACAGCGAACGGCGAAAGACCAGTGACTTCTCTTCGTTTCGCGTGACGCCATAACTGATCCTGCCCAGCGACTGCCAGGCCCGCTCGCTTTCCGAAACCAAGGCGGCCATCTCTTCCGGTTCCAGCGAAAATGCGGAGTCAACACCGCCATCCGCTCGAGACAACGTAAAGTGTTTTTCGATCACCGTTGCGCCGAAGGCGACAGCAGCCAACGCCGCGCCGATCCCCCGGGTATGATCCGACAACCCGATTTCGCATCCGAACAGGTCGCGCATGTGCGCTATAGTGCGGAGATTGCTGTCTTGCGGCGAGGCTGGGTACGAACTGGTGCATTTCAAAAGCACTAGGTCGTTGCAGCCGGCTTGACGCGCCGTGTCAACCGTTTCCGCCAGTTCAGCTATGGTTGCCATGCCGGTTGAAATGATGATAGGTTTCCCCGTGCGAGCGATTCGCCGGATCAGCCGAAGATCGGTGTTTTCAAATGACGCAACCTTATAGCAAGGAGACTCGAGTTCTTCGAGAAAGTCGACAGCGCTTTCGTCGAAGGGCGTGCTGAAAACGATCATGCCCAGTCGCCGGGCGCGATCAAAGATGGGCTTATGCCACTCCCAGGGCGTGTACGCCTGCTTGTACAGGTCGTAAAGCGAGGTGCCGCTCCACAGACTTTGGGGATCGGAGATGAAGAACTCCCGCTCCCGAATTTCCAACGTCATTGTGTCTGGAGTGTATGTCTGAAGCTTCATGGCGTGCGCTCCAGACTTGGCGGCAGCCTCCACAATTGCCAGAGCTCTTTCCAGCGAATGATTGTGGTTGCCAGACATTTCCGCAATCACAAACGGAGTTGCATCCAGCCCAATCTTGCGGCCTGCGATAAGGAGATCTGCCATTTCAGTCTTTGATACTCCGCACTGCAATAGAGCTTGCACCTAGTTCTGCTACGGGGGTGTCCCAGCCTTGACGTAAAATGATGCGACGCTTGTCCTTGCTGGAATGAAAACTTCCACCTGCTCCCTGCACGGAACGCGGTGCCGAGCCGTTACGAATGCGCGGCCAAGTCTCGATGAAGGTAGCAACCATCTCCTCATGGAGCCGCGCATAGCTGCTGGCGAGGGTCTCCTCGCCAGAAAACGCAACCAGCTTTTGTACAATTATGTCGCCGGTGTCGATCCCTTCATCTATGTGGTGGATGGTGACTCCCTTGGGCGTATCTTCAATCCAACTCCATAGGTTTGGATCTGCCCCGCGATTCCACGGCAGGTACGAGATGTGGAGATTGATTGCCCGTGCAGAAAAGCGATTTAGTGTATCCGCCTTCAGAATATAACGATAGCCATAACTCACAAGGAAGTCACAGGTCGTCGCCTGTTCCAAGGAGACGCGCTCTGCCGTTGCTACAACTTCATCTGTAGTCGCTAAGTAACGAACCAACGGCGAATCTATGTAGCCAAGAAATAGTATTCTCATACTTGTTTCATAATCTACATCAGGAACATTTGTGGCTCGCTACTTAGCCCTCAGGACACCACTGCCCTTCCATGTAGTCCACTAGCTCTGAGAAACGGTCTCCTGACATTAACTTCAAGCAGGCCGCCGAAATTGCATGAAGACGATTCGCATCCTGGGCTAGTTCGCGAATTGCGCCGGTAATTTGATCGGGGCTTACGCAGGAACCGTCGCTGGCCAAAACCACACAACCGGCTTGCGCCAGCGATTGCAGTTGTTCGATCTGGTTGTATGCGGCCGGGATCGCTACAGTCGGCAATCCGAGATAACAGCGCTCCCATGCGGTAACGCCGCCCGCTCCGACAGCCAAGTCCGCGCGCGCCATCAGCTCAGCGACGTTGGATATTCCGCAATGGAAATTCAGCTTTTTCGATTCCTGACAGAGTGCGC
>Ga0187812_1000683_pt1 | contig 11950 bp, 12 predicted proteins | sample NC_S_2_FD_130582 | JGI IMG/M metagenome (GOLD analysis project Ga0187812, IMG submission 130582) | Wetland sediment microbial communities from Neuse River Estuary, North Carolina, USA - ASW-S_2 | ecosystem: Environmental > Aquatic > Freshwater > Wetlands > Sediment | place: USA: North Carolina... | reverse complement strand
CTCGATCTCGCGGTCGAGGTCGTCGGGGACGTACGGGACCTCTGCCTCTTGGATCTCGGGAGACGTTCCTGCGTTCCCGGTGGAGGCACGCTCGATCAGACGGTCGAACGCGCTGCTGGCTGTCGGCCGAGACTGAGTCTGGAGCGGCTTTGCAGGCCGCTCCAACTCTTCGTCCTTCTTGGGCTGTGGTGCGCAGACGTGACCCAGGTAATCGTCCATCTTACCGAGGGTCGCGCCGCACTTGGAGCAGCGCATGGCCGAGGTCTCCTTAGACCCCGAGCCCCGGCCCCTTCGGGCCGGCGACCTGCTGCTGCTTGTCGACCTCGGGTGCGTTGAGCGTGATCACGTCGCGGGCCGTGAGGTCAGTGGCCCAACGCTCCTTGCCGTCCTTCTGGTAGGTACGGCCGCGAACGACACCCTCGACGTACATCTCCTGGCCCGGCTGCGCCTCGCGCAGAACCATGGCCTGGGCACGCCAACTGCCGATCTCGATGTTGCTCTCCTGCGGGCCGAGGAAGCCGTTGAACTGCCGGCCGAGGATGACCTTGCTCATGGCCATGCCCTTGGTCTCGCCGTAGGACGGCTCGTGGGCCACGGCACCGCGGGCCTGGAACACGAAGCCCTGCGGCTCGTCGGGACTCACGTTCGTGTCGATCTCGTAGCCGCTGAGGCTCGCGAACGCACGCTTGCTGCCCGCCTTGTCGGTGATCATCGTGCCGCCGATGCCGCCCTTGACGCCGACGACCGAACCGGTCTCCAGCTTGGCGACCCTCTCGGCGACCTCGCCACGGAACGTGACCTGCACGCGGTTGGGCTCGCGGCCCGCAGGGACTTCCTCGTTGGACTGCAGGACGACGTTAGTACGACGACGGCCGTCCTCAGGCATCTCGGTGTGGTTCTCGACGATGGAGCCGACGCCGGCCCAACGGAACTCGGCCTTCTGCGGAACGCGGTCTGTGATCTCGGGCATTTGGGTAATCTCCCTTCAAGTGTGGGTATTGGGTCTGCGATGCTTGTCGTTCTGTGGGACCTCCACCCTCCCACTAATACGAGTGAAATCTGAAACGTCATCATCCCGGCCGGCGCGACGTCAGGCTGTCAAGGCGCCAAGCAGCCAACAGCACCGCGAGCCTGGGGCAGCCCGTAGGGCGCAGGCTCGCTGAGTGCTGTTAGGCTGGTGCCCTTGACCGGAAGACGGAGGGACGGCACAGGACGACTTGATCAGAATGCTTAGAGTGACATGCTAGCCACTTTCTTTGGGCCTTCGGTTCTGACTTGAGGACTGTTGACCTTGATGGCCGTGTCGGCGTTGAAGTACAGGTCGATCACGTCCTCGCCGGTGACGTTCTGGCGTGAGATGCCGTGGATTGTGCCGTTGACGTAGGCGCCGCGCCCCTTGCGCATGTCCGCTAGGCTGTCGGCCGCATCTCCCCCGCACTGGACCTCAACATAGGTCGAACCCGACCCGAGGTACGTCTCCCTCGGCCGCTGCAGGACAGCCTGTGTGAACTGTTCAGAGTAGCCAAACCGCTTCGGATCGCGTAGGAGAGTGCCGCGCGCCTCGAACCGGAACCCCTTTTCGGCGGTGTCGGACGCCGGGGCGATGCCCGTCCCGACAAGTCTCTTGCCCTGCACCACATGGAAGCCGGCTGGCTCATTCGCCGCCGGGATCAACGCCCGCAGGCCGCCGATCTCGTGAGGCCTGTTGACGTCCCCGAGGATCTGCCCATGCACGGCAACCGGCTTACCCAGTTCGAGGCCGTTGGCGGCCTCTGCGGCACTGCCGTAAAGGGTGATCCGGATCGTGTTCGTTTCGACGCCCAACGAACTCTGAGTCTGGGCAACCAGGTCGACTGTTGTCTTGGTCCGCTGCTCGTCCTTCTCGACCTCCCTGCGTTGCAGCAGACCTACGCCCTCGAAGGTGAAGCTGTCCTGTTCGGGGATCTGTCCGGTCATTCCGCCTGTCACTCCCTTCGTAATGTGTGGCTCCCCCACCAATACGAAAGGCCCGCCTCCGAAGAGACAGGCCTTCACGTGGTCAGATAGGGACGGCGGCAGAGCCGATGATGATGGCAGCCAGGATGAGGGCAACGAGAACGAGTACACCGAGGAATCGAGCGCCTTGAGTCAGCATGACGCGATCCCCTCTCATCTGTGCGAAGAGGAATGCCATGGGCTTGCACCGTGGACGATCACGGTGGGCTTCAGGCAATGACCGAAGCTCCCGCTCTACAGCGGCGCGGTCGCGCCAGGAGCGGGAGCCACAGCCGACAACACGCATCAGGCGGCGTTGCCGTCCTTCTTCTTGCTCACGCGCCGGATCTTCTTCGGCGCCTCGACCTCAGCATCGCCGTCGGCCTCGTCGTCGATCTGCGTGAACTCGCTCTTGAGATGCCACCGCTTGAGCGCCCAGGCCGGGTGGAACTCCTGCCCCGCCTGCCTGTACTTGCTCGGCTCCATGTCGGTCTTGAACGGCCTGGTCGCATAGCTGGGCTGCCACTCGCCGGCCGGCATCGGATGAGGTGCGGCCTTGCCGAGCACACGGGCCGGCACGAAGCGGTTGTCGAGCGTGATGGCCGTGTGGAGGGCTACGAGGCTTTGCACGTCGCCGGGGTCCCCACCCGCCTGTAGCAGGACCTCCTGCAGCAGCGCCTTGGCCTCGACCGGCCGGTTCGCAGCCGAGAGCAGGCTCTCGGCGATGTCGAGCATCTTGATGGTCTCCAGATCTCCTACGAGCACGTCGGCGTTACGCATAGGGTTGCCTCCTCAATCTCCTGGGTTTGACAACTCGGGTCGTTGGACGATAATCAAAACAGATCCGGCGGCCTCTCCGGTCAGGGAGAGGGTGCGATGCCGGGATCGGAACAGCAGGAAGAGGTAGCCTGTCCCTCGCGGGGAGGCTACTTCTTCTTTCGCTTCAGCAGTCGGGCGACGAACTGGCCCACAGGCAGCACGAGGACCCAGACTGTTACATGCGTAAGACCACCCCCCTTGCCGGAGGTCTCCGGCATGCCGCCGTCGCACCAGCGGCGGGGATGGTCCTGCTTGCGTTCTGATCTCAGACCGCCGGAAACTTGCAAGCGATACCCCGGCGGAAGCTATCGGTGTGCGATGACCTGTCGATCGCGGCAGCGCATCTTGAGGCTGTAGTGCTCGGCAACCTGGCGCTCGATCTCTCGCCTAGCCTGTATCTCATCGCGATGGGAGGCACGCTGTCGCAGCCAGATCCTCAGCCTGCGTTCGGCGACGATGTTTGCTCTGGTGTCCAGTGCGAACGCGAGGACAAGCGGGCTGAAGGCGATGAGCGCGAGGACAGCCGACACGACAACCAGGAGCCCGTTCATCCGCTTGCCCTCCCGTCGGGGTCCCCAAAATACGGCTACCTGCTTAGCTGGCCTTTGCAGGAGCCTGGCGGCTCGGTGGCTTTGCGGCGGCCGCAAGGCGCTTGGCGACACTTGTCGCGAGCTCCACGTTAAAGCCGAGCAGGTAGAGCACGAGCGAACCGCCTGGTTTGCCGACCACTTGCTCCTTGCGGACCAGAAGCAGTAGCTGGCTCCGGGTGGCTGGCGACAGTCGGCGCCACATGGCGTCGGTGATGGTCGGGAGGCGCTTCGCGTCAGCCTCGACCCGCGCCCTCTTCTTGGCGTGGATCTCGACCTGGCGCAGGAGCCAGCGGGCCCGCTTGACTTTGGCCTCCACCTCGTCGAGCCAGGCGACGGACATAGTGAGCGAGTGAAGGCGGTCGTTTGTGGTCGCCTCCACTCGCTCCAGTGACACGATGCACTCGGCGGCCAGGCGGGCGCCGTCGCGTCGCATCGCCTGGTAGTCGCGCATCATGACGCGACCTGCTGCGGGTAGATGTAGAGCTCCCAGGCGGAGTGGAAGCCGTTAACGGACGCACGCTCACCGGTCTCGACGTCCTCGAGCAGGACGATCCGGTTGGCGTCGAAGCCGGCGTCGCGGGTCTCGGCGATGCGGACGCCGTAGCGGGCCTCGAAGCGGCGCTGGTCCGCGAGATGCTGCTCACCGCAACCCCGATAGCTGATTCTCACGCGACCGGGCATCAGTGCGATCTTGTCCTTGAGCATCTGGACCCCTCCTCTCGGTTGTGGCGAATAGGCTGCCGCCGCGAAGGGCCGTCAAGGGCAGGCGAAGCCTGAGTCGTGCAGCGGCGTGACGGTCCAAAACGACGGTGGCACTGACAACTCAAGCAGGCCGTCTCCTTAAGGGCGGCGGCCTGCTTGTCTTTCGTAACCGGCCCGCGAGAGCGGTCGGACACGCCGGCGCGAAGCAGCAGCGGGGCGCTCTCGTGCGGGCCGGGTTACTCACGCACCGATCTTCAAGTGCTGGTCGATGCCGTCGTTGGCGAGCTTGTCGGCGAGCGCGTTGAGCTCGCGCTTGATATGGGCGATCTCCCAGCGGTCGAACCGCTCCAGAAGGTCCATGACCCAGGCGTGGAGGATCTCGAGCTTGGTCTCCTTGACCCGGTACTGGCCGGTGACCTGACGGACGACCACCTGGCTGTCCATCTTGATGGAGACCTCGGTGAAGTCGAGGGCGATGGCGGCTTCAAGTCCCTTGGCGAGCGCAATATACTCGGCGACGTTGTTCGTAACCTCGCCGATGAACTCGGCCTTGGTCGCGACGACCTTGTGGGAGGCATCCCGGATCACGACACCGGCTCCGCTCGGGCCGGGGTTGCCGCGGCAGGCGCCGTCGGTCTGGATGTAAGCGGCGGCCACTTACATCACCCCCCGGAGCGTGGGATCCCAATACTCGGGGTGGTAGACCCGAGCGGCCGCGATGATCTGCTCGGCGGTAGCGCGGAGCATGTCCGATGGGCTCTGCTCGGCGACGTCGCGCGCGGCGTCCACGAGCTGGCTGAGGTACGCGCCACGGGCCTTGCGAACCATGCCGGCGATGTCTCCGTAGCTGAGCGAGCGGATGACGGCCTGGATCGCGGTGTCGTGCGGGCGAACCGGGATGGCGATTTCTTGCATCTTGGACCCACCTCTCGTTTGAGATGGGTCTCTCAGAGCGCCCCGTGCCCGACAGGAGGCAAGGGCGGCCCCGTAGGGGCCGAGCGGAGCGTCCCTTGCCGGCTGGCGGCACGGGCGCTACACACATACCCGGCCACAACTGTGTGCTGTGGCCGGGCTGTTTTGCGACTTATCGTACGTGCGAATCAGTAGCCGAGGGATCTGGTGTGTTCGCCGCGAGCGACGGTTGTCCTCACCCGTGCTCGCCGACCGCCGATGGTTTGCTCCTCATACTCCGGCTTTCCGTCGCGCCGGAGTCGCAGTACCTTGCTGGGCTCGAATACTGCAGCATAGATCAGTGCTGCAGCTTCCCGAGTTTCGCGGGCCCGGCTAAAGCGAACCCAAGGAGCCCCGACGATCTGACTCATGACTTCATCTACGCGTTGGCTTGCGCGGATCTCGGGGGCCCCGTTGACACCGAACTTGCTGCGAATCGCGCTCTGGAACCAGCCGAGATCGTCTCCGCCGATCTTGTGGTCTTTGTTGCTCAACAGGGCAGCGATTGTCATCGCAATCACGTCGTTGTTCTGGCGTTCACGTTCCTGCTTATTGAACACCTGACGGACATCTTCTGCTGTGGAGGTGCCCTCAGGGCGGGTATACCTCAGCACGCACTCGGCTCCTACCCATGCGATCCGGTCATTAATCCGGTTACGGATGAGGTATACGCTGCGCACGTTCTGAACATGGCAGATCTCACATTGCCCAGGGAAATCGGGGTCACCGTCTTCCATCACTTCCTGGGCGTATTCCCACTCCCGCATCGCCTCTTCCGGCACCTTGGATACACTTCGCTCTAGCAGGTTGCCAATGCCCTTCTGAACCTCGCTCGATGGTGTCTCGTCAACGCGGTAATGTACGCCGACGCGTTCCATCTTGGCTCTTGGCTGCCCTTTCGCGAGTGACGACTTGATCTGCCTGGTGACTTTGTCGCGATTCTGTGCGGCCTGCTCCGCCCGCCTGGCAACATCGAGATGCTGACGCCATAGAACCATACCTTCCTCGTCGTCAGCAAGACGAACCTCTTGTCCTAGCGTGCCAAAGGCGGTATCCACCCGCTCAGCGAGGTTCGTCTTAAAGCACCGGTCAATGTCCGTTAAGCTCTTCTGCAATTCAGCCTCTACAGGTACGCCTGCACGATAGGCGGAGAGGTACTCGTCAGCGAGGGCAATAGCTTGCTCAGCCGTCGTGACGTCGTCGACAACGCGTTGGACCCAAGCGACAGCCCTGTCGATGTCCACCTGCTTGTGCCGTCTCACTTCAGCGCTGACCAGCGGATACACAGACATCGGTGCTGATAGATCTGGCTGAGGCGCCTGCGTTTTCAGCGTGTGCGCGTCGGGCGGGTCTCCAGTCACCTCATATCCTCCTTCCGCGACCTCGACAGCTATGGGTTCCGCTCGCCCCTTGCCTTCAGGTCCCGCTTCTGGTGTGGCCCCTGATTTGCCCTGCTTATGGATTGGTGCGGGGTTCGGGGCTGGGCTAGGTCTTAGCGCTGGCATGTTTCGAGCCGCTGGTTGCAGTCCCGTCTCCTGCCGGCACACCTCACAGAGCAGTCGCCGCTTACCCGTGACTGGGTCGACGACGTACCCGGCCGCCGAACCTTCCAAAGGGACCTTGGCGCCGCACCTAGTGCAGATTACGGTTGCTAGTATGTGAATCACCTCCGGCCAATCGATAGGCTCCCTCTTACCTAACATATCCAGCGGTTGCCGGCGTGTCCACCAACGTCGTGACTACTTCTTGACCGCATGTGATCGAGGGCTTTGCAGCGCCGACCTCTCGCCGAGCTAGGCGTTGGCCACCAACATGATGGCCGTGCCTAAACTCGCAGCATGGGACAACCCGCGCACTCCCAGAACACCTCTACCGCTTCGCCGGCGGCGTCCTGGGCGTAGACCGTCCGGCCGCCCTTGCGCGGCTTCCACTGCCGGCAGGCGTCGCACTGGTCGGCGGGGGTCATCTTGGCTCGGCAGATCAAGCACACCCACTTGACCTCTCCGGTCTCGGGGTCGATCGCGTGAGCGAAGATGGCGTGGCTGAACGGGACCTCCACTCCGCAGACCTCGCATGGCTTCCTGTCCGACATGCTTCCGGCCTCCCTCAAGCAGATGGGTGGCGTAAGCCGCCGAACGCGAGGCCGGTCAAGAGCGGCAGCCGCCCGCGAGTCTGCGAGCGGCTACGGCTTCCAGTCTCTTGACGGGATGAGCGGGCGGTGGCATCGGCGCAAACACAAAGAGACCCGCCGTGCCTAACAGCCTTGCGACTGCCAAACCCGGCGGGTCTCTTCCTTTACTCGCTTACTCGCTCTCGGCGGCGCTCGCGATGTTGGCCAGACGGCCGAGTTGCTTCGCGATCGCGCGCAGGTCCCGACTGAAACTGCCCTCCTGCGGGATCGCGATGATGGTGACCGAGACGCTCTCGTAGTTGCGGACGACCTGCAGGACCTTCATCCCGCCCTGCATCCTGGCCCGGCGCACGGCATCGAAGACCTCGACGGCTCCCAGGTCCTGCGTGGTGCAGACGATTCGCCCCGTGGCCTCCTCGTCCTCGCCTTCGCCCAGCGCGACGACGATCCACTCGTTCTCGTGCTCGTCGAACTGCTGCCTGAGCTGCTCCTCGAACCCGTCGAGGCTCGCCTTGGTGTCGATGACGACAACTTCCCGCCCCTCCATGGCTCCCTCCATCATCTGCCCGACCGCCGCCGCCATCCCTGCTTTAGGCATCTGTCCCGTCCTCCCGATGATTGCGGTTCCCCTCTCACTAATACCCGCTCACTTCGAGGTTCGCAGCGACCCTCCCGGTCAGTTCTGCGGACTCGCAGAACTGGCGCGGCGGCGACGTGCTTGAGGAGCCGCCGCGAGGGAGGGTCAGGCGAACCGGTACTCCGCCCTCTCACCCATCTCTCTCGAACCACCTGCGGCACACAGCCACTCTGCGGGACGCGCCCGGTGCTGCGGGCTCTTACGGTCTTGTAGAGGTCGCCTGCGACCTCCGCAAGACCGTAAGAGCCCTGCCCTTGGCCCAGGAGGCGACGGACAGCGCGCCCGCACGCTGGCAGGAACCGTAAGGGCCATAGCTCATGCTGCCAGCTCTCGCTCCCCGCACAGGCCTTCGCGTGCTAACCCAGGCCTTCGCTCCCCGGACAGTCTCCCGCCGCGCCGAAGGCACGGCAGGCCAAAGCCTGAAGGGCAGGAGCCTGACGCGGATCCCACGCCGGCCCTTCGCCGACGTGGACGGGACATGCCGCGCATGCCACGTCGTCAGATTCCCTACCCCCACGCCGGACACGCACTAGCTCCGCATTCAAGTCTCCCTGCCCGGCTTACGGACTCTCACACCAAGAACAGGACTCCCCGCGTCAAACCAAGAACCTCACACCGCACAGATCACACAAGTCAGCCAGACACATAGGCCAGCATCACATCACAGACCAGCACCACAAACCCAGCACCAGACCGTTGAACTCACCAGCTATCTCCACCTGTTGAACCCACTTAGCCATCATTCACCGTTGAACCCACTAACCTCACCACGAAGTTGAACACTCTAAACCCACCATGTTGTTGAACCCACTAACCTCACCATGTCACCCATCATCACCATCAAACCATCAAACCCATCTCACACCACAAACCCATCTCCCAGACCACCATCTCACCAGACACCAGAACCTACCAATCTCAAATCAACCCACCACCAACCAATACTACTCTCTCAATTGATCGGTCGAGGAAGTGTTGATACCGGAACGGCAAAAGCCCGGAACCCGCTCCTAGAGCGAGTTCCGGGCTTTCCCGACGAGGGCACCGATGACACCTGAAAGGAACGACATCTGAAAGGAACGACAACTGAGAAGAAGGACAACTGAAAGGAACGACATCTGAAAGGAACGACATTTGAAAGGAATGCAAGGCTAGTCGCCCAACACGACCTTCCACAGCGATCCGATCGTGCCGTCAGCCTTTACCGCGTCCCAGGTGCCGCTTTCCCACGAAGCCTGGTCGAGCAGCAGGTAGCGCATCGCATTGCCCATGACCGCCTGCTGCAGCAGGCCACCGTAGCTGCCGCTTGCGCGCTCCTGAGTGCCCGTGCCTTCCGGAATCGCGTAGACCACCCAGGGCTGCAGGCCGAACCTCTGCTTCCACCCGCCGGAAACCATGTAGTTCCGCGTGTCGATCATCTTCTTGTGGAAGCGGCCGATCCGCCCGCTACGCTCGTACTCGATAAAGAGTGGCCTGCCGTTGTCCAGCAGCAGGATGGAGTCCGGTTCCGAGAGCTGGGCCACGGCCCCCGGAATGCCAGGAGAGAACCGATGGAACGCCTCGCGCGGCCCTCGCCAGTCCGCAACCGGCCTGCCGAGAGCGTTCAAGGCCCGCATCATGGCGAGGCAGACATCGTTGCGGCCCAGTTCGTGCGCAAGCGAGTTCTTGCGGCTGGGCGTCAGGTCCTTGGGCTGCCAGTTTCCCTGCCATTCTGCCGCAAGCGGCTGGTCAGCCGTCAGGAGCAGGTCAAATCCCTTCTGCGAGATGGTGAAGATGTACTCCTTGATGTTCTTTACCCTGGTCCCGATCTCGCCGTTGCGGAGTGTGACGGGCATCGGCGTCGTCCGGTAGGTGCTCCAGGCGCGGCTCAGCAGGCCGTGATCGAGGAGAATGGTCAATCGCCGCTGGACGTCGCGCGAGGCGCTGTCATTGGTAAGCAGCAGGCTGATTTGGCGGGCGGTGACGTAGTTGTACCGCAGAGCTACCTCCAAGATGTTGAAGTCGTCATCCACGAGCAGAAAGCCCGTGCTTTCCCCGGAAAGAATCTCTTCCGGGGAGAACTTGGCTGCTTCCTTCCCGGCCTCCCAGCGCACCATCGCCGACTTGGGCGGCAATGGTCTGTTCATACGAGTGCTCATAGGGACACCTCCATGTAATCGCCCGTACTGTGACACAGACGTAAACCCTTGCGGTTGGATTCTCGACGCAGCGCTGGCGCATCTCTCCGTGACACAACCGGCAACGAGAATGGAACACGGCACTAACAGCCAGAAACCCGCATCGTACCGCGGCTACCTCACCAATACGGATGCCGCGGCGTGCCACAGCCCACGAGGACCTACCCGGCACCGTGGCACAGCAGCCATGAAGGAGCCCACGCTTGCGACTCCTGGAGCGCGGGAAGCCGTTACACGAGGGCTTCAAAATGAGAGAGGGCAGACACCTTGGGATGGTGCCTGCCCTCCATTGCGTCAGCGTCCGCGTTCTATGGCTCGAGACGGTTGCTTGAGATCGTCGAGCGAGCGCAGGTTCGGGTTCGTCTTGGCTGCTTGCACCGCCTCGACCGGTGTGATGTCTCTCGCCGTGAGAGCTTCACGCAGGTCGCGAAGTTCCATGTTGAGCTTGTTGGCGAGCGGCATAAGCAGCCGGTCCTCGACCTTCAACTCCAACACCCGCAGAAGGCGATGCTTCACAGACTCCTTCGAGAGCCGGTTGTTGAGCGCCCAGTTCGTTGCAGTGCGCAGCTCGGCATCTGTAGCTCCCACCTGCTTCGCCATTGCGAGAAGCTTCTCAGGCGTGATGCCGTAGCGAGCGCAGAACACGGCGCGTGGGTCGTTGGCCAGCCACCGCTCGGGTCCCTCGGAGGCGACCGCCGCTGGCTTCTGAGGCTGCTGCGCCTTCGGGGTCGCCGACGTTCCCTGGCGCCCCTGCTTGCGGCTCTGCTTGTCGCGGTACATCATCTCGTCGGCTCGCTTCAGGGTGGTGTCGATGTTCTCTCCGGGCTCCTGCAGGGCAACGCCTACACTAACGCTGAGATTGGCCTTGCTGAACGCCTCGTGCAGACGCTTCTCCCAGGCCTTCGCAGCGTCCTCGTTCATGTCGCCGAGGAGAGCCACGAACTCGTCGCCGCTGCCGTAGCGAGCAGCGACATCGCCGGCGCGAACCAGACCGCCGAGTGTGTGTCCACACCGGGAGATCATGAGGTCTCCCGCTTCATGGCCCTGTGTGTCGTTGACCTCTTTGAGGCCATCCATGTCGAGGAACGCTACCGCGTGGCCATCACCTGTCGTCCTCTGCATGACTCGATCCCACACCGCACGGTTCAGGAGCCCCGTAAGCGGGTCACGGGCAGTCTCGAGCAGCTTGGCTGCGGCCTCCTCACCGATGAGCAGCTCCAGGAGATCCGAAGAGCCGCTGAGAGAGCTCGGCAACGCAATCGCGCCGGCAGCGGTACGCCTATCGGAACCCTTGGGCTCAGGAGGTGCCTTGGGTTCACGCTCGGGCTCAGGCTCGAGCTCATGAGCGGGAGGCAGGTCCTCGACAGGCGGAAGGTCATCCTCCACCGTCGGTGCAGGCAGCCTGCGCGGAGGCTGCTGCGCCTTGTGGGCCTGGTCCCACTCCTTGTGGTAGGCCTGCTCCCACGGGATTGTCTGCGCCAGAAACGCCTGCTGCGGCGTGCCGCCCACCATGAAGCGGCAGATGGCATTGTACTTGGGCAGACGGATGAAGTCGTCGGCGCCGAAGTTCAAGGCGTCCTGGCTCTCCGCGTTGACCTGCACCATGTTGGTGTAGATGCGCGCGAAACGCTTCATGAACACCTCCGCCTCCTCCACCAGCTCGAACTGGTGGACGATCAGATTCTGCGCGAGGGCTTGCAAGCCCTGAATGACCTTCTCCGACGAAATCTCACCCAGGAACCGCACCGCCACAGTCGTCTGAGCACCGTAGGCGCGGCCCTCGGCCAACACGTCGAGGAAGCCCTCCGAGATGAAGTTCTGCGCCTCGTCGAGAATGAGCGAGACAGGAACCCGGTCGGCTTCGGGGATGTCGGTCTGCGCCTGCAGCGCATGCCACAGCATCGTGATGAGCATGATGCCGAGGAGACGCGCGCCGGTCTTGCCGAGCTTCGACTTGTCGAGGTTGGCG
>Ga0187812_1000681_pt1 | contig 11968 bp, 13 predicted proteins | sample NC_S_2_FD_130582 | JGI IMG/M metagenome (GOLD analysis project Ga0187812, IMG submission 130582) | Wetland sediment microbial communities from Neuse River Estuary, North Carolina, USA - ASW-S_2 | ecosystem: Environmental > Aquatic > Freshwater > Wetlands > Sediment | place: USA: North Carolina... | reverse complement strand
GACAGCTTGGGAGACCACCGCATCGCGATGGCGGGCGCCATCCTGAGCCTGCGCTCCGCAGCGGGCGTCACGGTGATGGGGGCCGAGGCGGCCGCCGTGTCCTATCCGGAGTTCTACGCGGTGTTCGCCGGAGCCGCGCGGGCCTAGGGGCGCTCCGGCTGCTCGCCGCCGAGGAGACGGCGGTCTTCGAGCCTCTCGGTGCGCAGGTGGACGCCGGCCTGGCGGTCGGCGGCGTCGCGCAGGCGCTGCTGGGCGAACGAGGTGACGGGCCAGGGCAGGTCGTCGACGGGGAACCAGTCGACGGCGTCCACCTCCACGCCATCCGGCGCGAGGCTGCCCGTGAAGCGCGTCACCCGGAAGATGAAGACGTAGCTGTCGCTCGCCGGCCGGAAGTAGATGCCGGTGAGCTCGGGATCGAGCGGCGTGACGCCGATCTCCTCCCGGCATTCGCGCACGGCGGCCTCCCAGGCGCTCTCGCCGTGCGCCACGACGCCGCCGGGAACCTCCCAGAGCTGCTCGCCGTAGGTCTGGTGCACCAGGAGCGCCTGTCCGTGCCCGTCCAGGATGACGCATCCGGCCGCGTCCTGCGCGCGCATCAGCGGGGTTGCGCGGTGCGCGTGAGGAGCGCGGCCGCAAAGCTCAGGCCGTCGGTCAGAGAGGACGTGTCGAGCCACTCGTCCGGGGTGTGCGCGAGCCCCCCGCGCCCCACGCCGCAGCAGATGCCCGGGACCCCCTGGCCGAGCGCCGCGTTGGCGTCGGTGGAGCCCGCCGTGAACATCGGCGTGAGCCCGACCTCCGCGAGAGCGGCCGTCGCCGTCTCTACGAGCGGGTGGTCGCGGTCGACGGCGCCGCCTGGACGGTCGCCGATGCACTGGCAGTGGAAGCGCACCGGCATGTGCGCGAGGTCCTGGAACACCGCGCGCACGTCGCGCTCGAGGCGGTGCAGGCTGTGCGGGTCCTCGGAGCGCAGGTCGATCAGGCAGTGCGCCTCGCGCGCGATCGCGTTCACGGCGCTGCCGCCGGAGATGACGCCCACGTTGAGCGTGGTGCGCGGCGTGCGGGGCACCGAGAGGTCGCCGAGGCGCGCGATCGCCTGGCCCAGAAGGTGGATGGCGGACGGGCTGCCGTAATCGCTCCAGCTGTGCCCGCCCGTCGTCTCGAAGCCGGCGTCGAGGCGCCGCGAGGCGATGCCCTGGTGGACGATGTCGCCGAGGCGGCCGTCGAGGGCGACGACGGCTTCGAGCTCGCCCTTGTGCTCCTGCACGAAGCCGCGGGCGCCGCGCAGGTCCCCGAGGCCCTCCTCGCCGACGTTGAAGACGAAGTAGACGGGCTTGCGGGGCGTCGCGCCGCTCCTCGCCGCGAGCACGGCAAGGTGCGAAAGGACGCTGAGCCCGCTGCCGTTGTCGGCGGTGCCGTGCCCGTACAGGCGGCCGCCCTCCTCGTGCGCCTGCACCACGCCGACGTCGAGCGCCGTGTCGATGTGGGCGAGCAGCGCCGTGGCCCGGCCCGTCTCCGGCCCCCAGCGCACGACGACGTTGCCGGTCTTGTCGATCGTCGCCGGCAGGCCGCGCTCGGCGAGCCAGTCGCGCAGGTAGGCGGTGCGCTGCGCCTCGCGCTGCGGCGGGGCCGGCACGGCGACCAGGGCCTTGAGGTCCCGGACCAGCTCCGTGACGGGCGGGGCTTCAGGTAGCCAGGTGGGCCAAGCCAAGGTGGGTTTCCTCCTTTGCGGCGATCTCACAGGGTCGGCCTCTGCCTCCGGGCGCGAAGCCTCGGCACGTAGACCAGGACGTAGAGAAGGCTCAGCAGCGCGATGGCGACGAGCACCACGAGCACCCAGGGGACGGGTCCGGCGATGCCGGACGGGCTGGTCGCCGCGCCGACGGCGAGCACCAGGAAGATGACGATCGTCAGGATCGGCAGGGTGTTGCCAAGCGGCAGCTTGAAGCTGCGCTCCGCGTTCGGCTGGCGGCGTCTCAGGCCCATCACGGCGAGCGCCGCCACCACGTACATGATGGCCTCGAGGGCGGCGCCCGCGTTGATCAGCACGCGGTAGTCGCCGGTCGCGAAGACGACCAGGGCCAGGACGACCGAGGCGCCGTAGAGGACGTAGAGGGCGCGCATCGGCACGAAGCGGTCGTTGAGGGCGGCGAACCAGCCCGGCAGGGAGCGCTCCCTCGCGAGGGCGTAGAGGAGGCGCGAGGCCGAGACGAAGCTGCCGTTGAACGTGGTGCCGGCGGTGATCACGGTGATCGCGAGCATCCACCAGAAGCCCAGCACCCCGAAGGCCTCGCGGCCGACGAGCAGCTGCGGCACGAGCGAGTTCCCGAGGACCTGCGGCGGCAGCAGGTGGGTGGCGGCCAGGCTGAAGAGGCCGAAGGCGATCGCGATCAGCCCGATCGCGATGAACATGCCGCGCGGCATCTGCCGCGAGTCCGTGACCTCCTCGGCCAGCGGAGTCACCCACTCGAAGCCAACGAAGACGAACACGCCCAGCGCGACCGCCTGCAGGTACCCGCCGCCTGGGGCGAAGGGCGTATGCCAGGGATGGTGCACGTGGACGAGGGCCGCCACCGCGATCAGGGTCAAGGAGCCGAGCAGCAGGAACGTCGTCGCGTCCTGGACCCTGCCGGCCATCTTCACGCCGCGCAGGTTGGACCACAGGGCGAGCGAGAGGAACAGGATGATCCAGATGATGCCCGGGATCGCGGGGATGCCCGCCTCGATGGCTTGGGCGAGGATGAAGCTGTCGGCTGCGATCACGGCGAGGATCGTCGTCAGGTAGAGGAGCGTGAAGACGAGGGAGAAGCGGTCATTGATGCCCTGCCGCGTCCAGAGGCGAATGCCGGCGGCCGATGGCAGCACGGCGTTCAGCTCGCCGAAGACGCCGGCCGCCAGCAGGCAGAGCACGCCTGCGGTGACGATGGCGAGCCAGGCAGAGTCACCGGCGACGAGGTCCGCGACCTGGATCACGGCGAGGAAGTTGACGGCGGCAAAAGCGAGACCTGCACTGGTCGAGATGATCGTCGGCAGGCGCAGGACGCGCCGCAGCTCCGGCAGGGAAGCCACCTCCCGAAATTGTCCACTTCGCTTTGGACGCATCGCCTCCTGCCGGAGCGGGCAGGTGCCGCCGCGCATGTGCGGTCGCAGCAGGCGCAGACTAGGCAGTCGGAGGCGATGCGGTGCCCAGCCTGCGCACGGACCTGGCCATCGAGGCGCACCGCGACGCCCAGCGGGCGGCGCGACGGCTGCCCGGGGTGCGCGCCGAGGAGCGCACGGAGGATGGCATCACGATCAGTGAAGTGGTGGTGGAGACCAAGGAGGGCGCCGAGGCCGTCGGCAAGCCCGTGGGGCGATACGTGACGTTCGAGTCCCGACAGCTGCGGCGCCATGATCGCGAGCATGCGGCCGCCGTGGGCAAGCACCTCAGCAGGACGCTCGCCGACATGCTGCCGCAGGGTGCGGAGCTCACCGAGGCGCTCGTGGTCGGCCTCGGGAATTGGCAGGCGACGCCGGACGCCTTGGGTCCGAGAGTGGTGTCGCGCCTTCTCGTCACGCGCCATCTGCGATCGGTGGTGCCGCCGGAGGTGCAGCGCCGCATGCGGCCCGTCGCCGCGCTGGCGCCGGGCGTGCTCGGGATCACCGGCATCGAGACGGGGGAAATGGTGCGCGCCGTGGTCGACAGCGTGCACCCGGGATTCGTCATCGCCATCGACGCGCTCGCGGCCCGGTCGGTGGAGAGGATCGCCTCGACCATCCAGGTCGCGGACACCGGCATCCAGCCGGGGTCAGGGGTGGGCAACCACCGCTCCGCCCTGTGCCGGGAGACGCTCGGCGTGCCGGTGCTGGCCATCGGCGTGCCCACGGTGGTGCACGCCATCACCATCGCCCGCGACACGATCGAGGGGCTGATCGCGGAACTCAAGGACGACGTCCAGTTCTACGAGCTTCTGGACGAGCTCTACGAGAAGCAGCGCGACGCACTGATCACCCAGGTGCTGGGGGAATCCGTCGGGGACCTCATGGTGACGCCGAAGGAGATCGACGCGCAGATCGAGGACCTCTCGCGCCTGATCGCCGGCGCGCTCAACACGAGCCTGCAGCCCGGGATCGACATCGGGGAGTTCGGGCTCTACTCCTGACGCCGCGCACAGGGCAGCGCTCGGCGGCGGGATCGAGGCAGGTGTCCGACGCAGCAGGAAGCACACGGTCAGGGTGAGAAAATCTCTCTGGGATTGCCGATGGTTGAGCTTGGCCTGCCTAGCTCGGCAGGAGGGGGGGCCGATGTGCTTACCAGGGTCGAGGTTGACGGTTTCAAGACGTTCAAGAGCTTCGCACTGGACGTCGGGCCGCTACTCGTGATTCTGGGACCGAACGGCTCGGGCAAGTCGAACTTTTTCGATGCGCTGAGACTGTTGAGCCGGCTTGCGGGCACGGACGTGCGCAGTGCGGCGAACTCGCTCCGCGGTCAGCCGCACGAACTCTTTCATCGCGGTCCGGACGGTACGTTTGGCTCTCGACTTCGGCTCACTGCGGAGGTCCTGCTGGAGCCGACGATCACTGATCCTTGGGGATCGACATTCAAGATCACGCACTCTAGGATTCGATATTCCGTCACACTTCAGCGCCAACCCGATGTCAAGGGAATTGATCGACTCGTCGTCACAAACGAATCGGCAACGCCAATACTTCGAGTTGAAGATAGCTATGCCCGTTCCCATCGGGCATCGCAAGACTTTAAACATAGATACCTCAAGTACAGTAGACAGGCTCCATTCTTGACAACGGACAATGTCAGCAAGACGTTTCATTTGCACCAGGATGGCCATGCCGGACGGAAACGCTATGCAGAGGGTGCAGATGCGACTGTCCTTTCGAGCATCACTACCACGGACTTTCCCCACTTGTACGCTCTGCGCGAAGAACTCCGCTCCTGGCGGTTCCTCCACCTGGAGCCAGCAGCGCTGAGTCGTCCGAGTTCGGTCATCGCCAACGAGCAGTTAGAACCCGACGGGTCCAACTTGGCTTCGGTTCTGGCTCGCATCAAGGCGGAGACCTCGGGTGCGGCTCAACCGGAAGGGGAGCTCTCGACGATTCTGGCAGATTTGAGCTCCTTGGTGCCCGGAGTGGTCGGCCTGGATGTCAGTCTTGACGAACGCGACCGCGAGTGGAGCGTGAACATCGAGAACAGGGGCGGCAAGCCGTTCAGTTCCAGGGTCGCCTCGGATGGTACGCTGAGGGTCCTTGCGCTCCTGACGATGCTGCACGACCCCAAGCACCGTGGACTGCTGTGCTTCGAAGAACCAGAGAACGGTATCCACCCTGCGCGCCTGCGGGCCTTGCTGGAGCGCCTGCAGGAACTGGTCACCGATCCGCGCGACGTCGACGCACGGGGTCCGCTCTACCAGCTGATCATGAACAGCCATTCACCGGTCGTCCTGAACGTGCTGCGCAAGTACCCGCACATCGTCAAGTTTGCGGATATGATGACCAGCCCGGGCGACGAGACGACCGGAAGGACGACGCGGATACGGTCCGTCGATCTCGACGCTCTCCCCTTTGGTGGAGATGAGCGGGTCTCGGAGTATGAGGTGCGGGCTTACCTGTCGACGGCGTCAGGTAACGAGTAGTGGCCACCCTCAGGATCGGGCTGTATGCCGAAGGCCCCACCGACCAGGCCTTTCTGCCGAACATCATCACGCGAGAGGCTTGGAACCTGATAGCACAGTCGCGGCGGGGTAACTTTGACGTGGCGGAGGATGTCGTGCCCGTCCCCCGCTCGGACGGCGTCGAAGGCATCCTGCAAACGCGTGACGCCATCAACGTGATGTGTCTGCACGTCGATGGGGCGGGGGACCCGGAAGGTGCCCTGCAGAATGTCTTGGGGCCGATCGAGGTGAGGCTGCGGGCGCAAGGCTACGGGGTTCCTCTGGTGCGGGTGGTGCCCGTGAGAGAGATCGAAGCTTGGGCACTCGTCGATCCATCGGCGATCTGCAGTGCGCTTGGACGCGCCGAGGCAAACTTCCGCTACGCAGACCTTCCGCGCGACCTGAATCTCATGGATCATCCTGCGCATGTGGAACGAGTTCCGGATCCAAAGCGAGCGATGAACGATACCATCAAAGGCATGATCGGCGACAGAGGGGCAAAGCGGACTCCATCGCGCATTTTCCTGCGGCTTATTGCGGAGCACATCAGAATGGAGCGGCTGCATCAGGTTCCGCAGTACGTCAGGTTTCGGGACGAACTTGTACGGGCTCTCGAGTCCATCGGTGCGTTCTAGTTCAGATCGGTGCCCGAACAGAAGAGCGCCTTTCTGCGGGAGCTGCGCCTACGCGTCCACCAGGGAGATGTGGGCGCCGAGGTGGCGGAGCTTGCCCTCGAGGTCCTCGTAGCCGCGCGCGATGTGCCGCACGCCGGCCACCTCTGTCCGGCCGTCGGCGGCGAGACCGGCGATGATCAGGGCGGCGCCCGCGCGGATGTCGACCGCTTCGACCGGGGCGCCGCTGAGCGTCTCGACGCCCGTCACGATCGCGGTGTTCTGCCCGATGATGCGGATCTCCGCGCCGAGGCGCACGAGGTCGTTCGTGTAGCCGAGCCGGTTTTCGAAGACGGTCTCCTCGATGACCGACACCCCATCCGCGCGGGCCAGGACGGCCACGATCTGGGGCTGCAGGTCGGTGGGAAAACCCGGGTAGGGCTCGGTGCGCGCGTCGAGCGCGCGCAGGCGCGCCGGGGCATCCACCGTGACGGCGTCCGCGGTGCGGCGCACGCGGATCCCGCACATGCGCAGCTTCTCGAGGAGCGCCTGCAGGTGTTCGGGAATGACGGCATGCACGGTGACCCGCCCGCCGGTGGCGGCCGCGGCGAGGAGGAAGGTGCCTGCCTCGATCCGGTCCGGGATGATCTCGTGCCTCGCGCCGTGCAGGGCGGCCACGCCCTCGATGCGGATCGACCCGGTCCCCGCGCCCAGCACCCGGCCGCCCATGGCGTTCAGGAGGTTCGCGAGGTCCACCACCTCCGGTTCGCGGGCGGCGTTCTGCAGCACGGTGGTCCCCTGGGCGAGGGAGGCGGCGATCATCAGGTTGCACGTCGTGCCGACCGACTGCCGGTCGACGAAGAACTGGGCGCCCTGCAGGCCCTGGCGCGCCTCGCCCTCGATGGCGCCGTGCACGACGCCCACGTCTGCGCCCAAGGCGCGCAAACCGCGCAGGTGGAAGTCGACAGGTCGAGCGCCGATGTCGTCGCCGCCCGGCAGGGCCACCTCGGCGCGGCCGAGGCGGGCGAGCAGCAGGCCTGCGATGTACGTCGACGCGCGCAGACGCGAGGCGGGAGCGTAGGGGGCCCGGTGGTTGCGCAGCTCGGAGGCCGCGATCGATAGGGTCTTCGGACCGGTGAAGGCGGCCTGCACGCCGAGCTCCTCGAGGATCGCCAGGAGGTCGAGCACGTCCGTGTGCTGGGGCACGTTCTCGATGACCGATTCACCGTCGCTCGCGAGCGCAGCCGCGACGACCGCGGGCAGCGCTGCGTTCTTCGCTCCGCTGATGGGCACGTCGCCGTGCAGCCGGACGCCGCCGTCGATGCTGTAGAATGCCACCGTCACAACTCCCATGGGATGAAGCCGTTGCCGCGCTATGGCAGCCACGTCCTATTGTGCCGCACGGCTCGCGGGAAGCAATGTGTCGGGCAGCGGAGATCGAACGGAAGCGTCGCAGAGCTTGGGCTCAGCGACGCTTCCGACGCGGGCGCGGATTAGTGACGGCCACCAGCGAGCTGCTGCTCTGCGATCTCGATCATGCGGCGGACCATGTGGCCGCCCACCGCGCCGCACTGACGGGCCGGCAGGTCGCCCCAGTACCCGCCCTGGGGGTTCACGCCCAGCTCCGAGGCGATCTCGTACTTGAACTGGTCGAGCTGCTGCGCGGCACCCTTGACGAGCACGCGGTTGCTCGTGTTCGATCCCTGCGCCAATCTGTTCACCTCCCTTGGTCGTTATCGTTTCCTTGCGCTGCGCCCATATGTGGCCCAGATTCTTCGCGCCAAGGCGCTTGCGTGCCGAACCATAGCGGACAAGGAAAGACAGGGTGGCTCGTCGCCACCCTGTCCTTGAGCGTCATTATCGCGTGGTGCCGCCCGTGCCGCCGAAGCCGCCGCGACCGGCCAGGGACTGCTCCGCCATCTCGATCATGCGGCGAACCATGTGTCCGCCCACCGCACCGCAGCTGCGAGCCGGCAAGTCGCCCCAGTAGCCGTCCTGCGGCACGTTGAGGCCGATGTCGCGCGCAACCTCGTACTTGAACGAGTCGAGGGCAGGTTCCGCGCCGCGAACGATCGCGCGGTTGCTGGTGTTGCTGCCTTGCGCCATGCTTCCGTCACCTCCTTCAAGAGTACGGCGCTAGTGTGGGGCCCCAGTCGCTCATCGCATCCTAGAACCATCTGGGTCAACGCGAAAACACCTGCCAGAGGCCCATCGCCACCGCGGTCACCCCGGCGGCGAACAGCGGGCCGATCGGCACGCCGCCGAAGAAGCTCGCGCCCAGCACGGAACCGATGACGAGGCCGATCGCCACCTGGGGCTGGCGCTGCAAAAGTTCGATGCCGCGTCCGCTCATCCAGGACGCGAGGATGCCGCCCACGATGGCGAGCAGGCTCGGGATACTCCAGAGCTCCTTGGTCAGGCTGTGCAAGGGCACGCGCCCCAAGGCCAGTTCCGCGAGGACGGCGAGCATGAGCAGGAAGATGCCGACGCGGATGCCGTTGTCGGCCAGGGCCGCCAGAACGCTCGGCAGCGGCAGCGCTGCCAGGATCAGCGCAATGATGGCTGCGACGGTGACCATGTAGTTCCTGCCGAACGCACCCACCGCGAGGATCAGCAGCAGCGCAGCGGTTTCCTGGCTCATAGTCAGGCACTCCCTGTGACAGGCTACGCACTGCGCCTTCCGGTTAGAAACCGGTCGCGACGTCATCCATCCAGGGGGTCGCGAAGGTTGAAAAGTTCCATGCGCGGCTCCATTGCACTGCTGGCGGCCGTACCGTTCATGATGGTGCTCGGCAACTCGATGCTGTTTCCCGTCTTTCCCCGCATGCAGGCGGCTCTCCACCTCTCGGGCCTGCAGACGTCGCTCGTCGTCACCTCGTTCTCGGTGCCCGCAGGCCTCCTGATCCCGTTCGCGGGCTACCTCTCGGACCGCTTCGGCCGCAAGCCGATCATGGCGCCCGCCCTCATCATCTTCGGGCTCGGCGCCCTGGTCGCTGGGCTCGCGGTGTCCTTCCTCGGCCCCCTCGCCTACTGGGGCCTCTTGGCGGGGCGCGTCATCCAGGGCGTCGGCGCCGCGGGCATGGCGCAGCTTGCCATGGCGCTCGCGGCCGACATCTTCCAGAGCGGCGAGCGCGCGCAGATCCTCGGCTGGCTCGAGGCGGCGAACGGACTCGGCAAGGTCGTGAGCCCGATCGCCGGCGCCCTGGTGGGGATCCTGCTCTGGCTGCTTCCCTTCTATATCTTCGCGGTGCTCTCCATACCGCTCGGCGTCGCGCTGTGGCTCTGGGTGCGCGAGCCGAAGGCCGAGCGCTCGCAGAAGGGCTTCTCGGCCTACTTCGGCGGCATCCGCCAGGTCTTTCGCAGCAAAGGCATGTCGCTCTCGATCCTGCTGCTCTCGGGTGCGGTCATCATGTTCATCCTCTTCGGCACCCTCTTTTACCTTGCGGAGGTGCTGGAGAAGCGCTACGGCATGGCCGAGCTGACCTCGGGCTTCATCCTCGCGCTGCCGGTCGCGGCGCTGTCCGCGACCTCCCTGCTGACCGGCGGGTACCTCAAGCGCCACCAGGCGCTCGCGAAGATGGTGATCGTGGCCGGACTCGCCGTGGTCGCCGGCGTGATGGTGGTGAACGCCTTCTTCACGGACCGCTGGGTACTGTTCTCGGCCATCTTCTTCATGGGCATCGGCGGCGGGTTCGTGCTGCCGACCCTGACGCTGCTGATCACGTCCTCCACGGCGCTCAAGGAACGCGGCATGGTCACTTCGCTCTACGGCGGCGTGCGCTTCTTCGGCGTGGCGCTCGGGCCGCCGACCTTCGGCTGGCTGATGCACCTCGGCAACACCATGCTGTTCTGGTCCGCCGCGGGCGTGATCGGCGCCACCATCGCCCTGAACCTCCTCCTGACGCACCCGGGCGCCATGCTCCAGGGCAAGGGGCAGAGCGCCGACCGCGACCGCTACGTGCTCGCCTTCCGGCCGCCCAGGCCACGCCCCACGCCCTGAGCCGCAGGCGGTTGCGAACCGACCCGCCGCCACATAGTCTGGCGGACGGAGGTGGGGGGCCTTGGGCCAGGGCGGCAGGGGGGCTTGGCACGACGTCATCCGCGACCCGCTCGCGGACCGCAGCGTCAAGCCGCGCAGCGACGGCAGGACGATGGTCATCGACAAGGGGATGGGCCTTCGGCCGACGGAAGACCTGCTCGCGATCGCCAGCGACTACATCGACTACTGGAAGCTGCCCTTCGGCACCAGCGCGCTCTACCCGCCCGATCTCCTGCGGGAGAAGGTCGCCCTCATCCGGCGCTTCGGGGTGCACGTCTACCCTGGCGGCACGTTCCTGGAGATCGCCGTGCTGCAGGACCGGCTCGGCCCGTTCATCGACCGCGTCGCGCAGCTCGGGTTCGATGCGGCGGAGGTCTCGGACGGCACCGTGCCGATCGCCGCCGCCAAGCGGCGCGAGGCGATCCACCTGGCGCGCGCCGCCGGCCTCGTCGTGCTGACCGAGGTGGGACGCAAGGATCCCGACGAGCGGCTCGGCGCGCTGCAGATCCACCGCACGATCGTCGAGGACCTCGCGGCCGGCGCCGAGCAGATCATCGTGGAAGGGCGCGAGAGCGGCCGCGGCGTCGGCATCTACGACGCCCAGGGCGAGATCGCGGAAGAGGAACTGCTCAAGGTGATGCGCGCGGCGGGAGACATCCACCGCCTGATCTGGGAGGCCCCCATGAAGTCCCAGCAGCAGGAGCTGATCCACCGCTTCGGGACCAACGTCAGCCTCGGCAATGTGCCGCCGCAGGAGATCCTGGCGCTCGAGTGCCTGCGGCGCGGGCTGCGGGCGGACACCCTGCGCTTCGCGCTCCTGGAGCGGACCGGCTCCGCCTAGTCCCTATGGTATAATCCCCCTGAGGTGAGCCGGGGTGCGGGTGATCGCGGGTTCGGCCGGCGGCATCCGTCTCTGCGCGGTGCCGGGACGCGCCACGCGACCAACCCTCGACCGCGTGCGGGAGTCGGTGTTCGCGATCCTCGCGCCGTACCTCGAGGGGGCCAGGGTTCTCGACCTCTACGCGGGGACGGGGGCGCTCGGCCTCGAGGCCCTGAGCCGGGGCGCCGCCTCCTGCGTGTTCGTCGAGGGCGACGCGGCGGCGCTCGAGGTGCTGCAGGAGAACCTGAGGCGGACCCGTCTCGCGGAGCGGGCCAAGGTGGTGCGCGGACGGTTGCCGGGCGCACTGGGCCGCCTCGCGAGCGGGCCGTTCGACCTCGTGCTCTGCGACCCGCCCTACGCGGCGCCTCCCTGGACAGCCCTCCTCACGGCTTTGCGCCCACTCCTCGCGGATGACTTCCTCGTCGCGTGGGAGCATCTGCGAAAGGACGCGCCGTCGCTGACGGCGCCCTACCGGGTCCTGCGCACGGCCGACTATGGCCAGACGAGCGTGACGTTCCTCGGAAGGGGCGAGGACTGAGTGGCCAAGGCTCTCTACCCGGGCACCTTCGACCCGGTGCACCGGGGCCATCTGGATGTGGTGCAGCGGGCCGCGCAGATCTTCGATGAGGTCGTCGTCGCGGTGCTCGAGAACCCGGACAAGCGACCGGTGTTCAGCCTTGGGGAGCGCATGGGGTTCCTGCGGGAGGCGCTCGCCGAGGTCCCGAACGTCTCCGTCATCGGTTTCGAGGGCCTCACCGTGGCGTGCGCCAAGGCGCACGGCTGCAGCGTCGTG
>Ga0187812_1000680_pt1 | contig 11997 bp, 10 predicted proteins | sample NC_S_2_FD_130582 | JGI IMG/M metagenome (GOLD analysis project Ga0187812, IMG submission 130582) | Wetland sediment microbial communities from Neuse River Estuary, North Carolina, USA - ASW-S_2 | ecosystem: Environmental > Aquatic > Freshwater > Wetlands > Sediment | place: USA: North Carolina... | reverse complement strand
CGGTGGCGACGCCGTCGACGGTGCTGTCGCTCGATCCGCCGCCGCTCGTCGTCATCTACCAGTAGAGCTGGACGCGCAGAGCGGGGCGGGCGGCCTCGAGGGAGGTCGCCCCGCTCTGCGCGGGTCCATCGGCGTGCGGTCAGCGGTAGGCCTCCCGCGCGGCGCGGTAGCGCGGGTCGTCGCGCCGCAGCTGGTCCGGGTCCGTACCGGCGGCGAGCGCCGCGTGGTAGACGAGGAGCTGCAGGTAGGCGCCGGCGAGCCACGGGAAGGTGTCCCGGGTGGCAGCGGCGGTCCAGGCCGAGAGAGTCCCGAGGTCCAGGCGCAGCAGCTGCAGGCCGAGGATGTCGGCCACCTTGCCCAGGTCTGCGGCGCGCTGCCCGGCGGCGGGCTCCAGGATGGCCAGGACATGGTCTCCCGCGCCGTAGGCCGGGATGTAGCCGTGGAAGAACTGTTCGAGCTCGAGGGCCTGCGTCTCGAGGTACGCGGCCTCGCTCAGCTTGAGCCCCACCTCGCGCGCGAGGGCGAGGCCAGCGCCAGCGCCGACCACGGCGCGACGCCCACTGAGGAGGCCCTCGGCGGGCGCCGCGATGCGCCCCTCGTGCCGCAGCACGGCGGCGATCCCGTCCGCCACCTCGGCGGGCGACGGCAGGACGATGTCCGGCGGCAGCTGTGCGGCCGCCGCCTTCAGCAGCAGTATCGCCGTGAGGGACGAGAGTGTGAAGCTGATGGTGTGGCAGAGGGAGAGCTCCCGCGCGTAGCCCGTCGCCACCGTGACGCTCGCGAGCCCGGCGGCGGTCGAGGCGGGAAAGCCAGTGATCAGCACGCTCGGCACCTCGCGCTGGCGCGCGGCCGCCAGGAGGTCCAGGATGGCCGGCGTCTCGCCGGAATGGCTGAAGGCGACGAGCGGCCGGCGCCGGTCGAGCGGCGCCTGGCGCCCCACGAGGCTGGCGGCGCTCACGGCCGCCGTGGGCGCGCCGCGGTCGTAGAGGTATGCCGCGGCGAGTTCGGCGGCGAAGAGCGATGTGCCGCAGCCGACCAGGATGGGCGCCTTGCCGGCGAGGACGCCCGCGGCGGCGTCCGCGGCGCGCGCCACGGCTTCGCCCAGCGCCAGCACGTGCTGCGGCTGGGCCTGGATCTCCTCGTACATGTGGTAGGGATGCCCGCCCTTCGTCATGTGGTCACCTCCCGCAACCTCAGGGCAATGCCGCGCGGTCGCAGAAGAGCACCGTCTCCGCGAGCCCGCGCAGGAACGACGTCGGCACCGCGGGATCCCTGTCCGCGGCCGAGAGCGCCCGCCCGACCGCGTCGCGCTTCGCCGCGCCCGTCACGAGCAGGAAGATGCGCTCTGCGTGCCCGAGGGCCAGCGGCGTCAGGGAGATGCGCTCGCGCGGCGCCGCCGGGACCAGGGCCGCGACGGCGAGATCGGGCGACGTGAGGCCCGCGGCGCCCGGGAACAGCGACAGCGTGTGCCCCTCCGCCCCCATGCCGACGAGGGCGAGGTCGATGCGGGGAGCTGATCCCAGCCGCTCCACGAGACGCTCCCGGTAGCGCCTGGCCCCTTCCTCCGCGCCGAGTTCCCCCAGCATGCGGTGCACGTGGCCCACCGGCACGCCGAGCGGTTTCAGCAAGGTCTCCTGGGCGAGGCGGTAGTTGCTCTTCGGGTGGTCCGGGCCGACGCAGCGCTCGTCGCCGAACCAGAACTCGACGTCCGCCCAGGGCAGCGCCTCGCTGCGCCCGCTGCCGGCGAGGAGCGCGTAGACCCCGCGCGGCGTCTGTCCTCCCGCGAGGACGAACTGCGGCGCGGCGGACCGCCGGATCGCCTCCTCGATGGCGGCGGCGCAGGCGCCGAGCGTCTCGGCCAGGCTGTCGAAGGCGCGCACCGTGATGGCGGTCATCGCAGGTGCCAGCGCCGGCCGTCGTGGTGCAGCAGCTCGTCTGCCGCCTCGGGACCGAAGCTGCCGGCGGGGTAGATGTCGGGTCCGATCTCCTCCTGACGCCATCCCGCGGCGATGGCGTCGACCACCTGCCACGCCGCCTCCACCTCGTCGCGGCGGGTGAACAGCGTGCCGTCGCCGGTGATCGCGTCGTAGAGGAGCCGTTCGTACGCCTCCGTGCCGGGCTTGCCGAACGTGCCGTAGTCGAACGCCATGTCGACGTCCCGCAGTTCGATGCGTAGCCCGGGCACCTTGGCCCCCACCGAGAGCGTCATGCCCTCGTCCGGTTGGATGCGCAGGGTCAGGACGTTGGGCTGCAGCCGGGTCTCGCGCGGGAAGAGGCGCTGCGGCGCGCGGTGGAACTGCACGGAGATCTCGCTCGCCCTGCGGGGGAGCCGCTTGCCGGTCCGCAGGTAGAAGGGGACCTGCGCCCAGCGCCAGTTGTCGATCTGCAGCTTGACGGCGGCGAACGTCTCCTGCTGGGAGTCGGGGCGAACGTCGGGCTCGTCGCGGTAGGCGGGGACCGCCTTGCCGGCGATCTCGCCGGAGCCGTACTGCCCGCGCACCGTCACCCGCGCCACCTCGTGCGGCGACGGCAGGCGGATGGCCCGCAGCACCTTGACCTTCTCGTTGTGCACCTGCTCCGCGTCGAACGCGACGGGGGGCTCCATGGCGATCAGGGTCAGGAGCTGCATGAGGTGGTTCTGCATCATGTCCTTGAGCGCGCCGGCTTCCTCGTAGTACTTGCCGCGGTGCTCGACGCCGATCGACTCCGTGACCGAGATCTGCACGTGATCCACGTAACGCCGGTTCCAGAGCGGCTCGAAGATGCCGTTGGCGAAGCGCAGCACGAGGATGTTCTGCACGGTCTCCTTGCCGAGGTAGTGGTCGATGCGGAAGACCTGGTCCTCGCGGAACACCGAGAGCAGTTCGCGGTTGAGGTCCTGCGCGCTCTTGAGGTCGTGCCCGAAGGGCTTCTCCACGACGATGCGGCGAAAGCCCCCGTCCTCCTGCGCCAGGCCCGCGGCCCCGAGCGAGCGGAAGATGTCCGTGTACGTGCTCGGCGGCGCCGCGAGGTAGTAGATCCGGCCGGCGAAGGGGCCTCTCGCGGCCTCGACGTCCTCGAGGCGCCGCGCGAGCGCGGCGTAGGCCTCCTGCCGACGCAGGTCGCCCTGGACGTAGAGGGTATCCTTGATCACGTCGTCGGCGCCGCCGCCCTCCACCGTCTCGCGCAGCCGCTGGCGGAAGCTCTCGTCGTCGAGCGGCTGGCGGGCGAAGCCGACGATCGGCAGGGGCCCGTCGACGAGCCCGGCCTGCCGGAGGCCGGCGACCGCCGGCACCAGCTTGCGGTGCGTCAGGTCGCCGGTCGCGCCGAGGACGCAGAGCAGGGCGCCGCGCGCGGGGCCGCTCATCGGCTCTCCACCTTGTGCCCGCCGAACTCGTTGCGCAGGGCGGCGATCACCCGGTTCGCGAGGGTGTCCTCCTGGCGCGACAGGAAGCGCTGCTGCAGCGAGAGCGTGATCACCGGCGCCGCGACGCCGCGCTCCACCGCCTCGATCGCTGTCCAGCGGCCCTCGCCCGAATCTTCGACGTAGCCGCGCAGGTGGTCGAGTCCGGGATCCTTCTCGAGGGCCTGGGCGAGGAGGTCGAGGAGCCAGCTGCGCACGACGGAGCCGTGGCGCCACAGCTCGGCGATGTCCTTGAGACTGAGGTCGAAGGGGCCGCGGCGCAGGAGTTCGAAGCCTTCGCCGTACGCCTCCAGGAGCCCGTACTCGATGCCGTTGTGCACCATCTTGACGAAATGGCCGGAGCCCGGCGGCCCCGTGTGCAGGAGTCCGCCCGCGGGGGCGAGCGCCAGCAGGGCGGGCTCGAGGCGGCTGAAGGCCTCGACGCTCGCTCCCACCATCAGGCAGTAGCCCTCCTGGAGCCCCCAGATGCCGCCGCTCGTGCCGGCGTCGACGAACAGCACCCGGGCGGCGGCGCAGAGCTCCGCCCTGGCGACGCTGTCCTTGTAGTGGCTGTTGCCGCCGTCGACGAGGATGTCGCTCGGGGCGAGGAGACCGAGCAGGGCCTGGATGGTGTCGCGCGTCGGGTCCCCCGCCGGTACCATCAGCCAGACCGCCCGCGGCGGCGCGAGCTTCCGGCAGAGTTCCTCGAGCGAGGCGGCCGTCTCGATGCCGTCCTGCTCGACGGCCTTGCGCGCGTCGGGGCTCGGATCGTAGCCGACCGCCCGGTGGCCGCCCTCGTGCAGGCGGCGCGCCATGTTGGCGCCCATGCGGCCCAGTCCCACCATGCCGATCTCCATGCTGCTTCAGCTCCTTTCGACGGGCAGAGCTGCCTCGATCTCGCGGCCGAGGGCTTCGATCGCCTGGGCCGCGTCACCCTCCAGCACGACGCGGGCGAACGGGCGGCCGCGCTCGATGAGCGCCTGGGCGTCGCCTTCCGCCTGCGCCGCGAAGAGCGCCGCCAGGCTGAAGGGACGGCCCGGCACGGCGACGTCGCCCTGCTGCGGCGCGTAGAGCTGGAGGAAGCTGCCGTCGGCCGGACCGCCCTTGTGGTACTGGCCGGTCGAGTGCAGGTAGCGCGGGCCGAATCCCACGGTCACCACCGCGCCGCTGCGCTCGGCGATGCGGTCCGCCAGGCGCCGCGCGGCCTCGAGGACCCCCGCGTCGGGGGCCGCGTAGACCTGCAGCGACAGGTATGCGGGCGGCGCGACGCGCACGGCGTCCGCCGCCGATCCGACGGGCGGGACCGAGCCGTCCTGGCGCCCGCTTGCGAGCACCTGCTCCGTGTTGCGCTTGCTCTCCGCGACGTTCGGCTCGTCGAAGGGATCGAGCTCGGCGACGACGCCGAAGAGCGCCGTGGCGCACTCCCATGTGACGACGGCGCGGCCGAGGGCCATCGGGTCCGCCACCGGCGGCAGCCCCACGGCGGGCGCGGCGGCGGCTGCGCCGTCGAAGGACGCCAGCAGGCGGTCCGGTCCCGGCGCGGCGCCCGGGGCCGGCAGGATGCCCAGTCCCTGCTTGCCGGTGCTCTCCGCCAGGAGCTGCTCGAGCCAGTCGACGAACGGGGCGTCCTGGGGTCGGGGCAGCGCGAGCTTGCGCCGTCCGGCCCGGTGCCCTGCGGCGAGCGCCGCGGCGAGGCGGGCCGCCAGGGAGATCTCGGCCTGGGCCAGGAGCTCTTGCAGCGCGCGCCGCCCGCCCGCGAGCAGGCCGTCCAGATCGTAGCCGAGGATGGCGCCGGGGACGAGGCCGAAGAGCGACAGGGCGGAGTAGCGGCCGCCGATGTCCGACGGATTGAGGAAGCACCCGCCGAAGTGCTCCGCGTCCGCCAGGGCGGCGAGCGGCGTGCCGGGGTCGGTGACCGCGAAGAAGCTGCGGCTCGCGCGGTCGCCGAGCGCTTTGTCCGCCGCCGCTCGCAGGATGCGGTAGAGGGTGTCGACCTCGCGGGTCGTGCCGCTCTTCGAGGACAGCAGCACGGCCGTCTCCGGCCAGGAGATGTCCTGGAGCAGCCGGGCGACGGCGTCGCTCGCCGTCGTGTCCACGACGTCGAGCGCGATGCGCGGCGACGGCGTCAGGCGGCGCAGAACGTCGGGGAAGAGGGAACTCCCGCCCATGCCGCAGAGCACCACGCGCCGCACGCCGCGCTGCCCAAGACCCTGCACGAAGGCCTCGAGTTCCGGCAGGCGATCGGGCATGTCCTCGCTGAGCGCCACCCAGCCCAGGCGCCCCTTCGCCACCTCGGGGTCCGTGAAGAGGGAGTGGTCCTGCCGGCGCAGGCGCTCCGGCACGGCGTCGGCCGCGAGCCCCTCGAGCGCCTGCGCCGCCTGCGGCAGGAGGGAGCCGAGCTGGAACCGGGCGCCGTCCTGCGGGCGCAGCTCGTGCGCCTTGCGCTCGATCTCGCCGAAGAGGCGGGCGAACGCGTCCTCGAAGCTCAGGACGCCCTGGCGCTGCAGGTCCTCGCCCACCGCGTCGAGGTCCACGCCGAGCTCGGCGAGGTCCCGCACGGCGGCCCTGGCGTCCCCGAGGCCCGCGCGCAGCGCCTCCTTGGCGCTGCCATGGTCGCGGAAGGCGGCGAGCGTCGCCGGCGGCATGGTGTTGACCGTCTCGTCGCCGACGAGCTCTTCCACGTAGATGGTGTCGGGGTAGTCCTTGTTCTTCGTCGAGGTGCTCGCCCACAGCGGCCGCTGCGCGTTGGCGCCCGCCGCCCGGAGCGCCGCGAAGCGGGCGCCGTGGAAGATCTCCTCGAAGGCCTCGTAGGCGAGGCGGGCGTTGGCCACGGCGGCCTTGCCGACGAGGTGCTCGCCGGCCTCGCCCATCGTGGCGAGGCGCGGGTCCAGAAGCGTGTCGACGCGGCTCACGAAGAAGCTCGCGACGGAGTGGATGCCGCCCAGGGGGAGGCCCTCGGCCTGGCGCCGCTCGAGCCCGCGCACGTAGGCCTCCGCGATCAGCCGGTACTGGCTCAGGGAGAAGAGCAGGGTGACGTTGATGTTGAGGCCGCGGTAGGTGAGCTCCTCGATCGCCTGCGCGCCCTCCTGGGTGCCGGGCACCTTGATCATGACGTTGGGCAGGCCCAGCCGCGCGAAGAGGTGCACCGCCTCCGCGACCGTGCCCTGCGCATCGCGGGCGAGGGTCGGCGAGACCTCCAGGCTGACGAAGCCGTCGTGGCCCTGGCTCGCGTCGTGCACGGCGCGCAGGATGCCGGCCGCGAGGGCGATGTCGTGCAGGGCGACCTCCTCGTAGATCTCGGCCGTACTCGCGCCGAGCGCGGCCAGCGCGCGGATCTGCGGGTCGTAGTCCTGGCTGCGGCCGATTGCCTGCTCGAAGATGGCCGGGTTCGACGTGACGCCGCGCACGCCGGCCGCGACGTCGCGGCTGAAGCCGCCGCCGAGGAGGTACGAGCGCAGGATGTAGTCGAGCCAGACGCTTTGGCCGAGTTCGTGGAGTTGCATGAGGTCAGGCATGTCCGGTCTCCTTTCCGACGAGTTCGCGGACGGCCTGGGCCGCCGCCTCGGGCGTCAGGCCGAACTGGCGGAAGAGTTCCTCCGCCGGCGCCGAAGCGCCGTAGGTATCGAGGGCGACACAGCGCCTGCGCGGACCGAGTAGCCCCAGGAACTGGGCGGGCTCGGCCGCCACCACGACCACCTGGGGCAGGTCCGGCGGCAGGACGGCGCGGCGCTCGGCCTCGGGGCGCCGGGCGAAGTTCTTGAGGCAGGGCGCGCTCACGACGCGCACCGCCAGGCCCTCGGCGCTGAGCAGGTCCTGCGCCCTCAGCGCGACCTGCACCTCGCTGCCGGAAGCCACCAGGACGGCCACGGGGGGGCGGTCGCTCTCGCGCAGCACGTAGGCGCCGAGCTCCACGGCATCGTCGGGCACGCCTTCGAGGGTCGGCAGCTTCTGCCGGCTCAGGGCGAGGGCCGTCGGGTGGTCCTGGGCCGACGCCGCGAACACCCAGCCGAGGCGCGTCTCGTTCGCGTCGGCCGGGCGCACGACGTACAGGTTCGGGATCAGGTCGAGCGCCGCCAGGTGCTCGATCGGCTGGTGGGTCGGGCCGTCCTCGCCGAGGCCGATCGAGTCGTGGGTCAGGACGTAGGTCACGGGCAGGCGCATCAGCGCCGCGAGGCGCATCGCCGGCCGCATGTAGTCCGAGAAGATGAGGAACGTGCCGCCGTAGGGCCGCAGGCCGCCGTGGGCCGCCATGCCGTTCAGGGCGGCGGCCATCGCGTGCTCGCGCACGCCGAAGTGGATGTTGCGCCCGGCGTACGACCCGGGGGCGATGGCCTCGAGGCCCTTGAGCTCCGTGTCGTTCGACGGCGCGAGGTCCGCCGACCCGCCCAGCAGTTCGGGCAGGTGCGCGGCGAGGTGCTGCAGCACCTCGCCCGATGCGGCGCGGGTCGCCATGGCGCCCCCGGCGGGGAAGGGCGGGATCTGCCCGAGGAGATCCCCGGGGGAACGCTCGGCCCAGAGCCCGAGGAACTCGCGCTGCAGCTGGGGGTCTTGGCGGCCGAGCGCCTCGACCTCGGTCTGCCACGCCTGGAAGAGTTCCTCGCCGCGCTGGCGGAAGCGGTCCGCGAGCGCGGCGACGTCGTCGGGCACCCAGAAGCTCGCGCCTTCGGGCACGCCCAGGAAGCGCTTCGTCGCCGCGGCGGCCTGCGGGCCGAGCGGCGCGCCGTGCACGGCGGCCGTGTCGGCCTTCGGGGAGCCGTAGCCGATGTGGGTGCGCACGCGGATCAGCGTCGGGCGATCGGCCGTCTCCGCCTGCGAGACGGCGGCGTCGATCGCCGCGAGGTCGTTGCCGTCCGGGACCGCGAGGACGTTCCAGCCGTAGGCGGCGAAGCGCTCCGTCGTGTCGTCGGTGAAGGCGAGATCGGTCGATCCCTCGATCGAGATGCGGTTGTCGTCGTAGAGCACGACGAGTCCGGGCAGGCGCAGGTGGCCGGCGAGGGACGCGGCCTCGTGGGAGATGCCCTCCATCAGGTCGCCGTCCGAGCAGATGACGTAGGTGCGGTGGTTCACGACCCGGGCGCCGGGACGGTTGTAGCGGCTTCCGAGGTGGGCCGCGCCGAGCGCCATGCCGCAGGCGTTGGCGATGCCCTGGCCGAGCGGACCGGTCGTCACCTCGATGCCGGGGGTCACGCCCCGCTCGGGGTGGCCCGGGGTGCGGCTGCCCCACTGGCGGAAGCGCCTCAGCTCGTCGAGCGGCAGGTCATAGCCGAACACATGCAGGAGCGCGTACACTAGTGCCGAACCGTGGCCGGCGGAGAGGACGAAGCGGTCCCGGTCCGGCCAGTCCGGACGGGTCGGCGCGAACCGGATGTGGCGGGAGAAGAGGACGTAGGCCATGGGCGCGGCGCCGAGCGGCAGGCCGGGGTGACCGGATTGCGCCTGCTCCACCTCGTCCACCGACAGCGCCCGGAGGACCTCCACGACCTTGGCGTCGGCCGGACCGAACCCAGTACCCCCGGTCCGGACGGTCGGTGCACCGGCACCGTTCGGCCCTCGCGGCTCGGACGCCGCACCGCTCAGCTGCTCCAAGATGCTGTTCGCCCCTTCTCGGGATCTCTGCCCTGTGGTCCTCGGGACCTGTGGCGGTCCTCTCAGAGGAACCTCACCACAACCATAGTAAATTGTATCATGTGGGCTTTGCCCGCCGGACAACCGACGGTCCCGGCGAGAGCGCCGGCCCGCGCGGACAAGGAGGAATGACGTTGGCACCGCCCCGCCCTGCTGGGAGCAAACGCAGCAAAACCACCACGTACGTGGTGATCGGCGCCGCCGTACTGCTGGTGGCGCTCGCGATCGTCTGGGGTCTCGCGCTCGGCAGCACGCCCGCACCGAAGACGGCGGCCAACGCGAAGGCCAAGGTCACCGTGCCCCTCATCTCAGCGAGCGGCCAGCGCACCGACGTGGCCGTCTCGGGCAAGCCCGTCACGGTCGTCGAGTTCTTCGCCGTGTGGTGCCCCTACTGCGCCTACGACGCCCGCTGGGTGATGTCGGACTTCGCGGCGAAGGTGCAGCAGGCGGGCGGCCGGATCTTCGGCGTCGACGCCTCGCAGCAGCTCGGACAGGCCGTTCCCGGCCCTCTCGGCCATCCCGAGCAGGGGATCGAGGGCAGTCACCTGCAGCCGCCGGCGAGTCAGGAGATGTCGATGAGCCTCAAGGCCATCGCGCACTACCAGTCGACGTTCCACCTGCCCTTCCCGCTGTACTACGACGAGGGTCTCACCTACGCGACGCAGGTCGGGCTGCGGGGCTACCCCTCCTTCCTCTTCTACGACGCCAAGGGCAAGGCCGTCGTCGGCCTCGAGGGGTGGCAGACGGAAGCGCAGCTGTGGCAGGCCTACCAGCAGGCGGAAACGAAGTAGGGCCGCATGGGCGCCCAGGCGGCGGGAGGCTGATGGCGTGCGTCTTCTGGTCCTGAACGGGCCGAACCTCAACCTGCTCGGCGAACGCGAGCCGGAGCACTACGGCGCGTCCACGTGGGACGAGATCGAGCAGGCGCTCCGGCGGCGCGCGATGGAACTCGGCATCGAGCTCGTCTGCCGCCAGCACAACGGTGAGGGCGAGCTGATCGACTGCCTGCACGAGCTGCGCCGCGAGGTGGACGGCGTCATCCTGAACCCCGGCGCCTACACGCACTACAGCTATGCCCTGCGGGACGCGATCAGCGCGATCGCGCTGCCGGTCGTCGAGGTCCACCTCAGCCTGCCGGAGCGGCGGGAGAGCTTCCGCCACCGCTCCGTGGTGGCTGCGGTCTGCCAGGGACGGATCGCCGGCTTCGGCGCGCTCTCGTACGAGCTCGCGCTCGAGGCGTTCGCGCGCACAGCGGGCAGCAGGGAGGCGCAGCCATGACCGGGACGCGGATCGATGCCCTGAGGCGCCGTCTCGCGGCGGATGGCCTCGACGGTTTCATCACCTTTGCCCCGCCGGACTTCGCCTACCTCGCCGGCTTCAGCGGCGATGCCGGAGCTCTCTGCATCGGGCGCGACGACGCCCTGCTCCTGACGGACAGCCGCTACATCGAGACGGCTGCCGCCGAGGTCGAGGGAGCGCGCACCGCTCAGCACGGCCAGCACCTGGCCAAGGAGGCCGCGCAGGCGGCCGTCGCCATGGGCGGGGGCCGCTTCGGGTTCGACGCGGACGGCCTGAGCTACGCCCTCTACGAGGACCTGCAGGCGGACGGGCTCGCGCTCGTCCCCACGCGGTCTCTCATGCTGTCGCTGCGCATGGTCAAGGATGAGGTCGAGATCGCCCGGCTGCGGCGGGCCTGCGCCATCGCCGCCGACGCTCTCGAGGAGGCCATCGACCGGGTGCGGCCCGGCATGGCCGAGCGGGACGCGGCGCTCTGGCTCGAGATGCGCATGCGCGAGATGGGCGCCGAGGGACCGGCATTCCCCTTCATCGTCGCATCCGGCCCGAGGGGCTCTTTGCCGCACGGCGCCGCCAGCGACAGGCGGTTCGCGGCAGGTGATTTCATCACATTTGATGTCGGATGCCGCTACTTCGGCTATCATTCTGACGTGACGCGCACCGTGGCCCTTGGTACGCCCGTGCCCGAGCTCCGGCAGGTCTACGAGATCGTGCGGGAAGCGCAGGCCGCGGGCATCGCCGCCGTGCGTCCCGGCGCCCTGGCGCGGGACGTGGACGCGGCGGCGCGCCAGGTGATCTCAGCCGCGGGGTACGGCGAGCGTTTCGGACATGGCACGGGCCACGGCGTGGGCCTCGAGATCCACGAGTGGCCGCGGGTGTCCGCCCTGAGCGAGACGGTGCTCGAGGCGGGCATGGTCCTGACGGTCGAGCCGGGCATCTACCTGCCGGGCATCGGCGGGGTGCGGATCGAGGACACGGTCCTCGTGACGCAGGACGGGGCCGACGTCCTGACCGTGTCGCCCAAGGGCTTGCGCATGCTCTGATACAGGGGAGAGGCCTCGAATCAGCCGGAGGATGGGGGACGCGTCGTGATCTCTTCGAACGATTTCCGCAACGGCGTGACGATCGAGATCGATGGACAGGTGTTCTCGGTGATCGAGTTCCAGCACGTCAAGCCGGGCAAGGGGTCCGCCTTCGTGCGCACCAAGCTGCGCAACCTCAAGTCGGGCGCCGTCGTCGAGCGCACCTTCAACGCGGGCGAGAAGCTGCCGAGAGCACACCTCGACCGGCGCGAGATGCAGTACCTCTACGTCAACGGCGACGAGTACACGTTCATGGACACGGAGACGTTCGAGCAGGCGACGCTGACGGCGGATCAGCTGGGCGACGCCCTGCACTTCCTCAAGGAGAACATGACGATCGCCCTGCTGCAGTACCAGACCACCCTGATCGGCGTCGACCTGCCGAACTCCGTCGAACTCAAGGTGGTCGAGACCGATCCCGGCCTCAAGGGCGACACCGCGACGGGCGGGCAGAAGCCGGCGACCCTGGAGACCGGGTACGTCGTCCGTGTGCCGCTGTTCATCGAAGTCGGGGACGTGCTGATCATCGACACCCGCTCCGGCGAGTACCTCTCGCGCGCCTGACGAGTCGCAGGCGAACGGGCTGCCCGGCGATGCCGCCGGACAGCCCGT
>Ga0187812_1000679_pt1 | contig 12006 bp, 11 predicted proteins | sample NC_S_2_FD_130582 | JGI IMG/M metagenome (GOLD analysis project Ga0187812, IMG submission 130582) | Wetland sediment microbial communities from Neuse River Estuary, North Carolina, USA - ASW-S_2 | ecosystem: Environmental > Aquatic > Freshwater > Wetlands > Sediment | place: USA: North Carolina... | reverse complement strand
GCGACGCGCTGGCGCAGGGCGGGATCGGTGCTGCGCACCGTTCCGATGAGGCGCACCTCGTCCGGCAGCACGTTGTCGGCCCGCCCGCCTTCGATGCGGGTGACGCTCAGCACGAGGGGCAGCAGGGGATCGCGCTCGCGCGAGACGATGGTCTGCCAGCCGAGCACCACCTGCGCCGCCAGCACGACCGCGTCCACGGTCAGGTGGGGCTGCGCCGCGTGGCCGCCCCGCCCCACGACCACCGCCTCGAAGGTGTCGACGGCCGCCGTGATCGGGCCGGGGGCGAGACCGAGGCGCCCGGCGTCGAGCGGCAGCCAGAGGTGCTGGCCGAGGACGGCGTCGACCCCGTCCATCACCCCGCGCGCGACGAGTTCCTGGGCGCCGCCCGGCAGGGATTCCTCGGCGTGCTGGAAGATGAGCCGCACCGCCCCGGCGAAGCGGCCGCGCTCCGCCGCGAGCAGCGCCGCGGCGCCGAGCAGCATGGCGGTGTGGCCGTCGTGCCCGCAGGCGTGCATGACGCCGTCCCGCTCCGACGCGAACGGAAGCCCTGTCTCCTCGCGCACCGGCAGTCCATCGATGTCCGCCCGCAGGGCGACCGTGGGGCCGGGGCCATGGCCCTCGATCGTCCCGACGACGCTCGTGGCGGTCGGACGGGTCACCGTGACGCCGGGCATGGCGGCGAGCTCCGCCGCGATGTAGGCCGCGGTCTCGTGCTCCTGGAAGGAGAGTTCGGGACGGCGGTGCAGGTGGCGGCGCCAGGCGAGCAGGTTCGGCTCGAGTTCCTGCGCCGCCGCGCGCACCTCGCAAAGCTCCATGGGCAAGGCACACCTCCTGGCGGGTCCACTTCGCCACTACGGTGCCGGCGCCGCCCGTTCCTGCCGCCGGGACGCAAGGGGAGGGGGCCGCAACGGCGGCCCCCTCCCCAGGATCGGCGGTCAGGCGATGTGGATCGTGCGCTGGGCCGGCACGCTGAGGAAGCGCAGGCTCAAAGGATAGGCGTAGACCGCGCCGCGCGAGGCGTGGACGGCGGCCTGGATGCCGCAGTAGAGGTCCGCCGCCGCCACGAAGACGACGATCACGACGCCGGGCATCAGCAGCAGCAGGATGAGGCCGACGATGGCGTAGAGGAGCAGCGAGAGCTGGAAGTTGAGCACCAGGCGGCCGTGGAGGTCCAACTCCGCGTCCTGTCCGCGCAGCGCGCGCCAGGCGATGAGGGGAAGAATGACGCCGAGCGGCGGAAGGAAGAAGCCGACGAGTCCCAGCACATGGAGCAGGGTAGCCGAGGTCCTGTGGGCGTGCGGCACAACCGGCTCGCTCATGACGTTCGCCCGGACGGCGCGGGCGCCGGCCGGACCTGCCTCCTTCGGCGCACCGCATTGCGGATTCACCGGGGTGCACCGTCGCCTCGAGTGTACGGCCTCTCGCTCGGCGCAGCATGGGCTCTACGAGCCGAATTGCAGGGCCGGCCGCCACGGCGCGCCAGGGTCCCATGACGCGATGGCGCACCGTTGGCCCGGGATCTTCCGGACAGGGCAGGATCCGGTGGCCAAAGCGGCGCGGTCCGCGCAGCCGGGGCTATTGGAACCGGCGGCTGCGCACGCGGCGGCGCCCGCGCCGCACATCCTGGTCGCGGGGCACGACGGAGATCGTGCCGTCGGTCTCCAGCACGGCGAGCGCCACGTCGTCGACCGACGCGAAGCCGTGCTCGCGCAAGGCCATCATGCAGTCCTCGAGCTCGAGTCCCTCGTGGTGCAGCGCGCCCCGGTCCCACTGGCCGTCGCGCGCGATCACCGTCGCGCGGCCCTCTGTCAGGCGCCGCACCAGGGGACTGTGACCGCGCAGGAGCGCGACGGCGGCGTTCAGGCCGAACAGCGTGACGACGATCACGAGGCCGCCCGTGAGCGACGAGTCCGGTCCCGTGATGGCCGGCTGCACGGCGTTCGCGACGAGCAGCACGAGCACGAGGTCGAAGAGCGTGAACTGCCCGACCTCGCGCTTGCCGAAGAGGCGCAGTCCGATGAGCAGCACGGCGTAGATGGCGGCGGAGCGCAGGACGAGCTGCCAGACGGGAACGGCAAGCTGCCACATGGCGGTCACCTCGCGTCGGTCATGGTCCTTCATGCCGCCGGTTCGCCCCGGGCGGGACGCGGGCCTGCCTGAGCGTTGCGCTCTCGGACAATCCTCAGACAAGTGCGCTAAGATAGTGAGCATGTCAGGCGCGGGCTTGCAGCCGCGGCAGGAGCCTGCGCGCAAGAGGAGTTGACACATTGTCGCGAGTTGCCAAGCTTCTCCCTCTCGCCATCGGCAGCGTCCTCCTGGTCGCCGGCTGCGGCACACCGTCCGCCGCCGCGACGACCTGGGGCACCGTGAACGGTCACGCGATCACGCAGGCCGATGTCACGACGCGGATGAACGTCATCCTGGTGCTCGACCCCCAGGCGGCGTCGCAGGTCAAGCAGCGCTCCACCTGGGTCTCGGAGACCAAGGAGCTCGCAACGGAGTACCTCGTCGCGCAGCAGGCGGCCAAGGCCGGCTACAAGGCTCCGGCGAAGACGGTGAGCGCGAGCGAGTCGCAGCTGACGAGCTACCTCGTCTCGAGCTACGGCACCAAGGCCAAGCTGCAGGCGGCGATGACGAAGAACCACGTGACGCAGGCAGACCTCAACGCCTATGCCGCGAGCGCCACCCAGCTCCAGGGCTACCTGGCGAAGGTCGCGCCGCCGAAGGCCACGACCGACGCGCAGGTGCAGTCCTTCTACAAGAGCAACCTCTCGCAGTTCGCGCAGCCTGAGGAGTACGACCTCGCGCACATCCTGGTGAAGACCAAGGCCCAGGCCGACTCGATCCTCGCCCAGCTGCAGCAGGGCGCCTCCTTCTCGGCGCTCGCGAAGAAGTACTCGACCGACACCGGTTCCGCCAAGAACGGCGGTGATCTCGGCTACCAGCCGCTCAGCACCTACGTCACCGCGTTCGCCGATGCGGCGGCCAAGCTGACGAAGGTGGGCCAGCTGAGTCCCGTCGTCCACTCGCAGTACGGCTACCACATCATCAAGCTCCTCGGCATCAAGGCGGCGACGACGCAGCCCTTGAGCGCCGTGTCGTCCGAGATCAAGGCCTACCTGCAGCAGCAGGCCTCGCAGACGGCGATCAACACCTACCTCGGCAAGCTCACGGCCAAGGCGACGATCAAGACGTCCGTGCCGACCAAGCTGCCCTAGGGCCTGCCAACCGGCGCCGCTTGCGCTACAATGACTCTTGCCGCGGTTGCCAGCCATCTGCCAGGCGGATGGCGGCAGGAGCCGGGGCACGGAGGCGCGCATGCAGAGAAACGATGCGACATCGCCTGTCGAAGGGGCGGGGCGCCGCGTAGGCGGACCCGCCCTTGCCCTTCCCACCGAGGTGGAGATCGGCTTTCTCGACCGGCCGCGGGGCCCGGACCTCTTCCTGCGCCGCGTGCGGCCGCCCGAGCCGCTGGCGCGCCTGATGCTCCTCCATGCCTCTCTCGTGCACTCCGAGTACTACGTGCCGTTCGCCCTGCGCCTCGCGGCGCTCGGCATCGAGACGTGGCTGCCGGACCTGCGGGGACACGGGCGCTCCGGCGGGGTCCGCGGCTACACGCGCTCCTGGGACGAGGCGGTAGAGGACGCCGCGTGGGCCTTCGACGCCATGGCCAAGGGCTCGGACCTCCCGTGCTGGGCCGGCGGGGAGAGCTACGGCGGGCTCGTCGCGTACTCCGCCATCAAGGCGGGGCGCGTGCAGCCGCAGGCCTGCCTCTTCCTCTCGCCGGCCTTCGGCATCTTCTACCGCCCGTCGCCCGTGGCCTGGTGGGTGCTGGAGCGGGTCGGCCTGCCCGTCTTCGGCCGGATCCGGCCGCTGCGCGCCCTGCCGGCCGCCGGCATCACGGAGGATCCCGCGGTCAGCCGCGCCTTCGAGCGGGATCCCCTCTGCAACCGGCGCTACACCCTCGCCTTCCTGCTGCGCATGATGGTCGAGCAGCGCGGGCTGCGCATACCGGACCCGGACTGGCGCATCCCGAGCCTCGTGCTGCTCTCCGGCGGCGACCCGATCACCGACAACGCCGTGAGCAGGTCCGTCTTCGCGCGCAGCCCGCAGGTGCAGGTGCGCGAAGCGGAGGGCGGCCTGCACAGCCTGGTGGCAGACAAACCCGCCTGGGCCGCCGCCCAGGTGGCGGACTGGCTCGGGCGGGAAGGCGTGCAGGCGTCATGGCGCGCGGCGGGGGCCCGACGTCAGGAGCCGTAGGCGGTCAGGTAGGCGAAGGCGAAGCCGGCGACGAACGCGACGACCATCGAGACGATCGAGGCGAGATTGCCGAGCGACAGGATGGCGTTCAGGATCAGCAGGCCGAGCACCCAGCGGCCGACGCCCGCCTGATCCACCCAGCCGTGGGCCCACATCACGTAGGCGTAGCCGCCGGCCAGGCCGAAGGCCGCGACCGATCCGACGAGCCCGCCGGCCGCGAGGTCCCCGGCGAGGGAGCCGAGCGTACCCGACAGCACGAAGAGCAGGACGTACTTCCAGGCGGCATCGAGCGGTTCGAGCTGCGTGCCCATCATCCAGACGAAGATGGCGACGAAGATCAGCCCGAGGATGCCGCCCGGCAGGAAGGACGAAACGACGGCGAGCCAGAGCTGGCCGAGCGGCAGGGCCGCGATGAGGCCGAGCGGCAGGACGTACTCCGCGATCAGGCCGAGGACCAGCAGAGCGAGGAGCACGATGGTGACCTCATGGCCACCCACGCCGAAGGAAAAGCTGCCGCGGCCCCGGCTGCGCTGGGCCGCGCGCCGCTGGCGCCGCCAGAAGTCCAGGGAGTCGCGGTCGAGATCGTGGCGTCTGAACAACGGGATTCCCCCTATTGCCGTATCATCGCCCGCGTGGAGCGGTTTGGCAAGGCTCTGGCAGCGCCCGCCAGGGCCTTTCTGCATGCGGTCGCAACATCATGCGCCGGATGACAGCGGCTACCCACGGCAACAGAAACAGTAAAGGGCCGGTACAAGCCGACGCTCGCCTTGACGCGGGTCTTGGCCGTAGTGTATAAACATGCGTATCATGCACGGCGGTCCTGCCGCCGGGGGGTGTCGCGATGCCGGGGCCGCGCGTCGTCGTCAAGGTGGGCTCGTCGAGCCTCGTGGGGCCGTCCGGCGCGCTCGCGGCGGAGCGCCTCGGGCTGGTCGCCGCGGAGGTGGCCGGCCTCCGCGCGGCGGGGGCCGAGGCCATCCTCGTGACCTCCGGCGCGGTCGCGGCAGGCCTGCCGGTCCTGGGGCTGCGGCCGGGCGCCGTCACGCTCGCCGAGAAGCAGGCGGCCGCCGCCGTGGGTCAGGGTCTCCTGATGGACGCCTACCGCGAGGCGTTCGGGCCGCTCGGCCTCGAGGTGGCGCAGCTCCTCCTGACGCGCGCCGAGCTCGAGAGCCCGCGGCGCATCGGCCACCTGCGGCGGGCGCTCACGGCACTGCTGCGGCGCGCCGTGCTGCCGATCGTGAACGAGAACGACACCGTGGCGGTCGAGGAGCTGCGCATCGGCGACAACGACACCCTGGCGGCGCTCCTCGCGGTGGTGGCCGGCGCGGACGTCCTGGTGCTGCTGACGGACATCGACGGCTTCTACGACCAGGATCCCAGGCGCTCGCAGCGGGCGCGGCGCGTCGACGTGGTGGAGTCCTGGACCCCTGCGCTGAGGGCCGCCGCCGGGCGGGCGGGCAGCGGCCTCGGCACCGGCGGCATGCGGACGAAGCTCGGCGCGGCGCGCATCGCGACCGCTGCCGGCGTCGAGACCTGGGTGGTGCGGACGGCGCCCGGCGTGCTCGGCGCCGTGCTGCGCAAGGAGCCCGTCGGGACCGTGTTCCGGCCCCACCCGAGGCCAGGGCCCAGGCGCGACGTCTGGCTGCGCTACGGGGCGCAGCCCCGCGGCCGGCTGATCCTCGACGACGGGGCGGTCGACGCGGTCCTCGGACGCCAGGCGAGCCTCCTGCTGCAGGGGGTGACGGAATGCCGCGGCGCGTTTGCGGCGGGCGACGTCGTCGAACTCGCGACGGCCGCGGATCGGGTCATAGCGCGCGGCACCGCGCTCCTCGGCGCGCCGGACCTGGTGCGCTGGCTGACGCGGCAGGAGCGGGGTCTCGTGCGCCACGTGCGCGTCGTGCAGCATCGGACGATGGTGATGGCGGGGGAGGGTCTCGACGATGGAGTGGAACCGCGGCAGGGCTGAGGAGAGCAGCGGGGACGCCCTGGGATACGTCGTGGAGCGGCTCGAGGCGGCGCGCGGCGTCGTGCCGCTGCTCGGCCGCCTCTCCAGCCTGCGCAAGGATCGCGCCCTCATCGCGATGCGCGATGCGCTCTGGCGCCGCCAGGGCGAGGTGCTCGCGGCGAACGGCCGGGACACGGCCCTCGCGCGGCAGGCGGGGATGGACGCGGCCCGCCTCGACCGCCTGCGGCTGACCGAGGGCCGGGTCCAGGCCATGCTGGACGGCCTCGAGGCGGTCACGGCGCTCGCGGATCCGGTGGGGGAGCAGATCGAGGCCTTCGCGCGCCCGAACGGGCTGCGCATCGCGAAGGTGCGGGTGCCGCTCGGCGTGGTCGCGGTGATCTACGAATCTCGGCCGAACGTCACCGTGGACGCGGCCGCCATCGGCTTCAAGGCGGGGAGCGCCGTGGTGCTGCGCGGCGGGAGCGAGGCGCGGCACTCCAACCGGGCGCTCGTCGCGGCGCTGCACGAGGGCCTCGAGGCCGCGGGCATCCCGCCCGAGGCGGTGGTGCTCCTCGACCGGGGCGGCCGGGAGGCCGTCTCGCACCTGATCGCGGCGCGGGGGCTCGTCGACCTCGTCATCCCCCGCGGCGGCGCCGGGCTGATCCGCCACGTCGCGGAGAACGCGCGGGTGCCGGTCGTCGAGACGGGGGTCGGGAACTGCCACGTCTACGTGGACTGCCAGGCGGACCTCGGCAAGGCGGCGGCCATCGTGCTGAACGCGAAGTGCCAGCGCCCGTCGGTCTGCAATGCGCTGGAGACGCTGCTCGTCCACCGCGAGGTGGCGGGGGCGCTGCTGGGTGAACTCGGGCCTGAGCTCGGCGCGGCCGGCGTCGCCGTGCGCGCCTGTCCGGGCGCCCACGCCATCCTCAGCGGCGTGCCCGGCCTCGAGCTCGCGCCGGCGACGCCGGCGGACTGGGAGACCGAGTACCTCGCCCCCGTGCTCGCGGTGCGCGTCGTCGACGACCTCGACGCCGGCCTCGAGCACATCCGCCGCTACTCCACGCGCCACTCGGAGGCCATCGTGACCGAGGACCGCGCGGCGGCGCGCCGCTTCCTGGCGGAGGTGGACGCGGCGGTCGTCTACCACAACGCCTCGACGCGCTTCACCGATGGCGGCGAGTTCGGCTACGGCGTGGAGATGGGCATCTCGACACAGGTGCTGCACGCGCGGGGCCCTCTGGGTCTCAAGGAGCTCACGAGCTACAAGTACGTCGTGGAGGGCGAGGGGCAGGTGCGCGAGGGCGCCTGGGCGGCGCCGGCGCCGGTTCCGGGCTGAGCCGTCAGAAGGAGAGGCTGCGCAGCAGGCGCCGCAGCGCCGCGGCGGGGAGGATCGCGTCGTTGTCCGCCGAGTAGACGGGGTCCGAGAGGGCGAGGTAGTCCCCGAAGACGGTGCGGGCGGTGGCGCCGAGCCCGAGCACGGGCAGGTGTGCGGGCGACGGGGTGCCGCCCGTCGTAGCGATCATGAAGACGAGAATGCCGCGCCGCTCGAGGCTGCGCAGGGCGGCGTAGGTGGCGGGCGCGCGCGGCTGCGCGAGACGGCCCGAGCTGTAGACCCAGTTCTCGCAGAGGATCGCATCCCGACCCGGCCAGAGCGGCAGGTTGAGCACATCCTGGGGGTTCCAGGCGTTCAGCAGGACCCGCAGGCCGTCGCGGTGCGCCGTGCGCACGATGCGCGCGAGAGCGCCGGGCCGGGTGCTGAGCCCTGTGCCGATGTCGTCCAGCAAAGCGCCCTGGAAGTGCAGGCTGCGAAAGAGGCGCAATAGCCCGAAGACCTTGGCGAAGGTCACGTGGCCCGTGTCGTCGTAGCCGTAGAAGGCGGTGCGGGGCGCGAGGCGCCGCACGCGGCGCGCGAAGGCGGGGTCGTGTGCGGCGAGGCCGAGCACCACGACGGGGTAGCCGGCCATGCGCCGCGCGAGGGCCCGGGCGGCCTGCTGGTTCGCCGGGTCCGGCACGCCGCCGTAGTAGACGAGAAACGGCCGCACCACCTTGCCTGGTCCGACCGCCGCGGGCGGCGCGAGCGTCGCGGCGAACGCCAGGAGCCCGAGGAGCGCCGGCGCGAGGCCGCGCGCCCAGCGCTGCATGACGCCACCTCCCGCCCTGACGGTTCTCGCTGGGCGTGCGCCCCGCCTGCCGCCGCGAAGGATCGGCGGGAGCGCGCGCGAACTCCTCGCGAGAGGCGAGAGGGGGAGCTCGCGGTGCGCAGCAGCGTGGATGTGCTCATCGTCGGCGGCGGCGTGATCGGACAGGCGACGGCGTTCTGGCTGCTGTCGGGCGCCCCGGGGCTCGCGGTGGCGGTGCTGGAGCGCGACCCCACCTACGCCGAGGCCTCCTCGGGGCTCAGCCTCGGCGGCATCCGCCAGCAGTTCGGGATCCCCCTGAACATCGAGATCGCCAAGGCGTCCGTCGCGTTCTACGAGGCGGTCCAGGAGCATCTGGGCCCGCAGGCCGAGATCGGCTTCCGCCAGCACGGCTACCTCTTCCTGGGCGACGAGGCCAGCTTTCCCTTGCTGCGCCGGCGCGCCGCCGCGGCCAGGGAACTCGGCGTGCCGGTCGAGGAGCGCGCAGTGGACGAGATTGCGCAGATGGTGCCGGGCATCCGCACCGACGACCTCGCGGGCGGCACCTTCTGCCCGACGGACGGCTACCTCGACCCGGCGTCGGTGCTCGCCGCCTTCCGCCGGGCCGCGACGGCCCTCGGCGCAGAGCAGGTCACGGGAGAGGCCGTGGACTTCCTGCGGCAGGGCGCGCTGGTGCGCGCGGCGGAGCTCGCGGGCGGCGGGCGCATCGCCTGCGATCGGCTGGTCGTCGCGGCGGGCGGCGCGAGCGGCGAGGTGGCGCGTCGGCTGGGCGCCGAACTGCCGGTGCGCCGCCTGCGCCGCCAGGCGCACCTGGTGGCGGCCAGGGCGCCGCTGCCGGAGACGATCCCGCTCACGATCGATCCGTGCGGCCTGCACTTCCGGCCGGAGACCGGCGGGCGCCTGCTGATCGCCCACCGCACGCGGGGCGACGGCTACGACCTGCCGCTGGCCTGGGATCGGAGCGCCTTCGTCGAGGAGCTGTGGGAGCCGCTGGCGGCGCGCCTGCCGGCGCTCAGGGAGCTGCGGCTCGAGCGCGGCTGGGCCGGCTACTACGACGAGAACACGGTGGACCACAACGCGATCGTGGGACGGCTCCCTGGCACCCCGAATGCCTACACCGCCACGGGCTTCTCCGGCCATGGGCTGATGCAGTGTCCGAGCGTGACGCGGGGCCTGGCGGAACTCCTGCTGCGCGGGCGCTACGAGAGCCTCGACCTCTCACCGCTCGGCCCGGACCGCTTTCCGGCGGGACGCCTGGTCATCGAGCCCGCCGTGATCTAGTCGACAGAGCGTGTAGACGAAACGCCTTTACCCGCCCCGGCATACGCCGAAGGTAGAGCGGCCAGACGGGTCGCCGCGGTGCGGGGGGCGGGATGTTATGTTGACCCTATACCAGTTCGAGGACTGTCCCTACTGCGCCCAGGTGCGCCAGAAGCTCTCGGACCTCTGCCGCACGTACCTGGCGGTCTGCGTCCCGCGCGACCCCTGGCGCCGCCGTGCGGTGATCGCGGCCTCGGGACAGGCGAAGGTGCCCGTGCTGGTCGACGGTCCCATCGTGCTGACGGACGAGGACGAGATCGTGCGCTACCTCGAGCGGACGTACGGCGAGAGCCCGCCGGGCCCGGCGCCGGTCGCGTGGTGGCTGCGCCCGCCGGAGTAGCCGGCGGGCAGGCGGCCGGCGCCGCCAGGTCGTGATCGCGCGGCGCGAGCTCAGGGCACCCTAGCGGCAGCCGCTTCGCGGCAGCCCGCTCGGAGGTGGTGCCTTGTGCGACGTTCGCTCATGGCTCTCGGACTGATGATCCTCACCTTGGGCGCCCTGGGACCCTGGGCGCGGGCGGGGGGCCTGACGGCGCCGCCGACCCCGCCGCCCGTGCGGCACGTCAGGCCGGCGCACCGCCTCGTCGCCCTCGCGCTGCGCGCGGGAGACGCCTTCACGGCATGGCACGCGCTCGGCGACGTCCTGCACCGCGACGGCGCGCAAGCGACGCTCTTCCTCACGGTCGGACAGATCCGCCGCGCCGGCGCGGACCTGCGGGCCCTGCGCCAGGCGGCGGACGTCGAGCTGGGGCTCGCGGGGCCATCGCCGCGGGGGCTCTTGGCGGACGCGGACGAGGCGGCGCGCCTCCTCGGCGACCGCCTCGGCGTCTACCAGCCGGCGGGCCCGCCGCAGGCGGGGCGCCTTGGGCAGCAGGCGCGCGCCGCGGGTCTCGTGCCGGTGCTCTGGACGCGCCGGGCGTCGCGCGACGCGGCCAGGCTGACGGCGCTCGCCCAGAGCGCGGAGCCCGGCGACATCCTGCGCTTCGACCTGCCGGACGACGCGGCGGGGGTGCGGGCCATGGACGCGGCTCTGGGCGTCCTGCGCGCGCGCAGCCTCCTCGCGACGAGCGCGAGCGGCCTCATCGAGGACGCGGCGGAGCACCTCGAGTACTGCAGCGCCGCGCGTGCAGGCGCGGCGGCCCGCCCCTCCGCCAAGGCCCGGCCGCAGCTGCGCCGCCTCTACCCGGCGGCTCCCCTCGCGGCGCGGGCGCTTTGGCGCCTCGGCCGCCCGGGGGAACTGGCCGTGCGCCGCCTGTACGGCGTGAAGGCGGGCGTCGCGCTCGGCGACCGCCCCCTCGGCGGGCTCCTGCCGCGGGAGGTGGCGACCGTCGTCGCCGGCGTCGCGCGCCGCACCTACGTCGCTCCGCTGCGGGCGACGCTGGGCCACCCGGACGGCCAGGTGGTGCCGGACCGGCCGGGCCGGCGGCTCGATGTCCCGGCGACCTTGGCGCGCATCTGGGCCGCGCAGCCCAAGACCCGCGTGGCGCCGCTCGTGCGGACGGTGTACGCGCGCTGGCGCACGGCGGACATCGCGGCCCTCACGGTGGAGGTGGGGCGCTACCGCACCTGGATCGACGGTTCCTCGGGGCGCTACATGAACATCCAGAAGGGCGCCGGTCGCATCAACAACCGCATCGTCTTCCCGGGCGAGACCTTCTCGGTGCTCGGGGCGATCGGCGACGTGACGAAGCAACCCGGGTGGCACCGGGCACCGGTGATCGTCTGGGGATCGTACGCCGAGGGCGTCGGGGGCGGGCTGTGCCAGGTCTCTTCGACGCTCTACAACGCGGTGCGCGCCGCGGATCTCACGATCGTGGAGCGCCACCACCACGCCAAGCGCGTCCACTACGTGCCGCGCGGGCGCGACGCGACGATCGCCTGGCCGGATCTCGACTTCCGGTTCCGCAACGACCGCGCGACGCCCGTGGTGCTCAAGGCCCAGGTGCGGGGCGGCGCGCTGCGGATGGCCGTCCTGGGGAAGGCCGAGGCCTGAGCGGCGGCGGTCAGCCGAGGCGCGCCGAGCCGTCGACGGTCGTCAGCATGCGCACGGCGCCGACCGGGTGGCCGTGGGCGTACATGGCGACCGTGACCTCCAGCGTGACCTCGCCCGTGTCGCGGTGGAAGACCTGGACCGCGAAGGGACGTTCGGCCTGCGGCACGGCGTAGGCCCAGAGATCGCGCGGGGTGCAGCGCTGGCGCCCCGCGAGGGGCGACGCGAGGTAGGCTTGTCCGAGGCCGACGCGCGCCGGCGGCAGGTCGTTCTCATCGTCGAAGAAGCGCTTGACGCGGTTCTGGAGCTGGTCGCGCTGCGGATCGCCGGTCCAGTCGGCCTGGTTGCGCCGGTCGGTG